>VFQR01000835.1_pt1 | contig 31206 bp, 26 predicted proteins | sample 3512321 | NCBI WGS metagenome assembly VFQR01 (sample SAMN10412374, study PRJNA504923) | tailings metagenome | isolation source: Relicate 3 Philex TSF1 revegetated site | place: Philippines: Tuba, Benguet | collected 2017-08-29 | reverse complement strand
GACGCGCGACAGTTAACAGCTTTGCACTTTCGTACAACCACTTGTCGGCAGAACTTTAGGCAAGCATTGCCACGCTCAGGGCGCCGGAATAATGTCGAGGCCATTCGTAGACGCGACAGGGAGCGTTGGTGGTGCCCAGCCAATTCGCCCGGCCAGGCCCGACGAGATTGCGATGAAACCGGCGCACTGGCAGGCAGACCTGCAGCAAGTTCAACAGTTGCGACTCTTTCAGAATGTCGCCACCAGCAGCCTGGATCAGTTGCTGCGGGAGTTCCGTGCCTGCGAGCTGGAAGCAGGCGAAGTCCTGCTCTCGCCCTTCAACCGCAACCAGCACCTCTACCTGCTGATCGAAGGCCAGTTGCGCGTCTACCTGGGCTCGCTGGACAACCAGGCGGTCAGCACCCTGGAAGTCGGCGACTGCGCCGGTGAAATCAGCTTCATCGACAACGAACACCCTTCCGCCTACGTGGTGGCCGAGCGCCCCTCCATCGTCCTGCGCCTGCACCGCGAATCCCTGGTGGCGCTGTTCCAGCAATCCCCACAGATGATGCAGAACCTCCTGGAGCTGCTCTGCGAACGCGTGCGCAAGGGCAATCGGCAGATTCTCGACAGCGAGCAGAACGCCAACGTCGATACCCTCACCGGCTGCTTCAACCGGCGCTGGCTGGAGCACGTATTCGAGCGCGAGAGCACCCGCTGCGCCTTCAACGATGAACCGCTGTCGCTGCTGATGCTCGATGTCGACCACTTCAAGGCCTACAACGACCAGCACGGCCATCTGGCCGGCGATTACGCCCTGTGCCTCGTGGCCCATACGCTGAGCAGCCAGTTGCGGCCCAAGGACAGCCTGATCCGCTTCGGCGGTGAAGAGTTCGTCATCCTCCTGCCGGAAATCGCCGACGAGGCCGCGCGCGGCATCGGCGAACGCCTGCGCGTCAGCCTGGAGCAGATCGCCTCCTTCTATTCGCCGGTTGGCGTGCTGCCTGGCGTCACCATCTCCATCGGCCTGGCGCAGATGCAGCAGAAGGACAGCCTGCAGGGCCTGATCGCCCGCGCCGATGCCGCGCTCTATCAGGCCAAGCAACAGGGGCGCAACTGCCTCTGCGGTTGATAATTTGCGACATTGGTGCGCTAGGCATTGTGGGAGGGGCTTTAGCCGCGACCGAATCGCCGCTGAAGCGCCTCCCACAGAGCTGCCGCGCACCGCCGCCCCTTCCCTTGCTACAGTGCGAGCATAACGACAAGCCTGGATGGCCACCCTTTATGCGCAAACTGCTGATCGCCCTGCTTCTGCTGGTTCCCCTCTCCGCCCTCGCCGTGCTCGGCCTGCCTCAGGTCATCGACGCGCAAATGAACAGCGTCGCCAGCCCGCCGCCCTATCCGGCCAGCGCCAGCGCGCAGAAGCTGCACCAGGGCCTGTTCGTCGCCGATCTGCACGACGACGCCCTGCTCTGGGAGCGCGATCTGCTCAAACGCTACGATTACGGCCATTCCGACCTGCCGCGCATGCTCGAAGGCCGCCTCGGCCTGCAGGTGTTCTCCACCGTGACCAAGACCCCGCGCGGCCTGAACATGGAGAGCAACGGCGCCGACAGCGACAACATCACCCTGCTGGCCATGGCCCAGCGCTGGCCGCGGGAAACCTGGAGCAGCCTGCTGCAGCGCGCGCTGTACCAGGCGCAGAAACTCCAGGACGCCGCCGCCGGCAGCGACGGCCGTCTGCTGCTGATCCGCACCCGCAACGACCTGGCGAACTTCATCGAAGCCTGGGAAAGGGACCCGCGCCGCGTCGCCGGCCTGCTCGCCACCGAGGGCCTGCAACCCATCGAAGGCAAGCTGGAAAACATCGACGTGCTGTATGACGCGGGCTTTCGCATCGCCGGCCTGACCCACTTCTTCGACAACGAGGTCGGCGGTTCGGCCCACGGCCAGAAGAAAGGCGGCCTGACTCCGCTGGGCAGGCAAGTGATTACCCGGCTGGAAGAAAAATCCATGCTGGTCGACCTGGCCCACGCCTCGCGCCCGCTGATCGATGACGTATTGGCCATGGCCACGCGCCCGGTGCTGGTCTCGCACACCGGGGTCGAGGGCACCTGCCCCGGCACGCGCAACCTCAGCGACAAGCACCTGCAGGCCATCGCCGCCACGGGTGGAGTGATCGGCATCGGCTACTGGAGCACCGCGGTGTGCGACACCTCGGTTGCGGCCATAGTCCGCGCCATCCGTTACACGGTGGACAAGGTCGGTGTCGAGCACGTCGCCCTGGGGTCTGATTTCAACGGCACCGTACACACGCCGTTCGACGTCACCGGCCTGGCGCAGCTCACCGAAGGCCTGCAGGGCGCCGGCTTCGACGAGGCCGCCATCGCCGCGATCATGGGCGGCAACGTCCAGCGCCTGCTGCTGGCCAGCCTGCCGGAGAATTGAGGCCGGCTCTTGACAGACGCGAGCGAAGCACTTCGCCACGCCCGCGTCTTGCATTACACTGGCGGGCGTTCACTCCTTAACCAGTCGATGAGAAGCCCGTGCTCAAAGCACTCAAGAAAATGTTCGGCAAAGCCGAAGACGAGCAGCCACAACCAGCGCCGTCACCCGCAGTAGCGCCCGCCCAGAGCCGTGGCGCAGACGACAAGCGTCCCCGCAAGAACAAGCCCGCCCGCCCTGCCAGCGAGACGGTCAGCGACAGCCCCGCGCCACAGCAGCCTCGCCCGCCCAAGGCCGAAAAGCCACGCCGCGAGCGTCCGGCCAAGCCGGTGGATAACTGGAAGCTGGAAGATTTCGTGGTCGAGCCAGCCGAAGGCAAGACGCGCTTCCACGACTTCAAGCTCGCCCCCGAGCTGATGCACGCCATCCACGACCTCGGCTTCCCCTACTGCACGCCGATCCAGGCCGGCGTACTGGGTTACACCCTCAAGGGTCAGGACGCCATCGGCCGCGCCCAGACCGGCACCGGCAAGACTGCCGCGTTCCTCATCTCGATCATCACCCAGCTGCTGCAGACCCCGCCGCCGAAGGAACGCTACATGGGCGAGCCGCGCGCACTGATCATCGCGCCAACCCGCGAGCTGGTGGTGCAGATCGCCAAGGACGCCGTCGCGCTGACCAAGTACACCAAGCTCAACGTCATGAGCTTCGTCGGCGGCATGGACTTCGACAAGCAGCTCAAGCAGCTGGAATCGCGCTTCTGCGACATCCTGGTCGCCACCCCGGGCCGCCTGCTGGACTTCAACCAGCGCGGCGAGGTGCATCTGGACATGGTCGAGGTGATGGTGCTGGACGAAGCCGACCGCATGCTCGACATGGGCTTCATCCCGCAGGTACGCCAGATCATCCGCCAGACGCCGATGAAGGGCGACCGCCAGACCCTGCTGTTCTCCGCCACCTTCACCGAAGACGTGATGAACCTGGCCAAGCAGTGGACGGTCAACCCGGCCATCGTCGAGATCGAGCCGGAGAACGTCGCCAGCGATACCGTCGAACAGCACGTCTACGCCGTGGCCTCCAGCGACAAGTACAAGCTGCTCTATAACCTGATCACGCAGAACGCCTGGGACCGGGTGATGGTCTTCGCCAACCGCAAGGACGAAGTGCGCCGTATCGAGGAGCGCCTGACCCGCGACGGCGTCAGCGCTGCGCAGATGTCCGGCGACGTGCCGCAGCACAAGCGCATCAAGGTGCTCGAAGGCTTCCGCGCCGGGCATATCCGGGTGCTGGTGGCCACCGACGTGGCCGGCCGCGGCATCCATGTCGACGGCATCAGTCACGTGATCAACTTCACCCTGCCGGAAGACCCGGACGACTACGTGCACCGCATCGGCCGTACCGGCCGCGCCGGCACCAGCGGCACCTCGATCAGCTTCGCCGGCGAGGACGATGCCTTCGCCCTGCCGCCGATCGAGGCACTGATCGGCCGCAAGATCCAGTGCGAAATGCCACCGGACGAGCTGCTCAAACCGGTGCCGCGCAGGCACTGAGCCAGCACGGATAGAACAAAGGCGAAGCCGAGAGGCTTCGCCTTTTTCATTGGCAAATGGCCGGATTGGTTTCGCACTGCCTGCGGCCCCGGCGTCAGCCCTTCGCGGATAAACCCGCGGCTACCAACCGTGCGCCCAACCATCCTGGGTGCGGAAAGAACCTGTAGGAGCGAATTTATTCGCGATCCACGCCTAGCATCAGGTTTCCGCGCCAGGCTCGCCGGTCGGCTCGCTCTCGTTTTCCTGGTTCCCGGATTGTTCGTCCTGTTCGGCCTTGCCCAAGGCTCGGTTGGTCGACTCCTGCAGAGAGTCCACCTGGCGGTTGACCTCGTTCACCACCTCGCCGACGGAGTCGCTGATCAGCGCCTGTGCTTCCTTTTTCGCCTCTTCAGCCAGTTGCTGCGCGGACTGTTCGGCAGCCTCACAGCCAACCAGGCTGAGCAACGCCACACCCAGCGCCATGGGCACCAGACATTTCATCCAATGTGTATGCATCATAGTTCTCCAGTTGCTAAGCCCGGCCTCGCCAGATGACGGGCCGGGCGGGATTCACATGTCAGATCTTGACGGACGACTGGCCGCGGGTCTTGTACAGCGACAGCAGCACACCGCCGATCAGCAGCCCCAGGGTGACGCTCAGGGACACCGCCGCCGGAATCTTGCCGATGATGCCGACCAGGAAGATCTTCGCGCCGATGAACACCAGCACCAGCGCCAGTGCGTACTTGAGGTAGGCGAAGCGGTGGATCAGCGCGGCCAGGGCGAAATACAGGGCCCGCAGGCCAAGGATGGCGAAGATGTTCGAGGTGTAGACGATGAAAGGGTCCTGGGTAATGGCGAAGATCGCCGGCACGCTGTCGATGGCGAACATCAGGTCGGCGCACTCAATCAGGATCAGCGCCAGGAACAGCGGGGTAACCCACAGCACGCTGCGGCCCTGTCCATCGTCCTGACGCACGAAGAAACGCTCGCCATGCAGGCCATCGGTCACCCGCAGGTGCTTGCGCAGGAACTTCACCAGCACGTTATTTTCCAGGTCCGGGGCATCGTCGAGCTTGGCGAACAGCATCTTCACGCCGGTGAAGAACAGGAAGGCGCCGAACACGTAGAGGATCCAGTCGAACTCATGGATCAGCGCGGCGCCCAGGCCGATCATGATCGCCCGCAGCACCAGCACGCCCATGATTCCCCAGAACAGCACCTTGTGCTGGTACTGCCGCGGGATGGCGAGAAAGCTGAAGATCATGGCCATGAGAAACACGTTGTCCATCGACAGCGATTTCTCGATCAGAAAGCCGGTGAGGTAATCCATGCTGGCGTCGCCGCCTTTCTGGAAGAACACCCAGACACCGAACAGCAAACCCGCTGTGATATAGCCGGCCGACAGCAACAGGCTCTCACGCACGCCGATTTCGCGGTTATCGCGATGTAGCACGCCAAGATCGAAGGCCAGCAGGGAGATGACGACAGCGATGAAGACCAGCCACAACCAGGTGGCCGTGCCGAGGAAGTCGGCGAAGAGAAACAGTTCTAGGGCAGTCATGAGCCCCTCCTACAGTCAGATTGAACAGACTGTGATTCCGACATCGCGGTGTTAACCGCCAGAGGGGCCCGGTATCACGAGCGCGAATATATTCAGGCCTCGAACGCGGCTCAATTGCGCAGAGTTTGCAAAATATTTCCTGTTTCCACCGCCCCGGAACCCGCTCCTGCTGAGGTGCGCCGTTTAACTAAGTACATCCGGCAGCCCGAGCCGCCCGTCCACCAGGCCTTCGAACTTACCGCCGAGGAAGCGCAGGATGGCTGGCCCTGTGGTTGATGCCGGGTTGCTGGGCGCTTTGCTGCTGCAGCGTTATTCACACCCTGTCGGATGAGCCCCACCGGCAGCGCCGGCGGGGGCTCGCCGCGTCACTTCTGGCTGTAGCTCTGGATCAGGTTGGCGTAGGCCGGCAGGTGCCCGCCGAGAATGCCGCCGAAGCCCTCGATGTCGTTGCGCCAGTCGCGGTGCAGTTCGCAACCGACGCTGAACCAGTTGAGCATCTGCGCGCCGGCGTGGGCCATGCGCATCAGCGCGGCGTCGCGCACGCTGGTATTGAAGGTGCCCGAAGCATCGGTGACGACGAAGACCTCATAGCCGGCCTCCAACGCGGACAGGGTCGGGAAGGCCACACAGACGTCGGTGACCACCCCGGCGATGATCAGTTGCTTGCGCCCGGTGGCCTCGATGGCCTTGACGAAATCGGCGTTGTCCCAGGCGTTGATCTGCCCCGGCCGGGCGATATAGGGGGCATCGGGGAACATGGCCTTGAGCTCGGGCACGATCGGGCCGTTGGGGCCGTTCTCGAAGCTGGTGGTGAGGATGGTCGGCAGGTTGAAGAACTTGGCGATGTCGGCCAGCGCCAGCACGTTGTTCTTGAACTCGTCCGGGGTGTAGTCACGCACCAGCGAGAGCAGGCCGGCCTGGTGGTCGACCAGCAGCACGACGGCATCGTCCTTGTTCAGACGCTTGTAGGTAAAAGACATGGCGTAGCCTCCATTGGCAGTAAGCGAATCAACCCGTTGCGGGGAGTTCAAGCCTAGCCTCCGGTGCGACGCACGACCTCCAGCCGGTGAGCGAAATGGCTTTTCGCCCTGCACGAACAATCATCCCTACCATCCAGGCGTTATGCTGAACGGCCTTCCGATCAAGCCGCACGGTCGCTTCATGAAACTGGATATTCAGGAAATCGAAACCTTTCTGCGCGTCGCCGAGCTGGGCAGCGTCAGCCTCGCTGCCCAGCAGCTGGGAGTGGCCAAGTCGGTGGTCAGCAAGCGCCTCAGCGACCTGGAGCGCCATCTGGGCGCCAAGCTGCTGTTTCGCTCCACGCGCAAGGTGGCGCCGACCGACAGCGGTCAGCGCTTCTACCAGCAGGCCAAGGCGGCGCTGGCCGAACTGCGCAGCGCCGCCGAAGCGGTGGCCTTCGAGGATGGCAGCCTGGCCGGCCGCCTGCGCATTCTTGCGCCGATGAGCTTTGGCACCTTGTGGCTGGCGCCGCGACTGGCCGAGTTCATGCGCCAGCATCCGCAGCTGGAGCTGGCGCTGCAGCTGGACGACCGGGTCAGCGACTTCGAACGCGAAGGTTACGATCTGTGCTTGCGCATCTCACGCCTGCACGACAGTGCGCTGATTGCCCGGCGCCTCGGCAGCAGCCCGCGGGTGGTGTGCTGCAGCCCCGACTACATCCGCGAACATGGCGCGCCCGAGCGCCTGGAACAGTTGCTCGAACATCCCTGCATCGGCTACTGCAACCTCAGCGCCGGGCAGTTGTGGTCGTTCGACGATCCGGCCGATGCGCAGCGCCCGCTGACCCTGGCGCCCGGCGGGCGCTTCACCAGCAACAACGGCGAGGCCATGCGTGACGCCGCGCTGGCCGGCCTGGGCGTGGCGGTACTGCCGCGCTTCATCGTGCAGCACGACCTGCAGGCCGGCAGGCTGGTGCAGGTGCTGGCCGAGGCCCGGCCCACCGACGATGAGATCTGCGCGCTGTATCCGCGCGCACGCCGCGCATCGCTCAAGGTGCAGACGCTGTGCGACTTCCTGCAACGCGCGTTGGCCAACGAAAGCTGGGCTGGGCCATAGCGGGCGGCGCCCCCGGATTGCGCCCGAGCGCCCCGGCCCCGCTGGAACGCATTCATTCGCGACCCGCGCCGCACCGGGATGGCCAATGAGCTCGCGCCTACCCCATCGGCCAGCCGTGGGAGGGGCTTTAGCCGCGACGGGAGGCGAATGGAGGTGGCAGGTAAAGGGTAGGTGCGCACGGCGCACCCTACGGACGCCGTCCAACGAGACGGCCTAGAATAGCCCCAGCTGTCCGTCCACCAGGCGTTCGAAGTCGCCGCCAACGAAGGGCAGGATGGCGTCGGCCACCGGCTTGAGCTGGCGGCTCAGGTAGTGCTCGTAGTCGATGGGCGAGAGCAGGCGCTCCAGCGGCTGCGGGCCGGCGGTGGTGATCAGGTAGCTGATCCAGCCGCCGCGCTGGTACTGCAGCGGCCGGCCGAGGCGCTGGTTGTGCTCGTCGGCGCTGCGCGCGGCACGCACATGCGGCGGCACGTTGCGCTGGTAGTCATCGAGGCGCCGGCGCAAGCGCTTGCGATAGACCAGCAGCTCGTCCAGCTCGCCGGCCAGCGTACGTTTCACGTAGTCGCGCACGTAGTCCTCGTAGGGCTGGCCGTCGAACACCAGGCGATAGAGCTCCTGCTGGAAGCGCTGGGCCAGCGGCGACCAGTCGGTGCGCACCGTTTCCAGCCCCTTGAACACCATGCGTTCGCTGCCGTCCACGTCGTGAACCAGGCCGGCGTAGCGCTTCTTGCTGCCCTCCTCGGTGCCGCGAATGGTAGGCATGAGAAAACGCCGGTAATGGGTCTCGAACTGCAGCTCCAGGGCGCTGGTCAGGCCGTACTCAATCTGCAGATGCTCGCGCCACCAGGCGTTGACGCGGGCCACCAGCGCGCGCCCGATGCGCGCTGCCTCCTCCTCGTCGTGGGCGCGACCGAGCCAGACGAAGGTGGAGTCGGTGTCGCCGTAGATCACCGCATGGCCCTCGGCCTCGATCAGCTCGCGGGTGCGCTTCATGATCTGGTGGCCACGCAAGGTGATCGACGACGCCAGGCGCGGGTCGAAGAAGCGACAACCACTGGAGCCGAGCACGCCGTAGAAGGCGTTCATGATGATCTTCAGCGCCTGCGACAGCGCCTTGTTGCCATCGCGCTTGGCCGCCTCACGGCCCTGCCAGACGCGCTCGACGATGGCCGGCAGGCAATGCCGGGTACGCGAGAAGCGTGCGCCGCGAAAGCCTTCCACCGAATGTTCGTCATCCGGCTGGTGCAGGCCTTCGACCAGCCCCAGCGGGTCGATCAAAAAGCTGCGGATGATCGACGGATACAGGCTCTTGTAGTCCAGCACCAGCACCGAGTCGTACAGACCGGGGCGCGAATCCATGACGAAGCCGCCGGGGCTGTTCTCGCCGCGTATGTCGCCAAGGTTCGGCGCGACGAAACCCAGACGATGCATGGGCGGCAGGTACAGGTGGGTGAAAGCCGCCACCGAGCCGCCGCTGCGGTCGGCCGCCAGCCCGGTGACGCTGGAGCGCTCCAGCAGGAAGGCGAGCAGATCGGTGTGAGCGAAGATCCGCGTGACCAGCTCGCAGTCCTTGAGGTTGTAGCGCGCCAGCGCCGGCTTGTCCTCGTCGAACATGCGCTGGATCTCGTCCATCCGCGCGTAGGGCGTGTCGATGGCCTTGCCCTCGCCGAGCAGGGTTTGCGCCACCGACTCCAGGCTGAACGAGGAAAAGCTCCAGGTGGCCGAACGCAGCGCCTCGATGCCGTCGATGATCAGCCGCCCGGCCGCCTCGGCGAAGTAGTGCTGGCTGCTGTTGTGCTGGCGCCAGCCCATCACGTCGCCGCCACGCCCCAGTAGCAGTGGCACCTTGAGCTGCTCGGCGTGATCGCGCAGCACACGCAGGTCGAACTGCACCAGGTTCCAGCCGATGATGGCGTCCGGATCATGCCGCTGCAGCCAGTCATTCAGGCGCTCGAGCAGCGCCTTGCGGCTGTCGCAATACTCCAGGTCGAAGTCGAGGAGACTGGCGTCGCCATTGGCCGGGCCGAGCATGTAGACCTGGCGCTGGCCACAGCCTTCCAGGGCGATGGAATACAGCTCGCCGCGAGCGCTGGTCTCGATATCCAGCGACACCAGGCGCAGCGTCGGGCGGTAATCAGGCGCGGGTTTGAGCGACTTGCACAGCAGGCTGCCGTCCTGCTGCTCGATACCATCGAACAGCACGCTGGCGGTGATAAAGCGCTCCATCAGGTAGCGGTCCGGCGGGCGGATATCGGCCTCGTACACATCCACGCCGACCTGGCGCAGTTTTTTCTCAAGCTGCAGCAACTGGCGGTACTGGCGGCAGTACAGGCCCAGCACCGGGCGGCGCTTGAAGTCGCGCAAAGCCAGCTCACGCAGCTCGGCTCCCTGCGCATCACGCAACAACGGCTCGGCCCAGGCACGCTGCTCGGCGGGGATAAAGGCCACCGACTCCTGAGGCGGCAGGCGTATCTGGCGCGGGCCGGCATCGGTCGCCAGCCAGAAGGCCACCTCGGTGCCCTCCGGCGTATCGCGCCAATGGCGGCTGAGCACGAAGCCTTGCTGGGGTTGCGTCATCATCTTTTCAGGCAAGCACGATCTGCCCCCTCTCCCGCTTGCGGGAGAGGGCTGGGGAGAGGGTGGTGAACTTTTCCCCTCTCCCCCGGCCCCTCTCCCATGAATGGGGGAGGAGAGAAAACAGCCTCTGCAGTTACCCATTACCTCGAACCAAACTGGCCGAGCATTCTACGCCAGCGGTTACAATGGCGCCTTTTCCGGACGATGGCTCGATGAGCGAAACACCTCCCTACGGCACTGGCGATGCCTCCTACCAGGCCGCTGGCGGTATCGACGGCCTGCGCCGCCTGGTCGACGACTTCTACCGACTGATGGACGAACGCCCTGAGGCGGCTGCCCTGCGCGCACTGCACCCCGCCGACCTGAGCGCCTCGCGCGACAAGTTGGCGTGCTTTCTCAGCGGCTGGCTGGGCGGGCCACGTCTGTTCGCCGAGAAATACGGCAGCATCAGCATTCCGGCCTTCCATGCGCAGTGGCCAATCGACCAGGCGCTGGCCGAAAGCTGGCTGAGCTGCATGGCCGGCGCCATCGCCCTACAGAACTATGCGCCGGCGTTCGCCGACTACCTGCTGACCCAGCTGCGCGTCCCCGCCGAACGCTCGGTGCAGGCCAGCCAAAACCGTCATCGCAAGGAAACCTGACATGACTGATCAACTGATCATCGAAGACCTGCAACCCGGCGACGGCAAGGCCGTGGTCAAGGGCGCCCTGATCACCACCCAATATCGCGGCTGGCTGGCCGATGGCAGCGAGTTCGACTCGTCCTTCTCGCGCGGCAAACCGTTCCAGTGCGTGATCGGCACCGGTCGAGTGATCAAGGGCTGGGACCAGGGTCTGATGGGCATGCAGGTGGGTGGCAAACGCAAGCTGCAGGTGCCCGCTCACCTGGGTTATGGCGAGCGCAGCGTCGGCTCGATTCCACCCAATTCCAACCTGACCTTCGAGATCGAGCTGCTGGAAGTGCTGACCCGCGATGACTGATGCCGCCCTCGCCACCCTGCGCGAGCACCTGCTGCAGGCATTGGAAAACCACCCCGGCAGCGAGACCCGCCGCCTGTTCCATGGCCGCGGCCGCTGCTGGCCGGGACTGGAGCAGATCACCGTCGACTGGCTGTCCGGCATCGTTCTGGTGATGCTGTTCCGCGAGCCATCGCCGGCGCTGCGGCCGCTGCTGATCGAGTTGCTGGCAACCTCGCAATGGCAGGCCAGCGGCGCGTGCGGCCTGTTGCTGCAGCACCGCTATGTACAGGGCAGCGAGAGCGAGTGGCTGGCCGGTGAGCCGCAGGCGCAATGGCCGATCATCGAGGACGGCCTGCACTACCTGCTGGATCTGGGCAGCAAGCAGAACAGCGGGCTGTTCCTCGATATGCGCCTGGGTCGCCGTTGGGTGCGCGAACAGGCCGCCGGCAAACGTGTGCTCAACCTCTTCGCCTACACCTGCGGCTTCTCCGTCGCGGCCATCGCCGGTGGCGCTACGCATGTGGTCAACCTGGACATGGCGCGCGCCGCCCTTTCCCGTGGGCGCGAGAATCATCGCCTGAACGGCCACGATCTGAGTCGGGTGGAGTTTCTCGGCCACGAGCTGTTCAAGTCCTGGGGCAAGGTGCGCAAGAGCGGGCCGTACGACCTGGTGATCATCGACCCGCCGACCTTCCAGAAAGGCAGCTTCGCCCTCACCCAGGACTACCGCAAGATCCTGCGCCGCCTGCCCGAGCTGCTCATCGAGCACGGCACGGTGCTGGCCTGCGTCAATTCACCGGATATCGGCCCATCATTCCTGATCGACAGCATGGCAGAGGAAGCGCCGCAACTGCACTTCGAACGGCGCCTGGACAACCCGCCGGAGTTTGCGGATATCGATCCGAACAGTGACCTGAAGGTACTGGTGTTCCAGCTGTAGCCCGGATGCAATCCGGGGCCAAAATGCAGGAAATTCCCGGATTACATCCGGGCTACGAACGAGTGTGTAGGGTGCGCCGTGCGCACCGCGGGCCAACGCCGACAACCCCGGTGCGCGCGGCGCACCCTACCGAATGCCCAGACGCTTGGCCAAACGGCTGAGGTTGGCACGATCCACCCCCAGCTCACGCGCCGCATCGGCCCATTTGCCCTGATGGCGCGCCAGACACTGCTCGATCAGTTGGCGCTGAAAAACATCCACCGCCGCACGCAGCTCCAGGCCCGCCGGAGGTAGATCAATGGGCGCCAGCACGTCGTTTGAGGCAGCCATCGCCTCGGCCGTCGGCAAATCCAGGTCCTGCACGTCCAGACTGAGAATGCGCGGGCGCTCGCCGTGGCGCGCCAGCGCCTTGATCGCCGCACGACCGACCAGATGCTCCAGCTCGCGTACATTGCCCGGCCAGTCGTGGCCCAGCAGCGCCTTCTGCGCCTCGGCACTCAGGCGCAGGCTGCGCAGCCCGAGCCGGGCACGGTTCTCTTCGAGGAAGTAGCCGGCCAGCAACAGCACGTCACGACCACGCTCGCGCAGCGGCGGCACCGGCAACGGATAGACACTCAGGCGGTGATACAGGTCGGCGCGAAACCGTCCGGCGCGCACCTCAGCCGCCAGATCGCGGTTGGTGGCGGCGATTACTCGCACGTCGACACGATGTTCGCGATCCGAACCGACCCGCTGCAACTGTCCGCTCTGCAGCACGCGCAGCAGCTTGGCCTGGATCGCCAGCGGCAGTTCGCCCACCTCGTCGAGGAACAGGCTGCCGCCATCGGCCAACTCGAACTTGCCACTGCGTTCGCTCATGGCCCCGGAGAAGGCGCCGCGTACATGGCCGAACAGTTCACTCTCCACCAGCGCATCGGGCAAGGCCGCGCAGTTGATGCTGACCAGCGGCCGTTGCGCGCGCGGCGAGGCGGCGTGGATCGCTTCGGCCACCAGCTCCTTGCCGACCCCGGTCTCGCCGGTGATCAGCACCGTCAGCGGGCTGTCACCGACCAGACGAATTTCGTCCTGCAGCTTGCGCAGCGCCGCGCTCTGCCCCACCAGCTCGCGCGGTTGCTGCCGCGCCTGCTTGTACAGTTCGGTGAGCTGGCGCTCGGCCTCGACCCGCTGCGCCAGGCCGCTGATGCGCTGGCTGACCTTGACCGTGGCCGCGGCCAGGCTGGCGAAGGCTTTCAGGTTGTCCAGCTCGAAGCGGCCGAAACTGGCCGGGTCGAGCGAGTCCAGGGTCAGCAGGCCCCAGAGCTGTTCGTCCAGGTACAGCGGGCAACCGAGACAGTCGTGCACTTCCAGATGCCCATGCAGGCCGTCTACCAGCCCGTCATAAGGATCAGGCAGGCCGCAGTCGGCGGCGAAACGGGTGGGCCCGGCATGCTCCAGCAACGCGGCCAGGCGCGGATGCTCGCTGACCCTGAAACGTCGCCCCAGGGTGTCGGGGCTCAGGCCTTCCACTGCCAGCGGCACCAGCACCTCGCCGTCGAGTCGCAGCAGCGCCACGGCATCGCAGGGGAACAACTGGCGCAGCGCCGTCAACAGGCGGCGATAACGCTCGCCGTCGTCCAGCTCGCGCGACAGGTCGGCCACCAGGGGAATCAGGGTTTCCAGCAGAGGGTTAGTGGTCATTTCGACTACTCAAAGTCTTTATGACTCACAACCAGGGCGAGTCATTAAAACAACACAATATTCAAGCTATTGATATTTAAAGATTATTTAAATGGCACGTTTTCTGAAGTATCTCCAATGCTAACGCTAGCACGCCACAACTGGCCAAACGAGCCAACCGGCGCCTTTATTTGCCTTGCGGAGATACCGAGATGCTGAACCACGCCCAACGCGACCTGATCAAAGCGACCGTCCCGCTGCTGGAAAGCGGCGGCGAAGCGCTGACCACCCATTTCTACCGGATGATGCTCAGCGAGTACCCCGAGGTGCGCCCACTGTTCAACCAGGCCCACCAGGCCAGCGGTGACCAGCCGCGCGCCCTGGCGGGCGGCGTGCTGATGTACGCGCGCCATATCGACCGCCTCGAAGCCCTCGGCCCGCTGGTGGCGCAGATCGTCAACAAGCACGTGTCGCTGCAGATCCTGCCCGAGCACTACCCCATCGTCGGCAGCTGCCTGCTGCGCGCGATCCGCGAAGTGCTCGGCGCCGAGATCGCCACCGACGCGGTGATCGATGCCTGGGCCGCGGCTTACCAGCAACTGGCCGACATTCTCATCAATGCGGAAGAGAGCCAGTACGCGCAAAATGCCGCGGCGCCCGGCGGCTGGCGTGGCGCGCGGGCCTTCCGCGTGGCGCGCAAGGTCGTCGAGAGCGCCGAGATCACTTCCTTCCACCTGGTTCCGGTCGATGGCGGCGCGTTGCTCGATCATCAGCCCGGCCAGTACATCGGTATGCGCCTGCAGCTGGACGGCGAAGAGGTGCGCCGCAACTACTCGCTGTCGGCACTGGCCAACGGCCGTGAATACCGCATCAGCGTCAAGCGCGAGCCTGGCGGCCGCGTGTCCAACCATCTGCATGACGAGGTTCAGGTTGGCGATGTGCTGGACCTGTTCCCGCCCGCAGGCGAGTTCACCCTGAGCGAGTCGGACAAGCCGCTGGCCCTGATCAGCGCCGGCGTCGGCATCACCCCGGCACTGGCCATGCTCGATGCCGCGCGACACAGCGGCCGGCCGATCCATTTCATCCACTGCGCGCGCAATGCCGAGGTGCATGCCTTCCGCGACTGGGTCGACGCCCATGCCGCCGAACATCCGCAGATTCGCCATTACGTGTGCTACAGCGAGCCGCGCGCGGGCGATGCGGCCGACGCCGAGGGTTTGCTCAGCCGCGAACTGCTGGAGCAGTGGCTGCCGGCCGAACGCGATCTGGACGCCTACTTCCTCGGCCCGAAACCCTTCATGGCGCAGGTCAGGCGCCACCTGCAGGCACTGGGCGTACCTGCCGAGCAGAGCCGCTACGAGTTCTTCGGCCCAGCCTCGGCCCTGGATAACTGAACGATGAGGAGGTGAAGCATGTACCCACTGAATCTTCCACCGCTGCAGATACTGCACCTGTCCAGCCAGTTGCTCTGGGCCGGCCTGACCCTGCTGCTGGTGGGGCTGGTGGCGGCCTATGGCCTGGAGAAGCAGCTGAACGTGCCGACGCTGGTGCTGGCGCACAGCCTGACACTGCTCGGTCCCAGCATCTTGAAGATCGGCTATGTGCTGCGCCTGGTCGCGCAGCAACGCCTGAAAGACGAGGCATACGTACATGCAGTTGCTTGATCGCAAGCGGGCCCTGGCCATCACGCCACTGTGGCGCCTGGGCTTTCGTCCGTTCTTCCTTGCTGGCGCACTGTTCGGCCTGCTCGCCGTCGCCTTCTGGGCGGCGGCGCTGCACGGTCTGATCAACCCTGCGGTGCCGGGAGGCATGCTGGCCTGGCATCGCCACGAAATGCCCTTTGGTTTCGGCCTGGCGATCATCGCCGGCTTCCTGCTGACTGCCGTGCAGACCTGGACCGGGAGTCCGGGTCTCAGCGGCCGCCCCCTGATTGCGCTGTTCGGGCTGTGGTTGGCCGCGCGCCTGGCGTGGTTCTTCCCCGTGCCGCTGGCAATGCTGATCGCACTGCAACTGGTGTTTATCGGCCTGTTCATTGCGCAGATGGCGCGCCAGCTGATCACCGCCCGGCAACGCAACAACTACCCGATCCTGCTGGTGCTGAGCCTGCTCGCGCTGTGCCAGTCCCTCACGCTCGCCGGCCTGGTGCAGGGCGATGATGGCCTGCAACTCCGTGGCGCACTGGCCGCACTTTGGCTGATCGCCGTGATGCTGAGCCTGATCGGCGGTCGGGTGATTCCCTTCTTCACCCAGCGCGGCCTGGGTCGGGTCGAAGCCTTCGCCGCCCATCCCTGGCTGGATCGCTTGCTGCTGGTCTGCGGCGTGCTGGTCGCCGCACTGTTCGCCAGCGGGCATAACCTGCTGGCCAGTCCCTGGCTGGCTGCCCCCTTCATCGTGCTGAGCGCGCTGCACGGCCTGCGCCTGTGGCGCTGGCACCTGCGCGGCATCTGGCGCGTGCCGCTGCTGTGGTCGCTGCACCTGGCCTACGCCTGGCTTTTGCTGGCCACACTCGGCATGGCTGCGTGGCACCTGGGTTGGCTGACGCAACCCAGCCTGGCCAACCACGCGCTGGCGGTGGGTGCGATGGGCGGGCTGATCCTGGCGATGATGGCGCGGGTCAGCCTCGGTCATACCGGCCGCGCATTGCAACCGCCGAAGGCAATGGCCTGGGCCTTCGGTCTGCTTAATCTGGGCGCGCTGATTCGGGTCACATGCGGTGGCGGGTGGCTATGGTTGGCGGCGATCTGCTGGGCCATGGCCTTCGCCATGTTCGCCCGGTATTACGCGCCGATGCTGTGTCGGGCGCGAGTGGATGGGCATCCTGGGTGATAAGCGCTGGCGGAAATGTCGGTGCGCACGGCGCCCCCTACGGGCGGAGGGACTAGCGCGTTCGCGTAGGGTGCGCCGTGCGCACCGAATCAGACGCAGGTGTTGGCGCGTAGGGTAGATGTCGCTTCTTCACATCCACCAGGGAGATGGATCGACAACGCGCCATCCACCCTATGCAGGCGGCCTCAATCGACTAGCGTGCAGGCCATCACCAGCGCATCTTCACGCCCCCCGACTGCCGGGTAGTAATCGCGGCGGCGCCCCACTTCGTTGAAGCCGAAACGCTCGTACAAACGGTAGGCGCTCTGGTTGCTGGCGCGCACTTCGAGGAAACACTCGCGCCCGCCCAGCTCGTAAGCCTCTTTCATCAGGTGCTCGAGCAGGCGCAAGCCAAGACCACGGCCCTGGCTTTCCGGCTTGATGGTGATATTGAGCAGATGCGCTTCGTCGAGGATCAGGTTGATCACACCATGACCGACCTGCTGGTTGCCCTCGAACATCAGCCAGCAGTTATAGGACTTGAGGCTGTCGGTGAAGATGCCGCGCGTCCAGGGATGACTGAAGGCGGCGTATTCGATCTTCAGCACGGCATCGAGGTCCGCCTCGGTCATCGGGCGGAAGGAAATCGCATCGCTCATCGGGCGTAACTCGGGCTCAAAGACGGGTTCTCAGGATTGGGCAGGGATTGACCAACGCTGGCGAACGCGCCGCATGGCCTGCCACAGCTCACGCTTGCGCGTCGGCTCTTCCATCAGCAGCTCCAGGCCCGGCAAGGCCCAGCAGGCGCCAAGGCCTTCGATCTGCAGCTCGCGGTTGTAGCTGTGCTCGTCACCCTCGCCGGCAAAGCGAATGGCCGGCAGGCCAACCAGCCACAGGCAGACACTGGGCTGCTCCTCCAGACGCGCAGCGACGAAGCTCTGCACGAATTCCAGTGCCGCTTGCGGGCCCTGATCCATATTGCCGCGCACCAGCAGCGGCCAGCGCACCGGCTCGCCGAGCAACTGCGGGCTGTCCGGCAGACCGGCGGCGCGCAGCAGATCCTTGAGCAGGATGTAGGCCGGATCGCGACTCTGGAACGGCTGGCCGGTGGGCAATTCCACCAACAGGGCGCAATCGCCAGCCCGCAGCAACTGCAGGGCAAAACGCGGCGGAGGCGCACTGACCCGGGCCGGTTTTTCCTCGACAGGTTCCGCCTCGGCCACCGGCTCGACAGCTGCCTGGCGCGGCTGGGCGCCCGGGCGTGGAATTTCGATCTTCGGCCGCTCGACCGGGCTCTCGCGTACCGGCTCGGCCACCGCGGCTACCGGTTCGCTCACGATAGCCAGCGGCACTTCGACAGGCGGCGGCGCCAGCAACTCGGCACGCGATGGCGCGGCAAAGGGCAGCTCGGTACGCGGCAGCCAGGTAGCTACCTGCATGGCATCGAGGTAGGCGCGACGGCGCTGTTCGGGAATCACAGGCGCTCCAGAGAGAGGATTTTCAACAGGGGCGGATTGTCGCGTGAAATGACCGGAGCGGGAAGCGTTGCGGGGAGATTGCGGGCAAACAAAGCGCCCAGAAACAAAAAACCCCGCTGCTCGCGCAGCGGGGCTTTCGGAGGCCACCTGAGATTACTGATCCCAGGGACGGTCGCCGTGCTCGTCCTTGATGCGGGTGGGCAGGCCCATCACATCGAGGAGCTTGAGGAACGGCTCGGCCGGCAGCTCCTCGACGTTGACCATGCGCTTGGCATCCCACTCGCCACGCGCGACCAGCAGCGCTGCGGCGACCGGCGGCACGCCAGCGGTGTAGGAGATGCCCTGGCTGTCGGTCTCGGCAAAGGCTTCTTCGTGGTCGGCCACGTTGTAGATGAACAGCTCGCGCGGCTGGCCATCCTTGGTGCCCTTGACTAGGTCGCCGATGCAGGTCTTGCCGGTGTAGCCCGGCGCCAGCGAGGCGGGGTCGGGCAGCACGGCCTTGACCACTTTCAGAGGTACAACTTCAAGGCCTTCGGCGGTCTTGACCGGCTGCTCGGAGAGCAGGCCGAGGTTCTTCAGCACGGTGAACACGTTGATGTAGTGGTCGCCGAAGCTCATCCAGAAGCGGACGTTCGGTACGTCGAGGTGCTTGGACAGCGAGTGCACCTCGTCATGGCCGGTCAGGTACAGGTTCTGTTCGCCCACCACCGGCAGATCGTCGGTGCGTTTGACTTCGAACATGCGGTTGCTCACCCACTGGCTGTTCTGCCAGCTGTAGACCGTGCCGGTGAATTCGCGGAAATTGATTTCCGGGTCGAAATTGGTGGCGAAGTACTTGCCGTGCGAACCGGCGTTGACGTCGAGGATGTCGATCGACTCGATCTTGTCGAAGTACTGTTGTTGCGCCAGAGCGGCATAGGAGTTGACCACGCCCGGGTCGAAACCCACGCCGAGGATGGCGGTCACGCCCTTTTCCTGGCATTCGGCCAGGTGCTTCCACTCGTAGTTGCCGTACCACGGCGGGGTTTCACAGATCTTGCTCGGATCTTCGTGGATGGCGGTGTCCAGATAGGCAACGCCGGTGTCGATACAGGCGCGCAGCACGGACATGTTGAGGAACGCCGAACCGACGTTGATGACGATCTGCGATTCGGTTTCGCGGATCAGTGCCTTGGTCGCTTCCACGTCCAGGGCGTTCAGCGCATAGGCCTTGATCTCGCCGGGCTGCTTGAGACCGCCCTTTGCCTGCACGCTGTCGATGATGGCCTGGCATTTGGAGATGTTGCGCGACGCAATTGCAATGCGACCTAACTCGTCATTGTGTTGCGCGCACTTATGGGCCACCACCTTGGCAACACCTCCTGCACCAATGATCAGAACATTCTTCTTCAATTGTTTCACCTCCAGGGAACTGCGTTGTTGAAAGCGTTTTGATGCGTATTTGGGGTGGTGGGCTGAAGCGGATCGCCGCCCGGCCCACCCAACACCGAGTCTTGAGCCGTAGGGTGGGCTTCAGCCCACCGCAGCAATGTCAGGACAGACTAGACAGGTAGTCGTCGAACTCGAACTGGCGAACCACTTCAACGCTACCGTCGAGTTGTTTCACCACGATGGACGGCATCTTCAGGCCGTTGAACCAGTTCTTCTTGACCATGGTGTAGCCGGCCGCGTCGATGAACGACAGACGATCACCGATCTTCAGCGGCTTGTCGAACTGGTACTCGCCGAAGATATCGCCGGCCAGGCAGCTCTTGCCGCAGACCATGTAGGTGTGTTCGCCGTCATTCGGCGCCATCTTGGCGTTGAGGCGATAGATCAAGAGGTCGAGCATGTGCGCTTCGATGGAGCTGTCGACCACCGCAAGGTGCTTGCCGTTGTACAGGGTGTCGAGCACGGTGACTTCCAGCGAGGCACTCAGGGTGATCGCCGCTTCGCCCGGCTCCAGATACACCTGCACGCCGTATTTTTCCGAGAAGGCTTTCAGGCGCGCGCAGAAGGCATCGATCGGATAGCCCTCGCCGGTGAAATGGATGCCGCCGCCGAGGCTGACCCACTCGACCTGTGCGATCAGGTGGCCGAAGCGCTCCTCGATGGTGCTCAGCATCTTGTCGAACAGCTCGAAGCTGCCGTTCTCGCAGTTGTTGTGGAACATGAAGCCGGAAATCTGCCCCATGACCTTGGCGATCTTTTCCGGGTCCCACTCACCAAGGCGGCTGAACGGACGTGCCGGGTCGGCCAGCAGGTAGTCGGAGCTGCTCACCTGCGGGTTGACGCGCAGGCCGCGGATGGTGCCCTCGGTACGCGCGGCAAAGCGCTCGAGCTGACCGATGGAGTTGAAGATGATCTTGTCGCAGTTGGCGACCATCTCTTCGATCTCGTCGTCGGCCCAGGCCACGCTGTAGGCGTGGGTTTCGCCGGCGAACTTCTGCCGGCCGAGTTTCAACTCATAGAGGGACGATGAGGTCGTGCCGTCCATGTATTGCTGCATCAGGTCGAACACCGACCAGGTGGCGAAGCATTTCAGCGCCAGCAGCGCCTTGGCACCGGAGTTCTCGCGCACGTAGGCGATCTTCTCCAGGTTGACCAGGAGCTTCTGTTTGTCGATGAGGTAGTACGGCGTCTGGATCATCTCGTCGCTCCAGCAAGGTCGGCCAAGGGGTGCCTCGCGGCCCCCGAAAAAAGTGGACGCGAATTGTGCCGATAACCGATGAATATCGAAAGGGCATTGGAGATTTTTTGTACAACGGGCGATTACCGGCTGCTTCGGCAACGAAGTAGGATGCGCCGTGCGCACCAGCGATTTGCAAGGCATGGGTGCGCATGGCGAACCCTACGGCTCGGCGATGACAGGGGCATGACCGCTGCCCTCAGTTGATCGGCGTGGCGGTCAGGTTGGCGCGGATATCGGCATTCTGCAGCTTGATGCCGTACATGGAGGTGACCGCGCCACCGGTGGGGTGCACGTTCTGGATGCGGTCGATATTGATTTCCTTGAAGTGCACCCGGCCGTTGACGGCGAAGCCCAGCGGGTCAGGTGTGACCGGCGGGCAACCGCTGGCGCCCTTGTTGCAGACCTTGGTCGGTGCCACGTCCAGGTTGAGGTCGACGCGCACGCCGTAGCTGTTGGCATTGGCATCGGTCGGATTGGCGTCCGAGGTGTGGAAGTTGTCCACCACCAGTTGCGCGCCGCTGCCGTTGACGCCGTTCACCCGGTCCGTCTCGATGATCAGCTGGTTGCGCTTCTCGCTGGTGGACACGCTGCTGGCCGGATTGCCCGAGCCATCGCGCACGAAGACGTTCTTAAGCCCCGCCGTCAACCCTTCGTTGCCACGATCCTCCCAGCGCCCGCCGCTGGCCGAGCAGGCCGAAGCGTTGCTGCCGCTGCCACCGACGCACAACGCACCGGCTCCACCGGAGCTGAGACTGAGCGTGGAGCCCTGCTCGTAACGGCGCAGCACGATGCGCCCAAGGCTTTGCCCGGCGGCCCGATCCCCCCAACGCACATCATGCACGTCCAGGGTGGACCAATAGGTGCCCTTGTTCAGTTGCACGCCATTTTGCGTCACGTCCAGCGAGCCATCGCGAAAATGCATGTCGTAGCGGGTGCCGGCCAGCCACAGGCCCTTGCCGGTTTCGTCTACAGTAATCGCCGCATTGGCGTCGCTGACGATGAAGTCGGCGTTGTAGCGCACGCCGTCGCCGCTCGCCCCACCGGGACGCAGGGTCAGTTGGCCATTGAGGGTGAAGTCGTAAGCCGGAAAGACTTCCAGCAGCACCAGCAACTCGGTGCCGCCCTGCAAGGGCGCATCGGCCCGACCAACGCGCAGGCCATCGAAGCTGTAGCCGCCCCTGACATTCTTCAGGCCCAGGCGCAGGCCGTCGAAATGGCCGTCATAACCCCCGCTGCCCGGCTGGGTGTTGAGGCTGCCGGCGTAACAGCCGCTGCTGATGCCGCCAGCGCAGCTCCTGGTCAGGTCGACGCTGAGCTGGCCACTGCCATGGGTGCGCAGGCCACTGAACCACATGCTGTTGCCGTTATCGGTGAGCGAGACCGAGCTGCTGACCATGTTCCAGGACAGGTCCGCGGTGATGCCCTTGAGCCCGGAATTGGGATCGCCGCCGGGGCGCAGTCTGAACCAGTTCTGCCGCGCGCCCTGGTCCTGGAAGTTGAGATCCAGCGCCAGACTGCCGATTTTCTGATTGCTGGGGTTACCGATGATCAGCCCGCCGAGGCTGGCGCTGAGTTTCAGATCCTGAAAGGCCAGCTGGGCGTAGCGCCCGCTGCCGTCCTCGCCCAGATCGAGGGTGATGCCGTTCTGGCTGCTGAGCACGCCGGCGAAGTTCTCGGCGCGCAGCACGCCATCGTCCCTGTACTGGAACAGGCTGTTGGCGATGGTGATCTGCGGGATCAGGCGCACGCCCTCGCCACTGGCACCGCCACCGGCGATGCGGATGCTGCCGCCGAGGCGCAGATCCATATCCAGCTGGCCGAAACTGCGCGCGTGATCGGGGTGCCGCGTATCCGGCGCGCCGGGCGTTACTGCGACACCGGGATCGCCGTGCGCCAGGTCCAGCCCGATGCCGCCGACATGCGCGACGAAGCGCGTGTCACCCAGGTCGAGACGCACCGCCGAACCATTGCCGCCGCTGACGATGTCCAGATAAGCATTGTTCAGGTAGGCATCGAATGAGGCATTGCGCACGATCAGATCGAAGCCGTTATCGCGGTAATAGAAGGTCACCGCATCCAGGCTCAGGCGGCTGCCATCGACGCTGAAACCGGCCACGCCCTCGGCACCGCCGCCACTGAGCTTGAGGCTGGCGCCCAGGTTATAGAAGGCGCGGAAGGCGCCGAAGCTCTTGTCGCTGCCGGCGAAACCTATGTTGTTCACCGCCAGTTGATTCGGCCGTCCCTGATGCTCGACATGCAGACGATCGTCGATCACGTCGATCTTGGTGGTGGAAACGCTGCCCGGCTGCTGCGGGCGGCTGGAAACGCCCTCGATTCGCAGGCTATGACCGTCCTCGCGGTATTCCAGGCTTTCCGCCAACCAACCGCCACCGGCGGTTTCGATGCTGATGCCGCCGCGGCCACTGACGCTAGCCAGGCCATCGTCGTCCAGTGCCTGCATGGCCCAGACCGGTGAGCTGCCGAGAAGAAACGCCGAGAGCCATCCATAACGCTGCATGATCCGGCTCCTCAATTGGTCGGGAAGATCAGCACACTGCCCTGCATGCGGATGCTGCCGTCGATCTTGGCCGAGAAGATATTGGTCTGCTGGTAGCTCGGGTCGCCGCCATTGGCGGCGCTCAGCGCCTTGTTCTTCCAGCCGCCCTGACTGGCCACGCCGAAGGCGAAGTTGCCGTCCTTGAAACGGATCTCGTTGGGCAACCCCAGCGCCAGCACCTCGCGCTCACCAGTGGCGCTGGTGAGGGTGCGGGTATCCAGGGTCAGACCCTCGAAGCTGAAGATGCCCTTGAGGTTGTCCAGCACGTACCAGCCGGCATTGGCGCCGGAACGTATCGCCACGCGCAGGCCGCAGCTCTCCGGCGTGGCGGCACCGGCCAGGGCGCAGCTGCGCTGGTTGGCCGTCCACTGCGCCGGATTGTTGGTGGTGGGCGTGCCCCAGAGCACGCCACCATCCTTGTTGATGCTGAACTCGCCGGACAGGTAGACCCCGCCCTGCCCGCTCATCTCGCTGAGAGCGCTGTCGTCCAGCGCCTGCATTTCCGCCAGGGCCAGCGCCGGCAACAGCGACAGCAGAACTCCAGCCGTTCTAGCGCAGGTCATAGCTGCTCACCTTCAGGTAGTTGAAGCTCAGGCCGGAAATCTCGTTGCGACCGAAGTTGTAACCGCCGGTGGGAATGGCGGTCGGGCTGCTACGGGTGCCGCCGACGGTCAGGTTCTCGAACACCAGATTGGTACGCGGCGCGTTGGCATAGAAGTCACTGGCCAGGGCCTGGCGCTGCGCCGCCGTGGTGGCGCCCGTAGTCGGGTTCTGCAGCTCCAGGACGAACTGGCCGTCGGCGCTGGAGCGCAGGCGCAGCGGCTGCGACTTGCCGTAGCCCAGGGCGATATTGGCGTAGCCGTTGGTGATGTAGAGGGTGCGCGCACCGCGCTGGGCGGCCGTCTCGCCCGCGGTATTGCAGTTGGCCTGGGCGCAGGACATCACTTCCAGGGTCTTGGCGAAGATGTTGATGCGCGCCTCGCCGACCAGCTCGCCGTTGCCGTTCTGCCCGGGATCGCCCCACAGGCGTAGGTAGGAGCCGTCCATCACCAACTGATGGAAGTCCAGCGCCAGCATCTCGGTACGCCCGGCTGCCACCTGGAAATCGAAGCGCACACCCAGATCGGCGCGCCCGCTGGCATTCGTGGAGCAGTTGGAGCCAGCCGCGGCATAGCTGGCGATGCAGGGGTTGCCGCCGGCGGTCAGCCGCTCGGGAAACTTGAACGACAGCACGGTGATATTGTTCGGAGTGGTCTGTACCCACTGCCCGTCGTCGCGCAGGGTACGCAGCTCCTCGCCCTTGGCCAGTTCCAGCTCGAAGGGATGATCGAGGCTGCCGATGGTCACCGGACTGAGATTGGCGCCCTTGTTGCTGCCGGCTGCGCCCAGATAGAGGTTCTTCACCGAGATGGGCACGTTGCGCCCCTGGCCGTCGGTTATGTCGTTGATCACGATCTGCGCACCGGAGCCATCGAGCAGCACCTGATCCAGCACGAAACCCAGGCCGGCGCCCTGTACATCGGACAGCTCGGCATCGCTCAGGGGCTCCATGGCCTGGGCGGAGACGCCAAGCCCTGCGAATATCATCAGCGAAAGACTACGACTGATCATGCTCAGCACCCCGAGATGGCGCTACCCAGGCAGGTATCCTGACGCGGAATGCCGTTGAGCGCCTGATCGAAATCGAACTTGATACCCGCCACCAGGTTGCCATTGGCATCGCGGTACTTGGGGATATTGAGAAAAGCACCCGCGACGGTATTGATCAGCGCAGAGGTATCCATATCGCGCCACTGCAGGTCCTTGACTTGCAGCGAGATGAAAACGCCCTTGGCGGCTTGATCCATACCGGGGGCGCTTACATTACCGATGTTCAGCGATTGGAACTGACTGAGGTTGAAGCAGGTTGCGATGCCGATGATCTGACAACCCTGCGAGGGGAAAGCGGTGAGCAGTCCGCCGAGCAGGTTGCAGTTGGCCACACACTGTACGACCGAGCCGTTTTTCAGCCCGGCCTGACTGGCGCGCACTGAATCAGGCGTCCCATTGTTGACCAGCTCTGCCTCGGAGCGGATGGTTGAGTTCTCGTTCACCGTCGCGCCGAGCAGCAGACGCTGAAAGAAATTGGCTTCGTCGAGCAGCGGCTTGGCCTTGCCTTCCAGGTCCACCGCGATCTTGCCAGTCAGATGGGAGATGTCACCAGACAATACGCCCTTGGCTTGACCGAAGCCGATGCGCACGCCCACGACCTGATTGCCCTCATAAGCCAGCTCCAGATAAGGGTCGACAATCTGAAACGGATTGATGCTGTCGTTGGCACCGACCGTACCCAAGGCGAAGTTGTTGATCAGGATGTCCGAGGGGCGAGTCTCACCAGCCCGTGCGTAGCTACCCAGCTCCAGCTTCTTGATATTGAGCTGGGTATCCACCTTGAGCCCAAAGTTGACCCGGGTGTAATTGATCTGTCCGGCAGTGTCGGTGGTCAGGTTGATGAACGCCTGCCCGGTGATATCCGACAGCTCTCCGTCCTCCAGCTCGACCATCCTGGCATGAGCCGGGGCGCTCAGTGCCGCAGCGCAGACCAGTGCCAGAGCGTGTTTGGCGAAACGAAAGGACGGGCGCATGGCAAAACCCCTTTTCTTGTAATGGCTGTCGAGCATTCCGACTCGAGTCCTTGTGGCCACTATAGGGATGCCCGGCGCAAAACGGCCCGACCCATAGTCGAGAAAAGGATGGCAAGGGCCTGCATTGCTGCCTGCCAGGGCGGCGCCAGTGTTACCGCGGGTCACATCGCCGTAACACCCGCGACGCTCAATGCTGGCGGAACAGGGCCAGCAGATGCTCGGCAATCACGCCGCGGATGGCATCGATGCTCAGGCGCGAACAATGGGCGAGCTTGGCCGGGTTGATGCGGTGCAGGTGCAGCGAGGGCATGCGCGCCTCGTACTCGCGCAGATCGCCCTTCACCAGCACCGGCAGAAAATGCTCGCCGCGCGCACGATAGCGCTCGATCAAAAGACGCAAACCTTCCTGGAAGGGCAACTCGCGCGAGGCGATCAGACGCGACTCGCCGGGCACCTTCAGATACAGGCCATCGAACCCCACCGCTTCGCCGGGCAGGATATGCACGCCTGTGGGCTCCACGGCATCGGCGGGAATGTCGTGGAAGGTGTCGTGCCAGGCCATTTCGTCCGGCAGGATGGTGATGCCGCCCTGCTCGTCCTGCGGCACCACGAAGCTGTAATTGCTGTAGAGCTTCTCGACATAGCTGGAGTAGATGCACAGGCGATTCTCGAAACGGCGCAGAAAGGCGATGGCCTGGGCACGGTCGGTAATGGCGTGCAGGTCCCAGTTCAGATCACGCTGGTGCTGCAGCTCATGCCAACGGGCATCGACGTTCAGGGCAAGGGCGGTCATCGCAGGCTCCACAAACAGGTTCACCGCTGCACCTCGGCAGAAAGCGTGCCACCGTTCACACCCTGGGTTTTCCCAGCCTTTCAAGCACTTGCCGGCGTTCGCACTGCGCAGTCCGTCCCAATGTGCCGAATAGCGTCACCTGCCTCTGATCGACTTGCGCTCATAAACGGCACTCGCCTTGCAGTACAATTGCGCCCTTTAACCTGCCTGGAACCCGGCGCCTCGATGATCGATCCCAAGCGCGTATTGCGCGCCCTCGCCGAACACTGGACGTTGCTCGAACCGCTCTGCGAGCGTTTCGACGCCGGCACCCTGAGCCTGGTGGAGCTGCGCAGCCAGCTCGCCTCGCAGTTGCCCGACGCCACGCCCAGCGACACAACCGCCCTGCTCGACACCTGGATCCGCCTGGATATCCTGGTGCCGGTGGCCAAGAGCCCCAACCGTTTCGAGCTCAACGCGCAGATCCACGACTTTCTCGCCTACCTGCGCCGCGAGCACCGCCTCGGCCTGTGCCTGGAGATCGAAGCCTACCTGCGCCATCTGGAGCGTCTGGCCGGCTACATCCAGGACGCCTTCGAGGTGCGCGACGCCAACGACCTGGCGCGCCAGTTGCGCCTGCTCGATATGCGCGTGCGCGACGTGCTGAAGAAGCTGGCCAACGACGAACAGGCGCTGGTCGGTGTGGCCGACCGGGCCAAGACCTCGGATCGGCAGATTCCCCTGCGCCAGCGCTACGCCGAAGTGCTGGCCACCTGGGACGAGTACGTCGAGCCGATGATCCAGCTGGTCGCTGCCGACGGCGCCTTCGAGCAGGGCGTGCGCCGGGTCGAGCAGGTGCTGCTGCGCCTGCTCGGCGACCAGCAGCGCCTCGGCCAGCTGGTCGACGACGATCTGCTGCTGCGCACCCACGCGCGCATCCTGGAGATGCAGACCACCGCCCAGCTGACCCTGCGCAAGGCTCGCGAGCTGCTGCTGCCGCTGCGCGAGGAAGCGCGTCGACACAACGCCGTGACCCGTGGCGCCGCACTGGCGCTGTCGGTGATCCGCAAGAAGGGCATCGACGCCGTGCCGCAGGCGGCCATGCCGCTGTTCACCCGGCCGCAGAGCAACTTCCTCGGTTCGGCCAGCCAGGTCGAGGCCTACGTCTATGCCCTGGCGCGCTTCGAAGCCAAGCCTGCGCATTTCCCCAAGGCCAGCGGCAGCCGCAAGGGCGGCGCGCCCAAGGCGCCGAAGACCGCGCGGGAAATGATCGAGCGCTGCGAGCAGGCCCTGCCGCTGCCGGACCTGATGGCCTGGCTGCTGGAACAGGAACCGGAAGGCGCCACCGACGAGCTGCTCTACTGGTTCTCGCGCCTGTCGCGCGAGTCGCGCTTCCAGCGTGAACGTCTGGAACGCCGCCAGTACCTGACCCGCGAGCACGAGGTCAGCCTCAGTTCCTATGCCCTGCTCAAGACTCCGTAGGGTGCGCCGTGCGCACCATAACCGACGACCCGGTGCGCACGGCGCACCCTACGCGGCTCCACTAGCCAACGGATTGCCATGAACATCGACCTAAAAGAAATGACCCAGCTCGCGGCCGCCTTCCGCGACCTGTTCAAGGGCTACCACATCTCCCGCAGCGAGCCGGAGTGCTACGCCCAGTTGTCCAGCATGCAGGACCAGTACCGTGCGCTGTTCCGCGCCCTCGGTTTCGAGCTGGTGTGCGACCCGCGCGGCTTTTACTACTTCGTTCCCGAGCAGGTGGCGCCGCAGGTGAACAAGACCGCGCAGCGCCTGGCGCTGTTCACCTTCATCCTGGTCGAGCATCTGGCCGACCAGGGCCGCGACCCGCTCTCGGTACTCGACGGCGGCAGCATCGGCCGTGACGAGCTGCCGGCGCTGCTGGAGAAGTACCGCGACCTGTTCCTGCAGGCCGAGGTGACCAGCTTCGAGGAGCTGGAAGACAAGATCATTCGCCGACTGGTGCAGCTCGGCTTCGCCGAAGACAGCAACGGCGTATACCGCTTCCTGCCGCCGATGCACCGTTTCCTCGACGTCTGCCTGTCGGTGCAGCACGACCGCGACCTGGCCGCCAGCCTGCATAGCAGCGACCTGCCGCTGCCAGCGCCGGTACTGCTGGATGATGATGGCGACGCCGACGCGACCGCTGTCATCGATATAGAAGAATCCGAGGAAGACGCCCTGGCCCGCGCCATGGCCGAAGAACGCGCCGCACAGGAGATGGACGCATGAGCCAGGAACGCTACGGCATCCGCCGCTTCGCCCTGCTGAACACCGCCGGCTACAGCCTCGGCCTGTTCCCGCTGGAAAATCCGCTGTCGGTCTACGGCGCCAACAACCTGGGCAAATCCGCCTCGATCAACGCCCTGCAGTTCCCGATCCTGGCACGCATGTCGGACATGAGCTTCGGCAAGTACAGCCTGGAGGCCTCGCGCAAGTTCTACTTCGCCAGCGACACCAGCTACATCCTCGTCGAAGTCGCCCTGCCCCATGGTCCGCACGTGATCGGCGTGGCCGGACGCGGCCCAGGCGGCGGCTTCGGCCACCAGTTCTTCGCCTACGCCGGCGAGCTGGACCTGGAGCACTACCAGAGCAACGGCACCTGCCTGCGTCAGCGCGAACTGTTCAAGAACCTCGGCCAGGCCGGCATCACCGCCTATGAACTCAAGCCCGACGAACTGCGTCGCCTGCTGGTCGGCGGTCACACCAGCATCCCGCTGGACCTGACCCTGATCCCGCTGCGCTCGACCAGCGAGCAGAGCCTGAAAACCTTCCGCGCGCTGTTCATCAACCTGTTGCACATGCGCGAGATCACCGCGGCGAAGCTCAAGCAGCTGTTCCTCGATGCCTTCGAGCACAGCCTGCGTTCGGGCAGCGTCGACTATATCGCCGCCACCGAAGAGGCGTTTCGCGATGTGCGCCGCATGGAGCAGGACTACCAGGCGCTGGTCACCGCAGGCCCCTTGATCGAAGCGCTGGCCTCGGGCGTGGCCCAGCGCGAAGTGCTACGCGGCAAGCTGCATCGCCTGTCGCCGCTGCTCGACAACCTGCTGGGCACCTGGCACGACTACGCCGATGCGCGCAAGGAAGAGCTGGTGATCCAGGCCGAGCACTATCGCAACGAGCAGGACGGCCTGCAGAACGAGCAGCGCGGCGGCACGGCCGAGCTGATGCGCCTGGAGCGCGAGATCAGCGAAATCCAGCGCTGGCTGGGCGAGCTGGCGGTGCTGAAGAACCGCTTCGCCCTGGTGGAAAACGCCAAGGTGCTGGAAGAGCAACTGCTCGCTGCCAAGGACGCCCACGACGAACTGGCAGGCGCACTGGCGCAGTCGCGGCAGTTCTCCAGCGAAGACCTGGACGAGCGCCTGCGCGACCTGGAAAAACGCCTCAAGTCGGTCAAGCAGCAGCTCGATCACGCCGACAACAACAGCTACTCGCGCCTGCGCGAGGAATTCAGCCAGCAGGACGTCGACCGTCTGATGCGCCTGTTCAACGGCCAGCTGTTCAGCCTGCCGTTGGGCGAGAAGGGCATCCAGGCCGAGGGCGACGACTGGGTCAAGGCGGTCGAGGCGGTGCTGGATCGCTTCAAGGGCGACACCTTCGCCATGCCGGGCCTGTCCATCGACCTCAGCCATATCGAGCCCCCGGCGCTGCAGGCACTGGCCGACCGCGCCGCCCTGCGCGATCAGAAGGATCGCCTGGAGCGCGAGCTCAAGCAGCTCAAGACCCAGCAGTCGGTCGCCGCCGACCGCGCTGCCAGCAAGGCCCAGGCCGAGACGCTGTACCAGGCCGTGCTGGATGCGCAGAAGGCCCTGGAGGACTTCCGCAAGAGCCAGACCCTGGCCGCCGAGGAGCCGCAGAAGCTGGAGCGTCTGGCCGAGCTGGAAGGCGCCCAGGACGAACTCAAGCGTGCCAGCGATGCCTTCGCCGAGCGCGTGCAGCAGATTTCCGCCAAGCTGCAACTGATCAGCCGCCAGATAGGCGATCTGGAGTCCAAGGAGCGCACCCTGGAAGACGCCCTGCGCCGTCGCCAGTTGCTGCCGGCCGATCTGCCCTTCGGCACGCCCTTCATGGAGCCGGTGGACGACTCGCTGGACAACCTGCTGCCGCTGCTCAACGACTACCAGGACACCTGGCAGGCGCTGCAGCGTATCGACAACCAGATCGAGGCGCTCTACGCCCAGGTACGCCTGAAGGGCGTGGCCAAGTTCGACAGCGAGGACGACGTCGAGCGCCGCCTGCAACTCTTGGTCAACGCCTACGCCCACCGCCAGGACGAGGCGCTGACGTTGGCCAAGGCGCGCCGCGCGGCGGTCACCGATATCGCCCGCACCCTGCGCAATATCCGCAGCGACTACGACAACCTTGAGCACCAGTTGGCGCTGTTCAACCGCGAGATCAACAAGCGCCAGGTGTCCAACCTGCAGAGCTTCCGCATCGTCCTGGCGCCGAACAAGGAAGCCCTGCGCCATATCGATCAGATCATCCACAGCGCCGGCCAGTACGAGGAAGGCGAAACCCTGTCGGTATTCGACCTATCGCAATCGGCCGA
>VFQR01000834.1_pt1 | contig 31226 bp, 24 predicted proteins | sample 3512321 | NCBI WGS metagenome assembly VFQR01 (sample SAMN10412374, study PRJNA504923) | tailings metagenome | isolation source: Relicate 3 Philex TSF1 revegetated site | place: Philippines: Tuba, Benguet | collected 2017-08-29 | reverse complement strand
CGATCTTCTACTGGAAGGGATCCTGGGGCCTGCGGCGCGGGCTGACCATGACGCCGCGCGGCGACCAGTACACCTATGCGACGGATATCCGCGCCGCGCGATGAGAATCGCGCTCACCGGCGACAGCATTGTCACGCGGCGGGGGCTCGGCGGCGATCCGGCCGTGCGCCCGCTGTTCGACCTGCTGCGCGGCTGCGACGCAGCCTTCACGAACATCGAGGTGGTGCCCACGGGCTTTCGTGGCGATCCCTCCTTCGAGAATGACGGCTCGCATCTCGCGGCCGAGCCGGCGGTGCTGGACGACCTGCTGGGCTGCGGGTTCAACCTGTTCACCGCCGCCAACAACCACATCCTGGATTACGGCATCGCGGGGCTGCGCCTCGCGATGGCGGAGATGGACCGGCGCGGGATGGTGCATGCCGGCCTCGGCGAGACGCTCGAACGCGCTCGCATGCCGGCCTATCTCGATACGCCGCGCGGCAGCATCGCGCTGCTCTCCTGCTGCTCGACCTTCCCGAAGGGCAAGGAAGCCGGCGCGCAGCGGCCGGAGATGCAGGGAAGGCCGGGCCTGAACCCGCTCCGCTTCGACACCGTGCACGAGGTCACCGCCGCGCAGCTCGCGGCGCTGCGCGAGATGGATGAGGCGCTGGGCCTCGCGCAGCAGCGGCGGGACCGCATCCAGCTCGGCTTTGGATTCCCGCCGGCCGAGGGCGAGTTCCACTTCCAGGGCCTCCGCTACCGCGAGGCCGCGCGCCCAGCCATTCGCACCACCGCGCGCGCCGCCGATGTCGAAGCGATCGCGAAATGGGTGCGGGAGGCGCGCGGCCGCGCCGACCTCGTCATCCTCAGCCTGCACGCGCATGAGCAGGGCGCGAGCATGGAAGACCCCGCGGAGTTCCTGCCGCCCTTCTGCCGCCGCATGATCGAGGAAGGGGCGGACATCGTCGTCGGCCATGGCCCGCATCTGCTGCGCGGCATGGAACTGCATCGCGGCCGGCCGATCTTCTACAGCCTCGGCAATTTCGTCGGGCAGAACGAGCTCACCCTCATGCTGCCGGCCGATTCCTACGACCTGTTCCGCGTCCCGCAGGATCGCACGCCGGGTGCGATGTATGCCCAGCGCCATGACGGCGACCGCAAGGGATTCCCGGCCGACCGGCGGTTCTGGGAAGCCGTCGTCCCGATCTGCCGGTTCGACGGCGCTGATCTCGTGGAGATCGCGCTGCATCCCATCGAGCTCGGCTTCGGCCTGAAACCGCACCAGCGTGGTCGGCCGATGCTCGCGGAGGGCGACAACGTGCGCCGCATCCATGAACGGTTCAAGCGCCTGTCACAGCCTTTCGGCACGACCATCACAGTCAGTATCGGCGACGGCGTGCCGCGGGTCCGCGGCATTGGCTGAACCACGGGAATCTTCGATCATGACCATCACCCTCGTTACCGGCGGCCGCCTGATCGACGGCACCGGCCGCCCGCCCATCGAGGGCGGCGCGATCCTCATCGAGGACGGCCGCATCAAGGCGGTCGGCCGCCGCGCGGAGCTGGGGGCGCCGCCTGGCGCCACCATCCTGGATCGTGGCGAGGAGACGCTGATCCCAGGCCTGGTGGACGCGCATACCCACGCCTCGATCGTGCCGGGGCTGGGCAACCAGAACGGCCAGCTCCGCGCGCCGGCGGCGCAATCCATGCTGCGCGCCATCCCCAATGTGCGGAAGGACCTGCTCAGCGGCGTCACCACCATGCGCATCGTCGGAGAGGAGCACTTTCTCGACATCGACCTGCGCGATGCGATCGCCGCCGGCCGCATCCCGGGGCCCCGTCTCATCGTCGCCACGCGCCCGATCGCCGCGACGCATGGCCACGGCACCGCGCTGACCGCGTCCGACGGGCCGGAGCTCATCCGCAAGCACATCCGCGAGAATCTGAGAGCCGGTGCCGACCTCATCAAGATGTTCGCGACGGGCGGCACCTCCTCCGCGCGCGCCGCGGCCGACACCTGCTTCTATTCGCGCGACGAGATCCGGCTGATCGTGGAGGAGGCGCACCGCGATGGCCGGCCCGTCGCGGTGCATGCGCATGGCGGCCCCGCGATCCCCTGGTGCGTCGAGGCCGGCGTGGACACGATCGAGCACGGCAAGCTCTGCACGCGCCAGGATTTCGGCCTGATGCGCAAGGCAGGCACCTGGCTCGTCTCGAACCACGCCATCTCCTTCCACCCCGAGGGCATCGAGGGCGGCGATGGCGGCAATCCGCGCATCATGGAGAAGCTCGCGATATCCCGGCGCCGCTCGCCCGAGACCTTCGGCTTCGCGCTCGAGAGCGGCGTGCGCTGGGCGCTGGGGACGGATTCCATGCACGGCCTGCTGTGGTTCGAGGCGCAGAAGGCGGTGGAGTTCGGCGCCACCAACGAACAGGCCTTCGCCGGCGTCACGCGCAACGCGGCGGAGGCGATCCGCATGCTGGACAAGGTCGGCACGCTGGAGGTCGGCAAATGCGCCGACATCGTCTCGCTGCGCGGCGACCCGCTGAAGGACATCGCGGCGCTGCGCGAGGTCGGCCTGATCGTGAAGGACGGAACGCGCTACGATACGCTGTCGTTGCAATGACAAGGGGAGGAAGCATGTCCAGGATCGGTGTTGCGCGCCGCGCGCTGCTCGGCGCGGCGATGGCGTTGCCGACGGTCGCGCGCGCCCAGGCGCGGCCCTTGCGCATCATGGTGCCGTTCCCGCCCGGCGGCTCGGTGGACATCGTGAGCCGCATCGCGCAGCCCGCCATCGCGGAACGGCTCGGCACCACGGTCGTCATCGAGAATCGCGGCGGCGCCGGCGGCATGATCGGTACCGCCGCGGTCGCGCAATCGCCGCCCGATGGCAGCACCGTGGTGTGGGGCAACATCGCGACGCATGGCATCAACCCTGCGGTCTATGAGCGCATGCCCTACGATCCCGTCGCCGATTTCGCGCCGGTCACGCTCGCCGCGCGGATCGACTTCATGCTGGTCGTGCACCCCTCCGTGCCCGTCAACAGCGTGGCGGAGCTGGTCGCGCTGGCGAAGCGGGAGCCGACCGCGCTGACCTATGCCTCGGCCGGCTCGGGCAGCCTGCCGCATCTGCTGACCGAGATGCTGAAGCGCGCCGCCGGCGTGCAGATCGAGCATGTGCCCTTCCGCGGCGGCGGGCAGCTGCTGATCGATCTCGTCGCGGGCAATGTGAAGATGGCGATCGCCGATATCGCGGGGCTGCAGCCGCATGTGCGCGCCGGGCGCCTGCGCGGCCTCGCGGTGGCCGGGCCGCAGCCCTCGGCGCTGATGCCGGAGCTGCCGCCGCTGAACCGCACGCTGCCGGGGGTGGAGGGCACCGCCTGGCATGCCGTCTTCGCGCCAGCCCGCACACCGCCCGAGATCGTGGCGCGGCTGCACGAGGCGATCGCCGGCGCGCTGCTGCAGAACCGCGAGAGGCTGCTCGCCTCCGGCGCCGAGCCGGTCGGCGCGGGGCCGGAGGAGCTCGCGGCCTTCCAGCGCGCCGAGATGGCGAAATGGGCCTCCATCGCGCGCGCCGTGGGGGCGCGCGCGGAGTAGCTCAGCGCGCGCCGCGCGAGAGCGCGGTCGCCTGCTCGACCAGAGCGGATTGCTCGCGCAGCACCGCGCGCAGGATCTCGCGGTCGCGCGGGTCGCCAGGGCCCTCCGGCACCAGCGTGACCACGGCCAGCACCGGCGCGCCGTGGCTGCCGCCGCGCAGCGCGTTCCAGGCCTGGCGGGCGCGGCTTCGCAGCCCATCCCCGGCCGGCGCGCCATCCAGCCAGGCGGCGACGGCGGTGATGCGGCTGGCATCCTGGGTCTGCCGGCCCTGCCAGGTCGCGCCATCGGTGGAGACCTGGAAGGTCACGTCCTCGTCGCTGCCGCCGTCGAAGGCGCGGTGCCGCTCGGCGGCGACGGCGGACCAGTTGGTGTCGGGCGCGAAGACCATCAGGCGGAGCGCGATGCGCGTGTCCTGGCAGCTCATCTCGGCCGGGCTCGGACCCGGGGTGCAGCGCGGCGCCAGAGCGGCCTCGACCGGCACCGGCCGGGGCGGCGCGGCGTCCCGGTCCAGGCTTGCGGCGGCGAGCGGGCCGGCGGCGGCGAAGAGCCCGGCCGCCACCGCGGCGCCGGCCAGCAGGGCGGGGCGGGCCGGGGCGGGGGGGCTCGGGAAGCGCGCGGGGGAGAGGTCCTCGTGATCCTGGCGGAAGGGCAGTCCGGCCAGGATCAGCAGCAGGATCACGATCGAGAAGAAGACCCAGCCATAGAGGACATGGTCGGCATCCACCGCCGCCGCGCTGCCCTGGTAGTGGCCGAGCAGCACCAGGCCGAAGGCGCGGAAGCCGTTGGCCACGATCGGCACGGTGAAGGCCAGCAGCATCACCACGATCCGCCGCCAGGGGCTGCGGAACATCACGTAGGCGTAGAGCGCGCCGAAGGCCAGCGCCGCGATCAGGAAGCGCAGCCCCGCGCAGGCCTCGGCGACGAGGAAGGTGCCGGCCGGGATCTCGATGATTAGCTCGTCGATGTAGAAGGGGATGTCGGTCAGCAGGTCCATCAGGACCTCGATCTGCCAGGCGGTGATCCGCTGGAGCGTCGGCACGCTGAAGGCGCCGAACGGCACCAGGAAGATGAGGTAGGACAGCGGCGCGGCCATCGCCGCGGTGACACGCCAGCCCATCACGGCGAGGAAGGCCACCCAGACCATGCCGATCAGCACGAGCTGGCGCCCTTCCATGATGCCGAGGCGCTCCGCCACCAGCCAGGCCAGCGCGCCCGGCAGCATCAGCAGGGCCGCGGCGGGCAGCGGCTCGGGCGCAAGCTGGGTGAAGCGGCCCTTGCGCTGCCAGGCGAGCCACAGGGCAATGGGCAGCACCAGCCAGCAATGGTTGTAGGCGGTCGAGGTTTCCCAGATCCGCACCGCCGCCATCGCCTCCTCGCGGAACAGCACGAGCAGGCCGATGATCAGGGCGGCCAGCGCAATCCCCGGCAGGCGCCAGCGATCGGGGGCGAGTGTGGCTGCACTGGCCGTCTCGAAATGCGCGCCGTCGGCCATGCCTGTGCGAACCACCCTTGTTGACTGCGGCCAATATACACCGGATCGGCCCGGGGGCCGAGGGTCAGGCCCCGCGCCGGCGCCGGGCGGCGAGGCCAAGCCCGATCAGCCCGGCGCCGAACAGCGCGAGCCCGGCGGGCTCGGGCACCTCGGTCGTGCCTGTGCCCGCGGCCGGGCCGCGGAAGGCAACGGTCCAGCCGGGGCGCTCCTGGGCGCGGCCATCATTGGCGAAGGTGAGCTGGCCGGTGATCACGACATCGGTGAAGGCGCCGCCGCCGGACGGCGCATAGGACACCTGGACGAACTCGCCCTCCGGCTTGATGGCGGGCTGGCGCGCGCCGTTGATTGTGAGCTCGTCGAGCGCGGAGCGCGCCTCCGAACGGCTCTCGTTGCCGGAGATGGACAGCGCGGTGAAGCCGAGGCCGGCGAAGCTCAGACCCTCCCGCCCGAAGCTGCTGCGGGTGATCGTCTCGGTCGTGGCGAAGCGGCCGTCGCGGTCGAAATCCACGGAGAGGGCGAGCACGCCGGTGGCGGCGGTCCAGCGCAGCTCGATGCCATGCGCGCGGCCGACCTGCCAGGCGGGCGCGCCGGGCGGGTCCAGCTCCACGTCACGGGTCGCGGGCGAGGTGTCGAGGATCGCGGCCTCCCAGCCGCGCCCACCCCAGCGGATGCGGGCCTCGATCGCGATCTCGGCGCCGCGATCGTCGGTGATGATGACGCCCGCGCCGGCGGGTGCGGCGAGGCCGGCGGCGGCGAGCGCCAGGGACAGGGCCAGCAGGAGGCGGCTGAACGGCATCGGATCGGGCCTGGGCGGCGGGCGCCGCGAGGAGTTGCGGGAAAGCCGCCCGCCGGGCGGACCGGGCGGGCCCTCCTCCCATAGCCCGGGCCTCGCGATACGGGGGGCAAGGTTAGGTCGCGTTTTGTAGAAATCGCTTACAATCTGGATACATTGCGGGCGGTCAGACCGGCAGGGCGGCGTCCAGCCGGGTAAGCGCGGCCGCCCAGTCATGGCCGGCCCGCACAGCGGCGCGGGCGGCGGCGCCGAGGCCGGGGTGGGCGCCGGCCAGCACCTCCCGCACCCGCTCGGCCATCGCCTCTGCGGTATCGGCCAGCAGCAGATCGCGCCCGGGCTCGGCCCGGATGCCCTCGAACGCAGGCGTCGTGGCGATGACGGGGCGGGCCATCGCCATCGCCTCCAGCACCTTGTTCTGGATGCCGCGCGCGATCCGGAGCGGCGCCACGGCCGCGGCGGCATGGGCGAGATAGGGCCGCACATCCGGCACGGTCCCCGTGACATGCACCCCGGGCAGCTTCGCCAGCGCCTGGACCTGCGGCGCCGGGTTGGCGCCGACGATGTGGAAATCCGGCCCCCCGGCGCCGCGCAGCCGCGGCATCACGGCCTCCGCGAACCAGGTCACGGCCTCGATGTTCGGACGGTAGCCCATCGTCCCGGTGAAGACGAGCGCGGGCGGGCCTTCGCCGAAGGGGTTCGGCCAGTCCTGCGTGGGGTCGAAGCGGGCGAGGTCCACGCCATTGTCCACCCAGCCCACGCGCGGCGCGGTCTCGGGCGCCAGCTCGACGAAGCGCCGCGCCTCCGCCTCCGAGACGAAGAGGCTCGCGTCGAAGACGGAAGCGGCGCGGCGCTCGAGGCCCAGCAGCGTGCGCGCCTCCCGCGCCCAGACGAGCCGCATCGGCGGCTTCGAGCCGGCGGCATAGGCGCGCCATTTTTCCGAGTCGATGTCCACCATGTCGAGCACGCGGCGCATCGCCGCGCGCTCCGCGAGCGGGCCCATCACATAGGGCGCCATGGCCGAGGAATAGACGAAGGCCGCGTCCCACCGGCGTTCCGCCAGGCCGGCGCGGACCCAGGCGGCGAGGCCTGGCTCGTGGAACCAGCCGAGCGTGATCGGCAGGCCGGGGCGCAGCCGCCCGACCGCGCGGCTCGCGATGGCGAAGCGCGTGCCGGTGTAGCGGCATTCCACATCGGCGCAGATGCCGCGCAGGAAGCCGATGTGGCGCAGATCCGCCGGATCATCCGCGAGGCAGCCGAGATCCACGCGCCAGCGCCGCGCCAGGTGCTCCAGCATGTGCCAGGCGCGGATCTTCTCGCCCTTGTCGGGCGGATAGGGGATGCGGTGCGCGAGGAAGAGGAGGCGTCGCATCACCTGGCGCTGGTCAGCGACCGGAATCGGCGCGCGTCAGCGCGACGATGCTGTTCGGCGAGAACATCGAGAAGCGCCAGCCCGGGAACAGCGCGTACATCAGCAGCGGCTCCACGGTCTTTTCCAGCAGCGTGACGAAGGCGCGCCCTGTGCGGGTCCGCCAGGTCTCGTCCACGGGCATACGCGCCTGTCCGGCGAAGCGGATGATCCGCAACCCGTTGAGGCTCGCGATCTGCCGCATCCGCGCCTCGCCGATCGCCGTGCGGTGCGTGATGTCGCCATTCTGGTAGGGCCGGCCGAAGGGGGAATCGCCGTTCGGGAAGCGGCAGAACAGCACGCCGTCCGGCGTCAGCTTCGCCGCCAGCGCCGCGACGAAGCCCGGCAACTCCGCCAACTCGATATGCTCCAGCACGTCGAAGGCGGCCACGAGGTCGAAGGCGCCATCCGGCAGCGCCACGAGGTCCTCGGCGGGATGCGTATCGAAGCCCGCGCCGCGCCCGGCGGCGACAAGCTCCGGGATCACCTCGGTGCCGGACATCTGCCAGCCGCGTTCCTGGCCGAAGCGGAGAAAGGCCCCGGCGCCGAAGCCGATCTCCAGCGCGCGGGCAACGTTCGGCAGGCCGGGGATCGCGGCCATCTCGCGGGCGAAATAGGTGCGGTCGTACTCGCCCAGCCTGGCGAAGTTGCCGACGTCCCAGCGCTTCCAGTCGAGATAGGCCGTGCCGTAGCCGTCTCCTTCCGCCATACCCTCACCTTGTCGTTGATTCAGCCGAGGCCGCGCACCAGCGGCGGCCCCAGGATGTTCGCCACCGGCAGCGGCAGCTTCTTCCAGAGCGCGATGAACAGCTTGTATTTCGGATTGTTCGGGTTGTTGTCCGGAATGCTCGCGCCCGGCGCCAGCCGGTAGCAGTAGTGCAGCGGCGTCTCGGAAAAGCCCCAGTTGCGCTTGTAGGCAAAGGCGCCGGTGCCGGCCTTGCTGCGGCCGAAATCGAAGCTTCGCGCGCCGCGTTCCTGCCCGGCGCGGCGCATCACCTCCCAGTACATGAAGTCGTTCGCCGAGACCTCGCGCGCCTCCGCGGTGCCGCCGCCATAATAGGGCAGGACTTCCTGCCGGAAGTGGAAGTTCAGCACGGCGCTGACAGGGCGGCCCTCGCGCAGCACCGTCGTCACGTCGTGCTCGCCCGGAAAGGCCTCAGCCAACAGGCGAAAATACTTGCGCGGGAAGACGGGGCTGCCGAGGTTGCGCACGCTCTCGGCGTAGCAGCGGTGCAGCCGGTCCGTGTCGCTGTCGCTGACGGAGGTGAGCCGGAACCGTTCGATCGCCTTGCGGACTTCCGCGCGCTGCTTGCGCGGGATGTTCTTCTGCATGTCCTTCGCGTCGTCGCCGGTGATCACGATCGGCTTGCGGAAGGTGTAGTAGAGGGCAGGGCGCTCCACCCAGCCTTCGTCGGCCGTCTCCAGCCGGCGATACTCCAGCACCGGCGCGCCGAGCCGGTCGCGCAGCGCCAGCGCGTGGTTCTCCAGCGCGATGCGCGCCTCCTCCGTCACGCAGGCCGAGCCGCCATAGACGCAGAAGGGCGTGGAGGAGAGGCTGTCGCCGAACAGCGCGGTCTTCATCCGCGCCAGGGGCAGCACGCCGACAACGGCGCCGTCCTGCTCGGCGAAGACGTAGTGCGTCGCATGGCCGAAGCTCTCGCGGATCACCCGCGCCCAGGCGGCGAGGTGGAAGAAGGTCGCCGCTGGCGTGGCGCGCACGAACCCGTCCCAGGCCGCCGCGTTGGCGGCATCCAGCTCACGCAGCCTGACCGCCATCGCGCTATTCCGCCGCCAGCTTCAGAGCGCCGCCCGGCGCGGCGAGGTCCGGCGCGAAGACCGCGTCCATCCGGCCCCAGCGGAAATCGCGCAGCAGCCGTCCGATCTTCGCCTCCATGCCCGCCAGGCCGATGTAGTGGCGGAAGCGTGAGCGCAGCGGCGCCGCCGCCACGCGCGGCTGGCCCGGATCCACCTCCCAGGGGTGGAAGTAGAACAGCCCGCGCATCCCCTCCGCATTGACGCGCTGGAGCCCAGCGCGGAACGCCGCGTAGGGCGCCATGCGGAACCAGCCGCCGCCCGAGAGCGGCAAGTTGCGCCCGGCCATCGGCAGCGTCGTCATCGGCAATTCGAGCACGCCATCCGGATGCGGCCGGTGCGGCCCGCGCGGCGCATCCGGCGCGCCATAGAGGTCGTGCTTCACCGGAAAGACCGAGGAGGAATAGAGATGCCCTTCCTCCGCGAGCACCGCATGGGCCCAGGGTGTTCGGCTGTTGATCGAGAAGGTCGGCGCGCGATAGCCGATCACCGCGACGCCGCCGGCATCCTCCAGCACGCGCTTGGCGCGGCGGATGTCGGCGCGGAACGCGGCCTCCCCGATGGCCGAGACCAGCTCATGCCCGTGGCCGTGGCTCGCGAGCTCATGGCCGGCCGCGACGATGCGGCGGATCAGGGCGGGATGCCGTTCCGCCACCCAGCCGAGGGTGAAGAATGTCGCCCTCACGCCGGCCTCGGCGAACTGCGCCAGGATGCGGTCGGTATTCGCCTCGACGCGGCGTTCCAGGCCCTCCCAGGCATCGCGGGCGATCGTGCCGGCGAAGGCCTGGACCTGGAACCAGTCCTCCACATCCACGCTCATGGCGTTGGGCACGGGGGTCATCGGCGCGATCCCATCGCGGCGAAGAGGTCCATGAGCTGGTTGAACACCCGCTCGCGCCGCGCGGTGACGCGCTCCAGCGCCTCGATCCGCCGCGACAGCTCGCCGAGCTGCGGGCCGGCGTCCAGAAGCCGCTCGTGGTCGTCCGCACCGAAGCCATTGCGCGCCGCACCCAGCACCACCGCGGCCGCCGCCGCGCCGGTCAGCGGGCCGCTCCGGCGCCCGCCGAGATCCTCCTCGAGCTCCATCGCCGTCTGCTCCACCATCTCGCGCGTGATGGTGTCGGCCTCCTCCAGCGCGGCGGAGAGCAGCACGCGCGCGCAGAGCCGGTTGATCCGGCGCGGGATGCCGCCCGAGTAGCGATGCACCATGTCCAGCGCGCCCGGCTCCCAGGCGGGCTTGCCGTGCCAGCCCACCGCGCGCAGCCGGTGCTCCACATAGGCGCCGGTCTCCTCGCGCGAGAGGCCGGCCAGGTGATAGGAGGCGAGCACGCGTTGGCGCAGCTGGTCGAGGCTTGGGCTGCCGATCGTCGCCTTCAGCTCGGGCTGGCCGAGCAGCACGGTCTGCAGCAGCGCCTGGCCGGCCTCCGTCACGTTGGAGAGCATGCGCAGCTCCTCGAGCCCCTGGGGGGTCAGGCCCTGCGCCTCGTCCACGATCAGCAGGTAGCGATGGCCCTCGCGCGCGCCGGCGCGCAGCACCTCGGAGATGCCCTTGAGGATCGAGGCCTTGCTGCCCTCCATCGGCACGCCGAAGGCGTCCGCGACCAGGCGGAGCAGGTCCTCGCCGGAGACCTGCGTGGTCACGATGCGCGCCACGCGGAACTTGTCGGGATCGAGCTCGCTGCACATCCGCTCGACCAGCGTGGTCTTGCCCGCGCCGACCTCGCCGGTGATGACGATGAAGCCCTCGCCTTGATGCAGCCCGTAGGTCAGATGGGCATGCGCCCGCTGATGCACGGAGCTGTCGAAGAACAGCCGCGGGTCGGGCGTCATCTGGAACGGGTGCTCGCGGAACCCGTAATACTCGAGCAGCATGATGCCGATCCGTCCCCGACGCCGGTGACCTACCAGAAGTCCTTGCGCAGTCCCACCAGCAGCATGTTCTGCGTGGCCGATCCGGTGCCGAGGTAGTCGCCCCGGTTGGTGTAGCGGTACTGCATGGTCCCCGTCAGGCCCTGGCCAAAGTCGCGGCTGAGCGAGGCGCCCGCGGAATAGGTGCTGCCGCTGCCGCGGCCGCTGGTCTCGGTCCGGCCGTACTGACCGAACAGCGATCCCGAGAGTTCGGGCGTCAGGAGGCGCACCCAGGTCAGCCCGCCGGTGATGCCTTCCTGCGCGAAGTTGCGCGGATCGGGGTTCACCGGCTCCCGCTCGTCGCGCGAGAGGGAGAGCGTGATGGTGTCCCGCTCCCAGCTCTGGGTGAGTGCCGCGGTGGCCATCCGCATGCGCTGCAGCCCGGCCTGCTGGGTGAGCAGGTTGTCCGCGAAGCTCGGGACGATCGGGATGCCCGTCACGGGGTCCACCTGGTTGCCCGCCTGGTCGAACTGCGCGCTCTGCAACTGCTGCGCGGCGAGCTGGGAGGTGGTGGTCAGCCGCTCCTCGTAGCGCGCGGAGAGCCGCGTCCTGCCGCCGATCGGCACGGAGCTGTCGAGCGAGAAGGATTCGAAGCCGTCCCGCCGGCCGTACTTCGCGATGATCGAGGTATCGGGACCCGTGATCTGGAAGCCGACCGCCCAGATCGGACTGTCTAGTTCGAAGGGGCGCGGGCCGCCATATCGTTGCTGCTCGTAGCCGAGGTCGAGCAGCGCGGCGAAGCCGCGGGTCACCGCATAGCTGCTCTGGACTACGCCGCTGCGGCGATAGGCGCCATCGAACACGTCGTCCCCGACATACTCGACGGCACTGAGCCGACCGGTCACGGACAGGCGGCCGAACTCATCCCCGGTGCTGACAACGGCGAAGCCCTCATGCGCGATGTAGTCGCCGGAAGCGAGGAAAGGCGTCCCGCCGATCGCGCCAGCCAGCGAGGTGCTGCTGGAGCCACCTCCGCCGAAGCCGTTGCCGCCGGCGGACTGGTCCACATATTGGAAGGAGTAGCCGATCTGCGCGGTGCCGATCTGCGGGATGCGGAACTGCACATAGGGCGAGATCTGCACGCTTGTCGTCTGCAGCCGGTTCGCCCGGTTCGTCGCCGCGGTCGCGCCGGTCGGCAGGCCGCCCGAGAGCGAGCTGACGTTGGAATTGGCGCGCATGTCGAGGAACAGCCAGTCCGGCTGGAGCGTCACCAGGGCCTGGCCGTTGAGGAAGTGGTCCAGCCGCTCCTGGCCCGGCGTCGAGGTGTAGTAGGAGAAGATCGGGCGGTAGTTGAAGCCGCCTGTCAGCCGCGAGGTCTGCGCCGCCACCGCGATGGAGGGCGAGACCGAGACGATCAGATCGGATTCGCGGTTGCGGCTCGTCAGGAAGGCGTTGTCGGTGGCGATCAGGTCCAGCCCGATGCTGGGGCGGATCGTCCAGGCGCGATCGGTGAGCAGGATCGGCTCCGCCGCCACCGGGAAGCCGAGCCCGCCGACGCGCAGCGCGGATGCGCGCGGGCCGGTCGCCGGATTGGCTGCCTGCGCGCCGGCCGCCCCACCCTGGGCCGCACCGCCCTGCGTTGCGCCTCCCTGGGCCGCTGCCTGCCCTGGTCCGGCCGCGGCTCCGGCACCCGCGGCTCCGCCGCCTGCCGCGCCGCCGGCCGAGGGCACCTGTCCCCAGGCCGCCAGCGGCAGCATCACCAGCGCGGCACAGAAACCGGCGAGCGGGTCGAGCGCGCCGCGCCGGCGCACGGACCCGAAGGCCCGATCAGGATTGGCCAGCACCATAAGCTCCATATGCGCCATAGCCATAGGCGCCGAAGCTGTCATTGGATGTCAAGTGCGTTCGGTTGAGCACGAGTTGCAGCACAGGGCAAGGCTCAACCATGTCGAGCGCCGCCTCGACCTCATTGCGCTGGGTGCGCTCCGCCTGGACGACGAGCAGCACCTGGCCGGACACGGCCGCGAGGCTGCCGGGGTCGCTGGTGGCGAGGCAGGGCGGCGAATCCACCACGATCACATGCTTGGGGAAGGCCTGGGCGAGCCGCAGGATCGCCGCGGCGAGCTGCGTGCCGGGCGGAACATTGGCCACGTCGTCCGAGATGCCCTGGGGGCGTGCCCCATAGCCGATCAGCGAAAGGCGCGGCACGGCGGTCTGCGTCAACAGCGGCTTCGGGTCGCGATCGGGCTGGAGGGCTAGAGCATGCAGGCCGAGATGGCCGCGCCGGCCCAGCAATTCGGTCACGGAGCCGCGCTTGCCGTCCGCGTCCACCAGGATCGTCGGGTAGCCGCCGCCGCTCGCCACGGCGGCGGCGAGGTTGAGGGCGGTGAAGGTCTTGCCCTCGCCGGGGCGGGCGCTGGTCACCAGCATCACGCGGCTGGCGCGGCCTTCCTCGGGCTTCAGCCCGCGCATGGTCCGCAGCGCCTGCTGCTGCACCAGAGCGATTTCCTCGGAGAGGCGGGTGCGGCCGGCGGCCGAGGACAGCGCCACCATGCCCGCCGCCTGCATCAGCGCCAGCGGCACGACCTCGGCGGCGCCTGGCGTCGCCTCCGCTTGGGTGGCGTCCTCGGCGGGCGCGCGGGCGGCATCGGCTTCCGCGACGGCCGCCGCCGCCCGCACGGCGGCGGGACCCATGGCGGTGATCGCGCCATCCGCCGCCACACGCGCGGCCGCATCCTGGGCGATGTCCTCGGCCGGGGCCGGTGGCGGGCCCGGGCGGCGAAGCCCGAGCGCGCCGCCCACGCCCATGGCCTGGACGGCGCGCTCGACCAGATGCGCGCGCGACTTGGGAGTGCTGGCGTTCATGCGTTCCTCACGCCGTGCTGACGCCCGGCACCCTCAAGCGCCGGGCCCTGCCTCCGGCGGCGTCGTGCCGAAGGCACGCCATTGGCGTGACGCTCGCCGCACTGGCGGCGGGCCGCATTCGCGGCCTCGGCCTGCCTTGCAGGCCGCAGCGTGGTCTTCAACGTCACGGAATTCACACGGGGATCCTTGCGAGCAGGCTGGCCAGCAGGCCGGGCAGCCGGGCGGCGACGCGCTCACCCACGCCGAGCAGCGCGACATAGGTCGCGATCAGCGTGCCCACGCCGGCGAGGAAGACCATCACGGTGAGCATCTGGCGCGCCCGTGGCGTCACCGAGGAGATGGCGCCGAGCACCGGCAGGCCGAGCTGGCGCAGGTCGTGGATGGTGTAGAAGCCGCGGTCGAGCAGGACGAGCAGCATCGCCAGCGCCCCGCCGGCGCCGAGCCCGGCGATCAGCACCGCGGTGGCGAAGAGCAGCCTGTTGGGCCCGGAGGGCAGCGTCGGCACGGTCGGCGGGTCCACCACTTCCAGCCGCACACGGTCCGCGGTGTTGCGCGCCTGGCCGGCGACCTGGAGGGATTCGCGCCGGCCCAGCAGCTCCTCGTACTGGCGCAGCAGCACGGTGTAGTCGCGGTCGAGGTTCATGAACTCGGCCTGCACCTGGGGCGCGGTGCGCGCGATGGCGTCGAGCCGGGTGATCTCCGCCTCCGTCTCGCGGATGCGGCGCTCGGTCGAGGCGATTTCGGCCTCGGTGTCCACCAGGCGGACGCGGAGCTGCTCCTGGAGCGGCGTCGGCGGCGCCGGCTGACCGGGCTGGCGCGCCGCCGCCGGGGCGCCGCCGCCACCCCCGCCGCCGGCGCGCAGCTCGGCAATCAGGTTTCGCTGGGCGACCACGGCGGGGTGGCTATCGGTGTAGCGCAGCAGCATCTCGCGCAGCTGCCGCTCGGCCTCCGCCACGCGGCCGCCGCCGCCGGTCGCCTGGACCGGGACCGGCGCGGCGCGGGCCGCCTCGATTTCCTGGAGGGTGCGGTCACGCCGCACGCGCAGGTCCTGCAGCGTCCCCTGCAGGCCGCCCAGAATGCCGCGCGCCTGCTCGAGCTTGGTGATGCCGCCGGCATCAGCGTTCGGCAGGATCTCGAGATAGCGGGTGCGGAACTCGGCGCGGCGCCGCTCCGCCTCGCGGAGCTGCGCCTCATAGGCGGCGAGCTGCTGGGTGACGAAATTGCGCGCATTCTCCATCTGCTGCCGGTCGTTCAGCGCGGCATTCTCGATGAAGAGGTTGAGCACGGTGTGGACCACGTCCCGCGCGAGCTGCGGGTCGTGGTCGGAATAGCGGAGCGCGAAGAGGGTGCGGGTCTGCGGCTCGATCCGGATGTCGCGCGACAGGCGGTTGATCATCGCCTCGCGGGCGCTGGTGTCGGTCGCGCGGAGGTCGAGATCGGTGCGCGCGATCACGCGCTCGAGGTTCGGCCGGCTGAGCAGGGTGCGCTGCAGCAGCTCCACCTGCTGGGCGGGCTGCGCGTCGATCGCGAGGTTGCGCAGCGTCGCGGCCAGCACCTGGTCGGCGTCCGCGTAGATGCGTGCGCTCGACTGGTAGGTATTGGGCATCGTGTAGACGAAGGCCCAGCCGAGGCAGCAGACGACCCAGGCCACCAGCAGCGCCTTCCAGCGGTGGCGGAAGCCCAGGATGGCGAAGCGCTTTGCCTCGGCGACGATTTGCATGGTTCAGAACCAGCTTTGCGGGATGACCAGCGTGTCGCCCGGGCGCATCGGCATGTCCTGGCTGATGTCGCCGCCGCGCAGCAGGTCGTTGAGGCGGACCGGGATGACCTCGGGCGTCTTGCCGGGCTCGCGGCGGATGATCTCGGCGCGGTTGCCGGCGGCGAAGCGAGTCAGGCCCTGGGCGGCGATCAGCACGTCGAGCAGCGACATCCCCTCCCGATAGGGGATGGCGAGCGGGTTGGCGGCTTCCCCGATCACGCGGATCTGGCGCGCGGGGGGGCCGACGAAGGAGCGGACGATGACGGTGACGGTCGGGTCCCGGACGAATTCGGAGAGCCGGCGCTGGATGTCGGCACCGAGCTCGGTGGGCGTGCGCCCGGCCGCCTGGATGTCGGGGACCAATGGCAGGGAGATGCGGCCATCGGGACGAACCGGCACTTCGGAGGTCAGGTCCTGATGCTGGTAGACGAAGATGCCGAGCATGTCGCCCGGGCCGATCACGTAGGTGGTCGCGGGTTCGGCCGCCGTGGCGGGCAGCGCGGAGAGCTGCGTGCCGCGGGGGCCATCGCAGGCGGCGAGCATGGTGGCCGCGGCCAGCGCGATGACGGCCGTGGGCAGGCGGTTGATCACTGTGGCCTCGCTCCCTTCTGGAGGGGCGCGGGCGACCCGCCGCGCCGCGGCGCTACCCGGTTCCGGAACAGTGGCACGACTGCCATCGCCCGCCGCCCCCAAACCGTGCGGAGACGCCAACATACTGATGCGGCAGGGGCGAAGCAACATGTGTTTCGGGGATGACGTTGTTTTTCGAAGGGCATCACGCAAAAAATCAGCGATCTTGGCGTAAAGGTCATCTTTTTTGCACACATTTGTGACATGCGCGCGAACCCCTTGGCCGACCACACCCATGGCCCGCCGGCCCCAGCAGCCCTCCGTCCCCAGCATCCAACCGCGGCCTTGCCGGACCCTGAACGCCAGTGCCCCCTCCGCCCCGGCCGCAGCGGCCTTCATTTTCAAGGCCCTGCGGATCGGCTAGGCTCCGCCGCCATGGGGCGCGATGCGCGCGCCATCCTCGCCACCGCCGATCCTGCCCGCGCGGCGCGGCGGCCGGTGAGGGGTGCGCGGCGGGTTCTCACGAATTTGGACAATTCCTGACCGGCCCTCCGCCCGTCCGGATGCGACCCAAGCGACGGAGCGGCATGGCATGGCGCGGATCCTGGTCACGGGCGGCTGCGGCTTCATCGGATCGCATCTCGCCGCCGCGCTCCTCGCGCGCGGCGACCATGTGCGGGTGCTCGACGACCTCTCCACCGGCCACCGTGCCAACCTCGCGCCGGGCGCCGAGCTGGTCGTCGGCGACATCGCGGAGGCGGCAACCGTGCAGGACGCGATGGCGGGCTGCGACGGCTGCGTCCACCTCGCCGCCATTGCCTCCGTCGAGCGCGGCGTGCGGGACTGGGCGGGGTCGCACCGGGTCAACCTCTCTGGCACGATCGCCATCTTCGAGGCCGCGCGCCAACGGCGCGTGCCCGTGGTCTACGCCTCCTCGGCCGCCGTCTATGGCGATCACGCCGAGCTGCCGCTCGCGGAGGACGCACCGACGCGCCCGCTCTCGGCCTATGGCGCGGACAAGCTGGGCTGCGAGCAGCATGCGCGGGTGGGCGGCCTGGTGCATGGCCTGCCGACGCTCGGCCTGCGCTTCTTCAACGTCTTCGGGCCCCGGCAGGACCCGACCTCACCCTATTCCGGCGTGATCTCGATCTTCTGCGAGCGGCTGAGCCAGGGCGAGCCGATCGCGATCTATGGCGATGGCGGGCAGACCCGCGATTTCGTGGCGGTGCGGGACGTGGTGGCGGCGCTGATCGCGGGCCTCACTCAGGCGAGTCCCGAAGCGCCCGTCTTCAATGTCTGCACGGGCCGGGCGACCTCCGTGCTCGATCTCGCGCATGTCGTGGCGGAAGCGTGCGGCACGGAAGCGAGGATCACGCATCGGCCGCCGCGGCTCGGGGAGATCCGGCACTCCCTGGGCAACCCGGCCCGCATCCGCGCAGCGCTGGGACTCGGCGAGCCGCTTGGGCTGCGTGACGGGATCGCGGAGATCGTGCAATGGGTCAGGTCCGGCCGCCCGGGTCTGGCCTGAGGCGAGCGGACGCGCTCAGGAGAAGGCGCGCAGCGCCATGTAGATCAGGGCCCAGAGCCCGAGACTCGTTCCACCGATCACCAGGGCGGCGAGCGGCCATGGCAGACGATCCGGCAGCGCGGCTTCGCGGGCAGCGAAGTCTCGCTCCATGGCCTCGGTCCGCGGAAGCTGCTTCATTCCGTCCACGCTCCTGGTCCATCCCCGCGTCGCGTATCGAACCACCGGGCTATCTTGTGTGGCCGCCAGGTTGCACAACCTGCGTTAGCAATTCGTTGACGCGATTCGCCCCGCGGTTCGTCCTTCACAACACCGTTAGCCACTTCGGCGGCCGGGAATCAACCCAATTCCGCCGTGCCCCCGGGGGTTCGTCACCGTTGTGGTCTTCGCGCGATGGTTGCGGCCGGAAAAACGCTTCGCGCGCAGGGACTTGTCATCCGAGCCCTGCCCGCGCCGCAATGCAGCCCCGTTTCCGGCGCCGGACGGCTTCCCGCGCACCGATCGACGATGATGCTGCTGCCGGTCTCCCGGGCGGCGCCACGTCGGACCCGGGAGATCTCGAAAAGCCCTTCGTCGAACGCCGCCAGGCGAATTGAAGACTCCCAGCGAGGACAGTAGGTTGCCGGCCCGGGCACGGATTCTGGTCCGGGGCCCGGCACTGCGCCGGGTGCATTGCGACCGCATGGCGGCGCGCTCGCGGGCGTGGCGGAATTGGCAGACGCGCCGGACTCAAAATCCGGTTCTGGCAACAGAATGTCGGTTCGAACCCGACCGCCCGCACCACGTCGTCCCGCGCGATGTCGCCCGCCAGCCCGTCGCGACGGTGCGATATCGGTCCGTCAACCGCGCCAGGCTCGCGACGCTGAGTTCGCCTTGCCGGGCAGCAGCCGCGCCCGGATCACCTGACGAGCGCCGTCCGATCCGCGACCGTGGCGCATCGCGAGCCGCGATGCAGCCTGCCCTTCCGCTCCAGCCCGGTGAGGGCGCGCGAGAGTGTCTCCGGCGTCATGCCGAGGCGCGCGGCGATCGCCGTGCGCGGCTCGGGCAGCAGCGCGCTGCCGGCTCCGGGTTCCTCGGACACCCGCCGTGCGACGAAACGTGCGACGCGGTCCTCGGCGCTGCGCAGCTTCAGGTCAACCACCTGGTCCACCATCAGCCGCCAATGCCGCGCCAACAACTCGGTGGTTGCCCGGCAGAGCGCGTGTGACCGTCCCACGCCATCGCGGAACACCTCGGCGGGGATCATCAGCACGCGGACCTCCGTCAACGCGACCGCGGAGGCGAGGTAGGGCAGGCGGAGCACCACGGCCGGCGCCAGGAACACCTCCCCCGACCCGAACAGCTCGACCATGGTGCGGCCGGATCCCTCGACGCTGGCCTGCAGGCCGACGCTGCCTTCCAGCAGCATGTGGAGGAAATCGGGCTCGTCCCCCTGCTCGAAGATCATGGCGCCGCGCGGCAGCAGTTGGGTGAAGCTTGGCCGAAGCATCTCCGCCATCGCTGCCGCGCCGGCGGCCTGGAAGAAGGGCGCCGTCTCGACGAGGCGGCTGGCGCGCGAACCCTGCTGCATGGGACCCCTCCGACGATGGGGGAAGGATGCGCGGCCCGCCCATCCTCGGCCTTGATCTGGATCAAGCGGAGAATCGAATTCGGTCAGCGCGTGCCCTGCGCCAGTTGGGCTTGCGCCGGATTCCGCGGCTGGATCCCGAGATCGATTGATCCTGATCAAGCCCGATCGCCCGCCCAGGCAGGCACATCTCCGCCCACCCCGCCAGGATCACGGAGAAGGGCATGCCCCAGACATCCACGGCACCGGACCCAGGCGCGCAATCGCGGGCCCTGTGGCTGTCCACCATCGCCTTCACGGTGTGCTTCGCCGTGTGGACGATCTTCTCGATCATCGGCGTGCAGATCAAACGCGATCTCGGGCTGAACGAGACGCAGTTCGGCCTGCTGGTCGGCACGCCGATCCTGACGGGCAGCCTGATCCGCCTGATCCTCGGCATCTGGACCGACCAGCATGGCGGGCGGATCGTCTACACCGCCACGATGGTCGCGGCGGCGATCGCGACCTTCCTGCTGACCTTCGCCTACGACTACCCGACCTTCCTGCTGGCCGCCCTCGGCGTCGGCATCGCCGGCGGCTCCTTCGCCGTCGGCATCGCCTATGTGTCGAAGTGGTACCCGAAGGAGAAGCAGGGCACGGCGCTCGGCATCTTCGGCGCCGGCAATGTCGGCGCGGCGGTCACCAAGTTCCTCGCCCCGTTCATCATGATCGCCTACGGCTGGCGCATGGTGGCGATTGTCTGGGCCATCGCTCTCGCCGTCATGGCGGTGGTGTTCTTCCTCGGCACCAAGGACGATCCTGACCTCGCCCAGCGCAAGGCCAAGGGCCTCAAGCCCGAGCCGATCTCGGCGCTGATGGAGCCGCTGAAGAACGTCCAGGTCTGGCGCTTCTCGCTCTACTATTTCTTCGTCTTCGGCGCCTTCGTCGCCCTCGCCCTGTGGCTGCCGCGCTACCTGATCGGCGTCTACGGCCTGTCGATCACCACCGCCGGCATGGTGGGCGCCGCCTATTCGGTCCCCGCCTCGATCTTCCGCGCCTATGGCGGCCATCTCTCCGACAAGGTCGGCGCGCGGACGGTGATGTACTGGACCTTCCTCGTCTCGGTGGCCTGCACCTTCCTCCTGTCCTACCCGCCGGCCGACTATGTCGTGCGCACCACGACCGGCACCGTCACCTTCCACATGGAGATCGGCCTCGTCGCCTTCATCGTCATCGCCTTCGTGCTCGGCTTCTTCATGAGCCTCGGCAAGGCGGCGGTCTACAAGCACATCCCGGTCTACTACCCGAACCGCGTCGGCCCTGTCGGCGGCATCGTCGGCCTGATCGGGGGCCTCGGCGGCTTCATCCTGCCGATCGTGTTTGGCATGCTCAACGACCTGACGGGTGTCTGGCAGAGCTGCTTCTGGCTGCTCTTCGTCATCGCCGCCGTGGCGCTGGTCTGGATGCACTTCGCCATCATGGCGATGGAGCGCGAGGCCCGCGAACAGGGCGTCGATCGCGCCACCCTGCCCGAGCTCCCGGAGATGCAGCCGGTTCACGGCAAGGCCCAGCAGGGTGCCCTCGCGGCCTCAGGCGCCATCCAGGACTGGGCCCCCGAGGATCCGGCCTATTGGGCCTCCAAGGGCAAGGCGATCGCCACCCGCAACCTGTGGATCTCGATCCCCAACCTCCTGCTCGCCTTCGCGGTGTGGATGGTCTGGTCGGTCGTCGTCGCCAAGCTTCCGGCGGTCGGCTTCAAGTTTACCACCGACCAGCTCTTCTGGCTCGCGGCGCTGCCGGCCCTGTCCGGCGCCACCATGCGCATCGCCTACGGCTTCATGCCGCCGATCTTCGGCGGACGGCTGTGGACGACGCTCGCCACCTGGTCGCTGATGATCCCGGCGGTCGGCATCGGGCTTGCCGTGCAGAACCCGTCGACCCCCTACGTCATTTTTCTCGCGCTCGCCCTGCTCTGCGGCTTCGGCGGAGCCAACTTCGCCTCATCCATGTCCAACATCGCCTTCTTCTTCCCGAAGGCGGAGAAGGGTAACGCCCTGGCGCTGAATGCCGGCCTCGGCAATCTCGGCGTCTCGGTGGTGCAGTTCGTCGTGCCGCTGGTCATCACCGCGGGCGTCTTCGGCGCGCTCGGCGGCGAGGCCCAGGTGGCGAGCACCGGCGAGCGGCTGTTCCTGCAGAACGCCGGCTACATCTGGGTGCCCTTCATCGCCGCTTCGGCCATCGCCGCCTGGTTCGGCATGGACGACCTCGCCAGCATGAAGGCCTCCTTCGCCCAGCAGGCCGTCATCTTCCAGCGCAAGCACAACTGGCTGATGTGCTGGCTCTATGTCGGCACCTTCGGGTCCTTCATCGGCTACTCGGCGGGCTTTCCCCTGCTGACCAAGACGCTGTTTCCCGAGGTCAACGCCCTGCAGCTCGCCTTCCTCGGCCCGCTGGTCGGCGCCATGTCGCGCTCGCTCACCGGCTGGGTGTCGGACCGCTGGGGTGGTGGCCGGGTGACCCTCTGGGTCTTCGGCGGCATGGCGATCGCGGTCCTGGCGGTGCTCTACTTCATCACCATCAAGGACCAGCCTGGCGCCTTCGTCGGCTTCTTCGCCAGCTTCATGGCGCTGTTCTTCCTGACCGGCGTCGGCAATGCCTCCACCTTCCAGATGATCCCCGCGATCATGCGCAAGGACATGGCGCGCCTGATGCCGACCGCCGACGAGCCCACCCGGGCCCGCCAGGCGGAAATGGAAGCGGCCGCCATCATCGGCTTCTCCTCGGCCATCGGCGCCTATGGCGGGTTCTTCATCCCCAAGGCCTACGGCACCTCCATCGCCATGACCGGCGCGGTCAACGGCGCGCTGTGGGCCTTCTTCGCCTTCTACCTCACCTGCATCGCCATCACCTGGGTGGTCTACACGCGCAAGGGCGGCGTCCTCCACGACGTCGAACGCCGGCGCGTCTCCCCCGCCCTCCAGCCCGCCCAGTGACCTCGGGGACCCGGCCATGTCGCATTTTCTCGATCGCCTGACCTTCTTCAACCGGACCACCGGCGAGTTCGCCGGCGGTCACGGGATCACCACCACCGAGGACCGCAGCTGGGAGGACAGCTACCGGAAGCGCTGGCAGTCGGACAAGATCGTCCGCTCCACCCACGGCGCCAACTGCACCGGCTCCTGCTCCTGGAAGATCTACGTCAAAGGCGGGATCGTCACCTGGGAGACGCAGCAGACCGACTATCCGCGCACGCGGCCGGAGCTGCCGAACCATGAGCCCCGCGGCTGCTCGCGCGGCGCCTCCTATTCCTGGTACCTCTACTCGGGCAACCGGGTGAAGTACCCCATGGTCCGCTCGCGCCTCGCCAAGCTGTGGCGCGAGGCGCGCGCCACCATGACACCGGTGGCTGCCTGGGCCTCCATCGTCGAGAACCCGGAGAAGCGGGCGAGCTACACCTCGAAGCGCGGCCATGGTGGCTTCGTCCGCTCCAGCTGGGACGAGACCAACGAGATCGTCGCGGCGGCCAATGCCTATACCGCCAAGACCTACGGCCCTGACCGAATCTACGGCTTCTCGCCGATCCCGGCCATGTCGATGGTCTCCTACGCGGCCGGCTCGCGCTACCTGTCGCTGCTCGGCGGCGTCTGCATGTCCTTCTACGACTGGTACTGCGACCTGCCGCCGGCATCGCCGCAGACCTGGGGCGAGCAGACCGACGTGCCGGAATCGGCCGACTGGTACAATTCGGGCTTCCTCATCCTCTGGGGGTCGAACGTCCCCCAGACGCGCACGCCGGACGCCCATTTCTATACCGAGGCGCGCTATCGCGGCGCCAAGTCGGTGGTCATCTGCCCTGACTATTCGGAAGCCTCGAAGTTCGCCGATCTCTGGATCTCGGTGAAGCAGGGCACGGACGCCGCGCTGGCGATGGCCATGGGGCACGTCATCCTCAAGGAGTTCTACGTCGACCGGCAGGCCAGCTACTTCCACGACTACGTGCGCCAGTACTCGGACATGCCGATGCTGGTCCGGCTCGTGGAGCAGGACGGCCGGCTCGTGCCGGAGCGCCAGCTGCGCGCCTCGGACTTCAAGGGCGGGCTCGGCGAGACCAACAATCCCGAGTGGAAGACGGTCGCCATCGACGAGACCACCGGCGAGATCTGCGTGCCGCACGGCTCGGTCGGCTTCCGCTGGGGCGAGAAGGGCAAGTGGAACCTGGAGGAAAAGGAAACCAGCGGCCACCCGACGAAGCTGGCCCTGACGCTCGCCGGCGGGGAACTCGCCGAGGTCGCCTTCCCCTACTTCGGCAATATCGAGCATGAGCACTTCGCCTCGACCAAGGATGAATCCATCCTCACCCGCAAGGTGCCGGTGAAGCGGGTTGCACTCGCCGACGGCGAGGCGCTGGTCGCGACCGTCCACGACCTGATGCTCGCCAACTACGGTGTCGACCGCGGCTTTGCCGGCGACACCGTGGCGAAGACCTATGACGAGACCGGCCCCTATACACCGGCCTGGGCCGAGAGCATCACCGGCGTTCCGCGCGACCAGATCATCACGGTCGCCCGCGAGTTCGCCCGCAATGCCGAGAAGACCAGGGGCCGCTCGATGGTGATCATCGGCGCCGCCATGAACCACTGGTACCACGCCGACATGAACTACCGCGGCGTGATCAACATGCTGGTCATGTGCGGCTGCATCGGCCAGTCGGGCGGCGGCTGGTCGCACTATGTCGGCCAGGAGAAGCTCCGCCCGCAGTCCGGCTGGGCGCCGCTGGCCTTCGCCCTCGACTGGGCGCGGCCGCCGCGGCAGCAGAACTCCACTTCGGCCTTCTACGTGAACACCGACCAGTGGCGCTACGAGACGGTCACGCCGGAGGAGATCCTCTCTCCCACCGCCCCGAAGGGCGACTGGGACGGATCGATCATCGACTACAACGTCCGCGCCGTGCGCATGGGCTGGCTGCCGGCCTATCCGACCCTGCAGGAGAACTCCCTGGAGATCGCCGGCAAGGCGGCCGCGGCCGGGATGGAAGTGAAGGACTACGTCGCGCAGGCCGTGAAGACAGGCGACCTCAACTTCGCCTGGGAGGATCCGGACAACCGGAAGAACTGGCCGCGCAATCTCTTCGTCTGGCGCTCCAACCTGCTAGGCTCGTCGGGCAAGGGCCACGAGTACTTCCTGAAGCACCTGCTCGGCACCACACACGGCGTGCTGGGCAAGGACCTCGGCGGCACCGGCGGCGTCAAACCGAAGGAGGTCAAGTGGCGGGACGACGCGCCGGAGGGCAAGCTCGACCTCCTGGTGACGCTCGACTTCCGCATGTCCACGACCTGCGTCTATTCGGACATCGTGCTGCCCACGGCCACCTGGTACGAGAAGAACGACCTCAACACCTCCGACATGCACCCCTTCATCCATCCGCTCACCGCGGCCGTGGATCCTGTCTGGGAATCGAAGTCGGACTGGGAGATCTACAAGGGCATCGCGAAGACCTTCTCGCAGGTCGCGCCCGAAGTGCTCGGCGTCGAGAAGGATGTCGTGCTGACCCCGATCATGCACGACAGCCCCGGCGAGATCGCCCAGCCCTTCGACGTCAAGGACTGGAAGAAGGGCGAGATCGAGCCCATCCCCGGCAAGACCATGCCGACGGTGACGGTGGTCGAGCGCGACTATCCCAACCTCTACGCCCGCTTCACGTCCCTCGGCCCGCTCATGGCCAAGGTCGGCAATGGCGGCAAGGGGATGGCCTGGAACACCGAGCACGAAGTCCAGCTCCTGAAGGAGCTGAACGGCGAGCATCGTGACGGCGCCAACAAGGGCCTCGCCAAGATCGAGACCGACATCGACGCGACGGAAGTCATCCTGATGATGGCGCCGGAGACGAACGGCGAGGTCGCAGTCAAGGCCTGGGCCTCGCTCGGCGGCTTCACCGGCCTCGACCACACGCATCTCGCCCTCCCCAAGGAGGACGAGAAGATCCGCTTCCGCGACGTCGTCGCGCAGCCGCGCAAGATCATCTCGTCGCCGATCTGGTCGGGTCTGGAGAGCGAGAAGGTCTGCTACAACGCCGGCTACACAAACGTCCACGAACTGATCCCGTGGCGCACCCTGTCGGGACGCCAGCAGCTCTACCAGGATCACCTGTGGATGCGGGCCTTCGGCGAGGCGCTCTGCGTCTATCGCCCGCCGGTCGACCTCAAGGCGACCAAGCCGGTCATCGGCCTGAAGCCCAACGGCAACAAGCAGGTGGTGCTGAACTTCATCACGCCGCACCAGAAGTGGGGCATCCACTCCACCTATACCGACAACCTGATGATGCTGACGCTGTCTCGCGGCGGCCCGATCGTCTGGATGTCGGAAACCGACGCGGCCGCGGCCGGCATCGTCGACAACGACTGGGTCGAGGCCTTCAACAGCAACGGCGCCCTCGTCGCCCGCGCCGTGGTCTCCCAGCGAATGAAGAACGGCACGGTCTTCATGTACCACGCCCAGGAGAAGATCGTGAACGTGCCGGGCTCGGAGACCACCGGCAACCGCGGCGGCATCCACAACTCGGTCACCCGCGCGGTGCTGAAGCCGACCCACATGATCGGTGGCTACGCCCAGCTCGCCTACGGCTTCAACTACTACGGCACCATCGGCACCAACCGCGACGAGTTCGTCATCGTCCGCAAGCTGGCGAACGTCGACTGGCTCGAACGCCCCTTCGACGAGGCCAAGGCGCGCCACGGTGCGGCCCCGGCCGTCGCGGCCGAGTGAACAGGAGAACAGAGATGAAGATCCGCGCTCAGATCGCGATGGTGCTGAACCTCGACAAGTGCATCGGCTGTCACACCTGTTCGGTCACCTGCAAGAACGTCTGGACGAACCGCGAAGGCGTCGAATACGCCTGGTTCAACAATGTCGAGACCAAGCCCGGCATCGGCTATCCGAAGGACTGGGAGAACCAGGACCGCTGGAAGGGCGGCTGGAAGCGCAAGTCCAACGGCAAGATCCAGCCGCGCATCGGCTCCAAGTGGCGGGTGCTGGCGAATATCTTCGCCAATCCCGATCTGCCGGAGATCGACGACTACTACGAGCCCTTCACCTTCGACTACGAGCACCTGCAGAAGGCGCCGGAACTCGAGGCCTTCCCGACGGCACGCCCGCGCTCGCTGATCACCGGCGAGCGGATGGAGAAGATCGAGTGGGGGCCGAACTGGGAGGAAATCCTCGGCGGCGAGTTCGCCAAGCGCTCGCAGGACAAGAACTTCGAGGGCATCCAGAAGGACATCTACGGCCAGTTCGAAAACACCTTCATGATGTATCTGCCGAGGCTGTGCGAGCACTGCCTCAACCCGACCTGCGTCGCCGCCTGTCCCTCGGGCGCCATCTACAAGCGCGACGAGGACGGCATCGTCCTGATCGACCAGGACAAGTGCCGCGGCTGGCGCATGTGCGTCTCGGGATGCCCCTACAAAAAGATCTATTTCAACTGGAGCTCCGGCAAATCCGAGAAGTGCATCTTCTGCTATCCGCGCATCGAGGCGGGCCAGCCGACGGTGTGCTCGGAGACCTGCGTTGGCCGCATCCGCTATCTCGGCGTGGTGCTCTATGACGCCGACGGCATCGAGAAGGCCGCCTCGACCAAGAACGAGCAGGATCTCTACGAGGAGCAGCTGAAGCTCTTCCTCGATCCGAACGATCCGCGGGTCATCGAGGAAGCCCGCCGCCAGGGAATCCCCGAGAACTGGCTGGAGGCCGCCAAGCGCTCGCCGGTGTGGAAGATGGCGATGGAGTGGAAGATCGCCTTCCCGCTCCATCCCGAGTACCGCACCATGCCGATGGTCTGGTACGTGCCGCCGCTCTCGCCGATCCAGTCGGCGGCGGAGGCCGGCAAGATCGGCGTCGACGGCGAGATGCCCGACGTGAAGTCGCTGCGCATCCCGGTGAAGTACCTCGCCAACCTGCTGACCGCCGGCAAGGAGCAGCCGATCGTCACGGGCCTCGAGCGGATGCTGGCGATGCGCGCCTACATGCGCGCCAAGACCATCGACGGCGTCATCGACGACACGATTGCGCGGCGCGTCGGCATGACCGGGGCGGCGATCGAGGACATGTACCACGTGATGGCGATCGCCAATTACGAGGACCGCTTCGTCATCCCGACGTCCCATCGCGAATGGACGGAAGACGCCTACGAGCTGCGTGGGTCCTGCGGTTTCTCCTTCGGCAACGGCTGCTCGGACGGCGACTCGAAGCCGAGCCTCTTCGGCAAGCCGAAGGCGAAGAATCCGATGGAGGTCGCGTGATGAAGACGTTCAAGGTTCTCTCGGCTCTCGCGGCCTATCCGAGCGCAGCCATGGTCGAGGCTGTCCCCGCCATGCGCCAGGTGCTGGAGGCGGAAGGCCTCCTCGCCGCACCCGCCCGGCGGCTGCTCGAACCCCTGCTCGCCGACCTGGCGGGCGGTGACATCATGGAGCTGCAGGAACGCTACGTGTTCCTTTTCGACCGCACCCGCTCCCTGTCGCTGCACCTGTTCGAGCACGTGCACGGCGAGAGCCGGGACCGCGGCCAGGCCATGGTCGACCTGAAGCAGCTCTACGAGGGCGCCGGCTTCGCGCTGAACACCTCGGAGCTGCCGGACTACATCCCGGCTTTCCTCGAATACCTGTCACTCCGGCCGGCGGACGAGGCGGTCTCCTTCCTCGGCGAGACCGTGCACATCCTGATCACGCTGGCGGAGAGGCTGGAAAAGCGATCCTCCCCCTATGCCGGCCTGTTCCGGGCCATGGTCGCGCTCTCGAAAGCCAAGCCGAAGCCGGAGGACATGGCCGCCATCGTCGCCGACGACGGCGTCCAGCCGGACGACCTCGAGGCCCTCGACGCCGTCTGGCAGGAGGAGGAGGTCACCTTCGGCCCCGGCGCGGCGGCCGCCGCCTGCGGCAAGGACACGCTGGGCGCGAAACTGCGCGCCGCCAACCGCCCGGCCGAGGGCATGACGCCCCCTGCCCCCGCCGGCGTGCGCACCGTCGTCACGCACAACCGCCTCCCCATCGCCTGAAGGAGCCCGCGCCATGGCCGCCACGCTCAATCACATCGTCTTCGGATGGTATCCCTACTTCGCCCTGACCGTGTTCCTCGCGGGTAGCCTCATCCGCTTCGACCGCGAGCAGTACACGTGGAAGGCGTCGTCCTCGCAGATGCTGCGCAAGAGCCAGCTCAGGTGGGGATCGAACCTCTTCCACCTCGGCATCCTCGCCATCTTCGCCGGCCACCTCGTCGGCCTGCTCACCCCGATCCAGGTCTTCGACGCGCTCGGCATCTCGCACGGCGCCAAGCAGATGCTGGCCATCGTGGCGGGCGGCATTGCCGGCATCGCCTGCTTCATCGGCATCGCGCTGCTGCTGCACCGGCGGCTGTTCGACGCGCGCATCCGGGCCACCTCGTCCTTCGCCGACACGGCGATCCTGGTAATCCTCTTCGTGCAGCTCTGCCTCGGCCTTCTGACCATTCCGCTGTCGCTCGGCCATCTCGACGGCCATGAAATGGTGAAGTTCATGACCTGGGCGCAGGGCATCGCCTATCTGCAGCCGGGCGCCTCGCAGGCCATCGCCGACGTGCACGCGATCTTCAAGGCGCACATCTTCCTCGGCCTGACGATCTTCCTCGTCTTCCCCTTCACCCGGCTCGTCCACGTCTGGTCGGCGCCGGTCTGGTACCTCGGCCGCCGCGGCTACCAGATCGTCCGCACCCGCGACGGACGGCGCGTCGCCCCGGCGACCAAGTGAACCGGCCCCGACGGCTGACCCCACACACACAAGGATCCTGTCATGAGCGCGACTGCCCCCGTCCGCACCCTCATCTCCAAGCCGCCCCGCCAGCGGATCAGCGTCAATGGCGTCGCCATCGGCGGCCAGGACATCCTGCGCGAGGCCCGCAACCACACCAATGAACGGCCCGCCGAGGCTTGGCATTCGGCGGCGACCGCGCTGGTCGTGAAGGAACTGCTGGTCCAGGAGGCCCGCCGCCTCGGCGTCTCGGGCGCTCCCGCCAGCGATGGCGAGGGCCGGACCGAGACCGCCGAGGAGGCGGCCATCCGGACGCTCGTCGAACGCGAGGTGACCGTTCCCGAGGCGACGGTGGATGAAAGCCGGCGCTACTACGAGAACCACCGGGCGCGCTTTCGCTCGGCGACGCTGACCGAGGCCGCGCATATTCTTCTGGCGGCGGCGCCCGAGGACCTGGACGCGCGTCAGGCGGCAGCTGCCACAGCCCAGAGCCTCTGCGACCGGCTCGCCGCCGATCCCGATGCCTTCGCCGCGCTCGCCCGGAAGCATTCGCAATGCCCCTCGGCCGGACAGGGCGGGTCGCTCGGCCAATTGCTGCCCGGGAGCACGGTGCCGGAGTTCGAGAACGGCATCGCCGCGCTTGCGCCCGGCGAGACGTCGCGCCAGCCCGTGGAGACGCGCTTCGGCTTTCACGTCGTGCGGGTCGAGCGCCGCATCGAGGGGCGCGACTTGCCCTTCGAGCTCGTCCACGACCGCATCGCCGCCTACCTGCAGGATGCCGCGGCGCACCGCGCCCAGGCCCAGTACATCGCCCGCCTGGTGTCGGCCGCCGACATCAAGGGCCTCGACATGGCCGGCGCCGCCGACCATCGCGTCCATTGAGGAGGACACCATGCTGCTCGGTGACCTTCTCGCCCGCTTCAATGACCCGCTCATCGCCGAACAGGCCCTGGCGAGCCTCGATGACCTCACGCTCATCACCGCCGTCACGGTGAAGGCGGACGCGGCTGGCCTGTCCACGGGGGACTATGCGGCCGAATGCGTCGGGCACTATGCCGACACCGCCACGGACGAGGAATGGACCACCCTGATCGGCCAGATGGGGCGGGCGACCGATCCCGGCAGCGTGCTGCTGAAGCGGGCGCTCGCCGCCTCCTGCAGCAGCGGCGGCACCTGCGGCTGCGGGGGGACCCACGCATGATCCCCCTCGCCCCGCCACCCGATACCGGATCCGGCGTGGCAACGGCCCGCCGGGCGACACCGAGGGCGCAGCCAACGCTGGTGGATTCCTTCGGCCGGGCGATCACTTATCTCAGACTGTCTGTGACCGACCGCTGCGACCTCCGCTGCTTCTACTGCATGTCGGAACGCCCAGAGTTCCTGCCGAAGCGCGACCTCCTCACCCTTGAGGAACTGGACCGCCTGGCCTCGGCCTTTGTCGCGCGCGGCGTCCGCAAGCTCCGGATCACCGGAGGCGAGCCGCTGGTGCGCCGCGGCGTCGTCGATCTCATGCACGAACTGGGGCGGCATCTCGCCTCGGGCGCCCTCGACGAGCTGACGCTCACCACCAACGGCAGCCAGCTCGTCCACCATGCGGCCGCGCTCGCCCGCGCCGGTGTGCGGCGACTCAACGTCTCGCTCGACACGCTGGACGCCGACCGGTTCGCGGCCATCACCCGCCGGGGGCGGCTCGCCGACACGCTGGCCGGCATCGAGGCCGCCCGGGAAGCAGGCCTCAAGGTCAAGCTCAATGCCGTGGCGCTCGCCGGGATCAACGACGACGAATTCGATCGCCTGGTGGAGTTCGGCCACCGGCGCGACATGGACGTCACCTTCATCGAGGTCATGCCCATCGGCGAGACGGGGTTCGGCCGCGCCGACCACTTCATCCCGCTCGCAACCGTGCGCGAACGGCTGGAGCGCCACTTCACCCTGACGCCCAGCCTTTACCGCAGCGGCGGCCCGGCTCGCTATTGGCAGATAGCCGAGACGGGCCGCCGTCTCGGCTTCATCGCTGCAACGACCTGCAATTTCTGCGCGTCCTGCAACCGGGTTCGCATCACCGCCACCGGGCGGCTGGAAGCCTGCCTCGGGCGCGAGGAAGGCACCGATCTGAGGGCGCCCCTGCGTTCCGATCCGGAAGACGACGCGCTTCACCGCGCCATCGATCAAGCCATCGCCGGCAAGCCTGCCGGCCATGCCTTCTCGGAGGGCTGTACCGCGCCTGCGACGCGTCGCGGCATGCACGTCACCGGGGGGTG
>VFQR01000833.1_pt1 | contig 31254 bp, 32 predicted proteins | sample 3512321 | NCBI WGS metagenome assembly VFQR01 (sample SAMN10412374, study PRJNA504923) | tailings metagenome | isolation source: Relicate 3 Philex TSF1 revegetated site | place: Philippines: Tuba, Benguet | collected 2017-08-29 | reverse complement strand
CAACATCCAAACAGAACCTGTCAACTTTTGACCAGGACTCGACACTCCCTCCTGACTACCGTCTCCTGCCTCCTTTCTCCCGCCTCCTGTCTCCCGTCTCCTGCCTCCCGTCGCCCGTCCCCTACCCGCGAGTGTCTCCGTCCAGGGTCAGCGTATAGAACGCACTGTTCGGGTCCTCCCGGTAATTGGCGAAGGGGCCGCAGGGTGTGAATCCAAATTTCAAATACAGCGCGCGGGCCGGCGCAAAGAAGGCCATGGACCCCGTCTCCAGGCTCAAGCGCCGGTAGCCACGGCGACGCGCTTCGGCCAGGAGATGCTCCAGCAGCCGGGACGCATGGCCCAGCCGGCGAAACTCCCGGGCCGTGCGCATCGATTTGATTTCCCCATGGAAGGGATCGAGCTGCTTCAGCGCGCAACAGCCGGCGATGCGCCCGTCCTGCCGGAGGGTCCAGAAGGTGATCTCCGGACGCCGCAGGCCGGAGAGATCGAGGGCATGCTTGCTCTCCGGTGGTGAGACGGCACGCATGTCCTGCAGATGCTCCTCCAGGAAGACGGCAATGGCGGGATCCGTCAGGTCTTCGCGCACAAGGGTCAGCGTGGTCATGGCGTCGGTCGTGGGTCGTGGTGGGTCGTGTTCTCGAAGTTATCCCGGGTTGCAGTCCTGATTCTGGTGTCCTCGTAGCTGGTCGGCCGGAACTGCTGGCGTGCAAGCAGGGCTCCTCTCCGCTCAGCCCAGCCGTTGCGCACCCGACGCGAGCAGCCTGCGCTCGAACCGCAGCATCCCGTCGCGGGCGGAGTCGGCACACGGGCGGAATCCCGCCCGCACCAGCACGCGCTGAGAGGCGACGTTGTCGGGCTTGGTCCGGGCAAACAGGCCTTCAAACCCAGCCTCGGCCGCCAACCCCGCCACGGCCATGACCGTGTGGGTCATCACGCCCCGATGCTGCGCACTGGCCCAGTAGCCCACCTCAGCCACCGGCGCATTCGACTTCACGTCGCAGGCTGCCGCGACGCGTCCCTGCGCATCCCGGACCACGAGCACAAAATGCGTTCCCCGCGCCCAGCCATCCGCAGCCCAGCGCAACCACCCACGGGCGGAAGCCTCTCCGTACGGTTGTCCGGCGAGCAGGGTCTCGAACAGCCAGCGGTACACCGCCGGCTCATTGCAGATCGCCATAATCTGCGCGAGCGTCGCCGCGTCCGGCGTGAGGTCCGTCGCCTGCACCAGCACATAGCCTTCGCCGGTCAGATGATTCGTGATCGGAACGCACAGAGGATCGGGAAACCGCATACGCCGCAGCTCAGGCTCCGTTTCCCGCCAGCCAAGGCAAGCCGTCAGGCACCCGCGGTCACGCCAACTGCCTCGTTCCCCGCCCCTCTCGCGCTCTCGCTGTGGCGGCGCCTGTCTCAGTCGCCTCGGACCCTCTTGTGCCTCTTCGTGGCCAATTACCGTTCACCGCCCGAAGCCCGAGAAAGAGAACGATTACGAGAACGAGAACGACCGTGCGATCCTGCCCCATCCTCCTGTCTCCCGCCTCCTGCCTCCCGTTTCCTGCCTCCTGTCTCCTGTTTCCTCCCCTTCATCCGGAGCGCCCGTGCGCCTCCATGCCCGGGCGAACGCTCCGCGCCGCCCACGCATACAAACCAGCCGCGCCAGCGAAGAGGAAGGCCAACGCCGCATTCAACGCCATCACCTGCCCCACCCCGGGACTGAAATCCGCCGGCCAGAGGGCCCAGGCGATCACCGGGACGAGCAATTGCACCACGGCCGTGGCCGCGAGGGCTCGCGCCATGCCCAGCGGAGTGAACCGACCGAGCGCCGCACCGACAGCGCCGACCGCCAGTACCACCCCATAGAGGAGATTCGCCGGGTTGTCCTCACTCCCGATGAAACCGACGGCCAGGTTGCCCCACACGATCAGAAATGCCGTACCCAGCGCCAGCGCCGTGGCCAGGCGGTACGCTAGATGATGGGAGCTCCGCGTCACCATCACGTAGAGCGCGCCAACTCCGGCCATCATCACCCATGCGAGCACATAGGATGCGACGCCCCACGCCCACCCGTCCACCCACCGCGAGGCCGCGAGCGGGATCAACAGCAGGACGGACGGCAGACCGATCACCGGGAGCAACAGAGCTTTGTTCATCGTGGCAAAGTGTACCCCGGCGATGTGAAGTCTTGATGAAGTCGGCGCGAAACCGGGACGAAAACGCGCAAGGTCGCCCGACGGCTAAACCTTGGCCTCGGACCGCAACACCTTGGCGAGGGGTTTCCCCTTGGCCAGGTCGTCGACCAGTTTGTCGAGGTAACGGATCTCACGCATCGTCGGATCCTCGATCGTCTCGATGCGTACGCCGCAGATGACGCCCGTGATCGCCGTCCGCGCCGGATTTGGCTTCGGGGCCTCGCGGAAAAACGTCTCGAAGTCCTTCTCCTTCGCCAGCTGCGCCGCCAGCTGCTTGGGCGTATACCCGGTCAGCCAACAAACCACGGCCTCCACCTCCGCGCGGGTCCGCCCCTTCTTCTCGGCCTTGGCGATGTAGTAGGGATAAACGCGGGCCACGCTGGTGGTAATGATGCGATGACGGGTGCTCATGTGAAAACGCGAACGCGCGTTGCAGGCTCAAGCCGAACCTTGAAGGAAACGCCGCACGCGGGGCAACGTTGGACGCGAGCCGTGCTCACGTGCGCCTCACCGACTGCGCCGCCTTCTTCATTCGCACAACGGGCAGCGTCAACCCGTTCACCAGGGGAATGTCATAACGCTCCACCGTGATATAACCGCCGGCCCCATACAGGGGCTCGCCAGCCAACGTGGCCACGATCTCAATCGAGGTGAACCCCGCGTCGGCGGCTCCGTTTTCGGACAATCGCAGCAACGTGCGGCCGATTCCGCGACGGGCAAACTCTGGGTGGACGAAGAAGGCACGAATCATCGCTGGATCGACGCGCGGATCACGCAGCGGGTCGTCGCCTTTCCTCCCGCCATCTCCGCCGTACAACGTCTTTCGGCGGCTCCAGCCACCGCAGCCCACAATCTGCCCCTCGGCCAAAGCCACATGATACGTGCCGTCCTTGATCAGCTGCGAATCAACGCCGAAGACCGTACCGATCGCACCCTCCAGCTGGGCGGGTGAGTAGTGACGGCTCTGGAGGATTCGCGCAGACAGCGGGATCAGCCGCTCCAGCTCCGGAATGTCGTCCAAGCGCGCCAAACGATACTCGATCTCCATCGTGATGGCTCCTCGCGGCGGATCAATTGGACTGTCGTACCTTCGCCTTCATCGGACCTCGCCGGAGACCTCGAAGGTGAACTTCACTTCAAACGTTTCCGCAATCCGCTCCGTCCGCAGGTACCGGTCTTCCCCGGACGGCGTCGTTTGCCAATAGACCCGGCGGGCCGGCTCAATCTCCCACTGTGCGATCGCATCGCGTGCCGCCGCGAGGAAGAGGTCGGCGAACTCATCGGGCGGGGATGGCCGTTTCCAACTGCGGCCTACATCGACGATTTGGCCGGACTCATCCACGGTAAACGTCACGTACAGCACATAGGATCTGCCCCCAGACTTCAGTACCTCTGCCGGATAAACCGGCTTGGCGAGCGTTCCGCGCGGATGGGCGGCAATCGGACGGATGCGGATGTCAGACGCATCAGGCTGCAGATCCACCTTTCCCCTCGTCGGAGAACCCGTGGGCTCCACAAACTCGACGCCCGTCCGCCCGACTTGGGCACTCGGCGTCTGGCACCCGCCGCAGGCAAGGCCGATCCCAAGCAATAGGAACATCCTCGCCATGAGTCCTAGGCGACAGCCGACCACCGTCTGCTCGCCGCGTCGTCGCGCGGCTCCAGGCACAAGCCACTGGCCAATTCGACTTCTGTCGTGCCCGACTTTATCTTCCTCCGTTCCGTTTGCACATGAAATTGTGAGACCGACCGCACCGACGCCCTCGCAGCGGATCAGTCTCATTCCTTCGCCAATAGGGACCGGAGCCAGACTTCAGTATCGCTGCCCGGCGCAACCATCTCGGCACTCGAATGGTGCAAGCCGCCAATGAACAGGCGCGAGTAAGCCGGAGCATCTATTCGCTTTGGAATCTCTTTCGACTGGAGCCCTGGGCCCGTGCAGAATGCGAAAAACTTCCCCGCAGAGTCCATAAGCAGGTAGCCTCGGGTGCCACCGTCAAAGTAGAGGCCCGTCCATACGATCGTGGCATCATTCAAAAGACCGGCCTCCGCAAACGTCTTTGGCGGTGTGGTGCCCTGCTTCCACGGTTGCAGCGTCCCTTTGCCCTGCTCGAAACGCGCTTTGTACTCCGATCCACCCGATCCGCGCGCCGCCGCAGCAGCGGCCTGACTCGATATGGAGAACAGGCAAACAAGCGCTAAAATCGAAGCTACTCTAGGGATGCGATCCGGTTTCATTTTTCCTCCTTACGTTTCACTCTTCCGAAGGTGGGGGTGGCCAAATCAACGAGCGATCACTGGTAATCCGGCAACGTTGGATGAGTCACCTGCAGAAACTCCTTCATGCGCTCCCCGCGTCTCTGCATGATGTAGGCCCGGACAGCGGTCACATACCGCCTTCTTTCCTTCTTGGCATCGATGGCAGGTGATGGCTCGAAATTCGCCTTTAGTCGATTACAGACACTACAGGCCAACACGAGATTATCTAGGTCACGTTTGTACCCGCTCTTACTTCCCGGCACCAAATGGTCCTCCTCTGCCATCATGAACGTATCGAAATCCGCCTTCAGGTCGCGACCGCAATAGACACAACGTCCCTGATCACGCTCGAACACCTGAACAAACTTTGATTTGGGTTGGGACATAGATTCTCCTGCTGATTGATCGCTGGTCCGCCTTTGGCCCTATTCGCGCCGCGATCCTTTAGCAAAATGGGTTACGATGTGCCCCCAGACTTAGGATCCGCACGCTATTGCGCGCGATGCGCGCCATCCTTCAATCGCTTGAAGGTCGCAACGATCCATCGCGACTCTCCGTACGCCGAGTTGGTGTCAAAGACGGAGACCAGCTCCCATCCCTCTTGGCCGAGCTGATCGAACTCCGCGTTCATCTGCGGCAAGTCGACCTTGCCGCCAAGCAGACCCTTCGCGTCGTACTTCAGGAGCTTGTATTCGAATTGGCGCATGCGAAGTGCAGTCCGGCCGCCCGTCGACCGATGCCGGCACGAAGCACGCATCAGGACGGGGCTTCGCGGCCTGCCTCGTCACGAACGGGGCGGCATCGGTTCGTTTTTGGCGCGAGTCACGGCCCTGGGGCAAAAGCGACTACGCGCACCTCGTGCTCTGCCTCTGGAGCTGTGCGCGACGAACCATTGCGAACACCAGAAGCACGAGCCCCGCCCCCGACACGGCCACCCCAAACATCGTCAGGCGGAGAGCACGGCCCACATCGCCACTCAGCGTCTCGTGAGGCAGGGTGGCCTGGGCTGAAACCGCGCCGAAGGCACGGGACTGGGCGGAACCGATTTCCACCATACCCACGAACGGAGGCATCAGGATCATCGCCACGGCTAGCAGGGCGACTATTCCCCAATACCTCCTGCGTCGTGCGAACGCTTCGGGAGGAGTGCGAGTCTCAGTTGGGCTCATCCTATGACGTATGAAAGATCTGCTTGATTCTTGGAAAGGCGCCGGTGGCGGCGAGATCACTCGAACTCGAATGGGAACGTGACTCGGCCCACCGCAGCGGTAGGTCTTCCGGCCTTGGTGGCCGGACGAAACGACATGCGCCCCACGGTTCCCAATGCAGAAGCTCCGAACGCCGGCTCGGTGGCTGATTCAACCCTCGCCTCCTCGACGTATCCATCCGGCTTCACTTTGAACACGATGGTGGCACTTCCACTCTGACCACGCTCAATAAGGAAAGGCGGAAAGACCGTGCGTGGCATAAAGCGCATCGTCGGCGCTTGATCAAAGTCGCCGGTGAAGCTGATCGGGCCTGGAAAAGGTTCCTTGGGCTTGCGTGCCGCCGGTTGGTTGCTTGTGGCGCAACCGGAAAGCACGAGTAACAGCAGTGCGAGGATGGGAAGACGCATGTAGTGCATAAGAGCTTTATCGAACCTCATGTGGTTAGCCGAGCAAGGTTCACGCGCGCCGTGCGCAATCGCGGAACGTGCAAGCCACGTTCGTTGGCTGTCGTGGCTGCTTGACCGTCATTTCGGAAAGGAAGTCGCTCCAAAGGAGATCCTCCAAGCCCATATAGCACCGGTGGTCCGGAAGAAGATAAGGCCGCCCGCAATGCTCGCGACGATTCCGTAATAGAAAGGATCGATAAGTATGCCTGCCATAATGCCGCCAACAATAAGCAGCGCACCGAGCGCTAGCCACGCTATCGTCCCTTCGGAAACATTCATCTGCTTTTTGTAGACCCAACGAAGTACCTGAAACGACATAAAGAGCTGGACGGCAAGCTGGCCGCCCAGGAACCACGCAGCAAGGGGTATTGCCACAAAACCGAGGTATCCGAGCTCCCGTAAGTCCTCTTCACGCAGCACGCTCCATGGTCGAATGAAATAATAACCGAATCCGCACACCAAAACGCAGAACGATGCTGTAAAAATGAATCCTGAACGACCTATTCCTCGATTTATCTGCTTATCGAGGAGCGGCCAAAATTGAAACTTCGGTACAGTGCTCATCTCATCGCCAACGCCGTCCAATCAGCCACGCGGGGCTAACGCGGACAGCGCCGCAATCCCGCTTCAAATCAAAGATTAGGGGCAATCAAGCTAGCGTCCCCTCTTTCCCCAACCGAGGAACCGTCCCAGGCCACCGAGCACAACAGCCACACCGCAAACTGCGACGAACATGCCGGCCACGCGAAGTAGCGGCATCGAATCAAACCGCTTCGAATCCACGAACCTCATCCGTTCGCTGCTGCCCGACAAGGGATTTACTGATCGGAAGTATCCGTGCCAACCATCTGTGTACAGCCAAGTGACCAGACCCGCGGCGAAAACCAGAAGGCCCACGGTCATTGTACCGATCGCGATCCTTCGTCGCTCCTTCCCAGAATCCACGAGAGTAACCAAAGCTCCACAGTAGCCGCAGACCGCGGTATCCTGATCGACCTCAGGCCGAATCCGTAACGCATCCGGCCGCTTACAGTCCAGACACTGCAGGCTATCTTGCTCCCATCTTGGCTTGGAGTTCATCTATTGTCTCCAAGTCCGAGCGTTCTCGCACCCCTGTACAGGCAAGCGGTTGCAACGCCTCCTATCCGATCAACCACGCGGCGCAGGGGCGGACGAGGATTCGGGTGCAAGGGAATCACCCGCAGACCCACGGCTCTCCGCATTGTTCGGTACCGGCTGACTCGGCATCCTCTGGAAGCGATAGCTGCAGATGAGGGCGTATCTGTCTTCCCCCTTCGGTACCAGCAGGAGCACCACTGAGGCTCTCTCACTATGCGCGGCGAGCAGGAAGTTCGGCTTTGAGGCGGCGGCAGAGATACTATCAGCGTACTTCCCCAAGGGCTCCCTTGTAGCGACGGCGATCTGGTCTGCGATTTCTTGGATCGCCAAGGCCGGGTCATTCGACCTGATTGCAATGGGCATCGAATAGCCAAGGGCTGCGAACTGGAGCTTCACATCCGGAGGAAACCGGGGCGCATAGAATCTCAGCGTATCGCCTTCGTTGGTGTCAGGGGTGAATGAAGCGGTTGCCCGCAGCTGTATCGTATAGACGGGCTGGTCGGCGTGCGCCGAGGAAACAAGAGCCACCGTCAAGAAAACGAAGCATAGGTATCTCATATTTCCGCCGTTTATTCGAGGTATGCTACGAAGACAGCACGCGCACCAGGAAAGGCCGCGTTAGCTCTGCCTTCCTTTGTCTTAGAACATCTTCACTGGAAACTTTTCCACGGACTCTCTGAGCAGAATCTTACCGTCTGTCCCTCTGAAAATCACCGCCATTTCCTTTGTGGGCATTTCGACTGATAAATCGTGACTCCCGTCAATCAACTGGTCCACAAAACGAATCCACCGCTCCTTTCTATGGTCGTAATAGTAGGCGTGGAGAAAACAGGCGGCGCGGCCAGAGAACGGGCAATACCAGACTGCGAAAATCTCCCGTCCCCACCGGGTGAACTGTGCCGTCTGAATATAATTAAAGCCCTGGAAGGGCGCTACGGCTTTCCTGATGTCGTCGGTCGTCTTCGCGCTTTCCGGTGCAGCCGTGCGAATGCCAGCCGCCGCGGCAATTGTCGCGAGGGCGAAGATAGAAATGATAATCAAGTAGCGCATAAATGTCAGAGCTTGGCTAACTTTCAGTGATGAGCCATGGCGGGGCTCAGCCCCGAGATTGGCTCTGGACCCTTGTTGGGCTTTTCGAGACGTCCGAAGGAATAACCAGCGGCCCTCAATTCGGGGATCAAACGATCGAGAACAGCCGCAGTAGTGCGACCGCGAATCGTGCCATCATGGAGAATCACGATCCCACCGGGGGTCGATAGCCAGCGAGCGAGACGAGTAATCGAACGGGGGTCGGTGATCCAATGATCCATAGGAAACACTGTGCCCACCAAGGGTTCGTAACCTCTGGTCCGTGCATATGCGATCTGCTCACGCGTCCCAAAGTCGGATGCGGGACGAAAGAAATCACCTCCTCCAAATCGTGCCAACATCGCCGAGCAGGCATCCAAAGAGTTCCGGAACTCCGAGAGGGAGAGTGTCGAGCAAGCTTTCGTCGACTGCAAATGATTCCCTAGCGAGTGACGCGCCCGAACGATCTCTTCCAACTGGGAGTCGTCAGTCACACGGCTCGAGATAATGAAGAACGTCGCTGGTACCTCATGCTTCCTAAGTACTGCGAGAATCTCGGTCGTGCTCGCGCTCGGAGCATCATCAATCGTGATAAACACTTCTTTCTTCTCGGTCGCGACTGCGAACGAGATGTCGGAGCGATAGAGAGAAAGCACGTTCGGCAGCATCGGCGGAATTGCAACGATGGCGGCACCGGTCAGGACGGCAAAGCATCCCGTAGCGATAACAACTATTTTCTTCATTCTCGCCCAACGTAATCTGGTCAGCCACGCGGGGCGGGCGCAGATTGGGTTTCGAACGCGGGTGAATCGGCCGAAGACGGACGGCTCCCCGCGTTGTGCTGTATCGACTTGATCGGCTGGCTCTTCATTGCGCACAAGGCTGATCTCATTGACCGGGTGTCTTCGTTCTTTCGAGCCACCGATTCGGGACGAACAGTAGCAGTACGAACACAATCACCGGCACAGCGGCGACTCTCCACCAGTCAATCTGCGGAACGTCGTTCTTCATCCCTTGATAGATGGCGCCCCCGAGTGCCGCACCGATAGCAATTACAATCTTCATTCTCATGGGCCGTGTATTTTATTCTGCCGATCGATTGAAGTCAGCCACACGGGCCGACCAAGGATTGGGAGTTGAATGCCGGCTGGCTCATCGAAGGCGGACGGCTGCCCGTGTTGTGCTGTGCTGACTGGTTCGGCCAGTTCTTCACGTATCGATGAAATTCTGGTCGGCCAAGAACAGGCTACCGATAATCAAGCGGACATCGCGCTCGATCGTACCATCGACAGCAACATCAACGAGCAGGTAATCTTCACGGCTTGGCTTGGAGATTCGAAATATTCTTTTCTTCATTAGAACTTCGGAACCAACCGGGACGTTCGCGATAACCTTCTGGTCACTAGTCGCCGTCCGAAATCGATGAGTTCCATTAGACACGGGCACCAAAAGTCGGTGATCACCTCTTTCCACCAATACCATTTCGCATGCGGTCGTACGCCGTTTCCCTACGAGGGATTCGGCCTTCTCAACCCACATCTTATTATAATCACTTACACACGCGCACATTGATACCGCCAGAAAGAGAATGATTAGCGATTTCATGACTTAATTTTTGCCGAACGTAATCTGGTCAGCCACGCGGGGCGGCCGCGGACGGGGCGGCGGGTGAGGCTGAATCGCAGGAGGACGGACGGCTCCCCGCGTTGTGCTGTGGCGACTGGATCGGCATCTTCGTGGGGTATCAAGGGCCGTAATCCCAGGGCTTAGTGCGGGGCTTCGAGTCCCACTTCGAAAGCCATACAATAAGCCACACTGGCCAAAGGACTGCGATGAATATCAATAGCCAGGCGTCTACCACATCAGTTCCACCGCCAGCGGCCTCAAACCCGCCCAATCCCTTTTCTTTGGCTCGGGTGGCGATCACCAAGGTCAACAGCAGCAAGCCAACCCCGAAGTAGATACAGAAAGCAATCGCACTGGTGCTCATCTTCTGCCGATCGATTACCGGTCAGCCACGCGGGGCTGGCGCGGACGGGGTTTCGGATACAGAAAAATCGGTCGAAGACGGACGGCTCCCCGCGTTGTGCTGTAGCGGCTGGTTGGGCATCTTCTCTCAATCTATCACCCATCCTGCCAAAGACTTCCATGGAAGCCTCGTGAACTCGGCCGAGATATCGGCCGTCCAGAGGATTGCGCCAGCAAGGTAGAAACCCACAGCTGCGCGGTGGACCGCAAACGGCGTCTTTCGCCATCTCGCGATGAGTCTACATGTGCCGTACCCCAAAGGTATAAGAATCACCGACGCTAGCCCTAGCAGGAGTATCCATGAAACGGCACTGAGGAGATAACTAAGCGGGAGCTCTTTCGGATCGGGGTGGGCGTAATAAGGCCAATGTCCCACTACGACGGATGCATAGCAGGCGTACGTTAGCATCACAGCATAGCATGCAATCGGAAGTATACTTAGTTTGTTCATATATTTTGCCCAACGTAATCTGGTCAGCCACGCGGGGCGGGCTCGGACCGGGTTGCGGAGGCCGGTGAATCGCCCGAAGACGGACGGCTCCCCGCGTTGTGCTGTGGCGGCTGGTTCGCCTCTGATTCTAGCGGGGTAAATCCGGGAGAATGATCGGACACAAAAACAATGGTATCGCCGGCAAAGATACCCTGCCCATCCTCCGCACTCACTCGAAAAAGCCGTCCGCGATTGGACGATAGCAGACGGTAATCAGCGTCGTTGGGGCTCTCGAATCGAAACAGCACCGTTCGACCTTTGAACTCTTCTGGCTTCGTGACCACTAAACCCAGCACGATACCTTTCGGCGCCGGGAAGCTGGATAATCGGATCACCTCGTCACCCTCAATTCTTCCTTCCAGCTCCCGCAGCGGGAAAAACGAAGTCTCAGCACTTCTAGACACGCAGCCGGCCAGCACAAACGCCAAGGCAATGGATAAGGCGAGTCGTATCATCTTCTGGCGAACTACTACCGGTCAGCCACGCGGGCCGAGCAACGACGGAGATACGGATGCGGGCGAAACGACCGAAGACGGACGGCTGCCCGCGTTGGACTGTACCGGCTGGTTCGGCGGCTTGGATTCATAGCCAGTTATCAGTGATGGCCATCCCCGCTATAAACCAGCACCACAGGCTCATGAGCGTGATGGTAATCGCGACTAATGATGCGGTGATCCAAACATGTCGGAGTCGATATACGCTATAACCGGCTAATGCGATCACCACTGCCATCCCAACATAGGGAACGAATACCATGGCGGGGCGCCCGCGAAAGAGGCCGCCCGAAGCAAGTATAACAAGAGTGCCAGCCAAGGGCAGAAATAGAATCGCAATGTTTCTATCGCCAGCCAGACGACCCGAATCAACTGACCGAACGACCGCCACGACAGCGGCAAGCGCCAGGGCGCCGAAGCAGATAGCTATGCCGGTCATGATCTCTTTATTTGCCGAACGACTACGGGTCAGCCACGCGGGCCGAACAGGGACCGGGATGTGAATGCGGGTGAAGCGCCCGAAGACGGACGGCTGCCCGCGTTGGGCTGTGCCGGCTGGTTCGGCGGCTCGGGCGGTGCGGTCAGTCTCATGCCTGGCCTTCCTTCTCGGTTCGAACGCGACGAACCATAGCGAAGACGAATATGAAAAACCCGACCATTGCTACCATAACACCGATCATCGTGAGCTGAAGCGAACTCGACATATCACCAACGGCCATCTCCTGATTAGCTGACGCCCCACCCGAAAGGTCTGCGAACCTGCGTATCAGCGCCATGGCGGTTCCGGACATTCCGACCAACAGAGGAATGAGGATCATGGCTGCACCTCCGCACGCCACAATGCCCCAGCGCTTTCTACGCTGAGCGATTTGAACTTCGGTGGGGCGAATAGCTGGTGATGTCATATCTTTTTCCGAACGTAATCGGGTCAGCCACGCGGGGCGGGCTCGGACGGGGTTTCGGAAGCGGGTGAATCGCCCGAAGACGGACGGCTGCCCGCGTTGCGCTGTGGCGACTGGATCGGCTCTTCACTTTTCGCCATCATCTACCGACAGAAAGCGAATGCATGCCACAATCGGCCAGAAAACGATGAATAGCCAAAACATATCTGGATCTGTCATGGCGGTGTTGGGATCGACTTTCCCTTTCTTCTTATCTTCCGATAACGAGAAAGACGCATAGGCAACCCCGACGGCAAAATAGCCAAACGCGATGATCAGAAGTAACGTCATTATTCTTCCGCCGATTCGTAATATGGTCAGCCACGCGGGGCGCGCGCGGACGTGGTCGCGGATGCAGGTGAATCGCCCGAAGACGGACGGCTCCCCGCGTTGTGCTGTACTAGCTGGTTCGGCTTCTTTTTGATCATCGAGGAGGCGAGATAAGTTGCGCCTCCAATAACCGCTGCCTGTCCTCCGTAAATGAGACTTTGAGCAAGCTCGCTCAGCATAAACCAGAGAGCGGCAAATCCGACAATTGCGCCGAATGGCGCGCAAATCCAATAGCGCCAAAAAAGTCTTTCTTTACTGATAAGGAAGTGCGCGGGCAAAAACAAAGCTGCGCCGACCGAAAAGGTGAAGAGAGCCACCCAAATAATAACGACCCAATAATCGCCGCTGAGTCGCTCTGCGGAAGCCATCATTCCAACGGTGAAATACGCGATGCCAGCGGCATACCCAAAGAGAAGAGCAAATACCCCTGAGGCGATAGCATTCATCTTTTTGCCGAACGCTGGAGATGTGCCGCGCCCGCTGGGGACCAACTCTCGAAAGGAAACATGACAACCGAATCACAAAACACTTCCGCCCGCGGTGAGACTGCGGGCGTTGGCACTGGGGACTTTGTTCGGCTTTTGCGTGAGGACGCGGATAGCTGGGAGGGCTGCGGCAAGGTCCTTGGCTTCCTCGACGCGGAGGATGAGAAAAGGAATGCGGAGCGTGTGGCTACCCTTCGCGGTGCTGCGGCAGAAATGGAGCGGCTCAACGCGGAAAACAAATTCCTGCACGATCTGATCGACGGCTTCGAGTGGCAGCGGATCAACGCCATGTCCGCAGAAGAGGTGCGAAAGGAACTCTTGGCCGAGGGCTACACAGAAGAGCGGCTGAACGAGGGCTTCGCCAAAGTCCGCGCGATGACAGAAGCCGCCGCGAAGCGTGAGCCGAACGACTACCGGTCAGCCACGCGGGCCGAGCATGGACGGAGATGCGGGTGCGGATGAATCGACCGAAAACGGACGGCTGCCCGCGTTGGACTGTGACGGCTGGTTCGGCCTTTGGGTCATCGCTTCAAAACGTTGCGTGTTCGCGTTATCGCGAAAGCTACGGGGCCAGTAGCGGCGCCCAATGTGAGCATCGTCATCAGCAAAACCCGCAGAACCATCGTCAGCTGGAGCATGACATTTGGACGGACGCGCCAAGTCTCGAGCGCCAACTGTACTTCGCGGTACGTAAGCCATCCGAAAAGCACCGCTAAAGCTGACAAGCCGATCAACGTGAGTACCTGCTTCTTTGTTCTCGGTGGATAGCGATGAGGCATCTTTTCTTTGCCGAACGATTACCGGTCAGCCACGCGGGCCGAGCAAGGACGGAGACGCGGATGCGGGTGAAACGACCGAAAACGGACGGCTGCCCGCGTTGGACTGTGACGGCTGGTTCGACTTTAGCCTCACTCCTTCGATGGCTTCCTGACTTCCGTACTCGGCTTGATCTTTTTCAGATACTCCGATGCCGAAGTCTGAAGAACTTTCGAGTGCCGATAGAGTCCTGCTTCACACTCGCGCTCCAAGACATCGATCTCCAAAGGGGTCGGCACTGTACTCGAGGCGTCTATACTTATCGAACAGTTTCCTCGCGATTCCTCTATAACTATACTTAGTCTAATCATATAAATGTATTTTTTTATTCGGTTTATTGCAACACCTTATAACCATACAATGAACTGATACTCCACTCATGACTTTCGTATCCTACCGGCTTTGTAACACTAATTTGCGCTATTCCTTCCGAGAGCGGGCCAATATCGGTGTGGGCGTAGAATCCTCTTTCATAACCATCCTCTTCTTTCGCCGCCTTAGCCTTCACTCGTACTATAATTGCCGTAATCTGATAATTCGATCCGTTGTAGATGCTCACCTCGAAGAACCCTCGTTCATTGAATCCGGCACGACCGGTGACAAACCCTGCGGCTTGCGGAGGCAGCGGAGTGTCGCCGCCCTCTTTTCGTTTAAACCGAAGCCATTCTTCGCCCTGTAGGCGATCGGTGCTGCCAGTAATACGATTAATTCGAACAAGCGCCTGTTCAGAAATTGTAATATTCCCGTTCCGCCTTTCCGATAGAACTAGCGTGTCCAGCTGCCACGGCGGAAATGCTATGAAGCCAATGGCGATCAACGCCATTGCGAGACTAATGGTGATTAATATTGTACGTTGATGCATGGAAATTCTGTCGAACGATTGAGGTCAGACACGGCGGCGCGCAGCGCCGACGTTGTCTGTGCCGACTGGATCGGCCTTCTGGGAATCAGAGTAGTTCATGGCTGGCCAGAGCGTCTTCCCAAATCACGTCAGCGTTCTCTTCGAGGTAGGTGCGCAAGACGACCTCAATCTTAGGGTCCTGAACTACACCGCGCTCAACCGCCTCGATGAGGACGCGAGAATCAGCAAGGGACATCTTCTTAAACTCACCAGAGCAGCATCCGTAACCGTCGAAGGAAATACGCCGAAGAAAGGCATGGCCCTCTTCATCGACATCGAAGTCGGCAAACACGCTGTCGTCCTGGAGGCTGAGGCAAAAGCGGCATGGCCTCGACTCCATCTTCGGGAAAACTCGGACTAGAATGGCCATCTTTCTTCCGCCGATCGACTACCGGTCAGCCACGCGGGCCGAGCAAGGACGGAGTTTGGAATGCTAAATAATCGCCCGAAGACGGACGGCAGCCCGCGTTGTGCTGTACTGGCTTGTTCGGCGATCTCACTGCTTTTCCTTTTCCGCCTCTGCGCACCAAGAAGACCAAAGAGCGAGTAGCCTGACGCATGCACGCTTCATCGTCTCACTTTCTGAGCTTCCGTCCGTATAGAATGACCGAAGGAGATGCTCCACGAACTGAAATGAATGCTTCAAGGCCATCTCCGTAGCTTTCATTGCTTCGTACGAAACATCGCCTATAAGTGCTGTGCGGCTCGTCGAGTGGGCGATTCGCTTGTGAAGCTCCTTCATATCTTCCTCGTCCAAAAATCGTCCGATTTCCGGGAACCCGAAATGATACGCCCGTAGATCATCGTCTTTCTCGTCTTTCTCCTTTTTCGGCCGAGTAGAGAAAAACTCATTCAATCGCCGAAGATTAATAAGGTATCCGTCCACTACGGCATTCTGGGCCAAGACAAAATAAAGATGACCGGGTGCGCCTTCGACCTTCGATTCCAGAGAAGGCGCGATCTTCCCAACCCAAGCATAGTAACCGAACAATTGTGAAATGTAGTGGAAGACCCGATCTGCTGCCTTCGCGAGTTCCGCATTCGTGTATTTGACCATGATTTTGCCGAACGATTTCTAGTCAGCCACGCAGGCCGAGCGAGGACGGAGTTTCGGAAGCGGAAGAATCGCCCGAAGTCGGACGGCTGCCCGCGTTGTGCTGTACTGGCTGGATCGGCTGCTCTGGAGGACGGCCCCTTGCGATCGCTTGCCCGAGTTGCTTCCAAATCGCCGGCCATTCCTTCGCGAACATTTGAGCGCCTACCTCCGACAACGGAAACTCCAATGGTATAATTTCTTCTTTCGGGTACTCGAGCTTCGGTCGCGACCACAGAATCCGTACCCAAATCTTGGGCGTGAGCAACGCGCTGACGACGACACTGACACACACTTGGGACCACGGAGAATCCGTAGAGAACTCGTGCGTCACTCCCAACGCGTGAATCTCCTTGGCATGCCGGTAGGAAAAGAAAGTGCCTTCGCCTTGGTCTTGCTGACCTTCGACGACCTGCTCAACCAAAGGCACGATCAAATCAATGCTCATTCTCTTGCCGATCGTGATCTGGTCAGCCACGCGGGGCGGGCTCGGACTGGGTTGCGGATGCGGCAGAATCGCCCGAATACGGACGGCTCCCCGCGTTGGGCTGTATCGACTGGTTGGACCTTCTGTTCTTCGGGGCGAAATATATGGCGGTAGCGATGAAGTACGGACATATAGCGAACAATCCAATCGAGTAGTAGAGGATCAGTCGCTCATCATTTTCTAAGTCTGAATAATGCTCGTGGGACCAAGCGACAGCTTCGGAGATCTTAGCAAATTGCTCGTCAGTGAAGCTACCTCTCTCGGTATCGTATAAACGGGAGTAGACTGCTTCGGCGCCAGATCGGTCTTGAATACGCACGTTCCTAACGAGAGCTACCAACAAAGAGAGACATGCACCTGCAGCAACGACGCTCAGAATCGAAAGTGACCTCGGACTCATGCTCTTTTGTCCAACGACTACCGGTCAGCCACGCGGGCCGAGCAAGGCCGGAGATGCATATGCGGGTGAAACGTCCGAAAACGAACGGCTGCCCGCGTTGGATGTGCCGGCTGGTTAGCCGGATTTTCTTGGGGCTTTACCTGATTCTCTTTTCGTCGATTCGATCCAACTCAAAAGGTCCTTAATTCGTCCATCTAGCATCTCATTCTTCGCAGCGACGTACGCGAGCTGATACGAGCTTCCATACTCTTCGCGCTTCTTCTTATCAGGAAATCGCAACTCTAGCATCGCGGCGCAATATTCCTCCCATTTGGCTTGCGCACTATCGAACGCAGAAACGAAAGCTCGGTCATCGCGGTGATCGGCGCGAGCCTGGGACAACAGGGCTCGAATGTGTGCTTCGCGCTCACGAAGTTCTTTCACCACGTGATACTCAATGGTCGTCGCAAAAGACACTGTAGAACAGAGGCAGAGAACAAGAGCGACGATCTTCATGCTTTGGGTAACGACTACCGGTCAGCCACGCGGGCCGAGCAAGGACGGAGATGCGGATGCGGGTGAATCGACCGAAAACGGACGGCTGCCCGCGTTGGATGTGCCGGCTGGTTAGCCAGGGATCTCACTTGGCTGGGAGAACTGAAACACTCCATTCAATCGCTCGTGGGGTCAGCACTTCATCCTTCCAAGCGCGCAATGTGGCGATCACTTCTTCCGGCGGAGGCTCCGTGCAGATAAGTCGGAACTCAATCTTCTTCCCCTCCAAACTCGGATAGTCGCGAGTCAACTGTCCCTCAGCGACATAGCCAATATAAGTGTTCAGCTTCTCCTGGATATCGAAGAGAAGCTTTTCAGGGCCTTCGCTCCACCTGCGGGTTTCGGTCATGGCGAGCACCGCGGACTCTCTTTTCGGTTCGTGCGCCACGATATCCACGATGGAGTGATGCTCTGTGCTCATGTGGTTTCTTTGGCTAACGATTGAGGTCAGACACGAGCGGGCGAAGCCCGCTCGTTGTCTGTGCCGACTGGATCGGCGTTCTTAGTCAGCGGGTGCATTGGCGTGTATCGGGAAAACTGCGGCAACGCTGCGATAGAGCCGCTCAATCGAGCCGCCCTCCAAATGGAGTCGGGCCTTCAGCTCCCACTCGCGTGGGTAAGCATCGCTGTGGAGCTCTGCCAACAACTCAATGTGACCAAGGCGGTCAGCGGTGGCCGTCATCTTGAAATCGCCTTCGATCGTGCCCCATGACAACTCGCCTTCCCATCCTCGCCAACTCGCCGCCATCTTTCTGAAAAGTAGCGCGGGGGAACCACTGTGGTAGGTCGATGTAGATATGCGCGCCGAGCAACTCGGACCGGCGAGAGAAACTTCCAACCCCTCAGATGCTGGAAAGCCCTCCGTGCTGAGGGTCAGCTCGGTGCCGTCACTAACGCTGCGAATGGTCACGCTCTCCATATTCTTTCTTCCGCCGATCGACTACCGGTCAGCCACGCGGGCCGAGCAAGGACAGAGATAAGTATGCGGATGCGACGCCCGAGGCCGGACGGCTGCCCGCGTTGGATGTGCCGGCTGGTTCGGCCGGTGTTTTATGAGCTCGTCCAAGGTAAAAACCCCACGCACCCACGACTACCGCGACAGCAATCCATACCGCCATCCGGCCCTTTTTCTTCTTCGAGTACAGAGCATCGATGACGAAGGAAAGTGCGATGATCACTACCGAGGCGCCAAGAGCGCTGCCAACTCGCGTCGCTGCGAAGCCGGACTCGGCATCTCGCATCGCGAGCGCGGCACCTATCAACAGCACCGCAACAAATACAACTACGGCGGGAGCTAGCTTCTCAGTAATCGGATGCGTCGTCTTCATTGCCGAACGATTGAAGTCAGCCACACGGGCCGAACAAGGAGCGGGAGTTGATTGCAGGCAGGCTCATCGAAAACGGACGGCTGCCCGTGTTGTGCTGTGCTGACTGGTTCGGCGTCTTCATGCGATCCTCAAAAGTCCGGACACCATCATCAGCAAACCGGAGACTGCGAAAAACTGGCCTACCCATCCCGCTCGAATCCTACGCTTTTCCTCTATCGTGGCGGCACTGGGTTTACGGCTTCCCATATATAGGAATATCACGCCCGCTGCCGACAGACCGAGTCCGATTCCAATAGTCAAAGCGGGCGACGGTAGCGTACTCATCATCTTTGTTTTCTGCCGAACAGTGTTATTAACCTCAACTCAGTTGAGCTTTGCGCCGGGTGGGCGATTTGTAAGAATGAGGAGGTCAGTTTCTTTGCGCATTTGTAAGTTCCTGCTGGTTTTATGATTGAGCGACTCCGGACGGCGAGAGGTCGGGCGAGTTGAGCTTTTCGCTCAAGACATGGCGGAGCGAAAACCTTAACTCGACTCGCCAGTTGAGCTTTTGACTCTGAGCAAACAAGCGCTGGTGTAAATTAGTGTCAACATTGAACTGCGGTAAGCCATTCGCTGTTCTTGGCTTAGGAGAGACATGGTTCTCCAAGTAGCGTCCAGGACGGAGTTTTTACTTGTGCAACATGAGCGGAAACCTCAACTCGTGTTAAATGCAAACCGAAGGCAGTAGAGACGGGGAGCGAGTGCCCCTCTTTCTGAGAGATTGGGCGAAACGATTGGAAGACGCTGATCTGGAGGAGGGCGAAAAACGAGCCTGGCACCGGCAGTTGCGGGCGTTCTTTGGCTACTGCAAGCAGGAGCGATGCTTTGCCTGCGTGGCGACCTGCAAGGCGTATCTTGAGCGATTGGAGGTCAGGATGCCCACGTCTTCCGAGTACGCCCGCCCGGCCCTGCGATGGTTTGTCAAGGAGGCGCGTCTGCACGGCGAGAAAGGCGATTCGAGGCGCGGGCAGCATCCATCGGGTGGTGTGCCGCCGCCTTCGGCGGCCACCGACCTGGGCCGCGAGCCTTGGGAGCGGACGCTGGTGGCGACCATTCGCAAAAGGCACCTGCTCTGGCGTTCCGAACAGACCTATCGGATGTGGGCGCGGCGCTTCGCGGACTTCATCGCTCCGAAATCCCCTGCGATCGCAGGCAAGGAGGAGATCGGGGCGTTCCTTGAGAACCTTGCGGTGGTCCATCGCTGTCGCCCGGCCACGCAGAAACAGGCACTCAACGCGCTTGTGTTCCTCTTCAGGGAAGCGTTTCGGACGGAGGTCGGCGAAATCGAATTCAAGAGGGCCGCGGCTCACCGCCGGGTTCCGGTGATCTTGAGCCGGGACGAATGCAAACGCGTTTTCTTCCAACTTGCAGGCACCCACCGGCTGATGGCCCGGCTGGCCTACGGGTCCGGGCTGCGCCTTCTGGAGTTGTTGCGGCTGCGTATTCAGGATCTGGATTTCGAGCGGGGCAAGGTGATCGTCCATGCCGGCAAGGGAGACAAGGATCGGGTCACGGTCTTGCCCCAAGTGTTGATGCCGGAATTGAAAGAACACATCGACCGCCTGCGGGGTCTTTTTGCCGAGGATCGCGCGGCCGGGGTTGCCGGAGTCTGGTTGCCGGAAGGGCTGGCGCGGAAGTACCAAGGGGCGGGAGAGCGCTGGGAGTGGCAATGGCTATATCCTTCCCGCCAGCTATCCACCGATCCTTCTTCGGGCACCGTGCGACGGCATCACGTGCTCGAAGGAAGCATGCAAGATGCGGTACGCAAGGCGGCCAGCAAGGCCCGGATCGACAAGCGCGTGACACCGCATGTGTTCCGGCATTGTTTCGCGACGCATATGCTCGAAAGCGGGGCGGACATCCGGACGGTGCAGGAGCTCATGGGGCATGCGGACATTCGTACGACCCAGCTGTATCTCCACGTCATGCAGAAGCCCGGGCCGGGCTCGCGCTCGCCGCTAGATGAACTGGGGCCCTTGGGTGAGTGAGCCGGCGCGGAGCGCGGGGCGCGGAGAGCGCGAGGGGCGCTGGTTGAAGTGGGGAGTTTAAGTTGAAGAGAGAGCGTGCGGAGAAAAGGGGCGGGATCCGGTCATGGGTAATAGGTGATGGCTCGGAGCCCTTCTGAGCTTTTTGTGCCTTTTTGTGGCTATACCCAAACCGCCCGGTGAGGGCACCGGGCCTACAGCAGCGCGCGAAGCGCGCTGGTTTAAGTGGGGAGTTTAAGGTGAAGGACGACGCGCGGAGCGCGGGTGATTGGTGATGGGTTATGGGCCGGAAGGCTTTTGCGCCTTTTGTGCTTTCGGTGGCGAAATGCAGGGTCGAGCCGGACGCCTGAGACAGGCGGCGCGATATCGGCGTCGCTACAAGCGCCCGGTCAGGAGACCGGGCCTACAGGGGCGCGCGGGGCGCGGCTGGCCGGAATGAGCGCGCTGCGCTGGGAGTTGGGGAGCCTTCGGCCCGTCAGTTCCGGCCGCGGATTTGCTCCGGGCAAGAACGTCTCAAGCAGGTGCGGCGCTAGGGATCGCAGGGAAACTGCATTGTTTTAACCTCGTGCGCGCAAGGGTTGTCAATGGCGCGGCGCGCTTGCGCGACGGTGATGGCTCAGGGGGCCTGGTCATGGGTCGGAGCCCTTCTGAGCTTTTTGTGCCTTTTTGTGGCTATACCCAAACCGCCCGGTGAGGGCACCGGGCCTATAGGGGCGCGCGAAGCGCGGTGGTTGAAGTGGGAAGTTTAAGTTGACGAGGGCGCGGGGGAACGCTCAAGCCACGCGCGGAGGGACCCGCGCGTCCACCCCGGAGCGGCAGGGGCGCTAAGGGGCGAAGGGACGGTTCTCCGGGGCGCCGTCGGCGAGGGCTTGGTAGATCGTCGCCAGGGGCAGGCCGGCTTCGTAGGCGGTGCGGAGACGGCGGGAGAGGGTTCCGGCGCGGACATAGGTTTCGAGCGCGCGGCGCTCCGCCGACGAGGCTCCAGCCACCGGGTCAAGGCGCTCGATCTGCGCGCGCCACCAGCGTCCGGCCGTCACCGGGCCGCCCAAGCCCGCACTCGCGAGCAGGAGCGGATCGGTCACCGGGGCGTCCTCCCCCACCCGCACCGTCTCCTCAAACAAGCTCCGCAGCGGCGTCGTGCCCGCCGCCCGCTGCGCTGCGTGGGACACGCGCGTCTCGGCCACGAGGTCGCGCAGCACAGCCACCACCGTGCGCACGACGGCGAGGTCCGCCGCCGGGCACTCCTGCAGGTCGAGCAGGCGGATCTCGATGCTGCTGCGGTCAAACCGGGCGATCGCCCCGCGGGAGTTGCTGAACACGGGCTCCAGCACGCCGTCCGGATCGTGGGGCGCTAGCTGCGCCGCGATGGGCGCGTAGATGGTGTTTTCGTAGTCTGCCTCCGAATACACCGGTTCCGGGATCACACCACCGTTGAGCGCCGGCAGGCGGGCCGAGTTGCGGCGGTAAAAGTCGAGGCGGTTGTCGGCCAGGCCGGTGAGCCGGCCTTCGACGAAGGGCGATGACGCGGCGAGCGCGGGCAGCAGCGGGAGAACGAAGCGTATCGCCGCGTGCAACCGGCCGAACTCGTCGTCGCCCGCGAACGGGAGGTTGAGGTGGGCGCTCTGCAGATTCGACCAGCCGTGGCCACGGCAGTCGAAAATGCGGTCGAAGGTCGCGTACACCTCGCTGTACTCGTGGGCCCAGAGCACGGCCTCGGCCGGCGTCATGGTCGGGTGCATGGCGGTGGGCAGGAGGCGCGCGCCGTGCGGGGCAAGGCGGCGGTTGAGCTCCCCCACCTCGCCGGCAAAGGCGTCAGCGAGACCGTCGAGCGCGGGCGCGGGCGCACCGGTCTTGAGTTCGACGACGTGGGCGATGAGCTCGTTGGACCAGGTGACCGCGCCGCGGTCGACGTCGGAGACCGGCCGTCCGGTGTCATCGACCAACACACGGTCGGCCCAGGGCGCCACGCGCAGGTCGGCGGCGCGCACGATCATGTACTCGAGCTCGACGCCGAAGCAGGAGAAGAGCGGGCGGGAGGCACTCATGGGCCGCGACGGTCCTTCTGCCGCTCCAGCCGCCGGACAAAGTGCTCCATGATGCGTTCGTAGAGGGTGTCCTTGAGCAGGCCATCCTCGTAACCGGCGTCGATCGACGGGTTGTCGTTCACCTCGATGACGTAGGCCGCGCGCCCGACCTGCTTGAGATCGACGCCGTAGAGTCCGTCGCCGATGAGCGAGGCGGCCCGGACGGCGGAGCGCACGACGTGGGCGGGGACGCGGTCGAGCGGGACCGCCTCAACCCGGCCGTAGTCGGTGTCACCATCGGCGGCCTTGGCTATGATCTGCCAGTGTTTGCGCGCCATGAAGTACTTGCAGGCGTAGAGCGGCTTGCGGTCGAGCACGCCGATGCGCCAGTCGAAGTCGGTGGCGATGAACTCCTGGGCGACGAGCAGCTCGGTGTCCTCGAACAGTTTCTCGGCCTGGGCGTCGAATTCCTCGCGGGACTTCACCTTGGTCACGCCCTGGGAAAAGGCGCTGTCGGGCTGCTTGAGGATGATGGGGAAACCGAGCTGGGCGCAGACCTCGTCGAGGTTGTCGCGGTGCACGATGATGGTCTTGGGTGCGAGCAGCTCGTGGCGGGCGAGCAGCTCGGCAAGGTAGACCTTGTTGGTGCAGCGCAGGATCGAGGTGGAGTCGTCGATCACGACGAGGCCCTCGGCCTCGGCGCGGTTGGCGAAGCGGAAGGTGAAGTGGTTGACCGCGGTGGTGCAGCGGATGAAGAGCGCGTCGAACTCCGCGAGGCGGCCGTAGTCGTCGCGAGTGACGATCTCCGCGTCGATGTCGAACGCCTCGGCGGCGTCGATGAACTTCTGGATGGCGCGCGCATTGGACGGCGGGTGCGCCTCACCGGCTTCGTGCAACAGGGCGAGGTGGTAGCGCGGCGGGGCCTTACGCGGCCGCGCCGGCCGGCGGCCGGAGCAGAACTCCCGGGCCACCTCGGTGACGAACGGCCGGTGGGACTCGGGGATCTCAGAGGCGGGAATGGGCGCGATGTCGGTCAGTTCCCAGCGTCCCTCGCGCCGGGCAAAGTGGGCGCGCAGGAGGGGCGCCTGAAACTGGTTGAACAGCTGCTGGGCGAGCCGGTCGTAGGTGCGGGCGAGGTTGCGCGCGAAATAGATGCTGAGGGTGAAGGCGTCGCCCTTGATGCCGGCGAGCGACTTCTGGATGAGCTCGTCGATCTCCTCCGAGAGGATGCGGGTTACGACCGGGGACTTGAAGTCCTGGATGGTGGCGAGGCTCGGCTGGGGCCGGTGGCCGCGGGCCTCGGCGAGCAGGGAAACGTAGTATCCGACCGACTGATACCGGTAGGACCGGCAAAGGTTGTAGATGCGGGCGTGGCGGAGCTCGGTGTAGCGGGGGTCGGTGAGGTAGGCGCGGGCGGCCACGACCTCGACCCCGGGGATTTGGAAGGGCCAGCGGTCCGGGTTAGTGACGACGATGAGACTGGGCACGGAGGGAACCGGCACCGGGGCCGGGAGCGGGATCGATGATCAGGAGGTTGGCGTCGTAGGTAAGGACGCCGAGCAGGATGGAGGAAAGGACGTGGTTGATGTCGATGGAATAGCGACGGGTCGGCGAATGAGGGTTCGACTCCAGCGGATCGGCCACCAGCACCTCGCGCCGCCGGCGGTCGTAGCCGCAGAGCACGACAAAGTGGCCGGCGGGCAGGCCGCGGATATCGTCGTCGACGTCGTCCGGGCCGTACTCCCGCATTGCCTGGTACAGGTAGGTCGAACTCAAGCCGGTGAGGATCGGCCGGTTTTCGAGCAGGAGGCGGCGGATGAGAGAACCGCGGAGCGGCTCGAACCGGATCTCCCCGCCGCGCCGCAGGAAGTCGATGTAGGCACGCGAGACGAGCTTGAGCTTGGCCGAGCGTTTGGCGCGGGCCTGGGCAGCGAGTTTGGCGGCGAGGTCGACCGGGGGGCCGCGAAACCAGGTCGGGTCGAAGACGAGCAGGTTGTAGGTGTACAACGTGACCCGAAATCCGCGCTTCAAGGCGTCGCGGCCGAGCATGACGCCGAAGGTGCCGCCGGTTTTAAGGTGCGGCACCCGGCGGATGACCTCCTCCAACGGCACGTCGTGGCCAAGGTAGCGGTAAACCGCATGCAGGCAGGTCGGACCGCAGGTGGTGTCGTCCGGCTGCGGCAGCATCTCCAACTCCAATTGATGGCGGGAGGGAGGGCGGCTTGGCATGGCGGGACGATGTCCGGGGCGTCAGAGGCTGCCAAGCGCGGAGGCGAGCAGCGCTTCGCGCTGGAAGTAAGAAGGCGGAAGGATGAAGGAGGAAGATAGGGTGGATGCGCGGGTCCCTCCGCGCGTCGTTTGGCTGTTCGGACGCGGGCGCGGGACGCGTCCGCCCACCCCGGAGGTTTGCTCCGACGCGAGCAGGGGCGTAAGATTGGTTCATCGGCTCCGTCTCCTTGGGTGATGAAGCACTCGCACCACACCTCCCCTGCCCCCGATCACCCGCCCGCCGGCTCCGCGGCGCCGGAGTCCTGCCATGCCAGCCCCGGCGGCCACGGCCGTCCGCCCGCCTCGGCGCCGGACGACGCGCCGGTGTACATGGGCATGCCCCACGAACGCATTCTCCGGCCGCGCTTCTGGGTGGCCCTCGCGCTCACCCTGCCCGTACTGGCTCTCGCGATGGGCGAGATGGTGGCGCCAGACGCGTTTCACCGGCTGCACGCCTGGAACCCGCATTTCAGCGGCTGGCTGCAGCTCCTGTTAACGACGCCGATCTTTTTCTGGAGCGGAGCGTATTTCAACCGGCGCTGGTGGCGTTCGGTGCGGGAGCGCGACGCCAACATGTTCACGCTCACCGTCACGGGCACCGGGGCGGCCTACGCCTACAGTGTCGCGGCCGTGCTGTTCGCGGACGCCTGGCCGGAAGGCCTGCGCGGGGCGCACGGCGTGCCGCTGTACTTCGAGGCGGCCGCCTTCATCACCACGGTGGTGCTGCTCGGGCAGATTCTGGAGCAACGTGCCCACGCCCGCACCGACGCGGCCATCCGGGCGCTGATGACCCTCGCACCGGCGACGGCACACCGCGTGCGGGACGACGGCACCGAGGAAGACGTGCCACTCGAGGCCGTGCGGCTGGGCGACCGTCTGCGCGTGCGCCCCGGCGAGCACCTGCCGGTCGATGGCGTCCTGCTCGACGGTCCCGCTGAAATTGACGAATCGATGCTCACGGGCGAACCGCTGCCGGTGTCACGCCAGGCCGGCGAGTTGGTCCGGGCCGGCACGCTCAACACGACCGGCAGCTTCGGCCTGCGCGCGGCGCACGTCGGTGCGGATACGCTGCTGGCGCGCATCATCCGGCTGGTCGAGCAGGCGACGGAGAGCGAGGCGCCGATCGCCCGTCTCGCCGATCGCGTGTCGGCGTGGTTCATCCCCGCCGTGCTGGCCATCGCCGCGGTGACGTTCTTTGCCTGGGGCCTCTCCGGCGCGGCCAACGGCTGGCTGTACGGGTTGCTCAACGCCGTCGCGGTCCTGATCATCGCCTGCCCCTGCGCACTCGGCCTCGCCACGCCCGTGTCGCTCGTGACGGGCATCGGGCGCGGCGCCCAGGCGGGCGTGCTGGTGAAAGACGCGGGCGCGCTCGAGGCACTGGCCCGCGCCACCACGGTGCTGATCGACAAGACCGGCACGTTGACGGCCGGGCGGCCGGCGGTCGTGGCCCTGCGCGCGCCGGACGGCACCGCTGTGGCCGATGCGGAGTCCCGCGTTTGGCTGCGCCTCGCGGCCGCCGCGGAGGCCGGCAGCGAGCACCCGCTGGCGCGGGCGATCGTGGACGAGGCCGGACGGCGCGGGCTGGACCTCGCGCCGGCGCAAGGATTCCAGGCGCAGCCCGGAGCCGGGGTCAGTGCCACGGTGGACGGACGCCGGGTGGACGTAGGCCGGGCTCCGGCCGAGCTCACACTCGCCGACCGGCCGCACGCCACACTGGTGAGCGTGCGCATCGACGGAAAGCCCGCCGGCATCATCGCCCTGGAGGATCCGCCGAAGCCGACCAGCCGCGAGGCGGTCGCGGCCCTGCGCGCGGAAGGCCTGCGCGTTGTGATGGTGACGGGCGACCGCCGGGCGGTTGCCGAGCGGCTGGCGGCAGACTTCGGACTCGACGGTGTGCACGCGGACGTGACGCCCGAGCAGAAGCAACTCCTCGTGCGGGAGCATCAGGCCCGCGGCGAAACCGTGGTGTTTGCCGGCGACGGCTTGAACGACGCACCGGCCCTGGCGGCGGCAAACGTCGGCATTGCGATGGGCACCGGCACGGATGTCGCGATGCACAGTGCGGGCATCGTGCTGGTCAAGGGCGACCTCGCGGCTCTCGTCCGCGCGGTGCACCTCGCTCGCGCCACGCTGCGCAACATCAAGCAGAACCTCTTCTGGGCCTTCTGTTATAACGTGGCCGGGCTGCCGCTCGCGGCCGGCGCGCTGTTCCCGCTGACCGGATGGCTGCTCAACCCGATGTTTGCCGGCGCAGCGATGAGCCTGAGCTCGATCAGCGTCGTGGCGAACGCCCTGCGCCTGCGGCGGGTCCGGCTGTGAGGCGCTAAGCGCGCCGAATCCATGTGGATGCACGGGACGCTTCCGCGCGTTGATTGAGTTATTCGGAATCGGCCGCAGGACGCGTCCGCCCACCGGAGCAGAACGGCGGTTTCGGAGAAACCGCCCTACCTTTGGAGACAAAAAGGGCGGGCGCATCGCTGCGCCCGCCCTTCGGGATTCGAATTAGAAAGCGACGCGCGGGACCTTCCACGCGTCGCCGATGAGATCAGAAGCGGAACGAGTTGTTCAGCGACCACATCCGGTACGGCGGAACGCGCACGGTGCCGTAGGTGCCGTCGGCGTTGGCCTTGATCGGGATGAGTTCATCGTCCGCGACCAGGTTGCGGATGTTCAGGCCGATGTTCCAATCGACGTCGGTGCCGAAGAGGTTGATCTTGCGCCGATAGCCGAGGGACGCGTCGAGGTTGAACTCCGCCGGGCCGTAGTAGGGATTGGAGAGATCCGCGACTTCGTTCCCCGCCTCGTTCTCGATGAACGGATAGCCGATGCCGGCCTTGTCCTGCCAGCGGGCGGCGCCGCCGATGGAGAAGCCCCGGAGCGGACCGGTGCGGAACTCGTAACGGGTGACGAGGTTGAAGCGCCATTCGCGAATCTCCGGCGAGCGGGTGCCGGAGAGGGCGTTGGCGGTTTCGATCTGGCTGACCGTTTCGCCGCGGTACTGCGGGATGGGCGGGAGGGTCTCGGTTGGCGGATTGCGCGAGCCGCGGCTCAGTGCGCCGCCATACAGGGTCTGCAGGTTGGAGATCCACTCGTAGGCGAAGGCGAGCTCCTCCGCGGCGGCGTTCGCCTTGACCGCTTCGTTCTTGGAAGCGTTCACGGCGATGCGCCAGCTCGGCGTCGGATTCCAGATCACTTCAAACTCGAGACCCTCGGAGACGGTGTCGCTGACGGACGTCAGGTTGGTGATCGTGTCGGGATCCCAGCCGAAGGTCGCGCCGGTGCCGATGAACTCCGGGTTGAAGTTCTTGTCGGGGCCCATGTTCGCGCGGAGGCGCGCCGGGATGGCCTCGAAGTAGGCCCGCGCCACGTCCTCGAAGGTGTTGAAGGTCGGATGAATGTAGCCGAAGTCCCGCGGATTGAGGCCGGCCTGATGCGCGCCCGTCATGCGAACGATCATAGCGTTCTGGTACTGGTACGGATTGGGCACACCTCCGACGGCATCGCCCACGATGGACGTCTCGTAGCTGGTGAAGCGGAAGTCGAGCTTGCCGCGGAAGAGGCTGAGCGAGAGGCCGATTTCCTCCGTCGCCGCGGACGGCGAGCCAAGCTCTTCGTTCCAGATGTTGCGGCGCTGGCCGACCGGATTGAAGTTCTCCGAGTCGTTCCAGAAGACACGCAGGTCGGCGCCGAACGGCAGCTCGCCGAAGAGGCGGTCCGGGTAACGCAGGACGACGCTCTTGGTCCAGCTTTCCTGAGTCTGCGTGGACGCGGGCAGGAACGAGAACTGCGATTCGTCGCGGTCGCCATTGGGCAACCGGGGCAGGTCGATCGAGGTGAGGGCGGTGGATTCGTCATTGCGCCAGCCAACGAGGGTCGTGAGGTGGTCGGAGAACCACTGGCTCTGGAGGGTGAGAGCCTCGGAGCTGACCTCCTCGACCTGGCCGCGCAGGTTGCTGAGGATGCGCAGGGGGCGGCTCGTGCCGGTGACAAACGAGCGCGAGGTCGGATCGTAGACGCGCAAGGTGTAGGTCTCGCCGAATTCGGGCCGCGAGCCGCTGATCGCCTGGATGCGGGCGTCGGACAGGCTGTTCGCGTTGATCAAGGAGTCGCCGAGGTAGAACCAGGCGTTGACCTGCGCGGCGAACGTGCCCGGAGGTTGCGCGATGCTCGTGAGCGGGTTCAAGGCGCCGGCCGGATCCCACGTGCTGCCATAGGTGCGGTTGGTGCGCTCGATGTCGGTGCGGAAGACGAGGCCGGACACCGTGTGGCGGCCGAGCCAACGCGCCCAGCGCGACTCGCTCTTGGTGAAATCGTGCCGGAAGAACGCCGTGGCTTGGGAGGCCTCGCGATCGGTCGTGTTGAGCTGATCGCGGAAGACGTCGCGGGAAATGATGAAGGGCCGGCCGAAGTTCGGGTTCGGGATGCCGTTGGGATAGGCGGTCGAGCGCACGCTGAGGAACCGCGAGGCGTCGATGTAGATCTCCTCGTCGCCGTTACCGAAGGCGAAATCGCGCGCGGTGGAGAAGTCCTGCTTGTTGAAGGCGAGCTCGAAGCCGGCCTTGCCGCCGAGCAGCAGCTGCTCCAACCGGACATCGAGCGCGTCAAACTCCTGACGGCGGAAGTCGAAGGCCCCCGTCATGAGCTCCTCGTAATAATCGAAGACGTTACGATCGGTCAGACGCGTGCGGAAGTAGCCGGCGCGGACACGGTTGATGTCGCCGGTGCCGCGCAGAAAACCGCCGGGACCCTGGGGGGCGCCGGGGATGGCGCCCATGAAGCCCTGAACGGCGGCGAGGTCGGCGTCACCGAAGCCAACCCCGGCGGTGGTGGCCGTCGGATCGGCGTAGATCAGCGCCCAGTTGCGGAAGAGCGGAAAGCCGCCGAGGACCGCGTTGTTGGCGACCAAAACGCCATTGCCGCCGAAGGTCTGCTGCAGGGCGCCATTCACGTACCATTTGTCGAGCGCCGGATTCGCGTTACCGAACCACGACTGGAGGCTCGTGATCGGCGGGAGCTGGTTGGGCGGAACGCCCTCGATGTCGCCTTGTTCAAAGTTGGCGCGCAGCGTGGTGCGTCCGAACACCCCACCCGCCTTGGGGTCGAACAGACGGATCTGGGTCGCGGCGTAGAGGCGGCGGTCCTTCTCGTAGGTGGGATTCTGCCGGAAGCCCTGTTTCTCGTTGAGCAGGTCGAGCCGGAGGGCGACGCGGTTCGGGACGATCACGCGGTTGACGTGCAGCTCCTCGCGGTGGGTGCTATACTCACCGAAGCGGAAGACCACCTGGTTGCCGTCCTTGAACGTGGCTTGGCGAAGGGAGGAGTCGATGACGCCGCCGGCGCTGCCGATGCCGGCGAGCACGGCGTTGGGGCCGCGGCTGACCGTGAGGGTGCCGAAGTTGAAGGTGTCCGACGGGATGTCGGTGGGAAAATAATCGCGCGTGCGGGTCGCGGTTGCGAGAGCGCGAACGCGGTTGACGGCCGACGGGTCTTCGCGGGCCGCATCCGACGACTCGCCGCTGATGCCGGAGAAGTTGCCGTTGATGCCGCCGCCCTCGGTGCCGGCCGTGTAGGTCAGGATGTCCTCGAGGTTCTGCACGCCGATGTCGTTGAGGAACTCCTCGGTGTAGACGGAGACGGCGGCGCCGATGTCCTTGAGGCTGGTGTTGAGGCGGGTGCCGGCGAGGGTGTTGTTCGCCATGTAGCCGGACTCCTCCGTCGACTCGACGACGAAGGGGCTGAGCTCAACGGCCGGGGTTTCGGCGGGGGCGGCGGGCGCCGCAGGGGTGGGCGCGACTTGTCCGAGGGCGAGGGCCCCGGAGCCCCAGAGCAGGGGCAGGAGTCTGACGAGCGATGGGTTCTTGGTCATGGTAGGGTAAACACAGGCCCGGAATGCATCGGCAAAGGACGCAACCGGGACGGACGGAGGGTTGAAGCCAGGCGGAGGTTGGGGTGAACACCGGGGTAACGAGTCCCGCGGCGGACGGATTACACCAGAAACCGCCGCGGGTCGCCATCACCTGATCGGGGGAAACCGGCGGCGCGCGCCCGGCCGACACGCCCGTGCACCTGCCACAAGGCGGCGGTTGCGGAGAAACCGCCCCACCCTCGGATCTGCGGCGGAGGCACGGGTTTCTCCGCGCATGGTTTGCGTGGTCGGAGGCGGGCGCGGGAGGCACCCGCCCACCCCACTTCGTAGCGTCTCGTTTCGGTAGGGACGGCTCTCCGAGCCGTCCGCATCCCTCCGCGTCACACCCCCTGCCTCGACCCGGCGGTTTCGGAGAAACCGCCCTACCTTCGAACCCAAGGTGGAGCGGGCTCCTCTGAG
>VFQR01000832.1_pt1 | contig 31276 bp, 30 predicted proteins | sample 3512321 | NCBI WGS metagenome assembly VFQR01 (sample SAMN10412374, study PRJNA504923) | tailings metagenome | isolation source: Relicate 3 Philex TSF1 revegetated site | place: Philippines: Tuba, Benguet | collected 2017-08-29 | reverse complement strand
CTCCTCGCCCACCGCTTCGATCATCTCGATCGAGGCGACATGGTCGAACTGGCCCGTCACGTCGCGATAGTCTTCCAGATGCAGGCTTGCCAGCCGATCGAGTCCCTGCCGCTGCAGCCGCTCGGTAGCGAACTTCAACTGCTCCACCGACAGCGTGATGCCGTGCACCTTCGCGCCGAAATCACGTGCCGCCGCCTCGGCGAACCCGCCCCAGCCACAACCGATTTCCAGCACGCTCTGGCCGGCTGTGATCCCGGCCATACTGGCGACCTTATGATACTTGGCCCGCTGTGCCTCGGCGAGCGTCTCGGCCTCATTACTGTAGTAGGCCGAGGAGTAGGTCATCGTCTCGTCGAGCCATAGGGCATAGAAATCGTTGCCGAGATCGTAGTGCTCGGAGATGTTCTTGCGCGCGCCTTCCTTCGAGTTGTGCCGGCTCAGATGATAGGCGATGTCGTGCGCCGCCCGTCCGTACCAGGACTTCTCGCTGTTATCGAGCACGTCGCGATTCTGCAGGAAGAAGCGAAACAGGGTGGTGAGGTCGTCCACCTCCACGTCGCCATCGATATAGGCCTGCGCAAAGCCGACGGTGCCGCGCTGCAGCGTCTTGTTCAGAACGCCGAAATTCCTGAGCCGCACGCGGGCGGCTAGTCCGGTCGCCGGATCGCCATAGGTACGACTTGTCCCGTTCGGATACGTGACGGTTATGGCGCCGTGCCGCGGCCGACCGACGAGGCGCTTGCCGAAAAATCCCGCCGCCGCGGACATCAGGTGGGTGATGAGCGACGGAGTGGGCCTTGAGGGTTCCACCGCGAGCTTGTCCATAACGCAACTTTCCAGAACAAAGACTGGCCGCCCGCAGGCTGCCGCCGGGCCGCGACGCCCGGATAAGGTAAACGGCCGGTGTGGCGCACCACCCCATAATCGGCGCACTTTATCCTCAGCTTGTGGATATGCAAGCCTGCCCGTCCATGCGGGCGATCACTCCGGAATGGCAGCATCCTGCAGTCGGAACTGCACTTCCTCCCGCCCTTGGTAGTGGTCGAGCGCCAGCGTGCCGGCCAGATGCAGCGGCCGGTCGTTGCCAGCGGCGAGCAGCGCCTCCCCGAGCAACGACGAGGCAGCCCGGAAGGCGATACCCTTGAGCCGCGCGCCGTCGTCCGAGGTCAGGGTAAAGCGGATATGGCCGCCGGAGCCCACGATCTCGGCGAAGCGGGCGCGATGAGCCGGGAAGGCGAACACCGGCTGCGGGCTGCCCGAGCCGAACGGCCCTGCCCGCTCGATCTCCCTGACGAAATCCGGGGTCGCCCCCCGTGCCGTCAGTGCCGCATCGATGGCAAGCGAAGTTGCCGCCCGTGCAGCCGCGACGCTGTCGCCGAGGCGGTCGGCGAGATGCGCCCGGAAGCGCCCGATCTGTCCTTCGGCCAGCGTGACGCCGGCCGCCATGGCGTGGCCGCCACCTTTGCGGGCAATACCCAGATCAACCGCTTCGATCACTGCAGTCCCCAGGTCCACACCCGCCATGGAGCGGCCGGAACCGGTACCGCCACCATCGGCGCCGAGCGCGATCGCGAAGGCCGGCCGCTCGAACCGTTCCCGCAGCCGGGCCGCGACTAGCCCCACCACGCCCGGATGCCAGTCCGCCGACGCGAGCACCAGCACCGGCGGCCCCTCCCCGCCAGCAATCTCAGCTTCGGCAGCGCGCACCGCTTCTTCGACCGCCGTCAACTCGATCCGCTGCCGCTCGGTGTTCAGCTCGTTGAGCTGGGCCGCGATCACCATCGCCTCGTGCTCGTCACTCAGCGACAGCAGCCGGCTGCCCAGCGCAGCATCGCCAATCCGCCCGCCGGCATTGATCCGCGGCCCGATCAGATAGCCGAGATGGTACGGGTTGAGCGGCCCCGACACCCGCGCCGCCAGCGCCAACGCCGCAATTCCCCGGTTGCTGCCCCGGCGCGCGACCTCCAGCCCCCGCGCGACGAAGGCCCGGTTCAGCCCCCGGAGCGGCACCACGTCGCACACCGTCGCCAACGCCACGAGGTCGATCAGCGCCATCAGGTCCGGCAGTCCGCTGTCGCCACGCTGGCGCAGCAGCCGGTTCGCGGCGACCAGCACCATGAAGGTCACGCCCGCGGCACAGAGATATCCGAGGCCCGAGATATCGTCGGGCCGGTTGGGGTTCACCAGCGCCGTCGCCTGCGGCAGTTCCGCATCGGAGAGGTGGTGGTCGACCACCAGCACATCGAGGCCGCGCTGGCGTGCGTGCAGGATAGGCTCGTCGCTGGTCGTGCCGCAATCGAGCGTCACCAGCAGGGTTGCACCATTGTCGATCAACCGGTCGATTGCAGCGATGTTCGGCCCATAGCCCTCGAACACTCGGTCCGGGATGTGGACCTCCGGCGCGAGACCGAAATGCTGCAGGTAGCGCGTCATCAACGCCACCGAGCAGGCGCCGTCGACATCGTAGTCGCCGAACAGCGCCACCCGCTCATTATCCGTGATCGCCTTGACCAGCCGCTCCGCCAGCCGGTCCATATCCGTCAGCGACGATGGATTGGGCATCAGTTCCCGAACCGTCGGCTGCAGGTAGGTCTCGGCTTCCTCCAGCGCGACACCGCGGCCTGCGAGGATGCGCGCGAGGATTTCCGACAGCTCGGTGCGTTGCGCCATCGCCGTGGCGATGCGTGACGTGCGCTCGTCCAGCCGCTCGCTCCAGCTGCGGCCGAGCACGGACCGGGACACCGAAAGAAAGGGACGACGCTCTGCCATGCTAGGCCACTAGGCGTATCCGCCCTTCCCGTCGAGGGGAGAGGCGGCGATTTCCCCGCTACAGGCGTCTTCCCGCCTGCTCGCCCTACCCCTGCCGGCGATGCTCCGTGGTGATCCAGCGCACCGTCTGGCTCCATGACCGCATCACCACCGTGCTCGTCCGCACGGCATTGCTGCTGAAGCGCACCCCTTCAAGCAGGCTGCCATCCGTCACGCCCGTGGCGGCGAACAGCACATCGCCCGACGCCAGCTCCTCCGTACGGTATTTGCGGTTGGGCTCGGTGATGCCCATCTTGAGCGCGCGCAGTCGCTTGTCGTCGCTGTCGAGGATCAGCCGGCCCTGCATCTGCCCGCCGATGCAGCGCAGCGCTGCCGCTGCCAGCACACCCTCCGGCGCCCCCCCCGACCCGATATAGATGTCGATGCCGGTATCCTCGGTGTTCACCGCATGGATGATGCCGGCGATGTCGCCATCCGAAATCAGCTTGATTGCCACCCCGGCGCTGCGCAGGTCGTCGATCAGTTGCGCATGGCGCGGCCGATCCAGCACGCAGGCAGTGATCTCGCTCACCGGCACGCCCTTGGCCTTGGCCAGCGCGGTGACGTTTTCCTTCGGTGACTGGTCGAGATCAACGAGTCCGGCGGCATATCCGGCCCCGATGGCGATCTTGTGCATGTAGACGTCCGGCGCGTTCAGCAGTCCGCCGCGTTCGCTCATCGCGAGCACGCAGATTGAGTCCGGCTGGTTCTTGGCACACAGCGTGGTGCCTTCGAGCGGATCGACCGCGATGTCGACCTGCGGCCCGTCGCCGGCCCCGACGTCCTCACCGATGAATAGCATCGGCGCCTCGTCGCGCTCGCCCTCGCCGATGACGATCCGCCCCTCGATGTGCACATTGCCCATCTCGGCCCGCATGGCTTCCACCGCTGCAGCATCGGCAGCTTTCTCGTTGCCCTTGCCGCGCCACTGCGCCGCGGCCAGTGCCGCGGCCTCGGTCACGCGCACCAGTTCCAGCGTCAGCGAACGGTCGATCGCCGCCTGCCGGTCGCTGTCGGACTTGCTGAGCTTCATCTTGTCTCCCCTGCCCCGCCGCAGGGGCCGCATGCTACAATTGCTCGATCCGGATCATCTGCGGATCGCCGACGATGAAGCCGTCGCTCCTGATCGCCGCGAGAGCGTCCCGGACCGTCTGCTCCATGGTGGACTGCGTCAGCAGCACCACCGTGCGGGAATCGCTTCCCGCCTCGGCCGGCTCGCTAGCACGCAGATCCGGCCGCTGGATGACGCTGTCGAGCGAAATTCCGCCCGCACCCATGCGAGTAGCTATAGCGGCAAGCGCACCGGGCACATCCCTGACATTTAGTCGGATGTAGTAGCCGCCTTCATGCGCGCGCATGGGGGCCTGGCGATAGGGGGTCAGTTCCGCGCTGGGCACCCCCAGAGCCGGCACCCGCGTGCCGCGGGCGATGTCGAGAATGTCCGACAGCACCGATGATGCCGTCGGCGGCCCGCCAGCTCCCGGACCGGCCAGCAGCAACTCCTGCACGTGGTCGGTCTCGAGCGCCACCGCGTTCAGCACCCCGTCCACGCCGGCAATCGCGGAGCCTTTCGGAACCAGTGTCGGATGCACCCGCTGGTCAATGCCGTCGGCCGAACGCTGCGCGATGCCGATCAGCTTGATCTTATAGCCGAGGTCAGCCGCCACCTTGATGTCGGCTTGGGTGATGCGGCTGATGCCTTCGACGAAAATCTCGTCCGGCGCGATCTCGCAGCCGAAGCAGAGCGAGGCGAGGATCGCCAGCTTGTGCGCCGTGTCGAACCCCTCGACGTCGAAGGTCGGGTCGGCTTCGGCATAGCCGAGCTTCTGCGCATCGGCTAGGCACTCGGCAAAGCCGATCCCCTCATTGCCCATCCGCGTCAGGATGTAGTTGCAGGTCCCGTTCATGATGCCGTAGACGCGCGCGATCCGGGCCGAGCCCAGCCCCTCGCGCAGGGTCTTGATCACCGGGATGCCGCCAGCGACCGCGGCCTCGAAGCCCAGCTGTGCCCCGCTCTCCTCGGCGATACGGGCCAGCGTCACCCCGTGCCGCGCCAGCAGCGCCTTGTTGGCCGTCACCACCGGGCGGCCAATCTCCAGCGCCGCCTTCACGGCCGCCAGCGCCGGCCCGTCCTCGCCGCCGATCAGTTCGACGAACAGGTCGATCTTGTCCGACTTGGCGAGCGCCACCGGATCGTCGAACCACTCGAGCTCGCGGGCATCGATCCCCCGATCCCGGCTGCGGGAACGGGCGCATACAGCCGTCACCACAATCCGCCGGCCGAGCTTTCGGGTCAGTTCCTCGCCGTCCTTCTGGATGATCCTGACCAGCGTCGCGCCGACATTGCCGAGCCCGGCCACCCCGATCCGCAGCGGCGCCTCGCCGCCCGCTTCGCTGTGATCCTGCATCGCCTTGAGGATGCGCTGCCGCGTCTCCGAGCGCGGTTCCCGTCCCTCGCGCAGGTCGAACACGAACAGCGGATCGCCGGCAATCACCCGCCCGAACCGCGTCGCGGTCCAGCCGCGAGCAGCGATGAAGGCCTCGACGGATTGGCGGAACGACTGGATATCGGACATGGCACGGCTCGCATTTGACGTCGCCAGAGCTATGGATAGGAAAGGGCCTATCCGTCAATAGGATTGATGGGGCATGCCTGCAATGCTATCACTGCAATCATAGCATTCAAGGAGGGTGTCATGGCCAGCTTGACCATTCGCCAGATCGACGAGACGGTGAAAGAGGGTCTGCGCAAGCGCGCAGCGGAACATGGGATCTCCATGGAGGAGGCGGCGCGGAGGGCCCTGCAGAGCTGGGTTGCCCGTGAACCGGAGCGCGGCCTGGGTACCCGTATCCATACCCGTTTCGTTGCCCTCGGCGGAGTGGAACTCGATAGTCCGCCCCGCACATCCACAGCCCGCCCCCTGCCTGACATCTTCAGCGACGAATGATCATCCTCGACACGAACGTCGTGTCCGAACCGATGCGGCCGGTACCCAATCCAGACGTCATGGCGTGGCTGGACGGCCACGAAATCAATGACCTCTGGATTACCGCTATCACGGCTGCGGAATTGCATGCGGGCGTTGCGATGCTCGAACACGGCGCCAGGCGACGCTCCCTGGCCACTGAGATCGAGGCTACGCTGGACGATTTCCACAGCCGCGTCCTGCCTTTTGGCGCAGACGCGGCCTTCGTCTATGGGGAGCTTACCGGCCCACTTCTGGTCAACAAGACGAAGTTTGGCATTCTGGACTACCAGATAGCTGCGATTGCCCTGGTGCACGGCGCGGTGGTCGCAACTCGCAACACTAAGGACTTCGTTGCCACCGGTGTCCCACTCACCAACCCGTGGGACGCCTGACGCTCGCCTATTCCTTCGCCTTCTCGGCCGCCTCGGCGAGACGCGCGAAATATTCGGGGAAACCCCAGCGGATCGACAGCGCGCTGGACGAAATCACCGCCGTGTTGAGCAGGCGATCATCCATGCGCACATAGGCACCCTTGGCGATCTGCGGCGCGATCTGCACATAGTCGCGGGCGAACCATTCATCCGCAGCCTGCTTGGTGCTGAAAAAGGTGATCAGCACGTCGGCCGGGATCTGGTCGAAATTCTCGTAGCTCAGCGCATACCAGAACCCCTGCGGCGCCCCCGCCGCGGCCGGCCGCTCCGGAATGGTGAGGCCAGCGAGCTGGAGCATCTTGGCTCGGGCATCTTCGGCCGAATGAATGGCGGCTGCGCCGTTATAGTCGATCATGGTCACCGCGCTCGTCCCGGCCAGCGCCGGATATTTTGCGGCTTCGTCGCGGATGAACTGCTCGAGCTCGGCCACCAGCGCCCTGCCCTCGTCGGGCCGCCCCAGCGATTCGCCGACGATGGTGATGGTCTCCTGCCAGGATGCCGTCCACGGCGTCGTGGGATAGGCGACGACTGGCGCGATCTGGCTCAACACGCGATATTCGTCGGAGGTGATCCCGGAATAGACCGCGAGGATCAGGTCCGGCTTCAGCGCCGCGATCTGCTCAATGGGCGGGCTCGCCGCATTGTCGAGGTACACCGGTGCCGGGACGCCGGCTGCCGCGATGGCCTCCTGTACCCACGGCACCACGTCCTCGTCGTAGCCCTCGGAGCGGAACGTGGGAAAGCCGACCGGCACCGTCCCCAGCGCGATTGCCGCCTCGGTGGAAGACCAGCCCCACGTGACCACGCGTTGCGGCTTGGCCGGGATGACTGTCTCGCCCAGCGCATGCTGGATAGTGACGGGGAACTGCTGCGCCGTGGCCGGCGACACAAAGAACAGCAGCGCGAGCAGCGCTACGAGACGGAGGTACATGGCATCACCTTCAGTTGGCCTGAAAGTGGATAATCATAGTCATGTTATAGAGGCAAGCCCCACCGCGGGCCTGGTGCACGCGTTCGCGGACAAAAAACCCCGACCAATGGCCGGGGTTTGCGGGATGTTCAGGCGTTTGCGCGAAGGCGGAGCGGGTCTGTGGTTACTTCGCCGCCTGCAACGGCACCACATTCCCATGCGTCGGCTGCGCGGCGAGAAACTTCTTGATGCTCCGCGCCGCCTGCCGGATGCGCTGCTCGTTTTCGACCAGCGCCAGCCGCACATACTGGTCGCCATACTCACCGAATCCGACGCCGGGCGCCACGCCGACGCCGGTCTCCTGGATCAGCAGCTTGGCGAACTCCAAAGAACCCATATGCGCGAACTGCTCGGGGATGGGCGACCAGGCGAACATCGTCGCCTTGGGCGACGGAATGTTCCAGCCCGCGCGGCCAAAGCTCTCCACCATCACGTCGCGGCGGTCGCGATAGATGTTGCGCACCTCCTCGATCACCTTGTCGTCGCCATTGAGCGCCGTCGCCGCCGCGACTTGGATCGGCGTGAACGCGCCATAGTCGAGATAGGACTTCACCCGCGCTAGCGCAGCGATCAGCCGTTCGTTGCCCACGGCGAATCCGACCCGCCAACCCGGCATCGAATAGGTCTTAGACATTGAGGTGAATTCGACCGAGATATCGATCGCGCCGGGCACCTGCAGCACCGATGGCGGCACGTCCTCATCGAAATAGATCTCGGCATAGGCGAGATCGGACAGAATGAAGATGCCATGCTCACGGCAGTACCGGACCACCTCGGTATAGAAGTCGAGGGTGGCCGTGTATGCAGTCGGATTCGCCGGGTAGTTCAGCACCAGAGCGATGGGCTTCGGGATCGAGTGCCGCACCGCGCGGTCCAGCGCCCGCATGAAGTCCTCGTTCGGATCGGCCGGCATCGAGCGCACCACGCCGCCACTCATGATGAAGCCGAACGAGTGGATCGGATAGGTCGGGTTGGGCACCAGCACCACGTCGCCCGGCGCCGTGATCGCCTGCGCCATGTTGGCGAAGCCTTCCTTGCTCCCCAACGTCGCGACGACCTGCGTGTTGGGGTCGAGCTTCACGCCGAACCGGCGCCCGTAATAGCTCGCCTGCGCCTTGCGCAGCCCGGGAATACCGCGCGATGTGGAGTAGCGATGCGTCCGCGGGTCCTTCACCGTCTCCTTGAGCTTGTCGACGATCGGCTGCGGTGTGGGCAGGTCCGGATTGCCCATGCCGAGATCGATGATGTCGACGCCTTGCGCCCGTAGGCGCGCCTTGATCGGGTTGATGTGATCGAACACGTAGGGCGGAAGGCGGCGGATGCGGTGAAAATCGTTGTTCATGGTGACCTCGGGCGAATTCCGCGCACCGGCAGGTGTGCAGCGCGTGCAGCAATCGACTGACGCAATATCGCGGAATTATGGTGTTCAGGGGGTTAAGCGACGACAAGCGTCGCAGCTTCGATCTTTTCCGCCCTCCCCGGCCGCGCTGCGGCCTGTGGGGAGAGCTAAAGAGCGGGGGCGTGAGCGCGAGCCAGCCCACCGGCGAAACCGGCGGCGGCAAATGACGCTGCTACTCCCTTGCCCATGGCGGCAACCCCGAGGTGTGGCCGAGCATTATGTGCCCGGCCCCATATCCGTCAAGCGCGATGACGCGCAGTGACATTCGCTCCGATTATCGGCTCAGCGTCTCAGTTCGTCTCTTCGAGCGGCGCCTCGGCAGCACGCTTCTTCAGCGACTCGATACAGTTCACCGCGCTCGCCCGCCGACGATAGGTCTCGGAACGCACCATGGTCTCACCATTGGCAGCGACGAACCGCACGAAGAACTGCCCATCCTTCGATCCGGCGATCTCGAACCGGTAGCCCTTCGCCGTTTCGTCCTTGGTCAGGTCGGCAGTCGGCGCGGTCGGTGCATTCTTGCGCACGCTCTCGACGCAATTGGTGGCGCTGGCTTTGGCGGCGTAGTTCTCCGACCACAGCATGGTCTCGGCGTTGTAGACGAACTTGGCCACGAACTGGCCGTCCTTGGTCGGACTGATCTTGAACTTATGCACGACGATTCTCCCTGACGCTGGGCTCCCCCAGGGACATCCTGATCTGCTGCGCCGCCGGATGCAATATAGCGCCGCCGATCATCTGCGGCACTGCAAGCACACAGCGTCATGCAGAAAGACTTCGAGACCGAAAAACTTGCGCCGCGACTGCCCTAGGCCGGTTCGCGCATCGGCAGATGCTCGAGGAAGCGGTCGGCGCTGGCCGACCAGGAAAACTGCTCGGCATAGTCGCGGCAGGCCTCCCGCGACACTTTCAGGGCGCCGAGCGCCGCGCCCCGCAGATCTTCGTCCAGCACACCGACCGGCGCCTTGCCGATAACGTCGATCGGCCCGGTGACCGGGAAGGCCGCCACCGGCGTGCCGCTCGCCAATGCCTCGAGCAGCACCAGCCCGAACGTGTCGGTCCGGCTGGGAAACACGAACACATCGGCGGATGCGAACAGCGTCGCCAGCTCTTCGCCCTGCCGCGGGCCGAGGAAGTGCACGTTGGGGAAGGCCTGCCTGAGGCTTTCGAGGCTCGGGCCGCTACCCACCACCACCTTGCTGCCAGGCAGATCGAGCCGCAGGAACGCCTCGATGTTCTTTTCAACTGCAACCCGGCCGACATAGAGGAACACCGGACCGGGATAGTCGAGCCTCGTGCGGCGGGCCGGGTGGAACAGCGTTGTGTCCACCCCCTTGGGCCACAGCGCAACATTGCGGAAACCGCGCGCTTCGAGCAGCGTCTTCAGATGCGGCGTCCCGACGAGGCAGTGCTCCGCTGCGCCGTGGAACCAGCGCAGGAAGCGGTAGCTCCAGCTCACCGGCACCGGCAGCCGCGCCCGCAGATATTCTGGGAATTGCGTGTGATAGGCGGTCGAGAACCGCACGCCATTGCGCCGGCACCAGCGCCGCGCAATCAGCCCGAGCGGCCCCTCGGTCGCAATGTGCAGGGCGTCCGGACGACAGGCCTCGATGCGGGCATAGACCGGACGGGACAGCGTGCGGCTCAGCCGGATCTCCGCATAGCCGGGCATCGGGAAGGTCTTGAAGTCCTGCGGCGTCAGCAGCCGTACCACGAAGCCGCGTCGCTCCAGCTCCTTTGCCACCAGTTCGATGGACCTGACCACCCCGTTGATCTGCGGATGCCAGGCATCGGTGACTATGAGGATGGTGCGGGTTTCGGTCATCGGCGGCTCGGTTCGGGTCGCCCTCGGTAGCCTGCCCCTCCGCCATGGGCAAGCAAAAGCGGCTGGGATGGCGGACAAGCGAAAGGGCCGGATCGCTCCGGCCCTCGCAGATAGTGCAGTGCGCGCTCAGCGCTTGGAGAACTGGAAGCTCCGGCGGGCCTTGGCCTTGCCGTACTTCTTGCGCTCCACCACGCGGCTGTCGCGGGTCAGGAAGCCACCCTTCTTCAGCACGGCGCGCAGCTCGGGCTCGAAGTAGGTCAGCGCCTTGGAGATGCCGTGACGCACGGCGCCGGCCTGGCCGGAGAGACCGCCGCCGGAGACGGTGGCAATCACGTCATACTGGTCGACGCGCGCGGCAGCGACGATCGGCTGCTGCAGCACCATCTGGAGCACAGGACGGGCGAAGAAGGCGTTGAACTCCTTGCCGTTTACCACGATCTTGCCCGAGCCCGGCTTCAGCCAGACGCGCGCGATGGCGTTCTTGCGCTTGCCGGTCGCGTAGGCGCGGCCTTCCTTGTCGAGCTTCTGCACGTGCACGGGCGCATCATTGGCCGCCGCGGCGACGTTGGCAGTGCCCAGATCCTCGAGGGAATTGATGGTCTCGGCCATTACTTGGCCCTCACATTCTTGGAGTTGAACGAAGCGACGTCGAGCTTCTCGGGCGACTGCGCCTCGTGCGGATGGGTATCGCCGGGGTAGACGCGCAGATTGCCGTACTGCTTGCGACCCAGCGGGCCGCCCGGCAGCATGCGGCGGACCGCATTCTCCAGCACGCGCTCGGGGAACCGGCCCTCGAGCAGCTGGCGCTGGGTGCGGTCCTTGATGCCGCCGGGGTGACCGGTGTGCCAGTAGAACCGGCGCTGGTCGAGCTTCTTGCCCGTCAGCTTCACCTTCTCGGCGTTGATGACGATGACGTTGTCGCCCATATCCATGTGCGGCGTGAAGGTCGGCAGGTGCTTGCCACGCAGACGCATGGCGATGATGGAGGCGACACGGCCCACCACCAGGTCCTTGGCGTCGATCAACACCCACTTCTTGTTGATCTCGCTCGGCTTGACCGAGAAGGTGCTCATTCTGGTTTCCTTTGGAAAGGCGGACAGGTGACCCATGCCCGGTTTTCGTGGCGCGGGTATATGCGCCGAAACCAACCGCGTCAAGCCACATCGAAAAGCTGTTATATTCCAGCAACATAGCTTGTTGGTATCATTTTACCACATACTAACCCATTGAAATTAAACACATTCACGCCTGCAGGTTGTCGGTCAAACTCCCACTGCAGCAACGAGCCCTAAGGGCTTTCACCGTCGGGGATCGCCCGCCCATGCAAAACCCTGTGCCATGCGGTTTTATCGCCCACGCCACTAGGCATGGAGGGTCGCATGGCACATCATGGATGGGTACCGGTTATCGACGCGAGTACGCTGACGCCGTCGGGTCTGAAGTCGCCGTTCGGGCGTCTGTTCGAGGCGACCGACCACACCTACAACAGCCATGCCATCTCACTGCTGTTCGGTGCGGGCAGCCCCGTGCAGGCCGCGGCCACGCCGAAGCCGAGCCCGAAGCCCGGCAACCCGGTCGGCTTCACCTTTCTGGGCCAGTTCATCGATCATGATCTCACCGAGTTCCGCGTCATCAACACCGACAACCGGGTGGTAGCGACCAATCCCACTATTGGTCAGCGGCAGCGTGTGCTCGAGGACGGTGCACCGACCACGACCAACGGACGCCTGGGCCTGCTTGACCTCGACTGCGTCTATGGCCTGCTGGGGGTGGCACAGCCCGATCTCTTCGACGACAAAGGCCTGTTCATCCTCCACAATTACAGCGTCGCCAGCCCGCACACGGCCGACATTGTCCGCGGCGGCGGAGTGCAGCATGGCCGGCTGATTGCGGACCCCCGCAATGACGAGAGCAAGCTGATCACCCAGATCCACATGCTGTTCCAGAAGCTGCACAACAAGGTGCACAGCGCAAAGTCCGGCAGCGCCGCCGATCTTCGCCCCGGAGGCAAAGCCTTCGAGCAGACCAAGCAGGCGGTGGTGGCGGCCTACCAGCGCATCGTCTTCGCCGACTATCTGCGGCACATCGTGCAGCAGCCACATCTCGATGCCGTGACGGCCAAGCTGAAGCAGGGCACGAGCTTCTACCAACGCATGAACAAGCGGGCCGAGAAGGCCTATCTCCGGCACCTGGGCGAGACCAGCCTCGCCGACACCCCGGTCGACCCCGACCAGACCGTCCCTGGAGCGGGCACGCCGCTCGTCGCCATGCCGGTCGAGTTCGCCCACGCCGTATTCCGTCTCGGCCACAGCCAGCTCCGGGAAGGCTACAGGCTCAACAGCAACGGCGATGGCCTGAGCTTGTTCGGCACCGTCGGTAACGACCTGCGCGGCAACGATCCCCTGTCGCCGGCGACGCTGATCGATTGGGAACTCTTCTTCGACATCGGCGGCCAGACGGCGGGCCGCGGTGAGCCGCTCGACGGCGTGATCGCCCGCACCGTCTTCCGGCTGCCGCCACCGGCCATCGACGCGCCGCCCGTGTCGCTCGCCGAACGCAACGTACGGCGCGGCGTGGACTTCGGCCTCCCCTCCGGCCAGCAGGCGGCGTCCTATCTGTCGACGCTCTATGGCGGCATCGAGGGGCTGACCCAACAGCAGCTGTTCCCGGCCTCCCGTTTCGGAGACCTCGCTACCGTCGAGGCACTTCGGATCGATGCCTCGCTCGCCTATGCCACCCCGCTCTGGTACTACATCCTGTGCGAGGCGGAGCAGTACACTGACGGCCCGCAACTGGGCGCCGTCGGCGGCCTGATCGTCGCCGAAACCATGCTGGGCGGGTTGGTCGCCGAAGGTTTCGATCTCGATGGCGCCGCCAAGGCCGCGCCTCCGCTCAACAAGGCGCAGGCACGCGAGGCACCGGCGTCGGTGTCCGACATCTGGTTCATGTCGGACCTCGTGCAGTTCCTCTAGCCAGAGGAACGGCCCGCGACACGGGGCCGCTCGCACTCCGATCAGCTGCGCGCCGGGGCGGCGACGGGGATGAGCCCGCGCCCCGGCGCCGTCGCATCGGCGAGATAGGCCGTGACGGCACCCGCCAGCATGAAAGCCAGCGCCTGATGACCGAGGGCCAGCGAAAACGGCACCGCGTGCAGCAGCGTCAGGATGCCGAGCACCACCTGCACCAGCACCAGCGCCGCGATGCGCGGCAGCCAGCCATGCACGCCGCCGAGCCCACCGCGCTTCGCCTGCCGCCACAGCAGCCAGCCGCAATAGCCGACGATCAGGTAGGCCAGCAGACGGTGGTTGAACTGCACCGTTAGGGCGTTCTCGAACAGGTTCTTCCAGAAGGGCTGGATGGCGTCGAGGCCACGCGGAATCACGGCCCCGTCCATCAGCGGCCAGGTGTTGTAGCCCATGCCGGCATCCAGTCCGGCGACGAAGGCGCCCGAAGCGATCTGGGTGATCAGCAGCACCAGCAGCAGCACCACCGGCCAGCCGGGGCGTTCGACCCCAGCTGCCACGGCCTGCGGCTGCAGCCGCCGCGCGACCCAGATCAGCGCGATGAACAGGATCGAGGCTGCAGTCAGATGGGCCGCCAGCCGGTACTGCGACACCGACGTCAGCTCGGTGAGCCCCGACGACACCATCCACCAGCCCAGGAACCCCTGGAACCCGCCGAGAACGAACAGGCCACCGAGCGGCAGCGCGAGGTCCCAGCTGAAGCGGCGCTGCACGAGGAAGACGAGGAACGGTATGGCAAAGGCCACCCCCAGCACCCGGCCGAGGAACCGGTGTGCCCACTCCCACCAGAAGATGACCTTGAAGTCCTCCATCCCCATCCAGGCGTTCTGGATGCCTTGCGGGATCTGGCGATAGGCGTCGAACTCGGCTTGCCACTCGGCGGCGCTGAGCGGCGGGATGACGCCCGAGATCGGCCGCCAGGTGGTGATCGAGAGCCCCGATTCCGTCAGCCGTGTGGCGCCGCCGACGACGACCATCACCAGCACCAGGAAAGCCATGACGTAGAGCCAGATGCGCACCGGCTTCAGCCGGTCTGCCTCCATGGTGCGCGATGGGACAGTTTGTGCAGTTGCGCTGAGGGTCAAGATGGGTTCCTTTCCGCCCGCAGAGCTACTCCCGGCGGCGATGGCTCGCAACAGCCCAGATGCCGCACTGGAATCACGGCCCCGCGATGACGCAACGCACCCGCAAACTCTACGGCACCATCCTGCTCCTGCTCTCGATCTTGGTCTATGCCGTGGTCGTCACCTGGGTCTACATGAACCTCCTGCCGCTCACCGAAGGTTGGCAGCAGATCGTGTTCTTCGCCATCACCGGCACGCTATGGTTCTTCCCGGCCGCCTGGATCATTCGCTGGATGTCGGCGCCCGATCGCTGACGGCGAAGGCTATGGCGCCAGCCGCGCGGCGAGCGCCGGCGTCGCCAGCACGTCAATGAAGCGGCGGGACTGCAGCCGGCCATCGAGCGCGATGCGCGGCAGCCGCGTCAGATTGTTGCGATCTTCGGCATAGAGCCCGCCAGCTCGGGAGGTGACGGCTGAGCGCAGCCCCAGGTCTCGCGCCAGCGAGTATTCCCGCGGCCCCGCCCCTCCGGTCCCGCTGCCGCTGTCGGGAAAGCTGAGATGCTGTGGCATCCGGCCCAGTTGGGCCCGCAGCACCCGCAGCGACTGCTCGATCTCGTTGCGCGCCTCGCCCGGAGGCAGCCGGTCCAGATCGCGATTGTGCACGGTGCGGGTGCCCACCGTGCACAATTGTTCGCCCGCCAGTTCCTTCAGTTCCGCCCAGTTCATGATCAGGCTCTGGCAGTGCTGCTGCAGGTCGAAGCCATACTGCCGCGCCATGTCGCGGATCAGCGCCACCCGGTCCCCCTCCGGCATGCCGGTCATGCGCCGGTGCAGCGTGGCGAAGGCCGCCTGTTTCTCCTCGACGCTGGTGCTCGGGATGAACTCCGTTTCCCCTCCCTGCGTCACGGCGAGGGCATTCTGACCGGCGATGATGTCCTCGAGCGCCTGCGGCCAGCTCTCGCCCACCCCGTCGACCAGTGCCGTCGGCACATAGACCGTGAATGGACATTGCTGCCGCTTCAGCACCGGCCAGGCATGCCGCAACAGATCGCGATAGGCATCGTCGAAGGTGAAGACGACGAACGGCTTGGCGGGACCGTCCAGTTCGATGCGACGGATGCCCTCGTCCAGGTCCACGGTCTCCACCCCGATCCGGCGCACCCGCTGGATCACCGCCTCGAGGAAGTCCGGTTTGATCTGCCGGAAGGCGTTGGGCGCGAAATCGGCGACATCCTCCGGCAGCACGCGCTGCAGCGCAAAAATCATCCCGCGCGCCCGCGACAGCCGGCGCACGAGCCGCGGTATCTGGCTCAACCAGAGCGCACCATGGGCAGCTCCGAGCAGCCGATAGCGCAGCTCCGACACCTCAGGCGACTTCAGCGCGAGCGACGGGCACCGTCACCACCCGCTCGACCACGAGGCCATGCAGCGTCACCACCCGCCGCGCCGCAGCGACGCCGACCGGCGGTACGCCCGCCTCGGCGACCAGCAGCACCGGCGCGTAGCCGCCGCAGAACAGCGGCAGCGAAGAAGCCCCGCTCACCCGTCCGGTGTCCACCACGACCAACTGGTAGAGATCGCTCAGCGCCTCGACCAGCGTCAGCGGCCGGGAGGACTGGCTGTCGATCCGCGGCTGCCGCCCCCAGGCCACCTCGCCGAGCGTGGGCGTGACACGCTGTACCACGTCGCCATATCCGATCTGCTCGGCAGCGAGATCCGACAAGCCGGCCACCCGCGACGGCACCCCGCTCCCGGCATCGACGAAAACCACGCTGAGCCCTGCCGCCAGCCCTTCCTCGAGCAGCCGTTCGGCGACGATGCCGACCGCTTCGCTGCCATCGACACTGGCGAGGAGAACCGTGCGCAGGCGCCGCGCGACCACAGCGGCGAGCACCGGGGCGAGATCATCGCGCGCCGGCCCCTGCGGCTGCGGCAGGACGACGACCGGCTCGTCCTCGGTCAGCTCGTGGTCGAGATCCGCCTCGAACTGGGCCGGCAGGAAATCCGGGTCCTGCGGCGCAACCGCCGCATCCTCGCCACGCACCTGCCTTGGCGCGAGATCGCGCAGCAGGAGCAGCGCCGACTGGAACAGCAGGGCAGCGAGCGCGATGAGGCCGGCGATCAGCCAGTCCGGTCCACGCGTCGAGGCTGCAGGCGGCTCCGCGCGCTCTAGGATGGCGAGATCGGGCTGCACGATCGTGGTGTTCAACTGGGCCTGCCGCACCAGATAGCCGTCGAGCAGGTCGCGCTGCAGCCGCGCTTCCAGCTCCAGCCCTTCGAGCGTCACCGCAGCCCCTGCCCCCGCAGCAGGCTGCTGCCGCGAGCGTGCGAGTTCGTCGCGCAGCCGTTGCCCAAGCACCGCCGCCGCCTCGGCATCCGCCTCCAGCGAGGCGGCGATCTTGCGCGCCTCCGCCGCGATCTGCGCATCCACGGCCGCGATCTGTGATTTGAGCGCCCGAATAGTCGGGTGGTTGCCGAGCAGGGTCGTCGAGCGATCGGTCAGTTCGGCGTCGAGTTCGGCCCGCGCCCGCAACTGCCGCTGCAGCACGGCCGATTGCTGCACCTCAGTCAGCCCATCGAGCGGATCGCCATTTGCCACCATGCGGCGAAGCGCATCGGCGCGACCGCGGGCGCTCGCCTCGCGCTGCTGCGCTTCGACGATCCGGCTCGCGAGGCCCGAGGTCCGCGGCTCGGCCAGCGTGGCCGCGTCGAGCCCTTCGAACAGCCCCTGGTCGAGCCGGAACGCGGCCACCGCGTCCTCCGCCGCCTGCACGGCCTCGCGCTGCGCCGCCACCTCCGCCTGCAGCCGCTGCGCTTCCGCGCGGACCGCGACCAGCAGCGTGCGCGACCGCTCGCGGATCAACGCCTCGGCCATCCTATTGGCGAGTTCAGCCGCGCGCTCCGGACTCTCGCCGCGAAAGCGCAACGCGAAGGCCGGCTCGCTGCCGATGCGCTCAACTGAAATCCGCTCCGCCAGCGCCACGACCAGCGCCTGATCGAGATCGCTGTCGCTGCCGGGTGCCCCGAACAACCAGCCGAGACCCGGCATGGCGGCCGGCTGCAGTTCCTCGCGGGCGGTAAGCGCCAACCCGTCCGCCACTTGCAGCAGCAGATCAGGCGCCATGACGGCCTGCATCTGCGCCTCGATGAGAATATCGAGCCCGGCGCCGGCGCCCGCCGCACCGATCAGCGCCCCCTGCCCGCTTGGCTCGACGCCCAACGTCGCTGCAGCTTCGTAGCTGGGCGGCATGAGCCGCAGTCCGCCCCACGCCAGCCCGCCGGCGAGTAACGCCACTCCCAGCATGGTCGGCAGCCGGCGCCGGAGGGCGGCCGGTCGCGACGCAATGACGGTCGAGCCCGCAACATCGATACTCATGGGCAACCCCGGACAAACGCACTGACGATCCTGAAAGCTATGGGCCCACGTGGTAAGCAATCGGTTAAGCCACCTCCCAATACGCAACCGCCCTCCACCGCTTTAAGCGGAATGTTAACCATGCGCGGCCATTATGGCACCGCACGAGTAAGTGGGTTTGGCCATGCATTGGCTGCGTATTTTGATGATGTTGCTGGTGGCCGGCGCCCTTTCGGCCTGCGCCATGAATGCGCGCCCCTCGACCTATATTGTCGAGGTCAAGGGCCCCTACACCCTCGATACCGGCGATGTGGTGCGGGTCAGCGTCTATGGCGAGGCCGAACTGACGCAGCTGTACCGCGTCGATGATGGTGGCCGGCTGTCGCTGCCGCTGATCGGGGCCATCCCCGTCCGCGGCAAGACCACCCAGGCCGCCGCCGCAGCCATCACTGCCGCCCTCGCGGCGGGCTTCATCCGCGAGCCCAGCGTCGCGGTCGAGGTCGAGACCTACCGCCCCTTCTTCATCCAGGGCGCCATCCGCAACGGCGGCCAGTTCCCCTATGTCTTCGGCATGACTGTGCGGGCGGCCATCAGCACCGCCGGCGGCTACAGCGACACCGCGGACCGCACCCGCGCCATCCTCTATCGCCGCCAGGGCAGCCAGATGGTGAAGGGCGTGGTCCAGCTCGATTTCCCGATCTATCCAGGCGACACCATCGTCGTATCCGAACGCTGGCTCTGACGCCGCTAGAGGCCCGGAAAGACACGCGATCCCGCTTGCCTAGTTGAGCGTCCATGCCGCATTGTCTTGCGGAACCGATGTGAGGCGCGCATGAACAACCCCGATGACCGGTCGATGCAGGCAGTGCTCACCTACACCGAGGATTTGCCCCGCGTCAGTTACAGCCCCGGCGAGACGCTGATCGCCGAAGGCCCGAGCTCCGGCCGCCTGTTCATCCTCATCGACGGCGCCGTCGAAGTCCTGCGCGGCGATGTGCGCGTAGCACTGGTCAGCGAACCCGGCGCCGTGTTCGGTGAAATCTCCGCCCTGCTCGGCCGCGACCACACCGCCACCGTTCGCGCCCTCGAGCCGATCATCGTCCACCGCATCGAGAACGCCGAAACCTTCCTGCAGCAGCGCCCCGGCATCGTCTTCCAGGTCGCCCGCATACTCGCCAACCGCCTGATCGACGCCACGACTTATCTCGCCGACATCAAGCAGCAATTCGCGGACCGCACGGATCACCTCGGCATGGTCGACGAAGTGCTGGAGGCACTGGTCAACCAGCAGGCGCCCGCCGAGCAGGTCGGTTCGGGGCTGAAGGATGACCCGCGGCTGTAGGCCTGATCCACGCCCGCCGCTCGCCCTCAAGACTGTGCGTGGTGCGTATCGGACAACGGTGGAGCCTTGTTGGTGAGCCGCCCGCAAATGGGGCACCGGTAGGGTGTCCGGTCCGACCAATGTAAGCCTGGGAGAAGGGCGACGATGCAACCCACGGTATCATTGCGGTTGTTCCGGTGGGCCATGACCAGTCAGTGGTTGGGGCAAATGCCCTGCTGAAAAACAACGCTCATCTCGTTCTTCCCTGAGTGGAGGTAGTCTTCCTGTCGCGAAACATCTGCCCCACGCCCTGATCTCGCGGTGCTGCGGAAGGGGGCCATCTGCGCAGCAAGGACGGTGCTCAAAGGTCGCCCCCGGCGCTGCACCAACTCCCCTCCCCCTTGAGGGGAGGGGTTGGGGGTGGGGGTCTATCGGCATTCGCGCTGCACCACCCCCACCCTCGGTCCCTCCCCGCAATGGGGAGGGAGGCGATGGAGGCGAGTGGGTCGGTTTGTGGGACGAGATGGGTGAAGGTGGCGGTGAACGCGCCCCTCCACCATGCTGCCCATGGTCCCCGAAGCGGTTGGAGGACCACCCGTCTAGGGCACCGGCCTCTCCAGATTCCCTGTGCCACGAGCAGGTAGGCCAGAGAACTCGCTCAAGCCCCCGGCACCCATTCCGGAAACGCATACATCTCCTCCGGCTGCGCCCCCTCAACCCCATAATCCAGCGTCCCGGCTCCCTCGAACGAGAACCACGCCGCCTTCCTGAGCTCCGTGTCCACCGCGATATGCGTCGGCACATCGCCCGTCTGCTTGCCCGGATTGAACACCCAGGTCTTCCCCATCCGCGACGCCCACGAGCCGCCGCGCGCGAACGGCGCTTCGTGCACATGTCCGCCGAACACCAGCTCCGGCTGATACTCTTCAATCCACGCCGAGAGCTCCTCGTCGCCATACGAGCGCGAGCCCGACCAGCTCACCGGTACCCCGGCCGGCGGCGCGTGATAGACCCAGAACCAGCGCTCGCCGCGCCGCGCCGCCCCATCCTTCAGCTGCCGCCCGATGGCGTTCTTCGCGATCGATCCATCCCACCACGGGCAGATCGAAAAGCTCACCCCGTCGACCTCGATCGTATCGTTGTCCGCATGCGCCGCCGCCGAGCGCACATAGGGCACCCAGCGCGCATACTTCTCGCCGTTGGAATAGATATGGTTGAGGTCGTGGTTGCCCGAGCACACCATCACCCTGGTCAGCCCGCGCAACCGTTCGAGATACTTCAGCACTACCACCATCTGAGCCGACGGCGTGACGAACGAGGACCCGTCCAGCAGGTCCCCGGCGATGATCACGAGGTCGTAGCGCGGCGCCACATTGGCCACCCAGTCGAATTGCGGCAGGCTGTAGTGCAGGTCTGCAACCGCCAGGATCCGCATGATCCCGCCTCCCCCTTACTCCCGGGCGAGATATTTCCGCGCCATTTCGGCGGTGTCCAGCGCAAACCGATCGGCATGAGCCTGGGCCAGCGCTGTCTCGCCATGCGTGCCGATCCAGGCCAGCAGCGCCATGCGCCGCAGCAGGATCAGCGCATCGACCATGCGCACATCCTCGGCCTTGAGCGGCCGCACCGCCATGTAGCCGGCGAGCCAGGCCCGGATCAGCGCCGGCACCTGCGCCGAGGTCTCGATGAAGGAAAGGCTGGCGGCGAGGTCGTACAGGAACCAGCCATGCCCGCTGTCGTCGAAATCGAGCAGCACAGTGCGTTCGCCGTCGATGAGGATGTTGCCCAGCCGCATGTCGGCGTGGATCAGCCCGAAGCGGTCGATATCGGTGCCATATTCGGCCAGCACCCGGCGCAGTTCGGTATCGAGCGCCGTCAGCGTATCCAGCGTGTCGCCCTCGACGCCGGGCGCCTTACGCCAGTCGCCCCACAGGCCCGCCGGCTCCAGAATGCCGACCGCGTCCCAGATCGGCCGCACGAACGGGGTTGGCTCCGGCCAGCCCGCAACCTGCAGGTGCAAGGTCGCCGCATAGCGGCCGAGCGTCGTGAACAGCGGCGCGAGTTCGCTGTCGGCAGCCGGCTCGGTGCCGGTCTCGAAGGCGAACAGCGCCGCGTAGCGCTCTGGCGCCACTTCCTGCACCAGGGCCCCATCCACGCCGGCAATCGGCCGCGGCACGGGAATGGCGGTGTCGCGGGCGACGGCGACCAGCCAGTCGAGTTCGCTCTGGATGGCGGTGCGCGACTGGTAGCGCGGCCGATGCAGCCGCAGGATGAAGCGTTCGCCCCCAGGCAGGTCGAGGCGGAAGCTGTGGTTTTCCGACAGATTGACCAGGGTCGCGGTCGCGCCCTCCATGCCGGGCCAGCGGGCAAGACTGGCCAGAACCAGAGGCAGTTCCGGCGCGTCCGACTCGACGGGCACACTTGCCAAGGCGGGCGTTCCCCTGATGTGGAAAGAAATGGTCGGAGTGGCCGGATTTGAACCGACGACCCTTTGTCCCCCAGACAAATGCGCTACCAGGCTGCGCTACACCCCGACTGTCGCGAACCCTTAGTGAAACCGTGCTTTTGAGGCAAGAGGCAATTTTTGCTGCGCAAGCTGCTGTGCCGGTGCCAGAACCCGGACGTCGAGGCTGGACAGTCGGCGCGTATTGCGAATAGGGCAGCACTCCTGCCCCTCGCTTGTTATCCCGCCGCCGCCCGGCATCCAGCGTATGCACAATAGCTGCTGCCTAAAGCTCGATGGTGCCACGGCGGCCCTCTCCCGTTTACGGGGGCTTCGAGCCGTGCCGAAGGCAGAAGCGCTCCGGTGGAGCGCTTCTAGGCGCGAAGGCCATGAGAGCTACGCTCGAATGGCAGGGGGGACCGGCGGAGCCGGTGGAGGGGGGGGCCGCTTGCGCTTATGCCGCGCGTGGCCGGATGTCTGACTTTGGAGTAGGTCGACCTTCCACTTGCACGCCTTGCCCTTCCCCACCCCGCCCCTCGCAATCCGGCCAAGCCTCAGTGCGCTGCACGGCCTCCAACATCGTCTCGCCCACGACGATGCGACCGCCCCCCAGAAAACGTGATCGAAACGCCCCACCCCATCTTCGCCCACTTGAGCAAGATCAAACCGGCCCGGGTCACGAGGGCTAGGGTCATGAGTGTCCCGGCTGCGTCCACAACGGGGCACGCCAACGGCTCCGGTCGCCGCGCTGTTTTGCAGCGCCCGTCCCGGGGCCGTTGGTCTTTTGGATGGTAGGCGGCTCAGCCCTCGCGGGCGCGTTCCAGCATGCGCTTGCAGTCGAGCAGCTCCTTCAGCACCTCGCTCAGCCGGTCGCGCTGTGCGTTGGTGAGGGCTGGGCGCGCCGGGCGCTGCGGCAGGAGGCCGGCGAGGCCGCGTGGCGCCGGCCGGGCCACGGGCGCGTCGGCCTCAGGCGAATCCTCCTCCTCCGCCTGCGGCCCTTCGTCGGCATCGTCGATGATGTCCACCGGCGGCGCGGCACGGCGCTCGATCGGCGCCGGCCGCTCGAGCGGGGCCGGTTCGGCCTCGGTCGAGAACGGCAGCGCCTCGACGGGCAGCTGCTCGATGGGCCGCCCCTCGCCGATCGCCGTGACGTAGCGCACCCCCTGCTCCTTCAGGATGCGCTGCACGCCCTTGATGGTGAAGCCGCGGTCATAGAGCAGCGTGCGGATGCCCTTGAGCAGCAGCACGTCTTCCGGCCGGTAATAGCGCCGCCCGCCGCCGCGTTTCAGCGGCTTGATGGTCGCGAAGCGAGTCTCCCAGAACCGCAGCACGTGCTGCGGCAGGTCAAGCTCTTCTGCGGCCTCGGAAATGGTCCGGAATGCTTCTGGAGACTTATCCAACGGGCTCCCCGACGCTGGAAAGATTCTTATTTTCCAGAACGGACCATAGATTTGTTGATCTTGGATTTCAACACGTTGCTGGGTTTGAACACCAGCACCTGCCGCGGCAGGATCGGCACCTCTTCGCCGGTCTTGGGATTACGCCCGACGCGCTCGTTCTTGGATCGGACCTGGAAGGAGCCGAACGAAGAGAGCTTGACGTTCTCTCCCGCCACCAACGCATCCCCGATCAGGTCCAGCACCCGTTCCACCAGTTCCGCAGACTCGGTACGTGACAGGCCGACGGCCTCATAGACGGCCTCCGCCAGGTCCGCCCGCGTCACAGTCTTTTGTGCCATAAATGGCCCCCTCCGTTTCGCCCGATCGTCCCAACCGGGGCCGCCCCACCCCGGATTAACCAGACTAACGCGGCTCCCCGCCGCTGGCAATCTGACTTGAGGATCAAAGGCTAGCGCGAAACGGCACAATAAAGGGCGATGTGGAAGAAAATATCCGCGGTCACCAGCGGATCAGCGACGCACCCCAGGTGAAGCCGCCGCCCATAGCCTCGATCATCACCAGATCGCCGCGCTTGATCCGCCCATCGGTGACTGCGGCGTTGAGCGCCAGCGGCACCGAGGCGGCCGAGGTGTTGGCGTGCCGGTCGACCGTCACCACCACCTTCTCGGGCGGCAGGCCGAGCTTCTGGCCGGCCCCATCGATGATGCGCCTGTTGGCCTGGTGCGGCACGAACCAGTCGAGGTCGTCGATGGTGTAGCCGGCATCCTCCAGCACCTTGTAGACCACGTCGGTGATCATGCCGACCGCGTGCTTGAACACCTCGCGGCCTTCCATGCGGACATGGCCCATGGACTGGGTCGAGGACGGTCCGCCATCGGTGTAGAGCTTGTTCCAGTGCTGCCCGTCCGAGCGGAGCGCCGTCGCCAGCACGCCGCGCTCGCCATCGGTCGCGCGGGCATGGTCCATCACGACGGCCCCTGCCCCGTCGCCGAACAGCACGCAGGTGGTACGGTCGTTCCAGTCGAGGATGCGGGATGCGGTCTCGGCCCCGATCACCAGCGCGCGCTTCGCCAGCCCGTTCTTGAGGTAAGAATCGGCGGTCGCCACCGCATAGACGAAGCCCGAGCAAACAGCCTGGATGTCGAAGGCCGCGCCATGTCGCATGCCGAGCTTCTGCTGCACCACGGCGGCAGTCGCTGGAAATGTCATGTCGGGCGTCGTCGTCGCACAGACGACGAGGTCGATGTCGCCGATCTCGAAGCCGGCATTCTCCATCGCCTTCCGGCCGGCCGCCGCCGCGAGATCGGAGGTGAACTCGCCCTCGGCCGCGATGTGGCGCTGCCGGATCCCGGTGCGCTGCACGATCCACTCGTCGGAGGTGTCGACCAGCTTGGCGAGGTCGTCATTGGTCATGACGCGCGCCGGCAGATAGGCGCCGACGCTGCGGATGATGGATCTCTTGTCGGTCACGCCGGTTTGGCCTCGCTGTCGGGAGTGAGTTCGGCCGTCACCACGGCCGGTGCGGCGGCCTGAACGGGGGCGATGCCCACCGCGGCCGGCGCGGAATTGAGAGTGGGGAAGCGCCGCAGCCCTTCCGCGATCTTGTCCATGACCCGGTTCCGGGCCATTTCATAGGCAAGGCCCAGCGCGCCCTTGAAGCCGATCTCGTCGGTGCCGCCATGCGACTTGATGACGACGCCGTTGAGCCCCAGGAACACGCCGCCATTGATGTTGCGCGGGTCGAGCTTGCGCTTGAGCGCCTGCAGCGCCTGCCCGGCAATCGCCGCGCCCAGCATCGAGACCGGGTCGGCCTTCAGCGCGTCGCGGATATAGCTGCCCACCTGCCGCGCCGTGCCCTCGGCGGTCTTCAGCGCAATATTGCCGGCAAAGCCCTCGGTCACCACCACGTCGACCGTGCCCTTGCCGATATCGTCGCCTTCGACGAAGCCGTGATAGACGAAGCCCTCGCCGCTCGCCGCGTGGAGGATGCGCGCCGCCTCCTTCACCTCGTCGTGCCCCTTCATCTCCTCGGTGCCGACATTGAGCAGGCCCACCGTTGGCAGTTCCTGGTCGAACAGCGCGCGCGCCAGCGCGGCCCCGAGAATCGAGAAATCGGTCAGCTGCTTCGCATCGCCCCCCACCGTGGCACCGACATCGAGCACGATGATGTCGGTCCGCATGGTTGGCCAGATCGCCGCGATAGCGGGGCGGGAAATGCCCTCGATCGGCCTCAGGCAGAATGTCGCCATCGCCATCAGCGCGCCGGTATTGCCGCCGGAGATGGCGACATCCGCCTCGCCGTCCCGCACCGCCTGCAGTGCCGCCCACATCGAGGAATTGCCGCGCCCCTTGCGCAGCGCCTGCGAGGGCTTTTCGTCCATCGCGATCACGTTGTCGCAGTGCACGATGCGCGACACTGCAGCGAGATCGGAAAATTCGCGCAGCAGCGGCTCCAGTTCGGCCTGCCGCCCATGCAGCAGGAAGCTGGTATTGCGCCGCTCGCGCCAGAACAGCCTTGCGCCCTCCACCGCGATGCGGGGCCCCTTGTCGCCGCCCATGGCGTCGACCGATATGCGGATTGTGTCGCTCATGCCGCCGTTCCAGCGCCCCTTCGAGAGGTCGCCGCCAACATATCCATTCACCTAGACCGCGCAACCCCGCCGCATTGAGGCGGCAGGAAAGCGCCGGTCAGCTGCCGTCCTTGGGGGTTTTCAACGCCGCAAGACCGGCGAAGGGCAGGTCCGCCCCCTCATCGTCGTCGCCGGTTTCCGACAGCGACTCGCCTTCGAGCCGGGGATAGGGATCGACGGCGAGCGCCAGCGTCTCGACGATGAGCGCAGAGAGATCGGCCTCATTGCCTTCGAAATGGTCCGGCAGGTCCTCACCCTCGAGATCGACGAACACCTCGGCATTGGCGGGCCCGGCGAACGCCTTCTCCCCGCCCGGCAGGAACACCCGATCGATGGTTTCGGAGATTTCCTCGGTCACCGGCTCCAGCGACACCACGCTGGGCTGCACCACCAGCGCCTCGAGCCGGCCCGTGACGCGCATGCCGCCGCGAAAGCGCACCGCCTTCAGCTTGACGATCAGCCGGTCGACGGCAGTGTAGTCGAGATGCGCCGCAATCGCTTCCCGCTCGGCCCGGTCGACGACGAGCGTGAGATCGCGCCCCTCCGCCGGCATGTTGTCGATGCGGATCGACGCGTCGGGAAGACGGGGCAGGCCTATGGGGTCAGGCATTGACGGGCTCCATGGTGAGGCGGCCGGCGATGATCGCGTCCGCGTCTTGTCTGGCGAGCGCCGCCGATTGCGCCTCGAGATAATCGGCGAGACGGCCGACTTCGCCCTTTGCGCCCTCAGCATAGACGTTGCGGAGCAGCAGCGCCTCGAGTTCGGCCCTGTTGTTGGCGCTCATCGCCTTGTCGAGGCTGACCAGCAGGCCGAAAAAGATGTTGCCCATGTTGCGGATCTTCTTGGGCACGGCGAGGTCCCCCGCCCCCATTTCACGCAACGATCGGTCCATGTCCTTGAAGAACAGGTCGAACACCGATTGCGCGAACTCCGGGCCGCGGCCCTTTTCCTGCCTCAGGCGCCGGAACAGCAGCGCCATATGCAGCGAAATCATGTCGAACCGGCCGGTGACCGTGTCCTCGATGCCCCACTCGGCGTAGAACACAGGTTGCCGGGATTGCGCCACAATGGCGTTATAGACGGCGTACACTGCTTCGGCATTGGGGTTTTTTCTGAATAATTTCAGCATCGTCAGTCGCTTCCAGGCGTCTGTCGGGGGTTGAGGATCAGCACAGTCCGGCGGTGTGGCTTCTGGTCGAGCCAGCTTGCCAGAATCCGGTTCAGGCAGCTAAACATGCCGCGGCGGCCGTGGCCGTGGTAATAGTCGACACAGGTCGGGAAAGTCAAACTGATGGCGCTCAGCACCTCTATCACCCGCTCCCTGCCGGTCGCGCTGGCCTTGGCGGCCAGCCTGGCCCTCGCCGGTTGCAGCGGCCTGAGCGTAACGCAGTCCAAGGCGCGTGGCTACGAGCTGTCGGAAGACGCGATCATGCAGATTCGCCCCGGCCAGTCGGCGGCGCTGGTGACCGCGGTGCTCGGCTCGCCGCAATATACCAACGCATTTGCTGCCGAGACGGCCTGGTACTATGTCGGCGAAAAGGTCGAGCAGACCGCGTTCGGCCTCGAGCTCTCCAAGGAGCGCACGGTGCTGGCGATCTACTTCGACAAGAACAACAAGGTCATCGATACCGAGCGACTGGGCATCAAGGACGGCAAGTCCGTCGCCATCGAAACCCGCCGCACGCCCTCCTACGGGCAGGACCGCTCCTTCATCGAGTCCCTCGTCTCCTCGTTCTGAGGACTTCCGGAGCCTAAGCGGCTTGCTCGAACGGTGCTGCCTCGCAATTTTCGGGCTACTCGGCGAGTCCATGGCTTCGCTTGGCATGTCGCTGCTGAGCACCGCGTGAGGACCTCATCCTGAGCCCGTCGAAAGACGAGGGCCGGGCACGCCGGCGATCCATATCTGGTAGCGCATAGCGTTCACCCTCGCCGCTCATGCGGCGACGGGGGTCCGGCGCGGCGCGAAGGCGAGAATGAGGATCGCAGCTGTCGCGACCGGGATGGCGAGCACGTTCAGCATGTGCCACCCGACCAGTTCCAGCAACAGGCCCGAAGCGACCGACGCCAGCGCCATCACGCCGAACACCACCTGCTCGTTGAGCCCCTGTACGCGCGCCGCCTCGGCGGGCCGGTAGGCGGTCGAGAGCATTGCTGTCGCGGCGATGAAGCCGAAATTCCAGCCCACTCCCAGCAGCACCAGCGACACCACGAAATGGCTGACGCTGAGGCCGTTGAGGTTCACGATGGCCGCGGCGAGGATCATCAGCAGCCCCAGGGCCGCTGTCAGATGCGCCCCGATCCGGCCGATGATGCTGCCGGTGACGAAGCTGGGGGCGAACATCGCCACCACGTGCCACTGGATGGCGAAGGCCGCCTCTTCCGTCGTGTGCCCACACACATAGACCATGGCCAGCGGCGCCGCGACCATCACCAGCACCATCAGCGCATAGCTCGCCGAGCCGACCAGCATCGGAATCAGAATCTCCGCCGACCTCAGCAAGGCCTTGAACGAGCGTGGCTTTTGCTGATTCACCGCCTTGTGCGCACCGGGCGCGAGCCGGGTTTGCGACAGGACGAGCACGCCGATGAACGCCAGCACCGCCATGGCGACATACGTCCCGGTGAAGGGATGGTCCGGCACCATGTCCTTGGTCCAGACGCTGACCCAGGGGCCGATGAACCCCGACAGCACCCCGCCGGCGAGCACCCAGGAAATGGCGCGCGGCTTGAGGTTCACCGGCACGGAATCGGCGGCGGCGAACCGGTACTGGTTGGCGAAGGCGGCCGTGGTGCCGAGCAGGCCAAGTGCCAGGCAGAACAGCCAGAAGCTGCCCAGCCACGCCGCCAGCGCCGCCAGCAGCGCGCCCGGTACCGCGAGTCCGGCCCCCAGCATGAAGCCGCGCCGACGGCCGAGCGAATGAATGAGCCAGGCCGAGGGACCAGTCGCAAGCGCAGTGCCGACGATCATCAGGCTCACCGGCAGCGTCGACAGGCTGCGATCATCGAGCAGCGTCACCGCAGTCAGCGAGCCAATAGCGGCCAACACCGCCTGATTGGAGCCGACAATGGCCTGCGCCGAGGCGAGGAGACCGATGTTCCGGGCGGGCGACCCGACCGGTGTGGGCTGCCCGTCCATCTCAGCGGTTCCGCTGTTCGTCGCCCCGCCCTGCGGCTCGAGCGACGTTGTCGAGCACGCCGTTGACCATGCGCGGCGCCTCGTCCGAGTAGAACGCACGCGCAACGTCGACATATTCGGTGATGACGACACGGGCGGGAATGTCGCGGCGGCGCAGCAACTCGAAGGTCGCGGCCCTGAGGATCGCCCGCAGCGTCGCGTCGATCCGCGTCATCGGCCAGCCGGCGACCAGCGCCGCATCCACGGCCGGGTCGATCTCGAGCTGCGCCTTGATCACGCCGCCGACGATCTGGCGGAAGAAATCCGCGTCCGCCGGGAGATAGGTCTCGCCCTCGATCTCGCGCTCGACATGCAGCGCGCTGAACTGGGCGAGCGTATCCTCCAGCGTCTGGCGACCCACATCCATCTGGTAGAGAGCCTGCACGGCAGCGAGGCGCGCCGCCCCGCGCTGATTGGCAGGACGGAAGACATCGGGATTGCGGGGGGTCGGGTCGGCCATGCTGGCTCAGTCTCTCGGGCTCCCGGCGGGGAGCATCATCTGGGGTGGATTAGTCGCTGTTGCGCTCGAGCGCAACCGCTGGCCGCCGCGCGGCCGGTCAGTCCTCGGTTTCGCGCTCGGCATGCGGCGCGTAGTCGTCATGCAGCTCGGCGAGGAAGCTGCGGAAATCGTCGGCGGCCGAGAAATTGCGATAAACCGAGGCGAAGCGCACGAACGCCACGTCGTCCAGGCCCTTGAGCCCCTCCATCACGAAGCGCCCGATCGTCTCGGAGGTCACCTCGGGCTCGCCGAGACTCTCCAGTTGCCGCACCACGCCCGAAAGCATCCGCTCCACCCGTTCCGGTTCCACGTCGCGCTTGCGCAGCGCCGTGGTGACGGAGCGCGCCAGCTTGTCGCGATCAAACGGCACTTTGCGACCGGACTTCTTGACCACCATCAATTCGCGCAGCTGCACCCGCTCGAAAGTGGTGAACCGGCCGCCACAGGCATTGCACACCCGGCGGCGTCGGATGGCATTGGCATCCTCCGTCGGCCGGCTGTCCTTCACCTGGGTGTCGTCATTGCCGCAATAGGGACAGCGCATCTGAAATACCTCTCGAACGCCGGATCCCGCAGGGATCCTCCCCTGCTCTAAGAACGGGGGAGGGGGACCATGCGCAGCATGGTGGAGGGGGCCCTAACCGGCCCCGTCGTCAGCCGTAGATCGGGAACCGGCCGGTCAGCCGCTTCACCTTCTCGCGCACCGCCGCCTCGACGGCGGCATTGCCCTCGTCCGAATTGGCCTCGCGCAGCCCATCCAGCACCTCGACGATGAGATTGCCGATCTCGCGGAACTCGGCGACGCCGAAGCCGCGCGTCGTCCCCGCCGGGGTGCCGAGCCGGATGCCGGAGGTGACGAACGGCTTTTCCGGGTCAAACGGAATGCCGTTCTTGTTGCAGGTAATGTAGGCACGGCCCAGCCCCTGCTCTGCCCGCTTGCCCGTCGCGTTCTTCTTGCGCAGGTCGACGAGCATCAAATGGTTGTCGGTGCCGCCCGACACCACGTCGAGACCGTTCTCGATCAGCGTCGCCGACAGCGCCCGGGCATTGTCCACCACCTGGCGGGCATATGCCTTGAACTCGGGCTGCAGCGCTTCCTTGAAGGCCACGGCCTTGGCCGCGATCACATGCATCAGCGGCCCGCCCTGCAGGCCCGGAAACACGGCCGAGTTGATCTTCTTGGCGATCTCCTCGTCATTGGAGAGGATCATGCCGCCCCGCGGACCCCGCAGGCTCTTGTGCGTCGTCGTGGTGACGACATGCGCATGCGGCACCGGCGAGGGATGCGCGCCACCCGCGACCAACCCCGCGATATGCGCCATGTCGACCATCAGGTAGGCGCCCACTTCATCGGCGATCTCGCGGAACCGCGCCCAGTCCCATACGCGCGAATAGGCTGTGCCGCCGGCAACGATCAGCTTCGGCTTGTGCTCGCGCGCCAACCGGGCCACCTCGTCCATGTCGAGCAGGTGGTCGTCGCGCCGCACGCCATAGCTGACGACGTTGAACCACTTGCCGCTCATGTTCACCGGTGAGCCATGCGTCAGGTGCCCGCCCGAATTCAGGTCGAGCCCCATGAAGGTGTCGCCCGGCGAGAGCAGCGCGAGGAAGACCGCCTGGTTCATCTGCGAGCCGGAATTCGGCTGCACATTGGCGAAGTTCGCCCCGAACAGCTGCTTCGCCCGCTCTATCGCCAGCGTCTCGGCGATATCCACATACTGGCAGCCGCCATAGTAGCGCTTGCCCGGATAACCCTCCGCATACTTGTTGGTCATGATCGAGCCTTGCGCCTCGAGCACGGCGCGCGACACGATGTTCTCCGACGCGATCAGCTCGATCTCGTGCTGCTGGCGGCCGAGTTCGAGGCCGATGGCCTCGGCGATTTCGGGGTCGGTCTCGGCCAGCGTGCTGGAAAAGAAACCGGGGAAAAGCGGAAGGGACTGGACGGCGCTCATCGGCGTCTC
>VFQR01000831.1_pt1 | contig 31298 bp, 26 predicted proteins | sample 3512321 | NCBI WGS metagenome assembly VFQR01 (sample SAMN10412374, study PRJNA504923) | tailings metagenome | isolation source: Relicate 3 Philex TSF1 revegetated site | place: Philippines: Tuba, Benguet | collected 2017-08-29 | reverse complement strand
CCTTTGCAATTAAGCGGAAAGAGTCAATTCATTCCGCGAAGAGAGTAGTTACCGGGAAAATGATTACCGGAGAGTGTGAGTCTCGCATAACTTATCTGCTGACAACACATTGCAGAGTTATTCAGGTTGTCAGACGATGTTAGTTGCCACCCAAATAATCGTCAAGGACGTCCCGGTCAGGTGAAAGAAATCATCCCCCGAAGCTGAGATGTTTTTCCATCAGACAAAGAGACGGGTTTTCGGGTTCGATATGTTCGCATGAACATATTTCTTGCCAGGGTTGGGTCATTGCCATATAACTTTGGATAGAGGCGAGTGAATCTGTCGAAAAGATTTACTGACAGATTGATCTGCCTCGTCTGGTAATTCGTATCAGAAACAGGTCGAAAGGCAGGCGGGAATTGCCAATCTGACTAAATGTTCACGCTGTGGTTGGGCCACTGGTGAGCCGTCTTTGAGGCTCTGGAACAATTCTGAATTCTGTTGGTGACAGGTATGTGACCAATTCATGAGGGGATGGAACCAGTGAGCGAGTCGCAGACGAAGAGTGTACTGGCAGCTTGAGTAAAGATAGCGGTCACTTTTTGTGATTGGCAGGGCAGAATCGTGGCACTTACGGATACTGATCGAGATCTGATCAATCGCTGCCTCCGCCGGGAAGCCGGTGCGTGGAGGGAGTTTGTCGACCGGTTTTTGCCGTTGTTTGCCCATGTGATTCATCATTCGGCCGAGGCGCGAAGCATTCCGCTGCAGAACTCTGATGTGGAGGATCTCTGCTCAGATGTGCTGATCGCGATCACAGAAAATGATTTTGCTGTGCTGAAGCGGTTTCGAGGGAAGGCTTCTCTTGCAGCGTATCTGGTTGTGGTGGCTCGCCGGGTCGTAGTGCGTGAAATGATCAAACGGCGGATGTCCGAAGCTTTCGGGCATGTGCGTTCGAATCATGTGAACTCCGGGCAGGGTAGCGATGTCATCGAGCCGGTGGCACCAACCGAAGTACGACGGATCGAGCACCAGGAAGTCATTGAGAAGATCCTGAGTGGACTGCCGGCCCGGGATGCCGAAGTGGTGCGTAAGTACCACATGGAGGGAAGCAGCTACCAGGAGATCAGCCGCCAGGTGGGGATTCCGCTGAACTCCATTGGGCCGATTCTTTCCCGTGCGCTGGAACGGATGCGTCATCGAGTGGCCTCGACGTGATGGAGGCTGATTTCACAGTCGCTAATCGAATCCCGTTCAATGGGGCCAGGTTCTGAGCCAGGCCTGTAACATGAGCACTCCCCAGAGATGGTAATTCCAGACCGGTTGACCGTGGGTATGTGCGTGCCAGCGCTGCCTGATGAGAGGCGTGTTATAGAAACCGGTGGCGTTCAGGCTTTGTTCCGAGAGCAGGTCTTCGGCCCAGTCGCGCAGGTCTTCGCAAAGCCAGCGTTCCATCGGCACACCGAATCCCTTTTTGGGGCGTTCGAAAAGTTCTGCCGGGACATATTTGTTGAGAATTCGCTTGAGAGGGATCTTGCCACTATTGGCCTGACGCTTGAAGTCCAGTGGTAATGTCCACGCGAACTCGATAACGCGATGATCAATCAGCGGGGCCCGGGTTTCGAGTGCCACAGCCATACTGGTTCGATCGACTTTTGTGAGGATGTCGTCGGGCAGGTAGGTGCGAGAATCGAGATCCATCCAGCGCTCTTCGGCATGAGGTGATGCCAGCCAGGTCTCTCGATTCATGAACTCGGTGCTGCTCGAGGGAATGCCGACGGTGCCGGGAGATTGCTCAGTCCAATACTGCATGTGAGACAGGTAAAGATCATCGCTCTCAGCATGGGAGAACAAATGGCTGGCGTGGCTGAAGCGTTTTTGCCATTGAAGCGAAACCGATTTTGCCAAGGGGACCGCCCATTGACAGAGTTTTGCAGCCATTAACCTGGCGGGACCAGGAATTCGCTGCAGCATGCTGGCAATCTGCTGGGTTTGGAAATAGCGGCGGTAACCACAAAAGAACTCATCGCCCCCATCGCCGGAAAGTGCCACGGTCACTGATTGTCTGGCAAGCTTCGAGACGAGGTAGGTCGGGATTTGTGATGAATCGGCAAATGGTTCGTCGAACATTTCCGGGAGAAGCGGGATGACATCCAGGGCTTCGCGGCCCGAGACAATATGTTCGACGTGATCAGTTTTCAGGTGCTGGGCGATCGCTTTGGCAAAGGGGGCTTCGTCGTAGACTGGGTCTTCAAAACCTATGGAGAAAGTGCGGACAGGTTTGGACGACACCTTCTGCATCAAAGCGGTGACGAGGGATGAATCGATGCCGCCAGAGAGAAAAGAACCAAGGGGAACATCGGCAATCATACGCAGCGCGATTGCGTTTTCGAGCAGTTGTTCGAGTTGCTGGAGGGCTTCATCGAAGGTTCCCTGGAAGGGATTGGCCAGACCTTTGGCAGAGGCGTCTTTGCGCATGCTCCAATAAGTCTGCGGTCCTGTGGACTGGCCCTGGGCATTGATGGTCAGAATGGTTCCCGGCTGGAGTTTCCAGATGTGTGCGTAGATGGAATAGGGGCCGGGGATGTAGTTATGCCTCAGGTAGAGAGGAATCGCATGACGGTTCAACCTTGGTTCAAAGCGGGGGTGAGGGTGCAGGGCTTTGAGTTCGGATGCAAAGAACCATGTTTGACCAATGCAGCCGTAGTAGAGAGGCTTTTTTCCCAGTCGATCACGGACGAGCGTGAGTTCTCGCTCGCGATGGTTCCAGGCGGCGATGGCAAACATGCCGACGCATTTTTCGATGGTGGGGCGAACCCCCCAGATGTTGAAACCTTCGACGAGCACTTCGGTGTCGGAATGGCCTTTGAAGGTGACACCGAGTGAGGCCAGTTCCTGGCGGAGTGTGTGAAAGTTATAGATTTCTCCGTTGAAGACGATTGTCCATTCGCCATTGGCAGAATCCATTGGTTGGTGGCCAAGTGGTGAGAGATCGACAATCGCCAGTCGAGTCTGACCGAGTGCAACGCCAGATGGCCCATCGATCCAGCATCCGGAGTCATCAGGGCCACGATGCTCGAGGCGGTTGGTCATCTGGCGGAGCACATGCTCTGCCTCATGGAGTGGCATCGGGGCCTGAGGAGCGTAAAAACCAACGACACCACACATACCAACTCCGAACTCGAAGAAGATCCACCGGGAGATTCTCTGGATTCTGTCGTCACAGTTCTACTCCAGTTCTGCCGAACCTGAGTAGTTCAATGGTGCATGGGTCTGGAATTTCCCGGGGGATCATGCGGATGGGTGGACGAATTCCTGCTCAATTTATGGATTCGTCTGCAAGGAACATATGGGCCAATCGGAAAATCAGGGTTATTTTGACCGGAATCGAGAACTCCGGACAAATGACAAACCAAAGAGTCGGAAAAACGTCTTCCTGGGCGATATCTCTGGAAGATTTATTGTGCGAAAAGTCATGTTGATAGACCTTTTGCGATTGATTGGTTGCGATGTGCGGCTCTGGTGAATTAGACTTCCTGGCTGTTTGAAAAGTGTGGTGGAAGTGGCAGTCTGCTGTCGTCAAGTTTTTCACATGATCGATGCCGGGCATGCTGAAATGAGGAGTAATAGCCAGTGACCAGAGTCCTTTACTGCGGCGATACTTCGCTGGAGACGGCGGCTGGTTATCTGGCGGGCCTGATGACCTCGTGGCAATGGGAGTTTGACTATGTCCCCAGTCATGTCGGGCTGGATGCTGGTGAACTTCTGGTCAAGCAGGATCTGGTCATTCTGAGTGATTATCCTGCGGAACGAATGACCGCACAGGCCATCGATCAACTGGTCACGATGGTCAAGGCTGGCTGCGGACTCGTGATGCTGGGTGGCTGGGAAAGCTATCATGGTCTGGGTGGGAACTGGGACCAGACGGCATTGGCAGAAGTCTTGCCGGTGGATATGCACTCTGCCGATGACCGCATCAATTTTGACCAGCCGACGTTGGCCATTCCGGCGGCAATCAACAGTGTCTCGCATTCGATTCTGCAGAATCTTCCGTGGGAAGATCGTCCTCCGACCATTGGGGGCCTCAATCGCATCACGGCGAAAGCTAAAGCTCAAACCTTGCTGATGGCCCGCGTCTGGCGGCCGACTTTCAGTCTGGAACATGGAAAAACGACCTGGGAACACGCAGATCATCACCCACTTCTGGTGGTTGGAGAAGCGGGCTCAGGGCGAGTGGCTGCGTTTGCCAGTGATGTAGCACCTCACTGGGTGGGTGGACTGGTCGATTGGGGCCCCGAACGGGTGACGGCACAGGCTCCGGGAGCCGGTGCAATTGAAGTGGGAAATTTCTATTCACAGTTTTTCCGGCAGATGCTGGAGTGGGTCGCCAGATCAGCGCAATGATCCCATCGAATGGGTGGGTCTGAATTCAACGTCCTAAAGAAATCTCTGGAAGGTTTGGAACGAAATGCTCGCAGGCAATGCACTGATTGGACAATCGGGTGGGCCGACATCTGTAATTAATACATCGCTTCTGGGGGTGTTGGAGACAGCCCGGAAGAGTAAGCCCATTCAGCGTGTGTTTGGTATGCGGTTTGGTATTGAAGGTGTTCTCGGTGACCACCTCGTTGATTTTTCCAATGAAGACGCGGCAGTCTTAAAGGGATTGCGGGGAACCCCAGGTTCGGCACTCGGTTCGAGCCGCCTGAAGCTGAAGGATGAGCATTTTCCGGCAGTGCTCAAGCAACTGAAGAAGTACAACATTCGCTACTACTTCATGATTGGCGGTAACGACACAATGGATACGATCCACCGTGTCGTGAAGTATGCCGGGGAAAACGGCCATGAGATGATTGGCGTCGGTGTGCCGAAGACGGTCGATAATGATCTGTTTGGCACTGATCATACCCCTGGCTTTCCGAGTGCAGCCCGTTATGTGGCCATGAGTGTATTGCAGGGTGGGCTTCTGGCAAAAGACATGCAGCGTGTCGATCAGTTTGTTGTGTTTCAGACGGTTGGACGCAGTGCGGGTTGGCTGCCAGCAGCGGCGGCATGTGCCCGCGGAAACGGTCTGGCGGCACCGCACGTGATTCTCTTCCCGGAGCGCCCTTTTGTTCGCGATGCATTTTTGAATGTGGTCAAGAAAGCGCAAGAGAAGCACGGGTTTGTTTCGATTGTCTGCGGCGAAGGGATCCGTGATGCCAACGGACAGCCGGTGAGTGCTTCGCAGACTCGTGACAAGTTTAACAATGTCGAGTTTGGTGCGATGGGCGGAACCAGTGCGGCCATGATGCTCCACCGGATGATTTCGGATGAGTTCGGCTGGCGTGGTGAATTCCAGGTGACGGAATCGTTGCAGATGTGTGCGGCAGACCGCGGGCTGAAGCTCGATCTCGATGAAGCGTATGCCTGTGGTAAAGAGGCTGTTCGATTGGCTCTTGCAGGAACCAGCGGCGTGATGGTGACGATGCAGCGCGTCGGGAAGAAGACCGACCCGTACCAGATTGGTTTTGGTACGATTCCTTTGGGAGAAGTCGCCAATCATGAGCGTCCGATGCCGGATAACTTTATCTCCAAGGATGGCTTTGATGTGACGAAGGCCTTTCTGGACTATGCCAAGCCTCTGGTGGGCGAATTGCCAACTTACAGCGTGCTGGCAGCGAAGAAAGCGAAGGCGTAGGGGATTAGGTGGGTGGATGGTTGGGAGTTGAATGAGCTGCCGTGGAGATCTCGGCGATGGGTGTTCCCAAATTCAAGTTCGTGGCCAAGGCCGTCGAAGGCGGTTGTTGGAGAATCTGGAACAGAAGAACATCGAGATGGTGGGGCAATCCTTTCTCGTTCTATCCCGAAGAATTGCTTGCCGAACTGAATGGTCCGAACCGTATCGAGCGGATCATAGAGCTCTGCAAGCGAAAATGACGACTGTGGTCTGATTACGTATTGGCTTGGTACTGACAATGGTGTCTGCCAAGTTCGTTGCTGAACATGGTCCGCACAGCGGACTCTACTTTGACAGGTGTTTCATGTTTGCTGATCGTGAGCCGTATGCCGGGTTTGGACTTGTGGCCGATATGCTGGCTGTGCCCCAGGTGATTCGTGAGTTCGATCCTCGAGTGGTGAGTGAGACTGCCCAGGAGGTTCGCGCGGCTGGTCGATTGCTGCTGACAGGCGAAGGATCGAGCCGACTCTTCCCTGGGAAAAATGCCATCATGTGCTCCCGCCAGCAGGGTTGGCCATGTGTGCTGCATACAGAAGCTGGTCGGCAATCACAGGATTATGCCCTGGGCGACTGGGCCGTCCTGGCCGCTTCAAATAGTGGCAAGACCGCAGAAGTGATTCGGCTGTTTACGCAGCTCAAAGGGGCTGGGCATCCGGCGCTTTACAGTTTGACTGCTCTGGCGGCATCGCCACTGGAAGCTCTTGCCAAACGGGGACATGTCCTGAAGTGTGGTAAGGAAGGTGCCGTTGCAGCCACCAAGAGTGTGATTGAACAGGCTCTGGTGGTGCGGGCACTGGTCGAGGCAGTGGCGGGTGAATCGAATCTCAAGGGCCAGTTGCCCACCTTGGCGGATCAAGTGCAGAAAGTGCTGACTCAGCCGATCGATCGCGAGATCATCGAAAAACTGGCCAGGGCCAGGACGATCTATTTCGCGGGACGGAATGATGGTGTCGCCGAAGAGCTGACACTTAAGACCAATGAAATTACGCGTAAGCCCAGCGACTTCCTGGAAGGGACGTATGCCGTCCATGGGATTGAAGAGATCATGCACGCTGACGATGTGGTCGTGTGGATCAATCCTTATGCTGAGTCGGAACAGAAGTTCATGGACGTGCTGGTGAAGGGAGTGGGCTTAACTGTCGTGACCATTTCGCCGCGCGAGACGATGTTCCCGAACATTCAGATTCCGGATGGGGGAAGTCTGGCGGGGTTTGTCGAACTGTGTGCTGGCTGGAACCTGCTGGTGGAGATTGGCATGGCTCTGGGCGTGAATGTGGATAAGCCCCAAAGAGCCCGCAAAGTGGGCAACGAGTTTGTCGCGGGCTAAACTTGCCACGTGAGAAAGATGATTGCCCTCGTGAGAGACCAGCCACATGGCGGAGGATATTTGCACGCGACTGCTGGATCTCTGGCCGGCGGAAGTCGATCGGATTGACTATTCGTTGCCGACCGCTCCGGACAATCTGGCGTTCGACGAAGCACTGCTGCTGACAGTGAACGATGAGCCGGAAGCGGCGTGTGTGCGGTTTTGGGAACTGCGCCGGTACGCCGTCATTCTGGGGCGTTCCAACTCACGTGAGAAAGAGGTGGATGCAGAAGCCTGTGCTGCTGATGGAGTGGAGATCTTTCGGCGGTGCAGTGGAGGGGGGACTGTCGTGGCTGGGCCGGGCTGCCTGATGTTCACAGTCGTCGTGCCACTCACTGCCGAGATTTCCAAGCTGGGAGTACCGGCGACAACCTGTCAGTTGTTAGGCAGAATCGTCAAGCAATTGCGGCCCATGGTGGGTGATGTGCAGATCAAAGGGACGAGTGATCTGGTGATTGGTGAGCGGAAGTTTTCCGGGAACGCCCAGAAATACAGTCGGCATGCGCTGTTGCACCATGGTTCGATTTTGTACGGATTTGATCTGCCAAGAATCAGTCGATATCTGAAAATGCCCTCCCGGCAGCCCGATTATCGAGTCGGTCGTGGCCATGATGAGTTTGTCATGAACGTGGCGGCGACACGCGAACAGCTGACGTCTGCGATTGCCACTGCCTGGAATGCTCAAGAAGATGAGCACTTTGTGCCTCCTTATGATCTGACGGCGCAGTTGGCGCGAGACAGATATCGCACGCCTGAATGGAACGCCTGAAATACTTCGAGGAAGTCGTTTCGAGGAGAGCCAATCGGGCCGTGGATGCGACCGAAGAATAACGAGACTTCGGTCACTGCGGGATTTGCGGGCCTGAAGATCGGAAAATTGAGTCGCTGCACGGCTTTTTTCCGTCAATTGACTCTTTGGGCAGGACATGCTGTCTTCAATGGCGGGTCATGATGCAGCTCGCTTCGTGAAACTGAACTGTTCGATATGTCGTGCAACGAGCTTTGAACGATTTGAAAGGTGGGCCATGGTCAACCAGGAAGCGGATCGCGCTGTCGATTCTGAGAAGCTCAGGCACACTGCTGGTGGCCGACGGGAGTGGCTTTCGACGTTGCGCTACGGGCTGATTGTGGTGCTCGTGGGTTATCTGGCTGTGGCGTATGTTCTTTTACCTATGGGCTGGTGGCGGTACGAGAAGCGGCATCCTGCGTTGGAGAATGCCCCCACGCTCACTCATACCAAGCTTGGAATTCCCGGTGATCCGTTGAATGTAGGTTTTGTGGGGAGTGAAGAGCAGTTGGTCAAAGCTTTCCATGCCATTGGCTGGACGGAAGCCGAGAAGATTGATCTGAAATCGAGCCTGGGGATTGCTGAGAGCACAGTGCTCGACCGTCCTGATACTGTCGCTCCGGTGAGCAGTCTGTACCTGTTCGGGCGTAAGCAGGATCTGGCGTTTGAATTGCCAGTGGGTGAGAGTGCCCGCAAGCGGCATCATGTGCGTTTGTGGCGCTGTGCAGAGAAAGACGATCAGGGGCGACTCTTCTGGATTGGAAGTGTGACATTCGATGAGCGGGTGGGATTGAGCCATACGACAGAAGAGATCACGCATCACATCAGTCCGGATGTCGATGGTGAAAGAGATGGGCTGTTAAATTCCATGCTCAAGGCCAAGCAGATTGAGTCGATTGAATATGTGGATAATTTTCAGCCTGAGGCTCAGGGAAAGAATGGCGGTGGAGATCCCTGGAAGACCGATCAGCGATTGGGCTGGGGAACGCTGATCGATTGATGGGCCGCCGGGATGCGTATGATGGGGTACCCGGTACCTGTATGTTCGTCATGTGAGGGGAAGGTTCGTGTTGTTGAATAAACCTGAAGTCCACAACCAGCCAGCCTCTCCCGCTGACCGATGTGAATCGGCTGGCTGTGGACATGACCACGATCACGATGACCATGGTCACGACCACTGTCATCGGCCAGATGCTGTGCAGCAGGGGCTGCCAATTGTGCCAGTTCGTACGTGCGGTCATGGTCATTCGCATGGACACGGGCATATCCATGCCCATGGGGCAAGTATCAACCTGGGGATTGCGTTTGGGTTAAATCTGCTGTTCACGATCATCGAGTTTGCAGGGGGGTACTGGACGAACAGCATTGCGATTACGACAGATGCCGTGCATGACCTGGGTGATTGCCTGTCGCTGGGTCTGGCGTGGTGGCTGCAGATCATTTCACGGCAACCGAGAAGTCCGCGGTTTACTTATGGAATGGCGCGATTGTCGCCTTTGGGAGCCTTCCTCACGGGCATCGTGCTGATCTTCGGGTTGGTTTACGTGATGGGAGAATCTGTGCAGCGGTTGTGGGATCCACAAACTGTCGCAGGCGAGAAGGTGGTGCTGATTGCCATTCTGGGATTGATCTTCAATGGATTTGCTGCCTGGCGACTGCACGGCGGGATGACACTCAACGAGCAGGTGGCGAGTTGGCACTTGTGGGAAGATACACTGGGTTGGGCCGCCGTGCTGGTGGGTGGTGCGATCATGTCGATCTGGCATGTTCCGCTGCTTGATCCACTATTGGCCATTGGTCTGGCGGTCTTCGTGTTGTGGAACGTGAGTCGAAATCTGTGGCGTGTGGGCGAGTTGTTCTTGCAGGCACTCCCGGAAGGGATGGATGCGAAATCGCTGGAATCGATGGTGCAATCGATCGCGGGTGTGCAGAAGGTCGAAAATCTCCACGCGTGGACACTCGATGGTGAACGGCATGTGCTGACGATCCGCGTGTCCTGTTCACCAACGACGTTCGAAGAGGTCGAACAGGTCAAATCCCGCATCCGGGAAAAAGCCGCCCAGATGGGATTTGAATCAGTGACAATCGAGACGTGATTGAACCTGTAGAAACGGGACAAAGCCGACTGGAACTGTTGAGATTGACGGACCAATGCCGTCGGGTACTTTTCATACAGCTTGATATGGGAAACAGGAGTTCTGCCACAGGAACCTCGATCGCTGGGAGGCAGCACGATGCCCGCGGAGATTCAAGGAGATTGCGAGTCATGCGGCCATAGATGGGAGACCATCTCGCTGACTTACCGCATCGGTCCAATCGATTACCAAAAGGACAATCTCACGTCACTATGGTGCCCCCAGTGCATGCTTGAGCTTCATTGGGTGCAGTCAATCGACCGCAATGCCTGGGTACGATGGCTGCGGTCAAACGAGGAGTTTTTAACTCGGTCTCATTTTGCAAGATATGTCTGTGAAACAATCTCGGGCATTGTCTCCAATGGTCGGTTGTATATCCCCGTAAAGGTTGAATTGCCCGAGATTCCATGCCTTCGTTGCCAAACATTGCTCGAGTTGGAGATAGAAGGGCAAAAGACAGCAATTTGCCCAGGTTGCAATCAAAGGTCGGGAAAGCTGGCAATCTGTGCGATGGTGTCGGTCGTCTATCCGGATAGCATCCCATGATTATGGCAATCACAAACGTCGCCGTTCTCCGGAGATCATGTGCTCAAAAGGGGCCAGATTCACCGTTTCCCACAAGCCAGGTACTAGCTTTATGTCGTCTGAATTGGTGATCGCTGAGTCTATTCCGACTCCGGAATCATGATCCAGTCGATTTGCTGCTGGGTGTTCAGGGATGAACCCATAGGGGATCATGGCTGTTGAAATGCGCGGCGGTTTCGTGCTTGGTGCGACAATGTGTCGGTTCGAGTGAGGTCAGTCGCTGGCCGATTCGGTTTTCCTGATATTCAAAAGCGATTCGCTGCGACCTGGAAGCAAACTTTTCTCTCTGGAACATCTCTTGCAGCCAGTAGAATCGAGATTTGCGAAAACTGTGGTGAGATGACCGGGTCAGGAGAGGAGTTTGAGCATGCGGGGAATCTGTTGGGCAGCGGTGGTGGCGGGTTGTTTCGTTTTGCCGGTGTCGTTCGAAGCGAGCGGCATTGTGCATCCTGTTTCGTCGACTTGCGAAGGGGCGGAGGAAGGGCTCGCCGCAAACGTTGATCCGTCACGGGCCAAGGCGATCGAATTCCTGAAAACATCGCAGATGAAGGATGGCAGTTGGACGACGCCACGTACTTCGGGGATCACGGCTCTCGTGGTTTATGCGTTGATTGATGCGGGTGTGCCAGTGACTGATCCTGTGGTGGCCAAGGGATTTGAACGGATTGCCAGTTATGCCCAGCCAACGGGAGAAATTGCCGCCCCTGGCAGTCCGCATGCGAGCTATGAAACTTCGGTTTCCGTGATGGCGCTAGTTGCTGGTAATGCCGGGGGACAGTTTACGGAGATTATTAAAAAGGCTGAGCAATACTTGCGTGGAGCTCAATACAGTGAGGCGAACAATACCGACAAAGCCGACGTCGCCTATGGTGGTGCTGGCTACAAAGCGGGAGGTGGGAAGCCCGATCTGTCCAACACGGTCTTTTTTCTAGATGCACTCAAGGCGACAGGCGCGACTGAACAAGACCCGGCTGTCCAAAAAGCTCTGGTTTTTCTGTCGCGATGTCAGAACCTGGAATCCGAATTCAATACCACGCCCCAGGCAGCCAAAATTAACGATGGCGGCTTCTATTACAACCCCAACGGCCCTGGTGTTTCGCCTGCGGGACAATCGGATGAAGGGGGCTTGCGTTCCTATGGAAGCATGACCTATGCCGGCTTTAAGAGCATGCTTTATGCCGGCTTAAAGGCGGAGGACCCGAGAGTGAAAGCCGCTCTCGACTGGATCAGTAAAAACTATACGCTGGAAGAGAACCCGGGGCTGGGTGCGGGTGGTCTATACTACTATTACTATCTATTTGCTAAGGCAATGGAGGCCAATGGTGTTAATGAATTTACAGATAGCAAGGGAGTGAAACATAACTGGCGTAATGAGCTGGCACTTCAACTGATGGCACTCCAGAAAGCCAATGGAAACTGGCTCAATGATCGTTCGAGCCGCTGGATGGAAGGTGACCCGAATCTGGCGACAGCTTATGCGCTGGTGGCACTCAATCGATGTGCCAAGAAGTAGCATCGGGAGTATTGAGTCAATATGTTGCTTTAAATGCGTTCACCCTGCGGTGTTTGCTGCTCAATGGGCAATCACCGCAGGGCGGATTTTCTCTGGCTGATGAAGATGTTTTGTAGCTGTCGCTATGAAAGCTACTTGAGGTCGAAGGAGAAATCGTTCTTGCCACCCTCGATGACTTGTGCAGAGAGGCCCGATTTGGCAGGGATGGAAAAGTTTTCGGGGACATCCCAGGTTGTTTTCACAATGATCGCTGGTTGAGTTTCAGGTTCTTTGGGATGTGGCTTGGTCTCGACGGTCTTCTTGGTGATGGTCACGGTGTAGTTGCCCAGTGGAGCGCCGTCATTCGGATTGAATGTCGTGAGGCGAAATTTCCCAGCCGAATCTGTGACGCCAAAAGGTGATGATTTTCCATCCATCGAGATAAAGTTCACCGTGGCACCTTCAACGGGAGTTCCGTTGAGCGTCACGATGCCAGCGACGGGAATCGTTTTCGGGCGTTCCTTCGTCCATTGATCTTCCGATGCGCCACCGCAACCCGTGAAGACGAGTGAGAAGAGGAATAATCCAAAGAAAGTCAGGTTTTTCATTTTGGAGAACTCATAGGTTGATTGACGGTAAAAAGGCAAGGCTGGAAAGAATCAGGCCTTGCACGAATCCCGGCAAGGCCTGAAACCATCCTGTGAACAATCAGTCTTTAGAAATCGCCGATGACATCTCCGCCCGATTTCGTGCCGAGTGCACCCCAGACTCCATAAGGACTCAGAGCCGGCATGGTGGCTTGTGTGCCATCCGCTGCCTGGTTGCCAGCGTCGATATTCTCGCTGATGAAGCGAACGGCCCCGTCCCCCATGAGCACATGGACGCCGCCGGTGTGTTTACTGCTGCTGGAATAAATGCCGTTGGTGGCATCACCATTACCAAATGTGCAGGAGGGAGAATTGGGTGGCAGGATGGTGGTCACTGCGCTGAAAGCGGCTCCTCCATCGGACCAGCGTGCCCCGCGATGTGGTTGAGGATTGGCAGCTGCGACATACTGATTCGTGGTACGATCAAACCGTGCACGACAATCATTGGGAATTGTGGAGCCAGTCCCCTGATCGACGTTCGAGAGATCGCGACCAGCCGTCGAGAAATCCATTTCAGCCATCAGGATGGTGTTACTGGTTCCATCAGTGATGTCGCCGATTCGAACGCGAGACTGATAGCCGAAAACTCCGCGAGGATTGCGATCTTGAACGCTTGTCACGGAGTCACCTGCACTGAAGCCATAGGATGTTCTGCCGTTTGGACGAGTGTCTCGATGAACACCGGCTGAAGGGCAGACGATGCCAGGAATTGTCGCGCGCCACGGTGGATAGTTGATGTTGGCACCCCCTTGATTCCAGGGAGCAGGGCCACCGGGGGGAGCATTGACGGGATTGCCACCCGTATTGGTAAAGCCACCGGAAATCTGGTTGAAGAGTGGCCCTTGATCAATGTAGGGGAGGAGTCCGACCAAGCCGCTGAGGCGATTTCGATTTCCGCTCAGGTCGTCGGTCGCACCGGCACTGCCGCCCTGGCGATAGACGAGAACATTGAAGTTGTCGTGGTAGTTATGGAGCGCCAGTCCCATCTGCTTGAGATTATTGCGGCACTGGGTGCGGCGGGCGGCTTCGCGTGCCTGTTGCACAGCGGGGAGCAGGAGAGCGATCAGAATCGCAATAATTGCAATAACCACAAGGAGTTCGATCAAAGTGAAGGCACGCCGATGGCCTGCCCGGCAGGTTTGAAGTCTGAAAATGAGCATGTGATGTCACCTTTGAATTGGAAGAAATGTAGAGAGATGTGAACACAATTATACATATTGCTGTGGTATTGCAATCATATCTTCATATATTGTTTGGTCAACAATCAATGATTGCTGATTCATGTTTTTGGCAATGAAAAAGGTTTTTGACGTCAATCGTTGAGCGAATATTCGCTGGATTAAAACGAAAACTCCCGGAGCCTGAGGCAGACTCCGGGAGTTGTTGATTGTTGGGAAGTGATGTTCAAAGAATGACGACCAGTGGTTCAGGCAAGGAGCACTGCTGGACAGCCAGAAGTGGCACCCTGAAAAACTCACGAGCCTCAATTACGCCTTAAGGGTACCGCCGTAGCGGGCGTCTTTGCCGAGGAGTTCCTCAATGCGGAGGAGCTGGTTGTACTTGGCGATGCGGTCGGTGCGGCTGGCGGAGCCAGTCTTGATCTGGCCGGTGCCAAGAGCCACGGCCAGGTCGGCGATGGTGGTGTCTTCGGTTTCGCCTGAGCGATGGCTCATGATGGCGGTGTAGCCGTTGCGGTAGGCGAGCTGGACGGCGTCGATGGTTTCAGTCAGCGAGCCGATCTGGTTGACCTTCACGAGGATGCTGTTGCCAACACCCTTGTCGATCCCTTCCTGCAGACGCTTGCTGTTGGTGACGAACAGGTCGTCGCCCACGAGCTGAACTTTCTTGCCAATGGCGTCGGTGAGTTTCTTCCAGGTATCCCAGTCGTCTTCGGAAGCACCGTCTTCGATGGAGACGATGGGGTACTTCTCGCTCCAGCTTTGCCAGATACCGACGAGTTCGTCGCCGTTGACCTTCTTGCCGTCGATGTCGTAGAGGCCGGTCTTGGTGTCGTAGAATTCGGTCGAGGCACAGTCGAGGGCGAGCTTGATCTGCTTGCCGGGTTCGTAACCGGCCTTTTCGATGGCTTCGGTGATGACCTTGAGAGCATCTTCGTTGGTCTTGAGGTCAGGAGCAAAGCCCCCTTCGTCACCGACGGCAGTGCTCATGTGCTGGTCGTGCAGCACCTTCTTGAGGTTGTGGAAGACTTCGGCACCAGCGCGGAGGCCTTCGGAGAACGAGGCGAAGCCGGTGGGGACGATCATGAATTCCTGGAGGTCGATGCCGTTATTGGCATGGGCACCACCGTTGATGATGTTCATCAGAGGGACTGGCAGAGTGTTGGCGCCGACACCACCCAGGTAACGGTAAAGAGGCAGGAAGCTGGCACGGGCGGCAGCGTGAGCAGCGGCCAGCGAGCAGGCGAGGATGGCGTTGGCACCCAGGCGTGACTTGTTGGGCGTGCCATCGAGCTCGATCATCGTATGGTCGATGGCGGCCTGGTCAGTGACGTTGAGGTCGATGAGGGCGTCGGCAATCGTTTCGTTAACATTTTCGACGGCCTTACGAACACCCTTGCCCAGGTAACGCTTCTTGTCGGAAGCATCGCGAAGTTCGCAGGCTTCGTGAGCACCGGTGCTGGCACCGCTGGGGACGGCGGCACGGCCAATGGTGCCGTCTTCGAGTTCGATATCGACTTCAACGGTCGGGTTGCCGCGGCTGTCGAGGATTTCGCGGGCGTGGACGCTGGTGATTGCAAGTGACATAGCCAGAACTTTCGTAAAGAGGAACAAACCTCAGCAGTGAAACTGTTTAAAGGACACTTTGTGGTGAATGGTACAAGGAGAGCCGTGCAATTCTCCTCTGGAGGTCTACACTTGTAGCGTCCGGAACTCGATTCTGCCAACAAACAGCGGGTATGAAGGGGTTTTGGATGCAGGATACACGTTCGGGAGAAGTTGGCATGTTTACGGGATTGGTCGAAGGTGTGGGGCAGATTAAGGCTCTGGTCTCGGAACCTGGAGGAGTAAGAATCGTCGTTTCTCCGCCCGTGCAGATGCTCTTACCCGAAGATCCTGCCGTGCTGGGCGAAAGCGTGGCGATTAATGGCTGCTGCCTGACTGTGGTGGAGCTTCAGAACCACGGAAAACCGGCTGAGAAATGGAGTTTTCAGGCCGGGAGTGAGACATTGTCGAAAACAAACCTCGGAACGTTGGCCAGCGGTGCGAGTGTGAATCTGGAGCGGGCCATGAAAGCGAATGCCCGTTTTGGAGGCCATATTGTGCAGGGCCATGTCGATGGGACTGCCACAATTTTGTCGATCGATCACGAGGCGGACTGGGTCTTTATGGCGTTCGCGTTAGCTCCGGAACTGGCACGGCAACTGGTGCCTAAGGGCAGTGTGACCGTCGATGGAGTGAGTTTGACTGTTGTCGAGGCCAAACGTGATGGTTTCAGCGTGGCGCTGATTCCCCATACCTTGAAAGAAACGACGTTAGGCCAGCGACAGGTCGGCGATACCGTGAATATCGAGACAGACATTCTGGGGAAGTATGTCGAGCGGCTGATGGCGGGACGGTAATACAGAGCCTTGGAAGACGAGCCTGTTTCGTTCGAGCGAACTGGACTTGCTGAGGCAGAACTAACTCAGGCTGGAGGCTGGATTTCCACATAGAAAGAGTTTGTTGCTGGCGGGCAATGGCGAAAACTCATAAGTGGATGAGGGAACACGGGATGCTCCGGGGATATCCACAGGCTCATTTTCAGATTGCCGGAAGGGCGAGCAGAAGACTGCAAAGGCATCGGCAAGGTGTTGACTGAGTGGAGCAACAGTGACTGCGACCTGCTGCCATTGCTCGACGGGTGGAGCAGGGACAGGGACATAGAGCCCGCCGACAGTTTCCAGAAATGGCCCCTGATGCTTTTGCTGAAGTTTGGAGTTCCAGGCTTCGACCGGTTCTCGCAGCTTCGCCAGAGGGAGCGCTGGCTGGCTCAATGACAGGTATGTTGTCAAAGCGGGCCGACTGGTTGAACCTGCTGAAGACAATGAATCCAGGGGTTGCATCGCTACTGTGGTCGCCTCCGTGGTTGACTCTGCGGCCGATGCCATGGTCGCTACTGTCGAAACTCCCGTGTGGAATTGTGGAGTGACAGATTTTGTCAGAGCCGCGGCTGATAATCCGTCTCTCTGATCAGGAGATGAACTGCCGGAGAATTGGTGGCCTGTGAACTGGTTAGCTGAGAATTGGCTGGCTGATAATGTCGCAGCGGTGATCCACAATGGTGCGGCAGTTGCCGACGGATTATGGGAATCGAAGGTTGAAACAACGTTTTCCATGGAGCTGGGTGCACGGAATGCGATCACCCCCAGCACCAGGCAGGCTGCAATCGCGGTAATGCCCCAGTGGGTCATGTAGCGGCTTTGTTTAACATGCCGGGTCGATGTGGTGCTGGTTGAGATTTTGCGACTGACTCGACTTTGAAGAGGTGCAGCGGAGGACTTTTTCGAGGTTGAATTTTTCCAGGTTGAAATGGCTGCACTGAGCTGTGTTTCGTCGTGCCAGTGATTCAGGCAATCCGGACAATTGAGCAGATGTTTCCGGGCGGGTTCGCTCAATAAAGAATGATCAAGTTCTGTGTGGGCAGAATTCAGGCTGTCCAGTTCAGTATGAAATTGATGGCAATCCACGATTCACCCATAATCAAAAATGGAATCCCTAAAAATCGAATCCTTGGAGATTTCACCTTGCCTGAAGCTCATTTTGAGGATTCGGAAATGAGTTGTCGCTCTTTGAGAATTGTTGCGAGAGCCTTGCGACCTCGATGAAGCCAGGTCTTGACGGTTCCTTCGGGAACATTCAGGAGTTGAGAGATTTCATCGACAGATCGCTCTTCTTTGTAAAACAATTCAAAGACCTGTCGATACTCGGGTTTAAGGCTTTCCATAGCCACTTGAATTTGAAGGGCGGTTTCGGCCTGGATGGCCGATTGCGTCTGCGTTGCCGGGACACTGAGGTGTTGTGCCGAATGCTCTTCGAGGGAAGACCCCCTTGGACGAGATTTCAAGCTCAGTCTGGATTTGCAGCGGTTGACAACAATCGCTAACAGCCAGGGTTTCAGCGGGCGTGCGGGATTCCAGTTGCCCAGATGCCTGATGGCCCGCGTCAGTGACTCCTGCGTCACGTCTTCGGCATCCTGATGATGCCCCAGCATACGGATCGCAATGGAATAGACGAGCCGCTCAAATTTGCGCACGAAGAGTACTGTCGCGTCAGGTTCACCCTCGAGGCAACGATCGACAAGCTGGATTTCCGACGTTTCAGTCATTCCATGCATCCCTGTTTGAAAATACCCGCTTGTCTGGGGTGGGGTTTCAAAATGCTGAAACCTGGCGACGACCCGAATCCATGGGTCAGAAAATCGTTAGCGATTGACAGCTTCGCGGACCAGTTGCCGGGCAACCTTGTAGGCGTGCCGGACGGCAAAGGCACGCACTTCGATCTGCTCTTCGGTGTAGTATTTCCCGGAGTCGCTTTGCGGGAGTCCGGCCAGGGATAAGGTGAGGGGCATCAGGTCGAGAAATTCCCGGTAACGTCTCTGCTGTTCAGCAGCATTGGTATCTGCAGTGCTCATAGAAAGATTCCAGCAAGCCGAAGAGTGGAGCCAGGTGACATCCTGTTCAATCAATGCCTAGACATAATTGTTCTGGGCATTTTGCAGGGCGAGGTCAAGACCTGAGTCTCCGTTTGAATCAGAATTTCACTCATTCCCACCAAGAGCCGGGATGAATGTTGAAAGGACTCCAGGTTGAGAATGATTGGGATTGATCTCGGGAGATGATCAAAGAGCCAGAGCCCGGAAATCAGCGTCCGCCACGTCGATTCAAGTACTGCTTGATGATGTCGCCCGCTTTATCTGAAGGTTTTTCCGTTTTGGAAGGTGAAGGGCCACCAGCAGCAGGAGGCGGTGCGACTTCGACAGCGCCGGTCTCTTCAGGATTGGGGAGCCTGATCGGTGGCGGGACGACACCGGCTGAAGGCCCCTGTGCCTGAGGTGTTTCCACCGGTTGAGGAGCATAGCCGGGCATGGGGGCCGTTGGTGGATATGCCGGAGATTGTCCTGCATAACCAGGAACCCCTGGATAGGCCTGTTGAGGGTAGCCGGGCATGGGATAGCCGGCAGGATACATTCCCTGTGGGTAGCCAGCGGCCGGATAACCTGCGGCTGGGTAACCCATTCCGGGATTCGGGAATGCCGGATTGGGCATGCCGGGGTATTGAGGATTCTGATACTGGGGCATGCCAGCCGGATATGGCTGTTGAGGATATCCAGGCGGAGGTGCTCCGACGTTGGCGAAGCCTGGAGGAGGTGCCGGTGTCAAAGGTGGAGGAGGACTTCCCACAATGGCGGTATCGCCCGTGGCGACCTCGGGAGTGTAAGCCACCATTTCATAGCTGGTGTCTTGAGCTGCGGTATCGACTGGCATGGCCATTGAGAAGTTGGCCAGTTCTAAAGTCGCACGGGCAGCGTTTTCCTCGTGGACAGCAGTCCCTAGTGCTGCGGTGCCTTGCCGCGCTTCGGCAGCGGATTGTGTCTCGATACTGGCTTCGGCTTTGAGGAGGAGTTGCAGTTCCAGTTTGCCAATGGTGACCTGATCACCTTCGTTGAGAATCACTTCTCCGCGAATATTCTCACCATTGACCTGCGTGCCATTGGTACTGCCTAAGTCTCTCAGGCGGACCGCATAATCATCAATGGTAAAGACACAGTGGTGGCGACTGACAAGATCACTGTTAGGCCTCAAGTGGCAATCTTGCTCACGGCCAACGAGAAACTTTCTCGCTGCCAGGGGAATAACTTTTCCCTGATGCTTACCAACGAGGATTTTTAACTCTGCTTTGAGCATGAGTTGGCTTCTCCCAGGATCTTACCGGATGAAATCTGCCGGGCAGGAATCTTTTGAATCATTCAAAAGACGGGTACCCCGATGATGGATTCTCTGAGGACGATGAACAATGGCTGACGACAGGGGAGAATAAAGACGAACTTTTCAGATACGTTTCGCGATATGCAGTCGAGAGTTAACAAATGAAAAACAAATACTGTTAGCAATTACTTGATCATTTCACGCTACCAGTCATTTGCGAGAGCGTCAATCAATGAAGTTTCTGAATTTGAACTGAATTGGAATTCTTTCTGATTGTGTTCAAAGGTCAATGATTTGCGGTTGTTTTTTGAATGTGAGTTCGCGTTTTTGGCTACTCAAAATCTGGTGGTCATGAAGTTGGAAATAGAACCACAATGGATCTCTTCCTGATGGCGCATGAGTTTGGCGCGACATCGCTTTTCTGAGTGAGAATTCCAGTATCAGTGGTCGCTGCGTTCCGTGCGGGATCAGGCGGATGTCTCGGCTTCATTCAGGAGAGAACTCAGTTCGGCAGGCCAGTCGTTGTGAATGTGAACCTGCTGGCTGATGTTGCTGGCGATCTTTGTGGCCAGTTCCAGTCGAAGAGACTCGTTGATTGCTGTCCCGCAGATATCGCTGATGCCGTGGATTTCGGGAGTCACTGGCGAGCTGCTGAGAATGAGGCTGCCGTGCTGCAGGAGTGAGCCCTTTCGCCTGCGCTGGGCACTACCCAGGATTTTCTGATGCCGGATGACGAGGTCGTTTTCGTCGGAGCGGAGAAAGCAGAGATCGGGTTCCAGGGGCAGGTGATTGGTGACCCCGCGGAACTGTGCAGGAATGCCAATCGAGTTCAAAACATCAACAATTGGTTGATGAATTCTGGCATAGAGTTCGTGCGGCCTTTCGACGAGTTGTGGCCAATGGGGGACCGTCAGGCTGTAAGTCCATTCGCAGTCATGGAGGATGGCTCCACCACCTGAAAGCCTGCGGACCACTGGCAGAGATTGCCAGCGGGGAGTGGCCACAATGGCTTCGAGTTTCTGAAAGTAGCCGATAGAGAGCGTGGGTTCTTTCCAGGCATAAAATCGAAGAATACCAGCCTGTTCAGGCCATTGGCTGGTCGCGGCGGAACTCAGGAGTGAGGCGTCTCGACGCATATTCTCGAACCCCGAAAGTGGCTGTGGTTCGAGAATGAGATGGCAGCGTTCGAGTTGGCGCATGGGATCCAGTGCCATTGATTGAGTGACCCCAAGCTGGGGACTGAGTGAAGCGTATTTCCCAAGTCCCTGGGCCTGGTATCCGTTCGACCTGCCCATCGAAAAGAAGAAGCCCGGCAAATGTCGTCGTCGCCTTGAATCAAAGGACACGGGTTGACATGAGCAGGGCTCAGGTGGAAATTTTTCCAGGTCAGGAATCTTAAATTGTGTTTATCAGACGCCGACCTTCGGACTCCAGGAGAGGACCGGCTGCCGAGCTGCCTGGACGTCGTTGGGGCGGCTGACTGGCAGCGAATGCGGTGCATCGTGCAGGAACTCTGCGGATTCCTCGGTGATCTTGCGGATGGTCTCCGCGAAGGCATCGAGTGTGGCTTTGGATTCTGTCTCTGTGGGTTCCATCATCAGAGCTTCAGGCACGACGAGCGGGAAATAGACGGTTGGAGCATGGAAGCCAAAATCGAGCAGTCGTTTGGCGATATCCATGGCCGAGATATGTTTCTCTTTGGAGAGCTTGGAGGCGGAAGCCACAAACTCGTGAAGGCAGTATTCGCCATGAGCGGCTGGAAGAATATCCTTCAGAATCGCTTTGAGATAATTGGCATTGAGAATGGCGTGTTCGGCAGCTTTGCGAACACCTTCGGGACCCAACGTTCTTAAATAGCAGTAGCCTCGAATGAGGATGCCGACGTTTCCGAAGAAGGTACGAACTTTACCAATCGTCTTCTCGGGAGTGACGAGTTGATAGACGGTCTGGCCGTTTTCGGCAGTCATCTTTTCGATGATTGGTGCCGGGAGGTAAGGCTTCAGGAAATCGCGGACCGCAATCGGGCCGGACCCTGGTCCACCGGCTCCATGTGGGCCCGTAAATGTTTTGTGAACATTGTAATGCATCATGTCGCCGCCGAAGTCACCGGGGCGGGTGATGCCCATGATGGCATTCATGTTGGCACCATCAATGTAAACGAGCCCACCGACGTCGTGAATGATCTTGGCCACTTCAGCAATCTGCTTTTCGAAGAGGCCGAGCGTATTCGGATTGGTCACCATGAGACAGGCTGTCGAGCTGTCCGCATGCTTTCGCAGTTCTTCGACATCCATGAGGCCATTGGCAGTGGCTGGCAACTGGACACAATCGAAACCGGCAATTGCAGCACTGGCGGGATTTGTCCCGTGGGCACTGGCGGGGAAGAGCACCTTGCGGCGGTTTTCACCTTTGTCTCGGAAGTAGGCAGCGGCCACCATCAGAGCTGTGAGTTCGCCTTGTGCACCGGCGGCGGGCTGGAGGGAAACAGCAGGAAGCCCGGCGATTTCACCCAGCATGTTCTGCATTTCGTACAGAATCGCAAGCAGGCCCTGCATACGGTCTGCCTGCTGATAAGGGTGGACGTCCACAATACCGCTGAGCTTGGAAAGACGCTCATGTCGCTTGGGGTTGTACTTCATCGTGCAACTCCCCAGCGGGTAGAAGTGCGTATCTACCGACATATTCAAGGTGGAAAGATTCACATAGTGACGCACGATATCCGGCTCAGCAACTTCTGGAAGTGGAAGTGGTTTTTGTGCCAGAAACTTCGCGGGAATGAGTTCTTCGACCGCTCGGGTGGGAACATCGCATTGGGGAAGTCGAGCGGCTCTTCGGCCTGGGCTCGAGAGATCAAAAATCAATTGAGTTGAGAGAGTGTTACGCATCCAAAATCCTTTTGGCGGAATTTTTTCGCTGTGCTTTTCGTTGCAAAAATTGTTCGGTGGCAGATCCTGCTCATGGGAAAACGACACGGCAGGACAAGCGGGTTGGATGAATGGCAGGCGGGAGCCTGCCCTACTCTTACTGTCTTACTTGAGGAGATCGACCAGATGATCGATCTGGGCCTTGGTTCGTTGTTCTGTGACGGCAACCAGCAGGAGATTTTCGGTATCGGGCATACCTGGAATCGGTGCAAACTGGCTGAGTGCGGGGCCGATATCCACACCGGCTTTGGCAACTTTTTCAATCAGCGTCTGAGCACTTTGGGGGGCCTTGACGACAAACTCTTTGAATTTGGGTGTTTCACTGAAGAGAACTGTGTAGCCCGGGAGAGCGGCAATTTGCGTGGCAGCGTAATGAGCTTTCTGCAGGCACAATTCGGCCGTTTCATTGAAGCCCTGAGGCCCCATCTGAGCCATGAACATCGTTGCCCGGAGGGCCATCAATCCCTGATTGGTGCAGATGTTACTGGTCGCTTTATCGCGTCGAATATGCTGCTCACGAGCCTGCAGGCTGAGAACAAAGCAGCGTCCCCCGGTGCGATCGATCGTCTCACCAATTAATCGGCCCGGCATACGGCGGATGAAGTCGTTGCGGCAGGCCAGAATACCGAGGTAAGGGCCGCCAAATTGCAGGGGAATTCCGAGTGACTGGCCTTCGGCGACCACGATATCCGCCCCCAGATCACCGGGCCTGGCAAGCAGGCCCAGGCTGATCGGATCTGTCGAGACAACCATCAGCGACTCTTTGGCGTGAGTCAAATCGGCAATCGCAGCGAGGTCTTCGATGTTTCCCAGGAAGTTCGGATTTTGAACGATGACAGCGGCTGTGTTCTCGTCGATCGCCCCGGCGAGCTTTGTCAAATCGACAGTGCCATCTGATCCGACGGGAATGTGAATCACTTCGGTGGAGGTGTGCCCGACGTAGGTTCTCAAAACCTGTGTGTATTCGGGATGTAACGCACCAGCAATCACGACCCGGCCTGTGCGGCCTGTGGTACGCATCGCCATGAGAGTGGCTTCGCTGACAGATCCACCACCTTCGTACAAAGAGGCGTTCGAGACCTGCATGCCTGTGAGCTGGCAGATCATGGTCTGGTATTCGAAGAAGGCCTGCAGAGTTCCCTGTGAAGCCTCGGCCTGGTAAGGAGTGTAGGCCGTGTAATATTCGCCGCGACCAGTAATTTCGTCGACGACACTGGGAATGTAGTGGTCGTAGGCACCACCACCCTGAAAGCAGGTGCGGGAGGTTGCACCGCTGGAGTGTGACGCGAGCTGGCGGAGATGCTGCTCGAGTTCCATTTCACTGAGAGCTGGCGGGAGATCGAGCAGTCTGTCGAGTTGCAGCGGCTTGGGAATCTGCTGCAACAGTTGGTCAATCGAATCAACACCAATCCGAGAAAGCATCGCCTGCTCTTCGGTAGCCGTAGCGAACAAATAGCTCACGAGTGGGAATCCTACCCTGGTAAAGATGACCGCCTCTCAAGAGAGCGAGAGAGCGAACTGAAAAATGCTTGAAAACTCGACAGATATTACTGGTTCCATCACGAGGCCTGAGAATTGTAGGCGCTCGTGAGAATAATCCATCGGTGACCGTAATTTGACTGATCTTTGCAGCGGGTGGATCAACCAAGAAGATCCTCGCCTTGCCGACTTAGTGAGCTTCGGACTCGCAGTGTTTTTCGTAGGAGGCTCGATCGAGTAATTGATCCAGACCTGACAGATCTGAAACCTTCATCTTGATCAGCCAGCCGTTACCGAAGGGATCACTGGAAAGTGGCTCGGTATTGTCGCCGAGACTGGGGTTGGTTTCTGTGACGACACCGGCCAGTGGGGCGTAGACATCGCTGACGGCTTTAACACTCTCGACCTCGCCACAGGACTCACCAACTTTGAGAGCCTTGCCGGGCTTGGGCAGGTCGATGTAAACCAGGTCGCTCAAAAGCTGAACGGCGAAATCGGTGATTCCGACAGTTGCAACATCACCTTCAATCGCGACCCATTCATGAGTCTTTGCATACTTAAGTGCCGCCAAATCCATGAACTTCGCATCCTTCCGGAAAGTTTTTGTCGAAGAAATCCAATGATCTTAGTCGTCAGGTTTTGGAATTGCCTACGAGAAATGCTGCTCGTGTGGTCAATCGTGTCGATCTCTGCTGTTGAAACTGTGGTCACATCAAAATATGTTTGCGTGTGGCCAGAGTTATCGGTGCCTTCGTCAGACACAGCTTCATGGATGCCAAGGTCGCTCTTCGATTGAGTAAAGCCAGGATTTCGACGTTGTTCTCGATGTTGTGAAAAGAGATCAAGACATCTGCCGGTGACTCAATGCGACCATCGGTGATTCATTCGCAGATCGACAAGACATGCGCACAAGATATCGCGAGGATCGGGCGAGTCAAAGCGACTTCCCGGAAGAAAGTGATTATCGTCAGTGCTCATGACTTTTTGCGAAGGCGTGCGAGTCAGGAGTTGGATGAAAATTCTTCGGACTCGTAATGCGAGATTTTGTCGACACGCCGGGCGTGCCTGGCACCTTCGAATTCGGTGGTGAGCCAGATTTCGACCATTCTCATGGCGAATGGCTCGCCCAGAAGATCGCCCGAAAGACACATGACGTTGGCGTTATTGTGTCGGCGGCTGAGTTCGGCAGTGACGTCGTCGTGGCAAGTCGCGGCACGAACACCGCGAAATTTGTTGGCGACGATGCACATGCCCATGCCTGTGCCACAGATGAGGATGCCGCGATCGACCTCTCTACGAGAGACGGCTTTTGCCACGCGGGCACCGTAGTCGGGATAATCGACGCTCTCATGATCCTGCGGTCCAAAATCAAGTGCCTGATGTCCGAGATCGGAAACCAGTGCGAGGATTTTGGATTTGATTTGCACGCCGCGATGATCGCTGGCAACGGCTATCTTCATCATGACGGGTGGGATCTTAACGACAAGAGGTCCTGAATAATCTGCTGCAAATGCGTTTCAATAACTTGTTTACAGGAACGATAGACATCACGTCCCCCTCCAATCGGGTCTGCAATGTCTTTCCCGCCAGGAGACAAGGTTCGCACACGTGACGCCAGATCTGGCCTTTCGGCAAGAATGGCGTCGCGATGTCCACGTGTCATGGTATAAATCATATCGACCTGCTGCAGCAATCGCTCGGTCAGAGGCTGACTTTCGTGATTACGGAGGTCCAGCCCTTCATCGGCCAGCAGTGCAATCGCTTCAGGGTTAGCAGGTGCACCAATGGCTGCCGCTAATCCTGCGGAGAGAATGACATAACCGTGATCGACAAGTTCTTCTTCGGGGCAGTTCAGCTTTTCTGCAAGGAGTTTGCGGAAGAGGACTTCGGCCATCGGGCTGCGGCAGGTGTTCCCTGTGCAGGCGAATAGTATGACTTCGCTGGCAAGTCGCCCCATTGTGCGGTCGGAGACAACCCCGGGGAATGCGATGTTCCAATCGTGGTGACCGATCTGGACGACTGTGCCTGGCTCGCCGTAGCGGGAAGGGCCGTCATCAACGATCAGTGCCAGGTTGTTGCCAAACCTCTGGTCGGCATCTCGCGCATGCCTGAGAGGTGGCTGGCCGGGCTGAGCTTCCGAAAGTGCGATCAGCGGGCCAGGCAACAGATTCAGAATATCGGCCGGGAGTGTGTGTGCCGGGACACGGAAAGAGACTGTGTTTTCGGGGGCCGTGAGGAGATGACGGCTGGTTTCCGGGAGTTGTTCGAAGAACCATCCGCAGTGAGATTTGGGGAATCGCAACGTCACGGGGCCTGGCCAGCAGCGTCGGATCAGTTTGCGGCCATATCGCGACTGCTCCACCAGATAATCGAGTGCTTCGTCAGCCGCTTTAAGAAGGAGGTCGAATTGGGGTGGTTGATGATTGACTGCGAGTTCGGTGGCTAGATCTTTCAGTCGCTGGATACCGACTTCAGAAAGTGCGCTGGCAGCGACAGTGTAGGTGGTTTCAGTGGGGAGACCGACCAATTCACCTTGCGCCAAAGACTGGCACACCCGGTGGATGACATCTCGCGGATCATCAGAACGGCGGATCTCAACGATGTCAGTCATCGAATTATGATCCGTTCCGATCTCTCGTCTGAAGTGATGAACGCCTCGATTGCCTGCTGGAAGTGGCGTTAAGTCTAGGAAGCCGGGGCCAGCGGTTCAAGAGCTTCGACAAAAACGTCTTGAGGTTCGGGTGGGTGGCGTGGAGAAGGGGCAGGTCAGGCTATGCGACATGAGCTTCACAATGGTCGCTTTTTCACAGGAGTCGCCTCGACCCAGTGGTCGGTCTTTGTGGGGCAATTTGTGTGGGATTCCCATTGAGCTTCCGGGTGAGATGAGCCGGGAGAACCCGTTTTATCGTCAAAATGAACCGAATGAGAGAATGTTCCATATTTTACCCAGGCTTCTTATAGCCCTTATTTATTCGCCGTGCCGATGGAAACGAGGGCGATTTGTGTACGGACGAGTTGAGGGAAATTGACAGGGTGTTCGTTTGGGGAACTGTGGTTCGTCAGGCGTGTTGTGAAAGGATCCAGCCATGTATGATTGCACCATTGCTGGTGGAACGGCTCTTGCGGTCGAAGTGGCCGCGACGGCGGCACGGCTGGGATTACGAACTGCTTTGATTGAACCCGCGTCGGCATGGGAGATTTCCAGCGAGTCTGTCGGGGCGCAGTGGTCACCGGAATTCCTGGAAATGATCACTCAAAGTGAGTTTGCTGCCGCTATGAGCTCACAGACGTTGGCTCGTCGATTGCTGCCTTACGGCCGAAGAGAACAGGAACGCCAGCAGAGGCTCTTGAGGGAGGCCCGGGTCGATTGTTTCGCCGGTGCCGCAAAGGTCGTGGGGGCCGATGGCGCCTCGATTGCTGTGATGGCCATGAGTGCTGCTGATCCGTCGGTAAAGCAGGCGGTTGTCGATGGGCCACTCCTGATGACGCATCTGCTGATTGTGGCGACGGGATCCGTCGTGGCTCCCGTCCGCCATGGTGTTTCGCCTCATGCACCGCATGAATCGATGAATGGCAAAAGTTCTTTACCATCTTCGCTGGGAGAATTGTTGCTGACGAGGTCGGTGCCGCAATCGATGGTGGTGCTGGGGAGTAATCGCTGGGCCCAGGCTGTGGCAGGAATTTACAGCAGATTAGGAAGTGATGTTCTGCTGCTGGGTCGGCGTTTGCCCGAAAGGCAGAAATCGACCGAATGGCAAGAGTTTCGCGCCGGCATTCGAGGATTGAGGCAACGCGGTGATTATTGCGAAGTGGAGATCTGTAACGGGGAACGTGTGTTGGTACAGACCGTTGTTTCCTGCCAGACAGAAGTCGGTGTGACGATGGAGCTTGATCTGGGCAAAGTCGGTATTGAATCGGATGAGTGCGGGAAGCTCTGGTGCGACGCCATGGGGCGAACCTGGCACCCACAGATTCTGGCGATGGGTTCCGTGGTGGGTTTCCCGGAAGAACTCCGGCAGCCTCGGAATATCAGACAGCTTCTGGAAGAGGTGTATCTGCTGAAGGAGTCGCGAACTGAAAATTCCAGCTCACATCCAGCAGGCATAGGCCGAATGAAGTCTCCAAAGTGGCTGTCTGCCTCAAGGGCCAGTTTGCCGACAAATTGATTAACTCTTCGGCTGTCAGTTGTCGGGGTGTGCCAATGAGAAAGCCCAATTGTGGCAGGTTCCCTTTGCCGGAACCTGCCACCATATTGGCCACCTCACCGACGATATCCCTCAACAACCCCAGATCGCCTTCAGCACCGAAGCCCGTGAGCCGCTCGACAAACTGGTCAGCGACAGTTTCGGCAACACTCAAGATGACTCGGCCCGGTGCTGTCCCGGTGAGGTCGATGGCAATTGTGATGGATTCAAGTGGTGGTGCTGAATCCGGAGGTCGGATGGCTTGGATCTGGCAAGTGGCTTGAAGCATGCAGAGAAAAACTTCGGTGGCCGCATCGCAAAAAGGGATGATCCAGTCAGCAGGCGATGCATAAGACTCTGTCACGACAAATCCTGAAAGGTTTGGAATTACAAAACGGATTGACGTCGAGGGCGATTCACTCGGCAGGAAGGTCGTGCGTCGGAGAAAGGAGTATTTTTACACGGGTCTCCGTTGAGCTGCCCTTATTTAGCAATCTGAATGACAGGGAGCCTCATTTTTTGATCCAGCCGAGTTCAACGAGAAACTTGTCAGCTTCAGCGAGAGTCTTGTCGTAGTTTTCACCTCGATTGAAGAAGCCATGTTCGGCACCTTCATAGCCGACTAACTTGCACGGTCTGCCAGCTTTTTTCATCTCAGCTTCGAATGCGACGACCGAAGCGTAGGGAACTGTGGTGTCTTTCGTGCCGTGGAGAATCAAGGTTGGTGGAGTCTGCGGACCGACGTGATGAGCCGGTGAGATGGCTGTGGCCTCGACTCCCAATCGTTCCGTGCTGAGTTTGGCACTGGCTCCCGGGGTTTTCCAACCAGCGATGGGTGCGAGAGTGCAGGCAGGATTGAAGAGAATCATGGCGTTGGGACGTTCATCACTGCCAAAACCACTGATAGTGCCGGTGGAGGCCGCAAGGTGGCCTCCGGCAGAGCCTCCTGAAGCAGCAATCTTGTCGGGATCAACGCCTAATCGCTTAGCGTTTTCTCGAACCCAGGCAATAGCAGCTTTGGCATCCTTGACGCATTCAACAACCTGCACATTGTGTCTGGATTTGACCCTGTAGTCGGCCACAATCGCAATCATGCCTCGTTTAGCAAAGTGCCGTGCCTGATTTTCAAATTGTGCTGGTGATCCGGAATTCCAGCCACCGCCGAAGAAAAACACAATTGCGGGCTTGGGAGTTTTGGGATCAGACTCTCCGAAGATCCAGAGCTTCAGTTCTGTAGAACCTGTTTTCCGGTAAGTCTCGACGCGAGCCTCCTTGAATTCAGGTGGGTAGGAAAATTGCGCAGATAAAGAGACCGGTGCCATTAAAGGGATCAGCAGGAAGCCTAAAATTCGAGTGAGTTTAAGTGATTGGTTGATTATTAGCCTTGATGGCTTTTGTTGATCGTCGTTGATCATGACGAGACTCTCGGGTGGGTGCTATTTATGGAAAATCTTGAGTGAAGTTTAAAAGGCGATTGAATGGGAATGTTTTGTCGTGGGCCGATTGATTGAGAGCGAAATGCATTCATTAACAGGGAATTAACCTGCTGGCCATCGAAGTCTCTGGCACAACGATCAGATTCAATGATGACTGCAATTCAAGTTTCAGAGAGTAACTCTCAAACAATAAATGTTAGAGAGTTCTTGACGTTCCGCAAAAATTCATACTTGATTTGACCGATCTTTTGCTAGCCGAGGACTTGCGAAATTGAAAATCTGAACTTGAAGTTGACTCGCGTGAGATCCTGATGATCTTTGCAGGTTGAACGATGACTTGGCAGATACTATTGCTAGCGCAAACGGAATTGCAGGCGTTTGCCGCATTTATTGCTGTTGCTTTGTATTCGCTGCGGCTTTCTGCACGGGCCGAGTGGGCGATGTGCAGTGCAGCGGATTATTGCTGATGCGCAGCAAGGGCAGATCCCGAGTGATCGAAACTCAGTTGGCCGATGGTCGTTCTTCAACAATGTTTAGAACGTCGAACGAATCCACTTCGATCCAATGAACTTCGATCTATGAGAGCGGGATTCTTCGCTGAACCACTTTTTCAAGTTTGGCCATGGCGGGCGAGTTCGATGGCTTGCTGCAGATCCTCGGGCAAAGGAGCTTGAAAGTCTTGCCACTCGTTGGTGAGCGGGTGAGCGAAGGAAAGGCAGGCGGCATGCAAGGCTTGTCGATTGATGAGAGGAGAGACCTGCTCGCGTTCACTTTCTGGCCAGACGAGTGGCCGGATTTCCCCGCCTTTGAGGTAGAACTCGTCTCCCACAATGGGAAACCCGATGGTTGCCAGGTGAATTCGAATCTGATGCATGCGGCCTGTGCGGGGTTTGGCCTCGACAAGAGTGTGTTTCGGGAACCGTTCGACGACTCGTAGAGAAGTTTTCGAGGCCTGGGCTTCGAGAGCATCGGCCCGGCACGACATGAGCGCGCTGGAGCAACCAGGCGCCCGGCCAATCGGAAGGTCGATGACCATTTGATCGTCTGTGAGGACACCTTCCACGAGTGCGAGATAACTTTTGGAGATACGCCCCAACTGGAACTGGATCGAGAGTAAGCGGTGCGAAAGGTGTTCTTTGCAGATGGCCATGGCTCCGCTCGTATCGCGATCCAGCCTGTGGACAATCCCGGGTCGCTCGAGACCAGGATGAGTCGCTTGTTTGTCGAGATAATGCTGGACTGCATTAATCAGTGTGCCATCAGGGATTTCGCCAGTCGGGTGAGCAATAAGACCTGCCGGCTTGTTGATGACGAGCAGGGAGTCGTCTTCAAACAGGATTTCGAGTGGGGTTGGTTCGGGGGGAATGAACAGGTCGGGTGGCTCTGTGAGTTGAATTGTCACCTGTTGGCCGGGATGCACACGTTGAGTGGTGGCAGCGACTTGCCCATCGATGGTCACCAGACCAGCGGCGACCATGCGGAGGATCCGCCAGCTCGTGTAGCTGCGAAAATGTTTGACCAAAAAACTGTCGACACGGACTCCTGCCAGATATTTTTCGACAGTGACCGTTTTTGACAGGATGGCCATCGTTTCAGAGTTCTCGTCGGGGTTCTTGAAAATAAAAAATGCCGGGTTG
>VFQR01000830.1_pt1 | contig 31316 bp, 29 predicted proteins | sample 3512321 | NCBI WGS metagenome assembly VFQR01 (sample SAMN10412374, study PRJNA504923) | tailings metagenome | isolation source: Relicate 3 Philex TSF1 revegetated site | place: Philippines: Tuba, Benguet | collected 2017-08-29 | reverse complement strand
CGACGACAGCGTCGTCGTCATCATCGGCTCCGGCGCCGGCGGCGGAACGCTCGGCAACGAGCTCGCGCAGAAGGGGATCGACGTCGTCATCCTCGAGGCCGGCCCGCGCGTCGAATATTCCGATTTCATCAACGACGAATGGGATTCCTTCGGCCAGCTCGCCTGGCTCGACCAGCGCACCACGTCGGGAAGCTGGCGCGTCGCCAGGGACTTTCCCGGCCTGCCGGCCTGGATCGTCAAGGCCGTGGGTGGCACCACCACCCACTGGGCCGGCGCCTCGCTCCGCTTCCAGGAGCACGAGTTCAAGGTGCTGAGCCATTACGGAGCGATCGAGGGGGCCAACCTCCTCGACTGGCCGATCACGCTCGCCGACCTCGCGCCCTACTACGACAAGGCCGAGGACAAGATGGGCGTGACCCGCACCCACGGCATAGAGGGCCTGCCCGGCAACAACAATTACAAGGTCTTCGCGGCGGGTGCCCAGAAGCTCGGCTACAAGGAGGTCCACACCGGACGCATGGCCATCAACTCGGCCGACCGCGACGACCGGATGGCGTGTCAGCAGACCGGCTTCTGCTTCCAGGGCTGCAAATGGGGCGCGAAATGGTCGACGCTCTATTCGGAGATCCCCAAGGGCGAGGCGACGGGCAAGCTCGAGGTCAGGCCGGAGAGCCACGTCCTCAAGATCGAGCACGACGACGCCGGCAAGGTGACCGGAGTGGTCTATGCCGACAAGGACGGCAACCTGCAGAACCAGAAGGCGCGCATCGTCTGCGTGGCCGGAAACTCGTTCGAGAGCCCGCGACTGCTGCTCAACTCGGCATCGTCGAAATATCCGGACGGGCTCGCCAATTCGTCGGGCCAGGTCGGCAAGAACTACATGCGCCACATGACCGGCTCGGTCTATGCCGTATTCGACAAGCCGGTCCGCTTCTGGCGCGGCACGACGATGGCCGGCATCATCCAGGACGAGGCCAGGCACGACACGTCGCGCGGCTTTGCAGGCGGCTACGAGCTCGAGACCCTGGCGCTGGGCCTGCCCTTCATGGCCGCCTTCCTCAATCCCGGTGGCTGGGGCCGCTCCTTCACGACCGCGCTCGACCAGTACGAGAACATGGCGGGCATGTGGATCGTCGGCGAGGACATGCCGCAGGAAAGCAACGCGGTCACGCTGCACGCCGAACTGAAGGACAAGTACGGCATGCCGATCCCCAACGTCGCCTTCTCCGACCACCCCAACGACGTTGCGATGCGCGCCCACGCGTACAAGCAGGGCGCGGCGGTCTATGACGCGGTTGGCGCGACGCGCACCTTCCCGACGCCGCCCTACCCCTCGACGCACAATCTCGGCACCAACCGCATGAGCGAGAAGGCTTCCGACGGCGTCGTCAACAAATGGGGCCAGACGCACGACATCAAGAACCTGTTCGTTTCCGACGGCAGCCAGTTCACGACGGGTGCGGCCGAGAACCCGACGCTGACGATCGTGGCGCTGGCCATCCGCCAGGCCGACTACATCGCCGAACAGATGGGCCAGAAGAGCATCTGACCAGTCTGCGGCACCGCCGAAGGCTGGTTGCCACACTCCCAGACCGGCCCCCCGGCGCGGCTGCCCCGATCGGCAGCCGCGCCGATCTTTTTGCAACAGACGCCGTCCCGGCGCGCCGCCGAAGGGTGCGCCGCACCGCCAAATCCGTTGCGGCGGGGCCGGCCTTGTGACATTCCAGCATTGCGGGAGACATGCGAGCGGAAGCCGGAATGGACAACTACGAAAGATATGCCAGCGCGCTGACCATCACCTTCGGCGCCCTCATCATCGGCGGCCTGATGGCTGCGCATCTGGCACTGCCCGACAAGGCGGGCTTCATGTTCGCGCTTGGCGGCGCCTTCACGGCCTGGCTCTGCGCGCCTGCCGTGCTCTTCAACAAGCCGGCGGCCTACCGGATCCTGCTGTTGCTGACGGTGATATTCGTACTGGCCTCGATCTACCGCTTCATCAAGTGACGGGGCGGTCGTCGTCCTCGCCGGTGTCCTCGGGAAAGGCTTCGCCATCAAGCAGCTTTCGCCCGAAGGCATAGACGATCGCGGCCGCGTCTTCCTGGCCGGCATCCATGAGCCGGCTGTAGGCGCGCCCGGCCTCGAAGTTCAACCGTCCCGCCACGCTCGGATCGGCCTCATGCAGGATCTGCGCTATGCAGCGCGCGATCTCGATCAGCGCGGCGGCAGCGGGCTCAGTCTCGGGCGCATCGCGGCGGTCGCGCGCGGAGCGCGGCGCAAAGGCCATGGCGTCCTCCTCGCGATCGCGTTGATCGACCATCACACTCCCGCCGGGCGCCACGTTTCAGCGCTGATTGGGACCGAAACAACCCGGATTCGACGATACGCGGCACTGTATGTCGAGGCCGGCCCTTGAGCGTTCCGTATGGCGCAGCACGGTCGCAAAGGAAAGGGCGAAGATCGTGATGATGAGCCCGACCGTGCCTATGCGTACCAGCGACATGGATTTTACTCCGTCCCGATTTCGCCTGGGCCCCTCGCGCATCTCCCCGCGCAATCACAGCGCGAAGGCGCTAACTTTCCATTAATTCGAATCAAGTTCGCGGCGATCGCCTCCCATCAAAAGTCGATCTGGCGGAAATCCATCCCCTTCGGACCTGCGTATCGCACTGCAGACGACTGCAGATTTCCTCTCATCGCCGCATCGGATCTCCACAGACAATGGCAGCCGCCGAACATACGGATCCCGAAGCGCCGGTGCTCGTCCTGTTTCGCAGCGATCTCAGGCTTTCGGACAATCTCGCGCTGAATGCGGCACGCGCCAGCGGCAAGCCGGTCGTGGCTGCGTTCATCCGCGACGAGGGAAACCGAGGACCGAGGCCGGCGGGCGGGGCCCGCCGATGGTGGCTGCATCATTCGCTCGCCGCGCTGACGGCGTCGCTGGCACGAAAGAAGATCGATCTGGTGCTGCGGACCGGACGCGCGGACGAGGTTGTCGAGGCGCTGATCGGCGAGACCGGGGCGGACATGGTTGTCTGGAATCGCCGATACGATCCGCCGTCGCGCGACGCCGACGCCGCACTGAAGGGGCGACTGCGCGAGCGCGGCATCCGTGCGGAAAGCTTCGAAGGGCATCTCCTGCACGAACCGGGACGGCTCGCTACCGGAAGCGGCGGGCACTACCGCGTCTACACGCCATTCTGGCGGGCGCTGTCGGGGCTCGGCGAGCCGCGAGAGCCGGTGCCGGCGCCAGCCGCGCTCAAGCCCTTCGCCGGCACGCCTCGGAGCGAAAGGCTCGCCGACTGGAACCTGTTGCCGACAAAGCCCGACTGGGCAGGCGGGCTGGCCGACGAATGGGAGCCTGGCGAGGCGGGCGCGGGCAAGCGCCTCGAAGGCTTCCTGCATGGCGCGATCGATGGCTACGGCGACCATCGCGACGTGCCCGGCATCACGGGCACCTCGCGGCTGTCCCCTCACCTCGCCCATGGCGAGATCACGCCGTTCCAGATCTGGGACGCGCTTTCGACGCGCAAGTTCGAGGCGCCCGCCGCCGATGTCGAGAAATTCCGCAAGGAGGTGGCGTGGAGGGAATTTTCCTACCACCTGCTCTTCCACAATCCCGATCTCGCGCGGCAGAACTTCAACGGTCGCTTCGACGACTTTCCCTGGCGCGACGACACCAAGGGCCTGGCGGCGTGGCACCGCGGCCAGACGGGCTACCCGATCGTCGATGCCGGCATGCGCGAGCTCTGGCAGACAGGGTGGATGCACAATCGCGTGCGGATGATCGCCGCGTCCTTCCTCATCAAGCATCTCCTGGTCGACTGGCGAACGGGCGAGGACTGGTTCTGGGACACGCTCGTCGATGCCGATCCCGCAAACAACGCGGCGAGCTGGCAGTGGGTCGCCGGGTCGGGCGCGGACGCCGCGCCCTATTTCCGCATCTTCAACCCCATCCTGCAGGGGGAGAAGTTCGATCCGGAAGGTCGCTACGTGCGACGCTTCGTGCCGGAACTCGCGAAGGTGCCGGATCGCTGGCTGCATCGGCCCTGGGAGGCGCCCGACGACGTCATGGCGGCCGCGGGCGTGAAACTCGGGAAGGATTATCCCGTACCTGTGGTCGACCACCAGGCTGCCAGGGACAGGGCGATGAAAGCCTACAATTCAACGCGTGGGGAATAACGGGGGACGCATGACAATCGAAGCGCCTATTCACGGCGGAACGGGCTACGGCCGCAGGATCGCGGTCGTGGGATCCGGAATATCGGGAGCCTCGGCCGCCTGGGCGCTCAATCCGGTGCACGACGTGACGCTTTTCGAGGCCGATACGCGCGCAGGCGGGCACACTTCGACGGTCGAGATCGATTATGACGGCCGCCCCGTTTCCGTGGATGTCGGCTTCATCGTCTATAACGAGCTCAATTACCCCAACCTGACCGCGCTGTTCGCGCATCTGGGTGTGGCGACCCATGCGAGCCACATGGGATTTTCACTCTCGCTCGACCGCGGCCGACGGGAATGGTGCGGAGAGACCTACCGCTCCATCTTCGTCCAGAAGCGCAACTTCTTCTCGCCCTCCTTCCTCTGGATGCTGCGCGAGATCCTGCGCTTCAACCGGGAATGCGTGGAGGATCGGGATTCGGGCCAGCTCGGCCACGACACGATCGGCCAGTATCTCGAAAGGCGTCGTTACTCCGCCTCGTTCCGCGACGACTATCTGATCCCTATCGCTGCCGCCATCTGGTCGACGCCCCGCATCAGCATGCTCGACTTCCCCGCCGCGACCTTCATCTCCTTCTTCGAGAACCACCGGCTCATTCATCAAGAACGTCCGCTCTGGCGCACGGTCACGGGCGGGTCGCGAAGATATCTCGACCGGCTCCTGGCGCCGCTCGGCGGCCGGATTCGGCTCGGCGCGCCCGTCAGGGCGATCACGCGCGACGCAAAGGGCGTGACCGTAAACGTCGCCGGAGCGCCGCCGGAACGCTTCGACGATGTGGTGATCGCGACGCACAGCGACCAGGCCCTCGCCATGCTGGCCGACGCCACCGCGACGGAGAAGACGATCCTCGGGGCGATACCCTACAGGCCGAACCGCGTCGTCCTTCACCGCGACCCGCGCCTGATGCCGAAGCGCCGCAAGGCATGGTCGGCCTGGAACTATTTGCGCGACAGCACCGATGACGACGACGCCGAGGTCTGCGTGACGTACTGGATGAACCGTCTCCAGGGGATTTCGAACGACACGCCGCTTTTCGTCTCGCTCAATCCATCCGTGGAGCCGCGCGAGGAGCTGACCTTCGGCGAGTGGAGCTTCGCGCATCCGCAGTTCTCCTCGCGCGCGCTTTCGGCGCAGGCCCGCCTCGACGACATCCAGGGCGTGCGCCACAGCTGGTTCGCCGGGGCCTGGGCTGGGCACGGTTTCCATGAGGACGGACTGCGCTCCGGCCTCGACGCAGCGGCGGCGCTGGGGGCGGTCGTGCCCTGGCGCAAGTCGGGCGACGGCGCGAAGGTTGCGCTGGCGGCCGAATAGTCGGACATCGTCGTCATGGCACGCACGACCAGGATGAGTGACAACGGACCGCCGCCACAGGCCGCGGCGACGCTTTATCCGGGCGAGGTGATGCACGCGCGGCTCAAGCCGTTCGGCCACCGCTTCGTCTATCGGGTCTTCTCGATCGTCGTCGATCTCGACCGGCTCGACGAAGCCGGAAGGCAGTCAAGGCTGTTTACGGTCAACCGGCCGGGGCTGGTCTCTTTCCACGAGGCCGACCACGTCGAACGGGCGGGCGAGACGGCGCGGGCGCATGCCGACCGGCTGCTCGCCGCAGCCGGTCTCGGCCGGCCCGCGAAGCGCATCCTGCTGATGGCCTACCCGCGCGTGCTGGGCTACGTCTTCAACCCGATCTCGGTCTATTTCGCCTATGGCCACGACGAGGAACTGGTCGCTCTGATCTATTCGGTCCGCAACACGTTCGGAGAGCGCCACATCTACGTGGCGCCGGTCGAGCCGGGCGACCTCACCGACGCCGGCCTGCGCCAGACCCGAGCCAAGCTCTTTCATGTATCGCCCTTCATCGGCATGGAAGCGCGCTACCATTTCCGCCTGCTCCCGCCGGGACGCGCCCTGCGTCTGAGAATCCACGAGACCGAATCGGGCGAGCCGCTGCTGGCCGCCACCTTCCACGGCGAGGCCCGGCCACTTACCGGCACGGTACTCGCGCGGTGTCTCTTGAAGATTCCGCTGATGACGTGGAAGATAATGGCCGGTATCCACTGGGAGGCGGCGAAGTTGTGGCGCAAGGGCGCCCGCTTCCACCGCAGCCCCCCGCCGCCGCCGATCGCGAGTTTCCGCGACGCGGCCCGGGCGGTGGAACCTGCCGAGTGAGGGGACCGTCCGCCAAGGCGGGAGAATGTTGATGACGAACGGCGCGGCCGAAGTCGACGCGGGCGAGCCTCTGGTGCTCGACCAATCCAACTTCGCGGACTTCACCCGCGGCCTGCCCACCCGCGCAAGAATGGTGCTCAAGGCCGCGATGCGGCTGCCCAGCGGCAGCCTGACCGCCCGGCTTCCCGACGGTCGGCGTGTTCGCGTCGGCGGGAATGCGCCCGGCCCCGACGCCGTCGTCGTTCTCCACAACTGGAACCTTCCCGGCCGGGCCTTCGCGGAGGGGACGATCGGCGTCGCCGAGTCCTACATCGACGGCGACTGGGAGAGCCCCGACGTCACCACCTTCCTCGAACTGTTCGTCGTCAACCAGGAGGCGGGCGAACAGGTCGCCGGCGGCGCAAACTGGCTGCTGAATGCCTTCCAGCGCGTGCGCCATTGGGTGCACAGCAATACGAGGCGGGGCTCGCGACGCAACATCTCGGCCCACTACGACCTGGGCAACCGCTTCTACGAGAAGTGGCTCGATCCATCGATGACCTATTCGTCGGCGCTCTTCTCGCAGGGCGCCAACGACCTGGAGAGCGCGCAGCACGCGAAGTACCGGGCGCTGGCGCGCGACACGGGGATCGGTCCCGACGACCACGTGCTGGAAATCGGTTGCGGCTGGGGTGGCTTCGCCGAGTTCGCCGCGCGCGAGATTGGCTGCCGCGTCACAGGGCTGACGATCAGCCGCGAACAGCATGCCTTCGCCGTCGAGAGGATCGCGAAGGCCGGGCTTTCCGACAAGGTCGACATCAAGTTCCAGGACTATCGCGAGGAAACCGGCCGCTATGACCGGATCGCATCGATCGAGATGTTCGAGGCCGTGGGCGAGCGATACTGGCCGGTCTTTTTCGGCAAGGTACGGGAGTGCCTGAAGACGGGCGGGACGGCCGGCTTCCAGATCATCACGATCAAGGAGGACGTGTTCCCGCTCTACCGGCGCCGCCCGGACTTCATCCAGCGCTACATCTTTCCCGGCGGCATGCTGCCCTCTCCGCAGATCCTGCGGCGGCTGGGCGCCGAACAGGGACTGTCGTTCCTGCGAGAGCGAGCCTTCGCACAGGACTATGCGCGCACGCTTGCGGAATGGCGGCAGAGGTTCTGGGCATCCTGGGACCGGATCGCCCCGCTGGGCTTCGACGAACGCTTCCGCAGGCTGTGGGAATTCTACCTGCACTATTGCGAAGCCGGTTTCCGTGCCGAGTACATCGATGTCCGGCAGGTCATCTATCGTGCCTGACCGTCGTCTTGCCTTAATGCCAGCCTGAGCGCAGATTGACCGGGCGCGGCGAGCCCGCGCGGAAAGCGAGGCGGCGTGGCGACCATAACCAGCATCAGTTCCCGCAGGGGCGACAGCGATACGCTGGGCGGGCGCATCTCGCGATCGCGCGACGCGCTCGGGCTCAGCATCGCCCTTCTCGCACGTCGGGTCGGCGTCAAGCCGTCCACCCTGCAGGCCTGGGAAAACGACCGGTCCGAGCCCAGCGTGGAGCGGCTTTCGCTGCTGGCCGGCGTGCTGGAAGTGCCGCTGGTCTGGCTGCTGCACGGCGTGGGAGACGCGCCCGCCGACGATGTCGGACCGGACCCGCTGGCGGCCATCGCGGCTCAGCTCGAACGGCTCAGACGCATGCATTCCGACACGGGGCAGATCATCGAGCGCCTTCAGCGCGAGCTTCGTCGCCTGGAAGACGAGCGCTGAGCACCCGCTTGTGCATTGCGACATCGCGTCGGCACGGCCGGGGTGACAAGTCCTGCCTGCTGCGCTAGCTTCCGACTCGTCAGGGGCCGCGAGGTCCCGCCAGTCTGCGGGAGAGAGCCGCTTGCGGCCGCCGAAGGGGAAATCGCCCGAAATCTCTCAGGCAAAAGAACCGTAGACTGGTACGACAACTCTGGAAAGTCGGGGCGAAAGCCCCGCGCCGAAGGTGTAAGCGCGACTGACAGGGTTCCGGTCGCGCGAGTCTCTCAGGCTTCCGACAGAGGGGCGCGGACACGCCGCATCGAGCGGCGGGTTCGTGCATGCCTTTGCTCCGGAGTGCCCATGGTCCAGACACCAGACGGAAATACCCTTCCCCTCGCCGATCTGCACGCCGCCGCCGGCGCGCGCTTGGGTCCGTTCGCGGGCTGGTCGATGCCCATCACCTATCCAGCCGGGGTGATGAAGGAACATTTGCATACGCGTGAGAAGGCTGGACTTTTCGACATTTCGCACATGCAGCTCTTCGCGGTCGAGGGTGCCGGTGCGGCGGCGTTCGTCGCCCGGGCGTGCCCGCTCGACGCCGCCGGGCTCGAAACGGGCAGATCCAAATACACCTTCTTCCTGAACGACGACGCCGGCATCATCGACGACCTGATCGTGACGCGTCTCGCGCCCGAACGCTTCATGATCGTGGCGAATGCAGGCAACGCCGAGACAGACGAGGCTCATCTACGCGGACTCGCGGTCGATTTCGACGTGCGCGTCGAACCGCTGGAACGCGTCTTCGTCGCCCTGCAGGGACCCGCCGCCGAAGCAGCCCTGCAAGGTGCCGGGCTCGACACCGATGGCATGGTGTTCATGACCGGTCGCGAGCCGAGGCCCGGCTGGTTCATGACACGCTCGGGCTACACGGGCGAGGACGGATTCGAGATCGCTATGCCGGTCGCCGAGGCGCGCGACCTGGTGGAGGCCTTGCTCGCCGACGAGACCGTCGCCTGGGTCGGGCTCGCGGCACGCGACAGCCTGAGGCTCGAGGCCGGGCTCTGCCTGCATGGCCAGGACATCACCCCCGGTACCGATCCGGTGTCCGCAGGGCTCATGTGGGCCATCGCGAAGCCGATCCGCGAGGTCGGCGGCTTTGTCGGCTCCGCGGCGCTTTCGAAGCGGATCGCAGAGGGGACGGCCGAGAAGCGCGTCGGGCTGAAGCCGGAGGGGCGGCAGCCCGTGCGGGCGGGTGCTCCTCTTTTCGACGCCGACGGACGACCGGCGGGACGCGTCACGTCAGGCGGCTTCGGCCCCTCCGTCGGCACGCCGGTCGCCATGGGCTATGTCCGCGCGGATCTTGCCGCCGCGGGAACGCGTCTCTTCGCCGAGGTCCGCGGCACGCGCCTGCCCGTGGACGTCCACGCCCTCCCCTTCACGCCGCATCGCTACCGCAAAGGATAAGCATTCGATGGCAACGACCTATTTCACGCAAGAGCACGAGTGGATCCGCGTCGACGGCAACGAGGCGACGGTCGGCATCACCGACCACGCACAGGAGCAGCTCGGCGACCTCGTATATGTCGAGTTGCCCGAGGCCGGAAGGACGGTCTCGAAGGGCGACCCCATCGTGGTGGTGGAGTCCGTCAAGGCCGCGTCCGACGTCTATGCACCTGCCGACGGCGAAGTAACGGCGGTGAACGACAGGCTCGGATCAGAGCCCGGCCTCGTGAACGCCTCCGCGGCAGGCGACGGGTGGCTGTGGAAGATGAAGCTCTCGGACAAGAGCCAGCTCGAAGGCCTGATGGACGAAGCGGCCTATCTGGCGATGATCGGCTGAGGAGACGCACCATGACTGCTGCGACCGTACCGTTTTCGGCCCGCCACATCGGCCCCGGCCCCAAGGACACGCGCGCGATGCTCGCTGCGCTCGGACTACCCTCGCTCGAGACGCTGATCGCCCAGGCGGTTCCGAAGTCGATCCGTCTCGACCGCCCGCTCGACCTGCCGGCACCGGTCGGCGAGGCCGAGGCGCTCGGCGAACTCAGAGCGCTGATGGCGGGCAATCGGCTCAGGCGCAGCTTTCTCGGCCAGGGCTACCACGGCACGGTCGTGCCGCCGGTCATCCAGCGCAACATGTTCGAGAACCCGGCCTGGTACACGGCCTACACGCCCTATCAGGCCGAGATCAGCCAGGGCCGGCTGGAAATGCTCTTCAACTTCCAGACGCTGGTGAGCGAGCTTACGGGGCTGCCGGTCGCATCGGCCTCGCTGCTCGACGAGGCCACGGCGGTGGCCGAGGCAGTCGGCATCGCCTGGCGGCATCACCGAGAAAAGCGCGGGCGGATCGCGCTGGCGGGCTCCCTGCATCCGCAGGTTCTCGACGTCGTGGAAACCCGCGCCGAGCCGCTCGGCATCCGGATCGAAGCGGGCGAGGCCGACGCCACGACGGCCGCCCTGATCGTGCCCTGGCCGGACACCAACGGCATCTACGGCGACCACAAGGGCGCGATCGCGCGCGCGGAGGCCGAGGGCGCGATCGTCATCGTCGTGGCCGATCCGCTGGCGCTCACGATCACCGACGCCCCGGCGAGCTTCGGCGCCGAGATCGTCGTGGGTTCCATGCAGCGGTTCGGCGTGCCGATCGGCTATGGAGGTCCGCACGCCGCCTATTGCGCCGTTTCCGACCGGCTCACGCGGCTTATGCCCGGCCGCATTGTCGGCCAGTCCGTCGATGCGCATGGAAGGCCAGGCTACCGGCTGGCGCTGCAGACGCGTGAGCAGCACATTCGCCGCGACAAGGCGACCTCCAACATCTGCACAGCCCAGGCCCTGCTGGCCAACATGGCTGCGGCCTATGCGATCTGGCACGGACCGGCCGGACTGCAGGCGATCGCCGGCCGCATCCACGGACACGCGACCCGCTTCGCGGCAGCGCTGTCCGCCGATGGAAAGCTGCAGCCGCTCGGCAAGTCGTTCTTCGATACGGTGGCTTTCGACGTCGGCCTCGGGCAGGCCGACCACTTCCTGGCCGTCGCGGAACGACAGGGCTTCCTGATCCGCCGCGTGGCGGACGACCGGCTAAGCGTGACCTTCGACGAGACGACGAGCGAAACCGAGGTTGGCGAGCTCTGCCGGATATTCGGAACCGATACCGGGGAAGCGGGCACGAACGCGATGCCGGGCAATCCGCGCGGCAAGGAATTCCTCTCCCAACCGGTGTTCCACCAGAACCGGTCGGAGACCGAGATGATGCGGCTGCTGCGGCGTCTGGCGGACAAGGACCTGGCGCTCGACCGGGCGATGATCCCGCTCGGATCGTGCACGATGAAGCTGAACGCGGCCGCCGAGATGATGCCCGTGAGCTGGCCGGAGGTGGCCGGGATCCATCCCTTCGCCCCGGCCAAGGACGCCGAGGGCTATCGCAGCATGATCGCCGACCTCGAGACGTGGCTCGGCGAGATCACCGGCTTCGACGCGGTGTCGCTGCAGCCCAATGCGGGCAGCCAGGGCGAATATGCCGGGCTGCTGGCGATCAGGCGCTATCACGCGGCGCGCGGCGAGGCCCATCGCGACGTCTGCCTGATCCCCTCCTCCGCGCATGGCACCAACCCGGCCAGTGCTTCCATGGCCGGCATGCGCGTCGTGGTGGTGGCCTGCACGGCGGAAGGCGACATAGACGTCGACGACCTCAAGGCGAAGGTGGCGCAGCATGCCGAGCGGCTGGCCGCGCTGATGATCACCTATCCCTCGACGCATGGCGTCTTCGAAGAAGGCGTTAAGGACATCTGCGCGCTGGTCCACGACAATGGCGGACAGGTCTATCTCGACGGAGCGAACCTCAACGCGCTGGTCGGGCTGTCGCGACCCGGCGACCTGGGTGCCGACGTATGCCACATGAACCTGCACAAGACCTTCTGCATCCCGCATGGCGGCGGCGGTCCGGGCATCGGCCCGATCGGCGTCAAGGCGCATCTGACGCCGCATCTTCCCGGCCACGTCTTCGAGGGCTCGGGCAAGGCGGTGGCGGGCGCGCCCTACGGCAGCGCCTCGATCCTGCCGATCGTGTGGATGTACATCCGCATGATGGGTGCGGCCGGCCTGAAGCAGGCGACCGAGATGGCCATCCTGTCGGCGAACTACGTGGCGGAGCGGCTGAAGGACCACTACCCGGTGCTTTTCAAGGGGCGCAACGGACGGGTCGCGCATGAATGCATCCTCGACACGCGCGTACTCAAGGAGCGCGCCGGCATCGGCGTCGAGGACGTCGCGAAACGACTGATCGACTACGGCTTCCATGCGCCGACCATGTCGTGGCCGGTGGCGGGGACGCTGATGGTCGAGCCGACCGAGAGCGAGCCGAAAAGCGAGATCGACCGCTTCTGCGATGCGATGGCGTCGATCGCCAAGGAGGCGGCGAAGGTCGAGCGCGGCGAGTGGCCGAAGGACGACAACCCGCTGGTCAACGCACCGCACACGGCGGCTGACCTGCTGGCGGATGACTGGATGCACCCCTATCCGCGCAGGATCGCGGCGCATCCGGCAGGCGAGGCGAGCATCGAGGGCAAGTACTGGCCGCCGGTCTCGCGCATCGACAACGTGGCGGGCGACCGCAACCTCGTCTGCGCGTGTCCGCCGATCGAGGCGCTGGCGAGCTGAGGGTCAGCCTCTGGCGAGCAGCCTGAGGTTGGCTTCCACGACCGGGTCGCCCGGAAGGGCGGCCGACGCCTCGGCGAGGAGCGCGCGCGCCTTGGCCTTCTCGCCGCGCAGCAGCTGGGAATAGCCCATGTTGTTGACGATGCGCGGCTGGCGGCCGGCGAGCTTGACGAGCTGGTCGTAGGCGCGGTCGGCGAAATCGAAACGGCCGAGCTGATCGTAGGATGCGGCGAGCCCCATCCAGGCCTCGGCGTTCTCGGCGCGGAGCTCGACGGCCTTGCGGAAGTGCTTCTCGGCCAGACCGTAGTTGGCGGCTCGGAAATGGTCCCGGCCGGCCACGAGATCGGTTCGCGACAGGTCGCGGTCGGCCGGCGCGAAGGCGTTGGTGGTGGTCGTGTCGAGTGCCGACGTCGTGCAGCCACTGACGATGAATCCCGCGACGGCGATCGCCGCCAGAATGCGGATGTTGCGCATTACCCCTGCCCCGCTCGAACCCTGCCTTTACGGCCTGGATGAACGATAGCGCGTTCCGGTTAAGCTTCCGGACCGGTTTCGCCTAGGATTCGATCGAAGCCGGCAAGACTGGCTTAACCGGGCTCAGACTGCCTGGCGCCAGAAGCCTTCGGTGCCGACGCGATCGCGGCCGTCGCGCTTGGCGCTGTAGAGGGCATGATCGGCGTCGGCGAGCACCTTTTCCAGCGACGCGCCTTCCCGTGTGCCCCAGCCGAGACCGACGCTCACCGTGCAGGAGAAGGCTCCCTCGGCAAGAGGAAATCGCATCGAGGAGAGGTCGACGCGGATGCGCTCGGCAATCGCGATGGCATCGCCGGGCTCGATCCGCGGCATCAGCAATGCGAATTCCTCTCCTCCGAGCCGCACGGCCAGATCGTTCTTGCGGGCCGCGCGCGCCAGCATGTGGCCGAACTCCGCCAGAACGCGGTCGCCGGCGGCATGGCCGTGACTGTCGTTGACCTGCTTGAAGTGGTCGATGTCGAACAGCGCGACGGCGCAAAAGGGGCCGAGGCTCCTTTCGCCCCACAGCGTAAACAGCGCGCGGCGGTTCTTGAGGCCGGTGAGCGGGTCGGTGAGCGAATCGATCTCGTGACGCCGGGCCATGCGGGAGTGATGCAGCCCAAGCGAGATCGCGCCGGCGCCGCTCATTCCCGAAACGGCGGCGATTATGTTCAGCCTTTCGGCCCAGTTGTCGGGAGCCCGCCCGATCACCCAGGCACCCTCGACCAGCAGAACCACGCCGCACAACGCGAAGGACGTGCCCATCAGGGCATAGAGTACGAAGAGCGCGGTCATCGGCGTGCGCGCCTGCTGCCGGTTGCGCAGATAGACCACGCCGGCGAGCGCAAGCAGGATACCGGCCGCGATGTTCTCGACGATGAGCGCCGCGCCGTCGAGCCCCCAAGCGAGCGGGAGGATCGAAGCGACGACGGAGATGACGGACGAGATCACCGCCGGCCTTACCGGACTGGTGCCCTGGCAGAACTGGTATGCCGCGCCAAGGATGATCGACAACCCTATTACCAGGAGGCTGATCAGGACCGGGAAAAGTGTGGGCGACGGATCCTGCACGTAGACGCCGTAGCAGAACACGTGGGCGACGAGCATGAGGATGCCCGCGGCCCAGGTCAGCATGAAGCTCTGCGCGCGGGCCGACAGCCAGGTCAACACCATCATCATGCTCAGGCAGATGCCGGAAAAGCCCGTTGCAAGCAGAAGGGACGTATAGTCCAGAAGCACGTTGCCCTTCCCCCCAAAATCCGCCCTCACCGTACGATCACGGTGAATAGAGCCAAAGTCTTTTCGCCGGGTTACCCGACGTCACTCAATTGTCGGGTGTCAGTCGCCCGTCAGCTTCACGATGATGGGAATGATCGCGATCATGACCACGACGGGAAGGATGCAGACCGTCACCGGCACCGACATCTTGGCCGGCAGGGCGTGCGCCTTCTCCTCGGCCACGGACATGCGCTTGTGACGCATCTCGTCGGAGAAGACGCGAAGCGCGCCCGAGAGGCTGGTGCCGAGCTCCTTGGATTGCTGAAGCAGCGTGGCGAAGGAGCGGACCTCGTCGAGGCTGAGCCTGTCGGCGAGCGACTTCAGCGCGTCGTCGAGCGTGCGCCCGGCGCGAAGCTCGATCGAGACGAGCTGAAGGTTCTGCGCGAGTGCGGGATAGGTCTTCATCAGTTCGCGCGAGACGCGCTCGATTCCGGCCTCCATGCTCATGCCGGCGTCCGCACAGACGATCATCAGGTCCATGAAGTCGGGAAAACCGTTCCTGTATTCCAGCACGCGACGCTTGATGACACGCGAAAGCAGTAGCCCAGGAAGGAAATAGCACATCACCGCGAAGCCGCCGACGAGTACCCAGCGGTTGGCGGCGGGCGCATCGCCGCCCAGCGTGAAGGCGACGAGCAGCGCCAGGACCGCGCCCGCGACGAGTCCGGCGAAACGAGCCAGAAAGAAGCGCCCGACGGCGCCCGGCTCCATGTATCCGGCCTGGATGAGCCGCATCCTAAGGCGCGCGACGTTCTCCGGGTCCGTCTTGGCGTAGAAATCCTGCGCGGACCGAGCGGCGATCTCCTGCACGGCGTGGCGTGGTCTTTGCGGCCTGGCGGCGGCGGCGTCGTCCGGCGCGTCCTTCGGCTCGACGCGCAGCCGGCGCTTTACGTCCGAGCGGGCGTCGCCGCCTGCGAGCACCGGCCACAGCACGGCGCAGGCACCGGCGAGCAGCATCACGAGCGCGGCCGGCATCAAGAGCCCGCCGCCAAGCACCTGAGGCACATATGCAGCCAATGCGTCCATCACGGCTTTACGTTCGCCATGCGGAACATGATGAAGTTGCCCAGAAGCAGCCAGGATATGCTGCCGCCCAGCAGATACCAGGTGAAGGGCTTGTCGATGACGTCGCCATACATGTCCGGCGCGAGTACCGAGATCGCGGCCGCCAGCAGCATCGGCACGGCGGTCAGGATGTAGGCCGACATACGACCCTCGGTCGAGATGGCGCGCACCTTGCGCCGCAGCTTGCCCCGCTCGCGTATCACCGCAGACAATCCGTCGAGGATCTCGCGCAGATTGCCGCCTGTCGCCGACTGGATCGAAACCGCGGTCACGAACAGCGGAAGGTCCTCGTGGCCGACGCGCTCGTACATCGCATGCAGCGCGGACACGAGGTCGGAACCGTAGGTAACCTCGTCCGCGATGACGCCGAATTCGGTGCCGATCGGATCGGGCATCTCGCGCGACACCATGGCGATCGCGACCGGTACGGGATGACCCGCCTTGAGGCTTCGCGTGATCAATTCCAGCGCCTCGGGAAGCTGGATGCCGAAATGCTTGTGGCGCTTCTTGCGCATGGAGCGCAGCACGAGGACCGGCAGCGCGGCACCGAGCGCCGGCAGCAGAACGATCGCGAAGACAGCCGGCAGCCCCAGCCAGACGACGAATCCGACGATCGCCGCCGCGATGCCCGTGGTCACGGCGAGGAATCGCGAAAGGGGCATGACGAGGCCGGATTGGACACGCAGAAGCTGGAAGCGCTCAAGCGAAAGCAGCCCCGGCCCGCCCTCGAGCCCGCGTTCCTTTCGCAGCTGCATCAGCACCTGCTCCTGGCTGAGCTTGTTCTCCTGCAGCTTCATGCGCCGGTTGATCGCGGTGCGGCGGTCGTTCCTGCCGGCGATCAGCAGGTATACGGCTTCGGCGATGAGGATTCCGGTGATCGCGGCGAACGCATAGATGAGGTGAAGCGTGGTCATCGGGCCGCGCGCCCCCGACCGGGCGAGGCAAAGTTTTGCGTCCTTCGAGGCTCGCTCCGCTCGCACCTCAGGATGAGGGAGGCTGGCGCAACGCGCCCCTTGTTCATGGAGGCGGAGGAAGGCAACACCCAACCTCCCTCATCCTTTGGAGCGGGAAATGCTCGACCGCCCTCATCCTGAGGTGCGAGCGGAGCGAGCCTCGAAGGACGCACCCGGATCATGGAAGCGGCTTTCGACAAGAACCCTACTCCTGCGGGCGGCCGGGCTCGAAATACTTGCCCGGGAACTCGATGCCCATTGCCCGCAAATCCTCGAGGAAGCGTGGGCGGATGCCGGTCGCCTCGAAATGGCCGAGGATCCTGCCGTCCGGCTCGATGCCGGTTCGCACGAAGCGGAAGATCTCCTGCATCTGGATGACCTCACCCTCCATGCCGGTCACCTCGGCGACGCTCGTCACCTTGCGCTTGCCGTCGGAAAGGCGGGTCAACTGCACGATGACGTCGAGCGCCGAGGCGATCTGACTGCGGATGGAGGCGACCGTCATGGGCATGCCCGTCATGCCGAGCATCTGTTCGAGACGGCCTATGGCGTCGCGCGGCGTGTTGGCATGGATCGTCGCCATCGAGCCTTCGTGGCCGGTATTCATGGCCTGCAGCATGTCGAAGGCTTCCTCGCCGCGGCACTCGCCGAGAATGACGCGGTCGGGGCGCATGCGCAGCGCGTTCTTGACGAGGTCGCGCTGCTTTATCTCGCCATGGCCCTCGATGTTGGCGGGTCGGGTCTCCATACGCGCGACATGCGGCTGCTGGAGCTGGAGTTCGGCGGCATCCTCGATGGTGATGAGGCGCTCGTCCTCCGGAATGAAGGCCGACAACGCATTGAGCATCGTCGTCTTGCCGGTGCCGGTGCCGCCCGAGATGATCGTGGTCTTGCGGGCATGGACGGCGGCGGCGAGCACCTCGGCCATGTTCTGTGTGATCGCGCCGAACTCGACGAGCTTGTGCAGGCCGAGCTTGTTCTTGGAGAATTTGCGGATCGAGACGAGGGGACCGTCGACGGCCACCGGGCGGATCGCCGCGTTGAAGCGCGAGCCGTCGAGCATGCGCGCGTCGACCATCGGCTGGCTCTCGTCCACGCGGCGGCCGACTGCGGCGACGATCTTGTTGATCACGCGCACCAGATGGGCCTCGTCCTTGAAGGGGACGTGGATCTGCTGAAGCTTGCCGGAGCGCTCGACGAAGCAGCAATGATGCCCGTTGATCAGGATGTCGTTGATGGTCGGGTCCTTGAGCAGGGGCTCGAGCGGACCCAGGCCGACCATCTCGTCGACGATGTCGTCGACGAGCGCGTCGAGTTCGGCGACATTGAGCGCGAGACGCTCCTCGAGGACCTTTTCGGTGACGAACTGGCGCACCTGCGTGCGCATCTCCTCGCGGGGGAGCTTTTCCAGCGCGACGAGATTTATCTCCTCTATCAGCATGCGGTGGATGCGCACACGCGCGTCGAGCACCTTGTCGTTGGTCTTGGACTGAGGTTCCGGCCTGGCCACGGCCGCGACGGGCTTGCGCGTCGAGGGGATGACGACGGCCGTCTCGCTCGCGGTGGCGGCCGGCGCAGGCGCGGCGCCCGGCGCAGCTGCCGGGCCTCGCTCGCGCAACGTGGAGAAGCGGGACTGCGCGCCCATGGTCAGCCGGCCCTCCTGAGAAGGCCGCGACCCAGATCCATCAGGGAGCGCGGACGTGGCTTCTCGACGCCCGCCTCTTCGGGAAGAATGATGCGCCGCAGGTCCTGGATGACGTTGGCATTGGCGTCGATCATCTGCAGGGGCACGCCGCGATCGACGGCCTCCCGGACGAGACGGTAGTTGTTGGCGATGCCGCCCACGAAGTGATCGCCGAGGATCGCCTCCACGTCGGCCTGCTTGATGCCGCTGTCGAAGGCCTTCTTCTCGAAGCGGTTGACGATGACCTGCGGCCTGACCTCCTTGCCGACGCTCTCCTTGACCGCCTGGATCAGGCGCTGTGTGTGGCGAAGGCACGGAACCGTCATCTCGGTCACGATGAAGAGCCGGTTGGAGCCGAGCAGCACCGTCTCGGTCCATGGGAACCAGGTACGCGGCATGTCGATGACGACGTTGTCGAAGAAGGCGGAGACGAGGTCCAGGACGCGCACCACGACCTCGGCGTTGAAGGAGCGCATCTCGGCGGGATGGGTCGGCGCGGCCAGCACGCAGAGCCCGCTCTCGTGCTTGGCCAGCATGACGTCCAGAAGCTGCCGGTCGAGCCGTTCGGGCCGGTTCTCGATCTCCGCGATGTCGAAGCGGGGCTCGATGTCGAGATATTCGGCGCAGGCGCCCTGCTGGAAATTGAGATCGACGACGCAGGTCGATGCCGGACGGGCGGCGGAGTGGTGAAGCTGATAGGCCGTCTGGAGCGCCAGCGTCGTGTTTCCCACGCCGCCGGCCGCCGGCATGAAAGTGTAGATCTGCGCTTCGGCGGCCTCGCCCCTGTTGCTGCCCTTGAGCGCGGCGAGGCAGGAGCGCACCAGATCGGCCGTCGTGACCGGCTTGACGAGGAAGTCCGAGACGCGAAGCTGCACCAGCATGCGCGCGGCGGCCGCGTTGAACTCCTGCGTGACGACGAGGACGGCCGTGCCCTCGTCGAGCCGGCGGATCAGCCGCTGCAGTGCCTCGATCTCTTCGAGCCTCGATGCGTCCATGTCGACGATGACGGCGCGGCACTCGGAAGCCTGCACCTCGCCCCGCAGCTCGACCACGCCGCTTTCGATGGCGACGAGCTCGATCGTGTCGGAAGATGCGAAGGCGCTGCGGGTCTCGCGCAGGAATGCCTTGTCCTGCGAGACGAGCGCGACGCGACTGCTGGCGGTGTTGCTGCTCATGATGGCGTCCGCTTTGCTCAAAAGTCCTGGGTGGCGGCGCTTCCCTGCGCGGCGCTGCCGATGGCAGCAGCCTCGGGGCGCTCGACGGGCACGACGAGATCGGTGTCCTGGACGCCGTGCGGCCAGGGATCGACCATCTGCATGACCGTGTTGGCGGCGATCGCGTCGCCGGCGCCGAAGGTCACGCCGTTCGTACGGATCGTGTCGTCCGTCGTGCAGCCCGCGGCAAGGAGAAGGACGACGAGGGCGATGGTGCTCTTCATGGCGGCCTCAGTTCGCGAGATCGAGGAAGTGGCCCGCGCCGGGGGCCGGCGGCAGCGCCTGGTTCGAAACCGGGGTGACGACCGGGCGGGCGGAAACCTCGTGCTGGTTTCCGAGGAAGTAGTCGACACCGCTCGACGCCGCGGTCGCGTCGGCGGGCGTGGCCACCTTCTTCGACGGATCGATCGGCTTCACGAGATAGGGCGTAATGATGATGACCAGATCGGTCTCGCGGCGCTGGTAGGCCTTGGAGGAGAAGAGGTTCCCGAGGATAGGGATCTTGCCGAGGCCGGGAATGCGCTGCGTGTTGACGTCGTTCTGGCTCTGCAGCAGGCCGGCGATCATGAAGCTCTGGCCGCTCTTGAGGTCGACCGAGGTCTGGGCGCGGCGGACAACGAAGCCCGGGATCGAGATGTTGCCGATCTGGTAGGAGGCGGAGGCGTCGATCGACGACACTTCCGGCGTGATGTCGAGGCTGATCAGCCCGTCCTGGAGCACGGTGGGCGTGAAATCGAGCCCGACGCCGAATTTCTTGTAGGAGACGGTGATCTTGCCCTCCTCCTCGGAGACGGGGATCGGGAACTCGCCGCCGGCAAGAAAGCTCGCCGTCTCGCCGGAGCGCGCGATGAGGTTGGGCTCGGCCAGCCGTCGCGCCACGCCCCGGTCCTCGAGCGCCTTGATCGCGACGTCGACGGAGAAGCCGCCCGACAGCAGCGAGCCGACGATCTGGCCCGCGGGTATGTTGCCGCTGGCGGTCGGGTTGGAATTGAACGAGACGCCGCCGCCGTTGAAGCCGTAGCTGGCGTTGATCGCGGTGCCGAGTTCCTGGCCGACCTGGCGATTGATCTCGACGAAACGGACGTTGAGCTGCACCTGCTGCGACGAGACGATGTTGACCGAATTTATGACCTCCTCCTGGCCGGAGAAGCGGGTCGCGATCTTGCTGGCCTTCTCGGCGGCGACCGCATCCTCGGCATCGCCGGAAAGCATGACGCGGCCGTTGGCCGAGCCGACCTTGATATTGGAGCCGGGCACGGCCTCGCGGATGGTGGAAGCGAGCCGGTCGGTGTCCAGCGTCACCTCGATGTCGACCGTGCCGACGAGCTGCTTGTTGTCGTCGAAAAGCGCGATCCCTGTCGTGCCCAGCTTGTTGCCGAGCACGTAGAAGGAGCGGTCGGTGAGCGGGTTGACGTTGGCGATCTCGGGATCGCCGATGACGATCTCGTAGAACGGCGTGCCGGTGCGTACGGTGCGTGGCTTGCCGCGCGGAATCTTGACGTGAGTGGTCGAGCCCGAGGAGATCTGGATCACCTGGCTGTTGGCGGCCGCCTCGCCCACCAGGACCGGCAGCCCGGCAAACGCCAGGGCGAGCGCGAGAAGACCAGCCAGCGCCGAGCGGGCGCGCGGCGGCCGCGATGCGCATTGCGGTAGGTTGCCCGACATGTTCACGTCTTTCCCCGATCGCCGGCCGCGGCCGGCTTCCCCAATTTCAGTCCTGAGGCGCGACCACCTGATAGGTCTTTGCCTCGGTTCCCCTCGTCACGATCACGGTCTTCAGCTTCGGTCCCGAAGGCTCGATCTCCACGACCTTCGAAACCGCCTCGATCATTCCGCCTGCCTTGCTGACGACCGATCCCCCGAATGACGAGATCGTGACGACGCCCTTGTCTGTCTCCACGGCGTCGGTTGCAGCTCTCAGCAGCAGGGAAAGCTGGCCGACGGAGCGCGCGAGCGCGATCTTCTGGGCGCCTTCCGTCGTCACCTCGATGGTGACGGAATTGACGATCTGCGGACCTGTCTGGCGCGTGTCGGCCCCCTGCCCCACAGTCAGCACCTTCGCGTCCTCGACGACGATCTCGGTGGTGATGGTTGAGCCAGAGGCGCCGCGCGCATTGCCCGCGACCTCGGCGATCTGGCCGGCGTCGCGGGTCAGCACCACATCGACGCGGTCGCCCGGCGTCACAAAGCCGCCGACTCCGGCGATCTCGTCGGTCTTGATTGTGACGGCACGCATGCCGGGCGAAAGCAGGTTGGACAGCGATGCGCGACCGTCGGGTCCCGACAGCTTGGCGAGCAGCAGCGGTTCGTTCGTCTCGACGGGCGAGAGCACAACGCGCGCGCCCTGAGCCATCAACTGGTCCACGGTGGAAAACGCGCCCTCGGGCAGCGAATCCTGCGGCCACGGCATCTCGCTCAGATGCGCGCGCTCGATCTCCATGCCGAAGCGCAACGGCGCGCTGGCTACCACGATCGTGCGGAAGGAAGGCTGAGGCGCCGCCGCCACGATCGGCGTTGTGGAAGACAGTTCCTCGACACGGGCGTTGGCAGCGCCCTTGATCCAGATATCCGCCACGAAAATCGAAACCGCGCCGAAAACCGCCGCAATCCCGATCATAGTCAGTGCTCTGCGCTTCAAGGTTCTCGCCCCCGGCCTGCCCAATGCCGCCTGTGACGGGCACGCTACCGGGGGAATCCTCAACAAAAGCCGTCGCTGATGTTCCTCGGACGGGACAAGTTCGCAGCTTGGTTAGCCGAAACTTGAGAAATCCTGTCGAATGCTGCATGAGCGAGGCTCGAACGGAACACGAACACAATCGCGCCTAAACGGCCGCCGTGGCATGATCGGTGGCGATTCGGGGCGATCGGGACGGGTGATGCGGCATGGATGAAAGCAACGACCTCTTCGGGCGCGGCGCGGCGCCCGCGCAGCCGCCCGCGCCGGCACGCCGCGTGCCCGACCCGATCGTGGCCGCACAGAAGCGGCAGCCCGCCGCCCGCGACGGCTCGGACGGCTACAGCGCCGCCGACATCGAGGTGCTGGAAGGGCTGGAGCCGGTTCGCCGGCGTCCGGGCATGTATATTGGCGGCACCGACGAAAAGGCCCTGCATCACCTGTTCGCCGAGGTCATCGACAATTCGATGGACGAGGCGGTTGCCGGCCACGCCACCTTCATCGAGGTGGAACTGGATGCCGAGGGATTCCTGAGCGTGACCGACAACGGGCGCGGCATACCGGTGGATCCGCACCCCAAGTTCCGCGACAAATCTGCGCTCGAAGTCATCATGACCACGCTGCATGCGGGCGGCAAGTTCGATTCCAAGGTCTACGAGACCTCGGGCGGCCTGCACGGTGTTGGCATCTCGGTCGTGAATGCGCTGTCGGACAGGCTCGAGGTAGAGGTGGCGCGCGGGCGCCAGCTCCACAGGCAGATCTATTCGCGCGGACTGCCGCAGGGTCCGCTCGAAAGCCTGGGCGAGGTGCACAACCGTCGCGGCACGAAGGTGCGCTTCCATCCCGATGCCGACATCTTCGGCAAGGGCGCGCGCTTCGAGCCTGCCCGGCTCTACCGGATGGCCCGGTCGAAGGCCTATCTGTTCGGCGGCGTCGAAATCCGCTGGATCTGCGATCCCGTCCACCTGAAGGAGAAGGACGACACGCCGCAGAAGGCCGTGTTCCACTTCCCGGGCGGTCTGAAGGACTATCTGGCAGCTTCCATCGAAGGCGAGTTCCAGGTCACGCGCGAGGTCTTCTCCGGCAAGAGCGAGAAGCAGGGCGGGCACGGCTCGGTGGAATGGGCCGTCACCTGGTTCGGCGGCGATCCGTTCGTGCATTCCTACTGCAACACCATTCCCACGCGCGAGGGCGGCTCGCATGAATCCGGCTTCCGCAACGGGCTGATACGCGGCCTGCGCGCCTATGCCGACCTGATCGGCAACAAGCGGGCTTCGATCATCACTTCCGACGACGTGATGATCTCGGCCGCCGGCATGCTGTCGGTCTTCATCCGGGAACCGGAATTCGTCGGCCAGACCAAGGACAAGCTCGCGACGGTTGAGGCGGGACGCATCGTGGAGAATGCTATCCGCGACCCCTTCGACCACTGGCTCGCCGACAATCCGCAGGAAGCCTCGAAGCTGCTCGACTGGGTGATCACGCGCGCCGACGAAAGGCTGCGCCGACGCCAGGAACGAGAGGTGTCGCGCAAATCCGCCGTGCGGAAGCTCAGGCTTCCCGGCAAACTGGCCGACTGCACGCAGAACGCCGCCGCCGGCGCGGAAATCTTCATCGTCGAGGGCGATTCGGCGGGCGGCTCGGCGAAGCAGGCGCGCGACCGCGCGAGCCAGGCGGTGCTGCCGTTGCGCGGCAAGATCCTCAACGTCGCATCGGCCGGGTCCGACAAGCTCGCCGGCAACCAGCAGATCGCCGACCTGACTCAGGCGCTGGGGTGCGGAACGCGGTCGAAGTACCGCGAGGAGGATCTGCGCTACGACCGCGTCATCATCATGACCGACGCCGACGTCGACGGCGCGCATATCGCGTCGCTCCTCATCACCTTTTTCTACCAGGAGATGCCGCAGCTCATCAGCGGCGGTCACCTCTACCTCGCCGTGCCACCTCTCTACCGCATCAGCCAGGGCGGCAAGGTACTCTATGCGCGCAACGACCGGCACAAGGACGAGCTGCTGCGCACCGAGTTCACCGGACGAGGAAAGGTGGAGATCGGCCGCTTCAAGGGCCTGGGCGAAATGATGGCCGCCCAGCTCAAGGAGACCACGATGGACCCGAAGAAGCGCACGCTGCTCCGCGTCGAGGTCATCGACGCCGAAGACGCCACGCGCGCGGCGGTGGACGCGCTGATGGGCACCAAGGCCGATGCGCGGTTCCGCTTCATCCAGGAGCGGGCCGAGTTTGCCCGGGACCTGGACATCTGAGGGAACGCCTCCCCGATTGGCACGTTGAGCAAATTCACCTCAACAAGACGGGAGAACCATTTCATGCGCCACGCGATTTTCGCAGCAGCCTTCGCCGCAGCTGCCGGCATGTCGGGAGCAGCCTACGCGCAGCCGCCAGCCGACGCCAAGCCACTCTCCGAGATCATCTCCTCGCTGGAGGCACAGGATGGCTTCGGGCACATCGAGGATGTCGAGTGGGACAGCGCCGGCTACTGGGAGATCGAGTACAGGCGCACCGACGGTTCGAAGATCGAGGTAGACGTCGATCCGGTCAGCGGCGAGGCACGTCGCTAGACGGCCGTAAGTTCCGGCGCTCAGGCGGCGTGAGCTATCGCGCGGGCATGGCCGCGCGCGTTTTCGCGCAACACGTCCAGATGGATCGACTTGATGAGGCCGGCGAGATCGGCCTCGCCCTCGCGCGGTCCGGGCTGCCCCGGCGTCGCGTCGAGAGCCTGCAGCATGAGCCAGGTGATCTCCTGCGGTCCGGCCATGCGGCTGCCGCTCGCGACCTCCCGCCACGCCTTCAGGCCAGTCAGGATCACGCCATGCGTGACGTCGGGCAGGCCCGCATTGCGAAAGGCGGCGCGCATGGCGATTTCTCGGCCAGCGGTCAGCAAGGCGCGGATACGCTCGTGCCCCTGCCCCGTCAACGCGACGAGGCCTGTCCCGAAAAAGTCAATCTTTCCGTAGGCTACCGCCCGGATCATGAAGGATGCCGTCAGGTCGCCACGCAGCCGAAGATGTTCGACGAGCGCGGGCAGATCGACGGCGGGCGTGGCGTCGACCAGCGTCAACGACGCCCGGACACAGGCCTCGCGACGCACCTTTTCGGCACGCTCGGCACCGATTACCGCGGCGACGAGCGGCGAGCGGGCGAGCGCCTCGCCGACGCTCACGATCAGAAGGTGTCGCACATCGGCCGGCACCCTGGGGTCCGCCAGGAGCGCGCGGCGGATGGCAGGCAGGTCGCCGAGGCGCTCCACGATGCGGCGGAACGTCAGGCCGGCGACGGTGGCGCCCGAATTGGCGAGCATGACCTCGCAGGCGCGCGGGCAGCCGACCTCGGCGATCGCCGCGCATACGCCCCGCGACAGGACAGGCCGCGAGGCGATCAGCGCCTGAATGCGATCGTCGCCGGCGGCGACCCGGTCGATCAGATCGGCATCGCCAAGCAACGGGGAGCGAACGATGACGGCCGCGGCCACTTCCGGCTGGTCGTTGGCCAGTGCGTCAACGATCTGTCGCGGCGCATGAGGGCTGAGCGAAAGCGCCTCGGCCATGGCCTGCCGGACGATGGGCGAAGGATCGTCGAGAAGCAGTGTCAGCGCAGCTTCGGCCGCGCAGCGATCCTCGAAGGACAATGGGGAAAGGATGTAGGCCCTGGCGAGCGCGTTGGCCGCCGCCGCCCGCTGGCCCACCTGCGCGGTCTCGCTCCAACGCAGGAAATGCTGGATCACCATGCGAAAAGCCCCTGCCGACTCGTTCCTGCCCCGACACGACGCTATTCGCCCAATGGTTTACGAAGGGTTTACCATATCGGTTAACCCGGCAGATGCTTGCGCGAGCAAGCCGTCCGGGGAATAAGGCTTCCAATCAACTGGTCGGGGAGGAAAAGACCGATGCGATCGCTGCTGTTCGTCCCGGGGGATTCGGAGCGCAAGCTGGCCAAGGGGCTGGAGACGGGCGCGGACGTCCTCATCATCGATCTCGAGGACTCCGTGGCATCGGCCAACAAGCAGGCTGCGCGCGAGATGACGCGCGAATTCCTGTCGAGCCGTCGCGGCCAGGCGGGCCCGCTGCTCTACGTCCGGGTCAACGACCTTGGAACGGGATTGACCGACGACGACCTGGCGGCCGTGGTCGCGGGCGCTCCGTCCGGCATCATGCTGCCGAAATGCAACGGGGGGGCCGACGTCGTCCGGCTTTCCGTCAAGCTCCGGGTGCAGGAGGCCGACGCCGGACTGGACGACGGCAGCATCCGCATCCTGCCCATCATCACCGAGACGGCCGTCGGCGTCCTCGCCGCCTCGACCTATGGTGACTGTGGCACGCGGCTGGCGGGGGTCACCTGGGGCGCCGAGGATCTCGCCGCCGACATCGGGGCGCATTCAAACCGCGACCGCGACGGTCGCTACACCGAAGTCTTCCGACTGGCGCGCTCGCTGACGGTGCTGGCGGCCGCGTCGGCGGGAGTGGCCGCCATAGACACGGTCTATCCGAATTTCCGCGACAGCGAGGGTTTCCGTTCGGAATGCCACGAAGCGGAGCGCGACGGCTTCACCGGACGCATGGCGATCCACCCCTCGCAGGTGGCCATCATCAACGAGGTCTTCACGCCGTCCGCCTCCTCGATCCAGGAATCGCGGATGATCGTCTCCGCGTTCGAGGCCGCCGGAAACCCCGGCGTGGTGGCCATAGACGGGGCCATGTACGATCGGCCGCACCTCAGGCGGGCCGAGCGCATCCTCGCGCGTGCCGGCACGGCCGCGAACGCCTGACGACGCCGCTCAGTCGCCGTTCCAGCGCGGGCGCCGCATCGCGAAGGTTTCGGTGACGGCAGCGTAGTCCATGTATCCGAGGCGCGCGACGGTGCCGGCCTTGATGACGTCGAACAGGCCGTCGGTCAGCACCGCATCGTCGATATGGACCCCGACGACCTCGCCGATGACGAGGAACACGTCGCTGGCGGGTCCGCCGACCGCCTGCGGATTGCGGATCTCGGTCACCTTGCATTCGAGCGCCGCATAGGCTTCCGCAACGCGCGGCGTGGCGACGAGACGCGACGGCGCCTGCGTCAGCCCGGCGTAGTCGAATTCGCTCAGACCGCGCGGTGCGTCGACGGACGTGGCATTCACGGCCGTGGCGAGGCGGGCGCTTGCCAGATTGACGACGAACTCGCCGCTCTCGCGCGCGAAGGTCACCGAATCCTTGGCGCTCTCGGAAGAGAACATCACCAGGAACGGCTTGAGGCACAGCATGTTGAAATAGGAGTACGGCGCGAGATTGAGCGCGCCCGATGCGCTGCGCGTCGATATCCAGCCGATGGGGCGCGGGGCGACGATGGCCTTGGAAGGATCGTGCGGCAGCCCGTGGCCGTTGCGTGGTTCGTAGAACATCGTCTCACCCGTTCCACGGTCCGGCATAGTCGGAGACGAGCGCGGCCGGGTCGGGTCGCGGGCGCTCCACGATCTCGCCGGAATGCCGCCCGACATGGATGAAGCCGACGACGCGCTCATGCGGCGCGAGACCCAGCAGCCGGCGGCCCTCGGCATCGTCGGCATACCAGTTGGTGATCCAGTTGGTGCGATAGCCGAGCGCGTTGGCGGCGAGCACGAGGTTCATCGCCGCGGCGCCGCCGGAAAGCAGCATCTCCCATTCCGGGATCTTGGGATTGGGCCTGGGCGAGGAGACGACGCCGACCACCAGGGGAGCCCGCGAAAAGCGCTCGCGCTCCTTGTCGAGGCGGGGTGCGGGCAGCGGCCCCTCGCGGAGTTCCGCCAGTCTTGCCAGGCTTTCGCCGATCTCGTGACGCACGTCGCCGCGATACAGGATGAAGCGCCAGGGCGCGAGCCTGCCGTGGTCGGGAACGCGCGTGGCGACCCGCAGCATCGTCGCGATCTCGTCATCGGAGGGGGCGGGGCCGGACAGCTCGTGAATCGGCGCGGAAGCGCGCGCCAGCAGGAATTCGATCACGGGTTGGTTCACGCAGGCTCCTGTCTCGGTTATGCGGGCGTCGGCGACCGCGCGGAGATACAGGATAAGCCTTGAAATTGCCACCGCATCGGGGTTCAAAGCAAATCATGAACGAGGGGGATTCCAGCATCATCCGTGGCGTGCGGCGCGGACTGCATCGCGTCGCAGCGCTCGTGATCGCCTGTGCTTTCGCGACAGGACCCACGGTCGCGCAGGACGGCAGCGTGGTCGACGGCATAACGATGCCGGGGATTTCGAACTATGCCGCCCCCTCGCGCGGCGGGCGTCTGGCCGTGCCCGAGACCGCGAGCCTGACACTTGCCGCGCACATGGCCGAAGGCGCGGGCGAGATCACGCGCGGCATCACGTGGCGCGTATTCAGCCCCGACGCGGACCCGAACGGCAAGCTGCCGCTGGTGGCGTCGGGTCAGGGCGGGACCAGCACGTTCTCACTCGAGCCGGGCAGCTATCTCGTGCACGCCACCTTCGGGCGCGCCGGCGCGACGAAGAAGATCACGCTGGGGCGCGACGACAAGCGCGAGAGCCTGGTGCTCGACGCCGGCGGCATGAAGCTCGACGCGGTGCTGTCGGGCGGCGTGCGCATTCCTCCCGGCAAGCTCCGCTTCTCGATCTACGAGGCCGAGCCCGGCGCCGACGGCGAGCGCGCACTGATCATTCCCGACGTCCAGCCGAACGCCGTCGTGCGGCTCAACACCGGCACCTACCACGTCGTGTCCACCTACGGGTCGGTGAACGCGGTCATCCGCGCCGACATCCGGGTGGAGGCGGCCAAGCTAACCGAGGCAACCGTCGAGCACCGCGCCGCGCAGCTCACCATGAAACTGGTGCGCGAGCATGGCGGAGAAGCGATCGCCGATACGGCCTGGTCGATCATCGGCGATTCGGGCGACGTGGTCGAGGAGAGCGTCGGCGCCTTCGCGTCCATGGTGCTGGCGGAGGGCCGTTACACCGCCATCGCCAAAAACCGCGATCGGATCTACCAGCTCGACTTCGAGGTCGTCGCTGGCCGCAACCAGGACGTCGAGGTCCTCGCGGTCGAGAACAGCCTGGAATAGCGCAACGGCCCTCAGTCGGCCCAGACGATCGGGCGTTCGTATATGGCGGCGGGAATGCCCGAACCGGCGCAGCCGCAATCCTGCGTCTTGCCGACCTTGGCGAAGCCTTGGGCCAGATAGAAGGCGACGGCCTTCTCGTTCTGCTCCTCCACCTCGAGCCTGATCCTCTCCGCGTCAGGAAAGCAGCCCTCGATCTCGTCCAGCAGCAGCCCGCCGACCCCCCTGCCCTGACAGTCCGGCTTGACGTAGAGCTGGTGGAGCACCACCGTCTTTCCCTCGTCGACGGCCGAAGCGAACGCCATGCCGCCGATGCGCGAACCGTCGTCTGCAACGAGGAATTCCGAGTCCGGCTGATCGAGACGCGCGGCAAGCACGCTTAGCGAATGCCATTCGCCCGTGATCTCCGCCACGCGCTCGACGCCGTAGATGGCATCGTAGGTATCGTGCCAGGTTTCGACCAGCAACGCGCGAACTGCCTCCAGATCGCGCCGGGACGCCGTCCGGACGAACATCCTAGTCCAGGCCAAGCTTTGCCTTGACGAGTTCGTTGACGGCCTGCGGATTGGCCTTGCCGCCCGTCGCCTTCATGACCTGACCGACGAACCAGCCGGCGAGCGTCGGCTTGGCGCGCGCCTGCTCGACCTTTTCGGGATTGGCCGCGATCACCTCGTCTACCGCCTTCTCGATGGCACCGGTGTCGGTGACCTGTTTCATGCCACGGCTCTCGACCAGCTCACGCGGGTCTCCGCCCTCCGCCCAGACGATTTCGAACAAATCCTTGGCGATCTTGCCTGAAATCGTACCATCGCGGATCAGATCGACGATGGCGCCGAGCTGCTCGGGCGAGACGGGCGTTTCCTCGATGGTCATTCCCGACTTGTTGAGCTGGCCGAGCAGATCGTTGATTACCCAGTTGGCGGCGGCCTTCCCGTCGCGCCCGGCGGCGAGCTTCTCGAAATAGTCCGCGATCGCCTTTTCAGAGACGAGCACCGAAGCATCGTACACCGAAAGGCCCATCGTCTCGACGAAGCGCGCGCGCTTGTCGTCCGGAAGCTCGGGCAGCGCACCGGCGAGCGCGTCGACGTAGGCCTGGTCGAACTCGAGCGGCAGAAGGTCCGGGTCCGGGAAGTAGCGGTAGTCGTGGGCCTCCTCCTTCGATCGCATCGAGCGCGTCTCGCCCTTCGCAGGGTCGTAGAGGCGGGTCTCCTGGTCGATCGACCCACCGTCCTCAAGGATCGCGATCTGCCGCCGCGCCTCGGATTCAATTGCCTGCCCGACGAAGCGGATCGAGTTGACGTTCTTGATCTCGCAGCGCGTGCCGAAGGGGTCGCCCGGCCGCCTGACGGAGACGTTGACGTCGGCGCGCATGGAGCCCTCGTCCATATTGCCGTCGCAGGTGCCGAGATAGCGAAGGATCGTTCTCAGCTTCGTCACATAGGCCTTGGCCTCGTCGGACGAGCGGATGTCGGGCTTGGACACGATCTCCATCAGCGCCACGCCCGAGCGGTTGAGGTCGACATAGGACATGGTCGGGTGCTGGTCGTGCATCAGCTTGCCCGCATCCTGCTCGATGTGGATGCGCTCGATGCCGATGACCTTGTCTTCCGGGATGCCGGCCTTCTCGTCCGCCTCGATCAGCAGCGAGCCTTCGCCGACGATCGGGTGATAGAGCTGGCTGATCTGGTAGCCCTGCGGCAGGTCGGCGTAGAAGTAGTTCTTGCGGTCGAACCGGCTCCAGCGGTTGATCTGCGCCTCGATCGCCATGCCTGTACGCACCGCCTGGCGGATGCACTCGCGGTTGGGCACCGGCAGCATTCCGGGCATCGCCGCATCGACGAGGGAGACCTGGCTGTTCGGCTCCGCCCCGAACGCGGTCGAGGCACCGGAGAACAGCTTGGCGTTGGAAGTGACCTGCGCATGGACTTCGAGGCCGATCACGACCTCCCACTCGCCCGTGGCGCCCTGGATGCGGTAAGGAATGTTTTTCATCCGGGCCGGATGCATCTCACCGGATCGAATTGCAATCGAGACTTGGTTTGAATTTAACACTAGCATACCATATATGATATGAAGCTAGTGCTCGATACCGATGTGATCATCGCGGCGCTGCGAAGTCCGTC
>VFQR01000829.1_pt1 | contig 31410 bp, 28 predicted proteins | sample 3512321 | NCBI WGS metagenome assembly VFQR01 (sample SAMN10412374, study PRJNA504923) | tailings metagenome | isolation source: Relicate 3 Philex TSF1 revegetated site | place: Philippines: Tuba, Benguet | collected 2017-08-29 | reverse complement strand
CCTTGTCGCCGTTGACGACGTTGAAGATGCCCGGCGGCAGGCCGGCCTCGATGAAGAGCTCGGCCAGCATCAGCGGCACGCCCGGGTCACGCTCGGAGGGCTTCAGGATGAAGGCGTTGCCGGCGGCGATGGCCGGGCCGGCCTTCCACAGCGGGATCATCGCCGGGAAGTTGAAGGGGGTGATGCCGGCGACGACGCCGAGCGGCTGGCGCATCGAGTAGATGTCGATGCCGGGGCCGGCGCCATCGGTGTACTCGCCCTTCATCATCTGCGGCGCGCCGATGGAGAACTCGACGACCTCGAGGCCGCGCTGGATGTCGCCCTTGGCGTCGGGAATGGTCTTGCCGTGCTCGCGGGCCAGCAGCTCGGCCATCTTCTCGTTGTCGCGGGCGCAGAGCTCGAGGAACTTCATCAGCACGCGGGCGCGACGCTGCGGGTTGGTGGCGGCCCAGGCGGGCTGCGCAGCCTTGGCGTTCTCCACGGCTTCACGCACTTCCGCCTTGGTGGCCAGCGCCACCTTGCCGAAGACCGAGCCGTCGAGCGGCTGGAACACGTCGGCGGTGCGGCCGGACTTGCCGGCGACGTGCTTGCCGCCGATGAAATGACCATAGTTGCGCATGGGATCGTCTCCTCTGAGGCTGCCACAACTAGAGCGAAGCCGTGCGGCAACCAAGCGCCAAGTTGGCGCATGCGTTGTGCGAATTCTGGCGTAAGATGCGGGCATGACGCCAAACTGGGATCATGTCCGGGTCTTCCTCGCCGTGGCGCGTTCGGGCCAGTTCCTCGCCGCGGCACGGGCGCTGTCGCTGGACCACGCGACGGTGGCGCGCCGCATCACCCTGCTGGAGGAGCAGCTCGGCACCCACCTGGTGTCGCGCTCGACGGCCGGGGTGACGCTGACGGTGGCCGGGGAGAAGTTCGTCGCCGCGGCGGAGGCCATGGAGACCGCCTGGCTCGACGCCCAGGCCGACGTCTCGCAGGTCGACCGTGTCATCTCCGGCACCATCCGCATCGGCGCGCCGGAAGGCTTCGGGGCGCTGTTCCTGTCGCCGCGGCTCGGCCGGCTCGCCGGGCGCCATCCCGACCTCACCATCCAGCTCGTGCCTCTGCAGCGGACCATGTCGCTGTCGAAGCGCGACGCCGACCTTGCCGTGGTCATCGACCCGCCGACGGACGGCCGCCTCACCGTGCGCAAGCTCACCGACTACGGGCTCGGCATGTATGCGACCGCCGCCTATCTCGACCGCCACGGCACGCCCGAGACGGCCGAGGCGCTGCGCCGGCACCTGCTCGTCACCTCGGTGCAGGAGCTGCACTACTCGGAATCGCTCACCTACTACCCGCCGGCCTTCGATGCCGGACAGCGCCGCTTCGAATGCGCCAGCGTGCTGGCCCAGATGGAGGCGGTGAAGGCCGGCTCCGGCATCGGCGTGCTGCACGACTATGCGGCGCGCGACGCCGGGGGACTCGTGCGGGTGCTGCCGCAGCTCGCCATCCGCCGCACCTACCACCTCGTCTCGCATGTCGATACGCGGCGCATCGCCCGCATCGACGAGGCCTACCGCTTTCTCGTGGAGGAGGTGGAGGCGGCGGAGGGGCTGTTCCTCTGACCGGCTGAAACGGGAAGAGCCCGGCGCCCACGGGGGCGGACCCGAGGGCACCGGGCTCCCGCGCCGTCCCGGGGCTTTGGGACCCCGGGAGGCGTGTCCGGTCTATTCGGCGGCGACGCGGATCGGCCGCGGCGGCTCGCCGGGGGGCGCCGCATCGGCCGGCAGCAGGAGCGGCGGGGCGCCCTGCGGCGCATGGCCGTGCACCGCGGCGTCCTCCTCGTCTGCCGGGCCGACGAAGCGGCCGAAGACCCAGCCGAAGAAGCGGCCGACATCATCCATGACCGTGTAGAACGACGGCACGAAGACGAGGCTGAGCACGGTCGAGACCAGCAGGCCGCCGATCACCGCGATGGCCATGGGGGCGCGGAACTCGCCGCCGTCGCCGGAGCCGAGCGCCGGCGGGATCATGCCGGCACCCATGGCGAGGGTGGTCATGATGATCGGCCGGGCGCGCTTGCGTCCGGCATCGAGGATCGCCTCGCGGCGGCTCATGCCCTCGCGCGTCTTCTCGACGGCGAAGTCGACCAGCATGATGGCGTTCTTGGTGACGATGCCCATCAGCATGAGGATGCCGATGACCACCGGCATGGAGATGGCCTTGTTGGTCAGCAGCAGAGCCACGATGACGCCGCCGAGGGAGAGCGGCAGCGACATCAGGATGGTGAGCGGCTGGAACACCGAGTGGAACAGCAGCACCAGCACGCCGAGCACCATCAGCAGGCCGGTGCCCATGGCCATGGCAAAGCCGTCGAAGACCTCCTGCATGACCTCGGCGTCGCCGCCGCGCTGGAAGGAGACGCCGGCCGGCAGGTTGCGGGCGGCGGGCAGCTGGAACACCTTCTCCAGCGCCGGACCGATCTCCAGGCCGCCGCCGAGGTCGGTGCCGATGTTGACGCGGCGGACGCGGTTGTAGCGCTCGATCGACGAGGGTCCCTGGCCGAAGTCGATGTCGGCCACGGCGGTGAGCGGCACCTGCTGGCCCGTGGCCGTCGTCACCGTCAGGGCCGAGAGGAGGTCGAGCCGGGCGCGGGCGTCGGTGTCGAGCTGCACCCGGATGGGCACGAGGCGGTCGCCGGCATTGAACTTGGCGAGATTGGCGGTGACGTCGCCGATGGTGGCGACGCGGACGGCCTCCGAGATCTGGTCGGTGGTGACGCCGTAGCGGGCGGCTTCGTCCGCCTTCGGCACGACGCGGATCTCCGGCCGCTCGAGACCGGCCGAAGCCGCGACGTTCACGAAGCCCGGGATCTGGCGCATCTCGGCCTCGAGCTTCGCCACCGCAAGCGACAGATTCCGCTCGTCGGTGCCCATGACGATGATCGACAGCTCGCGCTCGCCGCGATCATTGACGTACCAGGCGCGGATATCCGGGATCTGGGTGAAGAGCGGCGACGTCGCCTGCTGGATCTGGCGCTGCGTGCGCTCGCGCTTCGTCTTGTGGACGAGGCGGACGATGACGGTGGCGCGGCGCACCTCGAGGGTCCCCAGCGGGTTCGACCCGCCGATGACGAGAACGGATTCGACCTCGGGAACCTTCTCGCGGATCAGCCTGGCGAGGCGGTCGGTACGCTCGCGCGTGTCGTCCAGGTTGGAGCCCGGCGGCAGTTCCATCGAGATGACGAAGCGGGCCTCGTCGGGGAAGGGAATGAAGCCGGTCGGCAGGAAGCGCACGGCCCAGATCGACAGGGCGAAGATGCCGATGCCGGCGAGCAGCGTCAGGTAGCGGAAGCGGATCGTGCCCGACAGGAAGCGCAGGTAGGCGCGCATCAGCAGGCCGTCCTTCTCCTCCCTGTGCGCATGCGGCCTGAGGAAATAGGCCGCCAGCATGGGCGTGACGAGGCGCGCCACCAGAAGCGAGAACAGCACCGCGATGGCGACGACGAGGCCGAACTGCTTGAAGTACTGGCCGGCGATGCCACCCATGAAGGACACCGGCGCGAAGACCGCGACGATGGTCAGCGAGATGGCGATGACGGCGAGGCCGATCTCGTCGGCCGCCTCCATGGAGGCCTTGTAGGGCGATTTGCCCATCTTCATGTGCCGGACGATGTTCTCGATCTCGACGATGGCGTCGTCGACGAGGATGCCGGTGACGAGGATGATCGCCAGCAGCGAGACGAGGTTCATCGAGAAGCCCAGCATCTCGATCACCCAGAAGGTGGGGATGATGGACAGCGGCAAGGCGACGGCGGAGATGATGGTGGCGCGGAAGTCGCGCAGGAACAGGAAGACGACGATGACGGTCAGCAGCGCGCCTTCCATCAGCATGGTCATGGCCGAGGTGTGGTTGCCGGCCGTGTAGTTCACCGAATTGTCGATCTCGGTGAAGGCGATGGCGGGATTGGCGGCGCGCAGTTCGTCGATCTTGGCGCGCGCCAGCGCCGCGACGCGCACGTCGGAGGCGCCCTTGGAGCGGAAGACCTGGAAGGCGACCGTCGGCGTCTCGCCGTTCAGCCGGGTAAAGCTCTTCGGCTCCTCGTAGAGGTCGGTGACGGTGCCGAGGTCGGAGAGCCGCACCTCGCGTCCACCGGGCAGCACGATCTTGGTGGCGGCCAGTTCGTCCACCGTCTGCGCCCCCGCGAGGGTGCGGATCGATTGCTGCTGGCCGCCGATGTCGCCGCGGCCGCCGGCGAGGTCGACATTGGTGGCGCGCAGCTGGCGGTTGACGTCGCCGGCGGTGATGCCGAGCGCCATCAGGCGGTTGGGATCGAGGGCGACGCGGATCTCGCGCAGCACGCCGCCGTTGCGGCTGATGCGGCCGATGCCGCGCAGGCCCTGCAACTCGCGCTTGACGGTATCGTCGACGAACCAGGACAGCTGCTCCAGCGACATGGACGGGGCGGCGACCGCCACCGTCAGGATCGCCTGGTTCTCGATGTCCAGCCGCTCGATGATCGGTTCCTCGATGCCGCGTGGCAGGTCGGCACGGATCTTGGCGATGGCGTCCTTGACGTCGTTCAGCGCCCGGTCGGTGTTCACCTCGAGGCGGAACTCGACGACGGTCGAGGACTGGCCGTCGGTGAGGTTGGAGATGACGCGCTTGACGCCGGTGATGCTGGCGACGGCGTCCTCGACCCGCTTGGCGATCTGGCTCTCGAGCTCGGCCGGGGCGGCGCCGGCCTGCACCACGCGCACCTGGATCAGCGGCACGTCGATATTGGGAAAGCGCGTGATCGGCAGGCTGTTGTAGCTCATCCAGCCGAGGAAGCAGAGCACGATGAACAGCACGATCGAAGGGACCGGCTGGCGGATCGAATAGGCCGAGATGTTGAAGGAGGACATGGCGCTCTCCCGGTCAGCGGGCCTGCGCCAGGACCGGGGCCACCCGGTCGCCATGGCGGACGAAACTTCCCGAGACGGAGACGACCTGCTCGCCCTCGACGAGGCCCTCGCGGATCTCGACGCGGCCCTGGACGCGCAGGCCGACGACCACCTTACGGGTTTCCACGACGCCGTCCTTGACCACCTGGACGACCGGGGTCTCGCCGAACATCACGGCGGAGAGCGGCACGCTGAGCGCGGTGATGCGGGCGACCTCGACAGTGGCGCGGCCGAAGGCGCCGAGCGGCGGGCGCTCGGTGCCGGTCAGCGTCACGCGGACGCGGCCGAGGCGGTTGGTGCGGTTCACTTCCGGGGCGACGAGGCGGACCTTGCCGACGAGCGGATCGGTGAAGCCGGCCGCCTCGATCGCAGCCGGCTGGCCGGGCTGCATGCGCGCCAGCGTCGCCTCCGGCACATCGGCCTCCAGCTCCACCTCGGACTCCGCGATGATGCGGAACAGCGGCTCGCCGGCGGCGGCCGCAAGGGCGCCGAGGCGGGCGTTGCGGCGGGAGATGGTGCCGCCGACCTTGGCCCGGATGTCGGTGCGGGCGATGCGCAGCTCGATGTCGCGGCGCTGGGCGCGGGCCAGCGCCAGATCGGCCTCGGCGAGGGCCAGGGCATTGGTCGCGGAATCGAGGCGGGCCGCACTCGCGCGGGCGGCGTTGGTGCGCTGGTCGAGGGCATCGGCGGTCGCGGCGCCGCTCTGCTGCAGCTGCCGGGTGCGCTGCAGCTGCTGCTCGGCGAGGGTACGGGCGGAGGTCGCCTCGGCGATGGAGGCCTTGGCCTGGGCGATGGCCGCCTCGGCGCGGCTGATCTGGGCGCCGTTCTGGACCAGCTGCACGTCGAGCTGCTCGCGGTTGAGGCGGGCGAGGACCTGCCCGGCTGCGACCTTGTCGCCCTCCTCGGCGAGGATCTCGACGATGGTCAGGCCGTCGACCTCGGGCGAGACCATGACCTCGTCGCGCGCCACGAAGGAGCCGGTGGCGATCTTCGTCTCGCGCAGTTCGGAGCGCGTCACCGCGGCCACGGTGACCGAGGGGGCGGCCGTCTGGGCGGCGAGCGGGCCGCCAGCCAGCGCTCCGACGAGCAGCACGGCGGCAGGCAGGAGGCGGTGGAGCGAGGGGGTGATCATGGCGTCGTCACGCTAGCAGGAGACGGTGAGGCGGGTGGCAGCAGCATGGCGCGAAGGATGTCGAACATCAGCGCCACGTGCGGTGTCGGATCGAAGGCGAGGTCGCGGGCGCGGCGCAGCATGAGACCGTCGGCGAAGGTGATCAGGAACTGCACGGCACGGTCGAGGTCGGCTGCGGGATCGGTCTGGCCGCGGTCGCGGGCGATCTCCAAGGCGAAGCGCAGCTTGTCCTCGATGAACTGGTCGATCCTTGTACGCAGCGCCGCGATCTGCGGATTGCGGGCGACCTCGGACATGGTCTCGACCCAGAGCTGGCAGCTCTCGCGCGGCTCCTCGACCATGTGGAAGCGGGCGAGCGCCTCGAAGGCGGCCCAGATGTCGGGCGCCTCCGCCAGCATGGCGAACCCGTCGCCGATCTCGGCGAAGTCGCGCTCGCAGAGGCCCTCGATCATCGCCTCCTTGGAGGGGAAGTAGCGATAGAGGTTGCCGGGGCTCATGCCCGCCTCGGCGCAGATCTCGCTCATCGAGGCGCCATGAAACCCGGAGCGCACGAAGCAGCGCTCGGCCGCCGCGAGGATCGCGGCCTGCTTGTCATTGCGCTGGACAGCATCGATGCGCGGCATGGGGAAGGGAGTCCTCGGGGCCGCAACCGCATAGGCAAGTCCGCGAGGAAGCGCAAGAGAAAAGAGAACGAACGTTCATTTTTATGAAACATTCATTGCAACAGATACGTTCACGCCGATGCGCATAGCGGCGGCCGGGAGAGGCGGGGGACCCAATTCCCGCCTTCCCGGCCGTCGTCGCGGGGCCTGGCCAACCCGTCGGGGGCGGTTGCGGGCGGCCCTGCCCGGCGACACACCCACCATGGCGGCAAGCGGCCGCCGGCGAAGTGACGGCCGTCACAGAATGAACGATCCTCTCGGGAGGGATCCGAATTCAGCGCGAGCGCGGCATCATCCGCAGCAGGACGTTGTCGCGCAGCAGAAAGTGGTGGGCGAGAGCCGCGGCCGCGTGGGCCCCGGCAAGCGCCACCAGCAGATGCGCGCCGGCTTCGTGAAGTTTGTCGAGGCTCTTGCCGAGGGCCCGGTCACCCGGCCAGGGTGACACAAGCTCCGTGAGACCGAAGACCGGAATGCCACGTCCCTTTGCCCACATGGATGCGGCGCCCAACAGCGGAACCGCAATGACCGCGACGTAGAGGGCGACGTGAATCAGTCGTGCCGCCAGCGCGGAGAATGCCGGGCCCTGATCCGCGACCAGCGGGCGGCGGGTGAAGCGCCAGGCCATCCGCAGCACGGTTCCGGCGATGACGGTCAACCCGATCGAGGTGTGCAGCATCAGGACGAGGGCGCGCGGCTCGCCGCGCGGCATGGCTTCGCGCAACAGGCCTGACGCATAGGTGGCGACAACGAGGAGTGCCATCAGCCAGTGGAGGGCGATCGTCATGGCGTCGTAGCGTTCGTCGGTCATGGAAAGATGTCCTGTTGCAAGAGGTATTCGCGGTCAGACGGCTCTCCCGATGACCATTCCGATGGCGGCCGTCGTGGCCATGGCGAGGGCGCCCCAGAAGGCGACACGCAGCGTCGGCCGGACGATGCCCGCGCCGCCCAGTCGCGCGCCGAAGGCGCCCAGCACCGCGAGGCAGACCAGCGTGACCAGCGGGATGCCGATCGCCGTGAAGCGCGATGGCAGGATGAGGGCCGTCGCAACGGGCAGAATCGCACCCACCGCGAAGGTTGCCGCCGATGTCAGCGCCGCCTCGACCGGGCGGGCGGCGGCCGTGGAGGTGATCCCCAGCTCGTCGCGGGCATGCGCGCCGATGGCATCGTGGCGCATCAGTTGCTCTGCGACCTGGCTCGCAAGCCCCTCCTCGACGCCGCGCGCGACATAGATCCGGGTCAGTTCGTCGCGCTCGAACTCAGGCTGGTGGGCGAGTTCATGGGTTTCCCGCGCGAGATCGGCCTTTTCGGTGTCGGCCTGCGAGCTGACCGAGACATATTCGCCCGCGGCCATCGACATCGCGCCAGCGACAAGGCCCGCGACCCCTGCCACGACAACCTCATGGGGCGACGTCGCGGCGCTGGCGATGCCGACCATCAGGCTGGCCGTGGAGATCAGCCCGTCATTGGCCCCGAGGACCGCTGCTCTCAGCCAGCCGATCCTGTCGACGACATGCGTTTCGCCATGCAAGCGGCTCATGGGCACATCCTCCTGGAAGCTTGTTTAGAACTATTCCAAAGAATGTCGAGACGCAAATCGATACCTTCGGATAGGCCATTGGGCGAATGGCGCATCGAATGCCTTGAGCCTGCCACAGCAAGGTGATCGCCTGACGTTCCGTCAGGTGCCGAACGGGGTGATTCGTCGCAGCGGTGGCCGGACGCAACGGAGGACGATGCCTATGTTCAAGACCCTCATTCTCGCCGCCGCCCTTGGCCTCGCCGGAACCGCCGCCATGGCCCAGACCGCGACGCAGCCCGCCACACGACCGGCCGCCCCCGCCGCAGCCGCTCCGGCTCCGGCCGCAGCCCCGGCAGCCGCGCTCATCGACATCAATTCGGCGACCGAGGCCGAGCTCCGCGTGCTGAACGGCATCGGCGAGGCGCGGGCCCGGGCGATCATCGCCGGCCGTCCCTATCGCGGCAAGGACGAGCTCGTGCGCAAGAACATCATCCCGCAGGGTGTCTATGACGGCATCCAGGCGCGCATCATCGCCCGCCAGCGCTAAGCGGCAGACACAGCGCCGTCCGCACCGAAAGGCGCGGGCGGCCGATGGGCGGACAGGCCGGGCCGGACGGCGTCAGGTCAGGCCGCGCACTCGCGGATGATCCCGGCGAGGAAGGCATCGCACTTCGCGAGCTCCGAGACCTCGACCCATTCGTCGGGCTGGTGCGCCTGGGCGATGTCGCCGGGACCGCAGATCACGGTCGAGATTCCGGCCGCCTGGAACAAGCCGGCCTCGGCGCCATAGGGCACGACCTGGATGCCGTTGTCGCCGGTCAGCCTCCGGGCGATGCGCTCGGCCTCGCCGTCCTCCTCGCGCACCAGCGGCTCGCCACCGATGCGCCAGGTGATGGTGACGCCGGCGTCCGGGTGCACAGCCTTCATCGCCGGCTCGATCTCGCGGCGGACATAGTCCTCGTATTCGCGCACGTAGGAAACACCGTTGTCGCCCGGAACCAGGCGGATGCCGGTGACGAAGTGGCAGTCGAGCGCCGTGATGTTGTGCGCCGTACCGCCATTGATGGTGCCGACGTGCAGCATGGTCCAGCCCGGATCGAAATAGGGCACGCCGCCGTTCGCCTCGGCCTCGGCCTTGTTCCTGAGGTCACGCTCCTCCATCCAGGTCACCAGGCGCGCCGCCACGAAGACAGCGGAGACCCCATGGTAGCGGTTGGAGGAATGGACCTCGTGGCCGCGCACATGGGTGTCGATGCGCATGTAGCCCTTGTGGCCGGTCACCACCTTCATCCGGCTCGGCTCCCCGACGATGCAGGCGGAGGGGCGGGTCCAGTCCTTGCCGAGGCGCTCGATGAGGGCGCGGGCGCCATCCATGCGGATTTCCTCATCCGCTGTCAGGCAGATGTGAATGGGACGCTTCAGGTCCGCGGCCACCATGGCCGGCACGGCGGCCAGCACGCAGGCGTCGAAGCCCTTCATGTCGCAGGAGCCGCGACCGTAGAGGCGGTCGCCCTTCGCTGTCAGGGTGAAGGGGTCCGTCGTCCAGGGCTGGCCTTCCACCGGCACCACGTCGAGATGGCCGGAGAGGACGATGCCGCCGTCGATGCGCGGGCCGATGGTCGCCCAGATGTTGGCGTTGCGCCCGTCCGGCTGGGGGACGACCTCATAGGCGACGCCGTGCGCCGACAGATACTCGCCGATGAAGGCGACGAGATCGAGGTTGCTGGCGTCGGAGACGGAGGGGAAAGCGACGAGGCGCTCGAGCAGTTCGATGCTGGTCAGGTTCATGCCACGCAGGGAGCCGATGGGAGCCATGCGCGTCAAGGGGAGGCTCCTGCATGGCAGACCGGTTGACCGATGCCGCGACCTCCGGTTGTCTGCAGTTTCTCCTCCTACTGGACGCATCAATGCCCATCGTGAACCGGATTGCCGGGCTGCATGAAGAAGCCACTGCGTGGCGCCGTGATTTCCACCAACATCCCGAACTCCAGTTCGACCTGCCGCGCACCTCGGCCATCGTCGCCCAGCGCCTGAGGGAGTTCGGCTGCGACGAGGTCGTAACCGGTATCGGCCGCACCGGCGTCGTCGGCCTCATCCGCGGGGCGAAGAGCACATCCGGCAAGGTGATCGGGCTGAGGTCCGACATGGACGCGCTGCCGCTGACCGAGATCACCGGCCTGCCGCACGCCTCGACCATTCCCGGCAAGATGCACGCCTGCGGCCACGACGGCCACATGGCCATGCTGCTCGGCGCCGGCAAATACCTCGCCGAGACGCGCAACTTCGACGGCACGGTGGCGCTGATCTTCCAGCCGGCCGAGGAGGGCGGCGGCGGCGCCCGCGAGATGGTGGCTGACGGCCTGATGGAGCGCTTCGGCATCCAGGAGGTCTATGGCATGCACAACGGCATCGACCCGGCCGGCACCATGTCCGTGCGCACCGGCGCGACCAGCGCGGCGGCCGACAAGATCCACATCCTCGTCGAGGGCAAGGGCGGCCATGCCGCCAAACCCCACCTCGCCGTCGACACCGTGCTGGTGGCGGCGCAGATCGTCATCGCCGTGCAGTCGATCGTCGCCCGCAACGTCGATCCGCTGGGCTCGGCGGTGATCTCCATCTGCGCCTTCAATGCCGGCCACGCCAACAACGTCATCCCGCAGACGGCCGAGCTCCTCGGCACGGTCCGCACCCTGTCCAAGGACATCCAGGCGCTGGTCGAGACGCGGCTGCGCGAGGTCGTCGAGAAGACCGCCGAGGCCTACGGCGCGAAGGCGACCTTCACCTATATCCACGGCTGCCCCATGGTGGTGAACCATGCGGCCGAGTCCGACCACGCGGCGGCGGTGGCCGCCTCCATCGTCGGCGCGGACAACGTGCGGCGCGACAAGCCGCCCTCCATGGGCTCGGAGGATTTCTCCTTCATGCTGGAGGAGCGCCCCGGCTGCATGATCGGCATCGGCCAGGGCGGCGCATTCGGCGTCCATCACCCGGCCTACGACTTCAACGACGAGATCCTGCCCATCGGCATGAGCTATTGGGCGCGCCTCGTCGAAACCCGCATGCCGGCCTGACAGCCATCCCCGGAGGCATCCGCGTGCCGATCGTCAACCGCATCGCCGCACTGCACGAGGAGGCTGCCGGCTGGCGGCAGGATTTCCATCGCCACCCGGAGCTCAACTTCGACCTGCCGCGGACCTCGGCCATCGTCGCCGACCGCCTGAGGGAGTTCGGCTGCGACGAGGTGGTGACGGGCATCGGCCGGACCGGCGTCGTCGGCATCATCCGCGGGGCGAAGACCGGTTCGGGCCGCGTCATCGGCCTCAGGTCCGACATGGACGCCCTGCCGATCCACGAAACCAGCGGCGTGCCGCACGCCTCGACCGTGCCCGGCAAGATGCACGCCTGCGGCCATGACGGCCACATGGCCATGCTGCTGGGGGCGGGGAAATATCTCGCCGAGACGCGCAACTTCGACGGTACGGTGGCGCTGATCTTCCAGCCCGACGAGGAGGGCGGCCACGGCGCCCGCGCCATGATCGCCGAGGACCTGATGGAGCGCTTCGGCATCCAGGAGGTCTATGGCATGCACAACAGCCAGGACCCCGTCGGAACGATCTCGGTGATCTCGGGCGCCGCCAGCGCCGCGGTCGACTGGATCCACATCGCCATCGAGGGCAAGGGCGGCCACGCGGCGCGCCCGCACATGTCCGTCGACGCCCTGCTCGTCGCCGCGCACATCATCGCCGCCGCGCAATCGGTCGTCGCCCGCAGCGCCGACCCGCTGCAGAGCGCCGTCGTCTCGCTCTGCGCCGTGGAGGCCGGCTCGGTGTTCAACGTCATCCCGCAGACGGCGACGCTGCGGGGCACGGTGCGCACCCTGTCGAAGGCGACGCAGGACCTCGTCGAGCAGCGTCTGCGGGCGATCGTCGAGGCCACCGCCGCAACCTTCGGCGCGACCGCCACCCTCACCTATGAGCGGGCCTGCCCGAGCGTGATGAACACGGCGGCCGAATGCGGCCATGCCGCGCTCGCGGCGGCGTCCGTGCTCGGCGACGCCGGCGTCTGGCGCGACGTCGACCCCGCCATGGGCGGCGAGGACTTCGCCTTCATGCTGGAGGAGCGGCCCGGCTGCATGATCGGCATCGGCCAGGGCGGCGACTACGGCCTGCACCACCCCTCCTACGACTTCAATGACGCGATCCTGCCCATCGGCATGAGCTATTGGGCGCGCCTCGTCGAAACCCGGCTTCCAAGCTGATAGAAGGGCCGTCAGGCCCCTGCCCTTTCCGGAGTGATCCCATGCCCATCGTCAACCGCATTTCCGCCCTGCACGAGGAAGTCACCGCCTGGCGCCGCGACTTCCACGAGAACCCCGAGCTGATGTTCGACGTGCATCGCACCGCCGCCATCGTCGCGGACAAGCTGAAGGAATTCGGCTGCGACGAGGTGGTCACCGGCATCGGCAAGACCGGCGTCGTCGGCATCATCAAGGGCCGCAACACCGGATCGGGCAAGGTGGTGGGCCTGCGCGCCGACATGGACGCGCTGCCGCTGACCGAGATCACCGGCCTGCCCCATGCCTCGAAGGTGCCGGGCAAGATGCACGCCTGCGGCCATGACGGCCACACCGCCATGCTGCTCGGCGCGGCCAAGTACCTTGCCGAGACGCGCAACTTCGACGGCACGGTGGCGGTCATCTTCCAGCCGGCCGAGGAGGGCGGCGGCGGCGGCCGCGAGATGGTCAATGACGGAATGATGGACCGCTTCGGCATTCAGGAGGTCTACGGCATGCACAATGCGCCGGGCCTGCCGGTGGGCAAGTTCGCCCTGCGCCCCGGCCCGCTGATGGCCGCGGCCGACCGCATCCAGATCGACGTCGAGGGCAAGGGCGGCCATGCCGCGAAGCCGCACCTGGCCGTCGACACGATCCTGATCGCCTCGCAGATCGTCAACAACGTCCAGTCGATCGTCTCGCGCAATGTCGACCCGCTCGGCAATGCGGTGGTCTCCATCTGCGCCTTCAATGCCGGATTCACCGACAACGTCATTCCGCAGACCGCGACGCTGCTCGGCACGGTGCGCACCCTCACCCCGGAGATGCGCGACCTCGTCGAGAAGCGCCTGCACCAGATCGTCGAGGGCACTGCCGCCATGTATGGCGGCACGGCGAAGCTCACCTACCATCGCGACTATCCGGTCACGAAGAACCACGCCGACAACGCCATCTTCGCCGGCGACGCGGCGGCCGCCGTTGTCGGCAACGACGGCGTCAACCGCGACACCGTCCCGGTGATGGGCGGCGAGGACTTCTCCTTCATGCTGGAGGCGCGCCCCGGCGCCTTCATCTTCATCGGCCAGGGCGACACGGCGTCCGTCCACCACCCGGCCTATGACTTCAACGACGAGATCATCCCGATCGGCATGAGCTACTGGGCGAAGATCGTCGAAAGCCGCATGCCGGCCTGACACCGCCTGCCCACGTGGGGCGTGGCCCGTGCGGCCGCGCCCCGACCTTCCCCACATCCCGCCAGGACCCGCCCCATGCCCATCGTCAACCGCATCTCCGCGCTCCACGAGGAAGTCACCGCCTGGCGCCGTGACATCCACGAATATCCGGAGCTGCAGTTCGACGTGCACCGCACCGCCGGGATCGTCGCCGACAAGCTGCGCGCCTTCGGCTGCGACGAGGTGGTGCCCGGCATCGGCCGCACCGGCGTGGTCGGCATCATCCGTGGCAGGACCAATAGCTCGGGCAAGGTGGTGGGCCTGCGCGCCGACATGGACGCGCTGCCGCTGACCGAGATCACCGGCCTGCCGCATGCCTCCAAGGTTCCCGGCAAGATGCACGCCTGCGGCCATGACGGCCACACCGCCATGCTGCTCGGCGCCGCCAAGTATCTCGCCGAGACGCGCAACTTCGACGGCACCGTCGCCGTCATCTTCCAGCCGGCGGAAGAGGGCGAGAAGGGCGGCGAGGCCATGGTTCTCGACGGCATGATGGAGCGCTTCGGCATCCAGGAGGTCTATGGCATGCACAATGCGCCGGGCCTGCCCGTCGGCCAGTTCGCCATCCGTCCCGGCCCGATGCTGGCGGCGGTGGACAATTTCCGCATCCATGTCGAGGGCAAGGGCGGCCATGCGGCGCGCCCGCACCAGTCGATCGACACCATCCTCGTCGCCTCGCACATCGTCGCGGCGGTGCAGTCCATCGTCGCGCGCAACATCGACCCGCTGAAGAGCGCCGTCATCTCCATCTGCGCCTTCAACGCCGGCTTCACCAACAACGTCATCCCGCAGACGGCGGAGCTGCGCGGCACGGTGCGCACCCATGACGGCGAGGTGCGCGACTTCATCGAGACTCGGCTCCGGGAGGTCGCCGAGACGACCGCCGCCGTCTTCGGCGCCACGGCGACGGTGGAGCATGTGCGCGTGGTGCCGGCGACGGTCAACGACCCGGCCTACACGCCGCACGCCGTGGCGGCGGCCGCGGCGGTCGTCGGCGACAGGGCGGTCAACGACGACGCGCCGCAGATCATGGGCGGCGAGGACTTCTCCTACATGCTGCAGGCCCGGCCCGGCGCCTTCATCATGATCGGCCAGGGCGACACGGCCTCGGTCCACCATCCCGCCTACGACTTCAACGACGAGATCATCCCGATCGGCATGAGCTACTGGGCCAAACTCGTCGAGAGCCGCATGCCGGCGTGATGCCGGCCGTAAGGGCGACTCTCCCCGCCCGACCCGTCCGGCTAGCATCCCCTGTCGCGAGACGAGCGACTGCGAGGATGCCATGGCGAAGGTGCTCTACGAGAAGGACGGCCGGATCGGCCGCATCACCCTCAACCGTCCCGAGGTGATGAACGCCATCGACGACGAGGTGCCGCTCGAGCTCGCCGACTGCGTCGCCCGCGCCAATGCCGATCCCGGCGTCCACGTCATCGTGCTCTCGGGCAAGGGCGAGGCCTTCTGCGCCGGCTATGACCTGACCTATTACGCCGAGGGCAACGGCAACGGCCAGGCGACCCAGGACATGCCCTGGGACCCCATGAAGGACTACGCCTTCATGATGCGGAACACCGAGCTGTTCATGTCGCTGTGGCGGTCCTACCGGCCGGTCATCTGCAAGGTGCACGGCTTCGCGGTGGCCGGCGGCTCCGACATCGCCATGTGCTCTGATATCATCGTCATGACCGAGGAGGCCCGCATCGGCTACATGCCGGTGCGCGTCTGGGGCTGCCCGACGACCGCCATGTGGGTCTACCGGCTGGGCCCGGAGAAGGCCAAGCGCATGCTCTTCACCGGCGACAAGATCGACGGGCGCGAGGCGGAGAGGCTCGGCCTCGTGCTGAAGGCGGTGCCGGCCGCCGATCTCGACCGCGAGGTGGAGGCGCTGGCCGAACGCATGGCGACCGTCCCTGTCAACCAGCTGATGATGCAGAAGCTGGTGGTCAACCAGGCGATCGAGGCCATGGGTCTGAAGCAGACGCAGATGTTCGCCACCATCTTCGACGGCATCACCCGCCACTCGCCCGAGGGCATCAACTTCAAGACCCGCGCCGAACAGGTCGGCTGGAAGCAGGCGGTGCGCGAGCGCGACGCCGGCACCTTCGACTGGACGGCGAACCGGCCGATCAACCCCGGCGGCTAGCCCGGCGCTTGCCGGCCTCGAAGGTGGTGACCCTGTAGGCGTTGCCGGCCGCGTCGTAGGTCGTCCATGCGCCGACCTGCACGCCCTTGTCGAAATGTCCCGACCGCAGCCGCGTGCCATCCTTGCGGAACCATTCCCAATAGCCCGTCGGCTCGCCATCCAATGTCTGACCTCGCGCCCAGAGGCTGCCGTCGCGATGGCGCTTCTCGAACGGTTCGATCCTGTCCGACATGGCTCCGGACCTCCCAGCCTATGCACGGCGCCGGGCGGAGATGCCCCGGCGGGGAGATTCTACCCCGCGCCTGCGACATGGAAAGGTCCCACGGCGGCTCTCGCTTCGCGCCCGCGCCCGCGCTAGCTTCGCGCTTTCGCCTGCCCCTCCGGAGATTTCCATGCCCATCATCAACCGCGTTGCCGACCTTCACGACGAAATCACTGCCTGGCGTCGCGACTTCCACGAGAACCCGGAACTGCTCTACGACGTGCACCGGACCGCCGGCATCGTTGCGGAGAAGCTGAAGGCGTTCGGCTGCGACGAGGTGGTCCCGGGCATCGGCCAGACCGGCGTCGTCGCGGTGATCCGGGGGCGCAAGTCCGGCTCGGGCAAGGTGATCGGGCTTCGCGCCGACATGGACGCGCTGCCGATCGAGGAGGCGACCGACGTTCCCTACAAGTCGAAGGTGCCGGGAAAGATGCACGCCTGCGGCCATGACGGCCACACCGCCATGCTGCTCGGCGCCGCCAAGTATCTCGCCGAAACCCGCAATTTCGACGGCACGGCCATCATGATCTTCCAGCCGGCGGAAGAGGGCGGCGGCGGCGGCGATGCCATGGTCAAGGACGGCCTGATGACCCGCTGGGGCATCCAGGAGGTCTATGGCATGCACAACATGCCGGGCATCCCGGTCGGGCAGTTCGCCATCCGCAAGGGCCCGGCCATGGCGGCCGCCGACCGCTTCATCATCGACATCGAGGGCAAGGGCGGCCACGGCGCCATGCCGCATCTCTGCGTCGATCCGGTGCAGGCGGGCTTCGCCATCGGTCTCGCCATGCAGACCATCGTCTCGCGCAATGTCGACCCGATCGAGAGCGCGGTGATCTCCATCACCTCGGTGAAGGCCGGCGAGGCCTTCAACGTCATCCCGCAGACGCTGCGCATGCTCGGCACGGTGCGCACCTTCAAGCCGGAGATCCAGGACCTCGTCGAGGCGCGGATGAAGGAGCTCGTCGAGAACGTCGCGAAGGGCATGGGCTGCACCGCGACCGTCGACTATCTGCGCGGCTATCCCGTGACCTTCAACCATGCGGACCAGACCGACTTCGCGGTGAAGGTGGCCGAGTCCGTCGTCGGCCCCGACAAGGTCGATCCCAACACGCCGCCGCTGATGGGCGCCGAGGACTTCTCCTACATGCTCAACGAGCGGCCCGGCAGCTACATCTTCCTCGGCAACGGCGACACCGCCGCCTGCCACCACCCGGCCTACAACTTCGACGACAACGCCATTCCGGTGGGGACGAGCTATCTCGCCAAGATCGTCGAAACGGCGATGCCGGCGTGACGGCGACCATGTCCGGGACACGCATCGCGCTCGGCATCGTCGGTGCCGGCATCATGGGCGAGCGGCTCCTTGGGGCCGCCCTCTCCCAGGCCGGTGACATCGTCCGAGTCGCCGGCATCTGGGACCCCTCGGCGGAGGCCATGGCGCGCATCGCCGCGGCCTTCCCCGACGTGCCGCGGCTCGCCGATGCGGCGGCGGTGGTCGCGGCGAGCGACTGCCTCTACGTCGCCTCGCCGCCCGCCTCGCATCTCGGCTACGCACGGATGGCTCTGACGGCAGGAAAAGCCGTGTTCTGCGAGAAGCCGCTGGCGGTGGACGTCGCCGATGCCCGCGCCTTCGTGGCCGAGGCGGGGGACAGGGGAGCCGTAAACTTCCCCTTCGCCTCGTCCTTTGCCGTCGCGGCCCTGCAGCGGTGGATCGCGGAGGGCGCCATCGGCACGCCGCAGCGCATCAGCATCGAGGTCGCCTTCGCCACATGGCCACGCTCCTGGCAGAGGGATGCGGCGGGCTGGCTGGACGCAACGCCCCAGGGCGGCTTTACCCGCGAGGTGGTGTCGCACTTCCTCTTCCTGTCACGCCGCCTCGGCGGGCCGCTGTCCGGCCTCAAGGCTTCGGCGGAGTATCCGGAGGCGGGACGCTCCGAGCGCCGCATCGCCGCGACGCTCACCGCCGGCGACCTGCCCGTGACGCTGACCGGCAGCGTCGGCACCACGGCAAAGGATGACCACAACATCTGGATGATCGAGGGCCCGGCCGGCGCCGTCCGGCTGCGCGACTGGTCGATCGCCGAGCGCCGCATGGCGGACGGCTCTTGGCAGCCGGACCCGGAGGCCATGCCGAACGAGAAGGTCCGCCCGCTGGTGCTGCGCCGGCAGCTCGAGGGCGTCGCGGCGCTGGTGCGCGGCGAGCCCTTCCACCTCGCGACGCTGAAGGAGGCGCTGGAGGTTCAGGAGATCGTCGAGGCGATCCTCGCCTCGCGCGGCTGAGCCTCTCAGCCCCGCGCGTCCTCCAGGATCATCCGCGCGCCCTTCTCGGCGATCATCAGCGTCGGCGTGTTGGTGTTGCCGGAGGTGATCGTCGGCATGACGGAGGCGTCGGCGACGCGCAGGCCGTCGATGCCGATGACGCGCAGGCGCTCGTCCACCACCGCCATCGGATCGGAGGCGAGGCCCATCTTCGCCGTGCCGACGGGATGGAAGATGGTGGTGCCGATGTCGCCGGCGGCCTTCGCCAGGCTCTCCGCATCGTCGCCGATGACCGGCCCGGGCAGGTACTCCTCCGGGCGGTAGGGCGCGAGCGCCGGCTGGCCCATGAGGCGGCGGGTGACGCGCAGGGAATCGGCGGCGACCTGTCGGTCCTCGTCGGTTGCCAGATAGTTCGGCGCGATGACCGGCTTGTCCGCCGGATCGGCCGAGCGGATGTGGATGGAGCCGCGCGAGGTCGGCCGCAGGTTGCAGGGCGCCACCGTGACGGCCGGGAACCTGTGCAGCGGGTCGCCGAACTTGTCGAGCGACAGCGGCTGGACGTGGAACTGGATATTCGCGCGCTCCTGACCGGGGTCGGAGCGGGTGAAGATGCCGAGCTGGCTCGGCGCCATGGTCAGCGGCCCAGTGCGGCGGATGAGATATTCGAGGCCCATCAGGCCGCGCTTGAACAGGTTGTGGTAGGTCTCGTTCAGCGTCTTGATGCCCTGGACCTTGTAGATGGCGCGTATCTGCAGGTGGTCCTGCAGGTTGCCGCCGACGCCGGGCTTCTCCTTCACTACCGGGATGCCATGGCGCTGCAACACGTCGCCGTGGCCGATGCCGGAGAGCTCGAGGATCTGCGTCGAGCCGATCGAGCCGGCGGTCAGCACCACCTCGCCGCGGCAGCGGGCGATGACGCTCTCGCCGCCCTGGCGGAACTGCACGCCGGTGGCGCGGCCGTTCTCGACGATGACCTTCTCCACCAGCACGCCGGACAGGAGGTCGAGGTTGTCGCGCTCGTCGATCACCGGCTTGATGAAGCCGCGCGCCGAGGACCAGCGCAGGCCCTTCTTCTGGTTGACGTGGAAATAGGCCGTGCCCTCGTTGTCGCCGGTGTTGAAGTCGTCGAGCGGCCGGACGCCCATCTGCACGGCAGCCTCGCGCACCCGGTCGAGCAGGTCCCAGCGCACCCGGGGTGCCTCGACGCGCCATTCGCCGCCGATGCCGTGATGCTCGCTGTCACCGAGGAAATGGTCCTCCAGCTTGCGGAAGACCGGCTTCACGTCGTCCCAGCCCCAGCCGGTGAGGCCGAGCTGCCGCCAGTGGTCGTAGTCGGCGCTCTGGCCGCGCATGGTGATCATGGCATTGATGGCCGAGGAGCCGCCCATGACCTTGCCGCGCGGATAGATCAGGGACCGGCCGTTGAGACCCGGCTCGGCCTCGGTCCTGAACATCCAGTCGGCGCGCGGATTGTTGATGGCGAAGAGATAGCCGACGGGAATGTGGAACCAGATCCAGTCGTCCTTGGTGCCGGCCTCGAGCAGCAGCACGCGGTTCTTCGGATTGGCCGACAGCCGGTTCGCCATGAGGCAGCCGGCCGTGCCGGCGCCGCAGACGATGTAGTCCCACTCACCCTCGATGATGCGGGCCATGGCGCCCCTCCGGCACTGACGCGGGCTCTCGACGGCGGCCCTTCGCCCGATCCATCGCGCGGGCGGGTGAGAAGGTCAATTGGACGGAGGGCGGAACGGAGGCCGTGCCGGGGCAGGCAAAGCTGCAACCCGCCCCTTCACGCGAAGCCCATTCCCCGCCGGCGCGCGGCGCGCTAGCCTGCCGTCCAAATCGTTTGAAAAACGGAAGAGGACACGTCCCATGCATATCCTGATCATCGGCGCCGCCGGCATGGTCGGCCGCAAGCTGACCGAGAAGCTGGTGAAGGACGGCCATCTCGGCGGCAAGACCATCACCGAGTTCTCGCTGGTCGACGTGGTGGCGCCCGACAAGCCCGCCGGCTTTTCCGGCAAGGTGACGAGCTGGGCCGTCGACATCTCCTTCCCCAACACCGCCGGTCCGATGATCGCCGGACGGCCGGACGTCATCTTCCACCTCGCCGCCATCGTCTCCGGCGAGGCCGAGGTGGACTTCGACAAGGGCTACCGCATCAATCTCGACGGCACCCGCCAGATCTACGAGGCGATCCGCCAGGAGGGCGTCAAGGCGCCCTACCATCCGCGCGTCGTCTTCACCTCGTCCATCGCCGTCTATGGCGCGCCGTTCCACGAGTTCATCGAGGACGAGTTCTTCCACACGCCGCTGACCAGCTACGGCACGCAGAAGTCGATCGGCGAGCTCCTGCTCACCGACTATTCGCGCAAGGGCTTCTTCGACGGCGTCGGCATCCGCCTGCCGACCATCTGCGTGCGCCCCGGCAAGCCGAACAAGGCGGCCTCCGGCTTCTTCTCCAACATCATCCGCGAGCCGCTGGTCGGCATGGAGGCGGTGCTGCCAGTCGGCGACGACGTCGTCCACACCCATGCGAGCCCGCGCTCGGCGGTCGGCTTCCTCATCCACGCCGCGACCATGGACACCGCCCAGCTCGGCTGGCGGCGCAACCTCTCCATGCCCGGGGTCGCGGCCTCCGTCGGTGAGCAGCTCGAGGCGCTGCGCAAGATCGGCGGCGAGAAGGCGCTGAAGCTGGTGCGCCGCGAGCCGGACGAGCTGATCATCCGCATCGTCTCGGGCTGGTCGCGCAGGTTCAACGCCCAGCGCGCCACGGAACTCGGCTTCAAGGCCGAGACGAGCTTCGAGGAGATCGTCCGCGCCCATGTCGAGGACGAACTCGGCGGCAAGGTCGCCTGAGGCCCATGCGCTTCGCCTCGCCGCTCGTGCCCGGCCGCCTCGTCCAGCGCTACAAGCGCTTCCTGGCCGACGTGATCCTCGACAGCGGCGAGGCCGTTACCGCCCATTGCGCCAATCCCGGCTCGATGCTGGGGCTGAACGCGCCGGGCAACCGCGTCTGGCTGTCGCGGTCTGCCGATCCGAAGCGCAAGCTGCCCTGGTCGTGGGAGCTGGCGGAGGTCGACTTCGGCCGCGGGCCGGAGACGGTCGGCATCAACACGGCCCATCCCAATGCGCTGGTCGAGGAGGCGATCCGCGACGGCACCATCGCGCCGCTCGCCGGCTATGACGCGCTGCGCCGCGAGGTCGCCTATGGCAAGGCAAGCCGCGTCGACATGCTGCTGACCGGGGCGGACCGCCCGCCCTGCTATGTCGAGGTGAAGAACGTCCATCTCATGCGCCAGCCCGGCCTCGCCGAATTTCCCGATTCGGTGACGACGCGCGGGGCGAAGCACCTCGACGAGCTCGGCGACATGGTGGAGGCCGGCCACCGGGCGGCGATGGTCTTCCTCATCCAGTATGGCGGCGCCGACCGCTTCTCCCTCGCCCGCGACATCGACCTCGCCTATGCCAAAGCCTTCGACCGGGCGCGGGCACGCGGGGTCGAGATGATCGCGTGGCGGTGCCGCCTCACCCCCGAGGAGATCGTCGTGGAGCGCGCGGTGGAGATTGCGGAGTAGGCGGGACCTCCCCCTCCCTGCCGCTTCGGCGGACTTGTCCGGCGCGGCGGCGTCGCCCATGAAGGATGGAATGCATGCCCCGGCGGCGGCCGGGACGAGGAGAGCTGCGAGATGAGCGTGAAACCGGGCTGGCAGGGCCGCTTCTTCGAGGATTTCGAGATCGGCGACGTCTATCGCCACCCCATGGGCCGCACCATCACCCAGGCTGACAACATCTGGTTCACGCTGCTGACCCAGAACACGGCGCATCCGCATTTCGACGCGAACTACGCGGCCCATACCGGCTTCGGCAAGCCGCTGGTGAACTCCTGCTTCACCATCGCGCTGGTCACCGGACAGTCTGTCACCGACATCAGCCAGAACGTCTTCGCCAATCTCGGCTGGGACGAGGTGCGCCTGCCGAGCCCGGTCTATGAGGGCGACACGATCTATTCGGAGAGCGAGGTGCTGGAGAAGCGCGATTCGGGCTCGCGGCCGGAGGTCGGCATCCTCACCGTGCGCACCAAGGGCTACACCCAGACCGGCGACGTGGTGATCACCTTCCGCCGCACGGTCATGGTCTATCGCCGCGGCCAGGGCCCGGGCGGCAGGCACCGGCCCGAGCCGAAGGGCTGAGGGACGACGGGGGCCGCCCCGCCGGCCTCACGCCTTCTTCAGGAACTCGGTGCGCAGCACCAGGCCCTTCACCTTGTCGACGCTGCACTCGACCTCGTCGGGATCATCGGTCAGGCGGATGGACTTCACCCGCGTGCCGCGCTTCAGCGTCACCGAGGTGCCCTTCACCTTCAGGTCCTTGATGATGGTGACGCTGTCGCCGTCCTTCAGGAGGGCGCCGTTCGAGTCCTTGACGTCCATGGGTCAGTCCTTCGTGGAAGTCGGGGGATAGGAGTGCCGGGCGCCGCGCCAGTCGGTGACGTCGCCCTCGCCGAGATAGCCGGGGCCGACCGGGACCTTGCCCTCGCCGCCGGGGATGTCGAGCACGTAGGTCGGCTGGGCAAGGCCCGAGAGATGGCCGCGCAGAGCGCGCATGAGCGCCTGCCCCTCGGCGATCGACAGGCGGAAATGGGCGGTGCCCGGCGCCATGTCGGGGTGGTGCAGGTAATAGGGCTTCACCCGGTTGGCGAGGAAGGCGCGCATCAGGTCCGCCAGCGTCGCCGCGTCGTCGTTGACGCCCCTGAGCAGGACCGACTGGCTGACGAGGGCGATGCCGGCATCGGCGAGCCGCGCCAGCGCCTGCCCAGCGGCGGGCGTGAACTCGCGGGCGTGGTTGGCGTGGACGGCGACATAGACCGCCTTGCCCGGCGCCCGAAGCGCGCGGGCGAAATCCGCCGTGACGCGCTCGGGCGCGACCACCGGCACGCGGGTGTGCCAGCGGATGACCTTCACGTGGGGAATGGCGGCGAGCGCGCGGGTGACCTCGCGGGCGCGCCTGGCCGACAGGACGAAGGGGTCGCCGCCGGTCAGGATGACCTCGAAGATCTCCGGGTGCGCGGCGATATAGGCGAGCGCCGCCGCGAGCTCGGCCTCGTCCAGGCCGCCGCGGCCCTTCGGCCCGACCATCTCGCGGCGGAAGCAGAAGCGGCAATAGACCGGGCAGACATGGACGATCTTGAGCAGCACCCGGTCGGGATAGCGGTGGACGATGCCGGTGACCGGCGAATGCGCGTCGTCGCCGATGGGGTCGGCGCGCTCCCCGGGGCGGCTGTCCAGCTCGCGGATGTCGGGCAGGAACTGCAGGGCGATCGGGTCGGCCGGCCCGGTGCCGGCCATGAGCGCGGCCATGTCGGGCGTCACCGCCACGGCATAGCGCTCCCCCACTTTCGTCGCATCTTGAGCGGCATCGGACGCGATGAGCCCGGCCGAGACGAGCTCGGCCGCGCTGCGCAGGGTGCGGTCACGGGGTGCCATGGCGGCCTCATGGTCGCTTCCGCCCGCGAAGGCAAGCCAAAAACGGCCAAACTTGATCGGCAGCGCGAACCTCGGCCAAGTTCACCGCGTTACAAGAAAGTAGCGGGCAGGCACCCGCTCCGCCCTCCGGCGGGCTTGCCGGCAAAGAGCCTTTGGCTTACGGGGATCGCCTCCGCCGAGGCCCCCGTCCCGGCGCCGAATTTGCATGGCAGTCCCTGGCGCGCCCGCGCGTCATGACGAGGACCTTGAGGGAGGCGTTCCTTGGCCGAGACCGGAACCTGGAATAAGGCGCATGGGGCCGACGCGTTCGGCTTTTCGGGGCTCAAGGCCCTGCACTGGAACTATCTCGAGCCGCAGCTGGTCGAGGAATCGATCGCCCGCGGCGAGGCGAAGCTCTCCGCCGGCGGTCCGCTGGTCGCCGAGACCGGCCAGCACACCGGACGCTCGCCCAAGGACAAGTTCGTGGTGCGCGACGCCACCACCGAATCGACGGTCTGGTGGGACAACAACGGCGCCATCACCCCGGCCGCCTTCGACCAGCTGATGGCGGACATGCTGGAGCACGCCAAGGGCCGCGAGCTCTTCGCCCAGGACCTCTATGGCGGCGCCGACCCGGCGACCCGTCTGAAGACCCGCGTCTTCACCGAATATGCCTGGCACAACCTCTTCATCCGCAACCTGCTGATCCGCCCGAAACGTGAGGAGCTCGCCTCCTTCGTTCCGGACATGACCATCGTCGATCTGCCCTCGTTCCGCGCCGACCCGAAGAAGTACGGCGTCCGCACCGAGACGGTGATCGCCTGCGACTTCACCCGCAAGATCGTGCTGATCGGCGGCACCTCCTATGCCGGCGAGATGAAGAAGAGCGTGTTCACCATGCTCAACTTCCTGCTGCCGCCGCAGAAGGTCATGCCGATGCACTGCTCGGCCAATGTCGGGCCGAACGGCGACGTGGCGGTGTTCTTCGGCCTGTCCGGCACCGGCAAGACCACCCTGTCGGCGGATGCGACCCGCACGCTCATCGGCGACGACGAGCACGGCTGGGGCAAGGATGGCGTCTTCAACTTCGAGGGCGGCTGCTACGCCAAGGCGATCAAGCTGTCCCGTGAGGCCGAGCCGGAGATCTTCGCCACCTCCGAACGCTTCGGTTCGGTGATGGAGAACGTCGTCATCGACCCGGTGTCGCGGATGCCGGACTTCGACGACGGCTCGAAGACCGAGAACACCCGCATCGCCTACCCGCTGCACTTCATCCCGAATGCCTCGGAGACGGGCCGCGCCGGCCACCCGAAGAACATCGTGATGCTGACCGCCGATGCCTTCGGCGTCATGCCGCCGATCGCCAAGCTGACGCCGGCGGAGGCGATGTACCACTTCCTGTCCGGCTTCACCGCCAAGGTCGCCGGTACCGAGAAGGGTGTCACCGAGCCGCAGCCGACGTTCTCCACCTGCTTCGGCGCGCCCTTCATGCCGCGCCACCCCTCGGAGTACGGCAACCTGCTGCGCGAGCTGATCGCCCGCCATCATGTCGACTGCTGGCTGGTCAACACCGGCTGGACCGGCGGCATGCATGGCGTCGGACGGCGCATGCCGATCTCGATCACCCGCCTGCTGCTTCGCTCGGCACTCGACGGCTCGCTGAACCGCGCCAACTTCCGCCGCGATCCCTATTTCGGCTTCTCGGTGCCGACCTCGGTGCCCGGCGTGCCGCCGCACATGCTCTACCCGATCAAGACCTGGCGCGACAAAGCCGAGTTCGACGCCACGGCGCGCAAGCTCGTCCGGATGTTCCAGGACAACTTCGCCAAGTTCGAGCCCTATGTGGACGCCGACGTGAAGGCGGCTGCTCCGGCGGTGCAGCTCGCCGCGGAGTAAGCCACGCGGCTCCCGACATGAAAGAAGCCCGGCCGTCGCGCCGGGCTTTTTTCGTTGGCGTCTGGTCGTCGCGCTATCCGCGCGGCTGGGCCGGCGCCGGTGCAGCCGGCCGCTGCGGCGCACCGCGGCGCTCGCTCTGGCGAATGGCGGCCCACGAATTCTGCTGCGTCACCATGGAGCGGAGATAGGCGACGTTCTGCTCGGCCTCGGCCGGCGGCAGGTCCTTGCGGGCGATCTCCTCGGCTTCGGCGAAGCGCCCCTGCAGGCCGACGACGAGTGCGAGGTTCTGCCTGACCCGGCGGTCGGCGCGCGGATGGGCGGCGGCCTGGCGCAGCGCCTGCTCGGCCTGCGGCAGCTGGCGCGAGAGGGCATGGGAGAGGCCGAGATTGGCGAGGACCGAGGGCTCGCCGGGGGCGATCTTCAGGGCGTCGTTGTAGAGCGCCTGGGCTTCCGTGGAGCGGCCCATCTGGTCGTAGATCGAGGCCTGGACGTTGTAGATGCGCCAGTCCGGCTGGTCCGGGCGATGAGCGCGACCGAGCACCTGCAGCGCCTGCTCGTGGCGGCCGACATCGGCCAGCGCGCGGCCGTATTCGCCCATCAGCGCGAGATTGCGGGGGTCGCGGATGGCGACGCGCTCGAGCACGGCGACGGCCTGCGCCGCCTGCCCCGTGGCCCGCAGAGCGCGGCCGTAGCGCATGGCATTGGCGGCATCCTCGGGGCTCGAACGGTAGCGCGCGGCAAGGCCCTCGATCTCGGCGCGGGCGGTCTGTTCCGTATAAGCGCCGCCGGGGATCGAGCCGGTGACATCGCCGCCGCCGCGACGGGCGCTGAGCGAGCAGCCGCCGGAGACGATGGCGGCGCAGGCGACGAGAAGAATGAGCGGACGGGGACGAATGGATACTGACATGACGAACTCCGCGGTCGGGCCGGGCGGTGTTCAGGTCATAATCCGTTAACGTTAACGAGCCGCTAAGAACCGGTCAGCGGCGACGGCCGGATGCGGGGCGCGGACTGATCCACCGCAGCGCCTGGTCGGCCGCCCGCTCGCCGGAGGCCCAGGCGCCGCCGACCGTGCCCCACAGCCCGTCGTCCGTCGCCTCCCCCGCGATCAGCACCCGCTGGCCGACGGGCTCGGCGAGGCGCAGACGCTGGGGCGTCGCACCGGGGCCTGCCACCGACCAGGCTCCGCGGATGAAGGGATCGGTCGTCCAGGAGGTGACATGGACCTCTCCCATGACGCGGCGGGCCTGGGGGCCGAACTCGTTGCCGATGAACTCGGCGGCGAAGGCCTTCATGGCCGTCGGACCGGCATTGGCGAGGTCGCGGCCGAAGCGGCCGCCAATGTCGAGATACCACCAGTCGGAGCCGCCGATGCGGGCGAGGGGCTTGGCGGTCGCGGCGGTGTCCGCCTTCACCACGAAGGGCTCGTCGGGCCTGGCGTCCATCGGGTTGCCCGGGAGATGGACGATGAGGTGCTCGTAGGCGCCGCAGGACAGGGCCGCGATGGCATCCGCCTGGCGCTTCGGCAGGGCCGGCGTGAAGCGGATCGCCCCCGATGCCAGCACCGATGTCGAGGCGGTGACGATGGCGGCGCGGGCCCGGATGGTGCCCGCCGGCGTCTCCACGGCGACGCCGCGCCCGGACCAGTCGATCTTCGTCACCGCCGTCGACAGGCGGATGGGCAGGCCCTCGGCGAGCTTCGCCAGGATGGCGCCGTAGCTCTGGCGGCAGAACAGGTCGCGGGTCTCGATGGCGTTGTAGAAGTCGACACAGGAGATCTCGGCGGTGTCCTTGCCGGAATCCCAGGCGCCTTTCAGGAACTCGATGGTCGGCTGCCAGTCCCTCAGATTGGTCGGCATGGCGGCGGCGAGCGAGACCTCGCGGCCCGCCTCGCCGGCGTCGAGGATCGCCCGCTGCGCCCGCGTCAGCGCGGCGGCGAAGCCCTCCCATTCGCCCTCGCGCGGGCTGCGCCCCTTGATCAGCAGGCGCGGCCGCTCAGGATCGTCATAGAGCTGGAAGCCCGCCGCGCGGGCGAGATCGACCAGAGGGTTGTCTGACGGGGCATGGATCCAGTGGGCGCCGAGGTCCATCGGCATGCCGAAATTGACGGTGTCGGCGATGCAGCGCCCGCCGCTGCGGTCCTTGGCCTCCAGCACGATCACCGACCGTCCGGCGGCCTGCAGCTTGCGGGCCGCGGCGATGCCGGCGGCACCCGCACCGATCACCACCACATCGACTTCCGCCGGCAGCGGGCGCGCGGTCTGGGCGAGGGCCGGGGCGGCGGGCAGGGCGGCCGATGCGGCGAGCACGGTGCGCCGGGTCATCAAGGGTCCGTTCATCGTAACTGGCGAATCCCGCTCATACGTGACGCCTATCACAGGCGAATGGCAGCGTCTTGGCCACTCTGTCTCCGCATCGTGAACCGCTTGGCAAGGGTTTGCGACAAACAGTCAACGTCCAAGAAACGGACGTCCCTGGGGAGGGACCATCATGGGAGACCGCATTCTCGACGCTCTGGGACGCCGCATCGCCGCGATCCTCGACAAACGCTCGCCGGGTTACGAGCCGACGACGCCGAGCGACCCCCATGCCCTGCGCGCCTCGCTGCGCCCCGGCGACATCCTGCTGGTGGAAGGCGACACCCGCATCTCCGCCGTCATCAAATACCTGACCCAGTCGACCTGGTCGCATGCCGCCATGTATGTCGGACCCATCGAGGGCGCCTGCGAACCCGACGGCGAGCCCCATGTGCTGGTCGAGGCCTATCTCGGCGACGGCGTCATCTCCGCCCCACTCTCCAAGTACCGCAACTTCCACACGCGCATCTGCCGCCCTGTCGGCCTGACCGAACAGGACCAGCAGCAGGCCTGCCGCTACATGGTCGAGCGCATCGGCCTCGACTACGACCTGAAGAACATCCTCGACATGCTGCGCTTCCTCATCCCCATGCCGGTGCCGGTGCGCTGGCGGCGGCGGATGATCGCCTTCGGTTCGGGCGACCCGACGCGCGCCATCTGCTCGACGCTGATCGCCCAGGCCTTCGAGGCGGTCCGCTACCCGATCCTGCCCAAGGTCGAGCGCAGCGCCAAGGCCGGCGAGCAGCGGGTGAAGGGTGACGCCGCACGGCGCGAGGTGCTGCACATCCGTCACCATTCGCTCTATGCGCCGCGCGACTTCGACATCTCGCCCTATTTCGCCATCGTCAAGCCGACGATCCAGCGCGGCTTCAACTACAAGAAGCTGCAGTGGAGCGACGCGCTGCCCGACGGCGAGCCCGCGACCGGCCATACCGAATCGCCGAGCCTCAGCCCGGTGTCCTGATCAGAGCAGGCCGTGCTTGCGGAAGGCCTCCGCGAGCGGCATGCCGGCCTCGAGATCGGCGCGCATGCGCCGCTCGCCGGTGATCTTGGTCATGGCGGTCGAAAGCACCGCGAGTGCCTGAGCCCGCGGCACCACCACGACGCCGTCGACATCGCCGACGACGATATCGCCGGGGGCGATGGTCACGTTGCCGATGGTGATCGGCACGTCCTTCTCCACCATCATGCCGCGATACTGCGTGTCGGCCGGCGACAGGGCCGCCGTGAAGACGGGGAAGCCCATGGCGCGGATGGCGACGACGTCGCGCGCCGCGCCGTCGGTCAGGAAGCCCGCCGCCTGGAGATGACGGGCGCGGGTGGAGAGCAATTCGCCCCAGGGGCCGATGTCGGTGTTGGCGCCGGTCGCCATGACGCAGACCTCGCCGGGCCTGAGGTCGTCGACGAGGGCGATCTCGAGGTCGTAAATGCCCTCGACGAAACCCGAGATGACCTTGTAGCCGCCGGTGCGGGCGGGGCCGAACAGCACGCTGCCGTCATCGACCGGACGGATGGAGGGCGGCAGGATCTGGCGGTGCAGGCCGTGCTCGTCGAGTGCGTCCGACACCGGCGCGGAGGCGATGACGGGTCGGGCGGCGGCGATGATGTCGTCGAAGCTGTCGGTCATGGGCGGCATCCTCCTCGTGATTGTTGACGAGGAGGATAGAGCGCCCCGCGGCGAAGTCAGCAGGGCCCGCCCGAGAGACAGCCCTGCGTCGATCCCGGCCCGCTGCCCTCACCCCGCCTTCTTGGCGAGGAAATTGCGGACGCCGTCCATGAAGGCCGGCTTGACGATGAGGCCGACCTGGGTCTCCCGCTCCGCGTCGAGCTGATGGGCGAGGTCGTTGGTCTCCGCCCGGTCCATCAGGCGCCGGATCTCGAAGAAGGCTTCCGCCGAGCCGCGGCCGAGGCGGACAGCAAGGGCCCGCGCGGTCGGCAGGCAGGCCTCGTCGTCGACGCAGGTCCAGACGAGGCCCCATTCGGCGGCGCGCTCGGCCGGGAGCTTGTCGCCGAGGAGGGCGAGTGCGCGGGCGCGGGCGCGGCCGATGGCGCGCGGCAGGAACCAGGTCACGCCGAGGTCGGGGACGAGGCCGAGCTGCGGCCCGAAGGTCAGGACGAAGGAGGCCGAGCGGGCGGCGACCGCGATGTCGCAGGAAAGCGCCAGGCCGACGCCGGCGCCAGCGGCGACGCCGTTGATGGCGGCGATGGTGGGCTTGGGGAAATCGTCGATGGCGAGGATCAGCGGATTGTAGAGGTCGCGCATCGCAGCATTGACCCCCTCGCCCGTCGGCGCGAGGCCGCCGGCAAGATCGGCGCCGGCGCAGAAGCCGCGGCCGCTGCCGGTGAGCACCAGCGCCTTCACGTCAGGGTCGATCCGCGCCTGGTCGACGGCCTTGAGCGCCCCCCGGACGAGATCCTCGTTGAAGGCGTTCAGCCGCTCCGGACGGTTGAGGGTCAAGGTGGCGATGCCCTCGCTCACCTCATAGGTCGTGGCCATGGTTCAGCTCCTTCCCGTGACGAGCCCGGAGGCGAAGGCGGCGTCGATGTCGGCGGCCGACAGCCCCGCGGCGCGCAGGATGTCGCGGGTCTCGGCGCCCGGCCCCTGCGAGGGTGGCGCGAGGTCGGTGGCGGTGACCGAGAAGCGCGGCGCCGGCTTCGGCATCGGCCCTTCCGGCGTCGCCACGAAGGTGCCGCGCGCGACATTGTGCGGATGGGCCGGGGCCTCCCGCATGTCGAGGACGGGCGCGTAGCAAATCTCCTTGCCCTCGAGCAGCGCCGTCCACTCGTCGCGCGACTTCGAGCGGAAGGCGTCCGAGATCGCCCGGCGGAGGTCGGGCCACATGGTCTTGTCCCACTGCTTCGCGAAGCGCGGGTCGGCGAGGCCGAGGCCCTTCAGCAGCTCGGCGTAGAACTGCGGTTCCAGCGAGCCGATGGAGACGTACTTGCCGTCGCCGGTCTCGTAGACGCCGTAGAAGGGGGCATGGCCGTCGAGCATGTTGGCCTCGCGCTCGACCTTCCACGTCCCGGAATTGATCATGCCGTAGAACATGGTGCCGAGGACGGCCGAGCCGTCGACCATGGCGGCATCCACCACCTGCCCCTTGCCGGTCGACTGCACATGGTAGAAGGCAGCGACCATTCCGAGCGCCAGCATCATGCCGCCGCCGCCGAAGTCGGCGGCCAGATTCAGCGGCGGCACCGGCGGCCGGTCCGCCGGCCCGAGCGGCCAGAGCATGCCGGAGAGCGCGAGATAGTTGATGTCGTGGCCGGGGGCGG
>VFQR01000828.1_pt1 | contig 31430 bp, 28 predicted proteins | sample 3512321 | NCBI WGS metagenome assembly VFQR01 (sample SAMN10412374, study PRJNA504923) | tailings metagenome | isolation source: Relicate 3 Philex TSF1 revegetated site | place: Philippines: Tuba, Benguet | collected 2017-08-29 | reverse complement strand
TGGCGCGCGCGTCCGGCGGGCCGAGCAGGATCAGGCGATTGGTGCGGGCATCGGCGATGATCTGCACAGCCGAGGGTCCCTGCGCACCATGGCTCAGGCTGCTCAGCGTCGCGGCGGCGTCGACGGCCCAGGCATGCTGCAGGTCGACGATCACGGCGTCCGCGCGGAGTCGCTGGTCGAGCTGCTGTACCAGCGCCTCGATGCGCTCGATGTTGGCGATACGGTCACTGATGATCAGGGCGTTGGCCGATGCCACGGCAGTGACATGGCCGTAAGGATTGATAAGCGGCGTCAGCAGGGGCAGCAGCTCGCTGGCAGAGCCGTGCTGCACCGGTATCAGGCGGGTAGCCAGTTGCGCCGGTGCATCGGCTCGCATGTTGGCGGCGGTCCGGCTGGCGGTGGTCGAGATGATCTGCGCCTGATCCCCCTGGCTGATGACGCTGAGCCCCTGGCTGGCCAGCACGGAAAGGAACAGCTGTTGGACCTCGGCACGTTGCAGGGGCCTGGCGGACGACACGTCGACCTGGCCGGCAACCTCTGGCGCCACGATGAAGGTTTGCCCGGTGATGGCGGCGATCTGCTCGATAAGGCGGTGGATATCCGCACCCTTGAGGTCGATGACCCAGCCATCCTGCGGCTGGCTGGCCGGGGCACGCGCCGGATCGGCATAGGCGCCTGGCGCGCTGTCGGCCCCTGCCGGAGTCGACAGCGCAAGGGCAAGCACAAGGGAAGCTGCAGTGGGGCAGCGCTTCATCGTCGAGTCTTCCGTGAGGGCATGTAAGCCTTGGCACTTCTACCGGGCGCCAGGCGCGGTCCGCGGTTCGCCATGCAAGGCGCGCCTGGCATGCGGCAGCGCCGTGGTTCGACGCGCAGCCGTGCTACCTAATCAGGGCCGATGATTTTCTTCAGCGCTTTTTCTGCAAGTGGAGCACTGCGTCAAATTGTGCGGTCGCTGGCGCCGTTTTTTGTGGATGGTGTTGCAAAGGATTCTTGTTCCGAGCTCGCGCCCGCATCGTCGCCCCGGCGCACTGGCTAGTCTCTGCCCTGGCCCTTTGCAGGCCAGGACACGCTCTCCCATGCAAGGACGGAGCGCAACGCACAATCGATTGGAGACGAACATGCACATGGCACTAAGAAGCACGGTGGCGTTCCTGCTGATGGGCAGCTCGGCAGCGTTCGCTGCCCAGACGGGTGGTTTCGCCACTACCGACGGCGGCAATGTCAGTGGCGCCAAATCCTTCACTGCGCGAAGCCACAGCGAGATCAACAGCATCCTGGCCAACGCCCGGATCGATCCGTCAACCGGCAAGAAGGTGGCGGGCGGGGCCTACCCGGTGATCATCACCTATACCGGCAACGAAGACGCCTTGATCAATCAGGTCATCAAGGATCACACACCCGGTGCCAACGGCGTCTGCCCCAGCCCGCGCTGGAACGATGCCTACCGCGAAGTGCAGATCAACGAATTCACCAAAGGCGTGACCATCCAGGGAGCCAACGGCTCCTCGGCCAACTTCGGCATCACCATGGTCAAGAGCGCCAACGTCATCATCAGGAACATGAAGATCGGAGCCCTGGGCGGTGGCAGCAACGACGCCGACATGCTGCGCATCGACAACAGCTCCAATATCTGGATCGACCACAACGAACTGTTCGCGCTGAACGTCGAATGCAAGGGCTCGCCCGAGGATGACCTGACGTTCGAATCCGCCCTGGATATCAAGAAGGACGCACAGAACATCACGGTTTCCTACAACGTGATCCGCGACAGCAAGAAGGTCGGTCTGATGGGCCACACCGCCAGCTCCGGGCGGGCCGATTTCCAGCGTACCGTGACCTATCACCACAACATCTATCGCAATGTGAACGGCCGCCTGCCGCTGCAGCGCGGTGGCTGGATTCACGTCTACAACAACCTCTACGAGCAGATCACCGGGTCGGGGATCAACGTCCGTTCCGGGGGTTACGCGCTGATCGAGAACAACTGGTTCCAGAACGCCAGGAACCCGCTGACCTGTCGCTTCGACACGGTCAACTGCGGCAAATGGGAGCTGCGCAACAACAACACCACCAGCGCGGCGAGCAATGCCACCTACGGCATCGTCTGGGACTCCGCCGGTTCCGGCGGCGTCAATGCGCAGAACTGGAGTACCACCGGTACTTTCCCGATCACCCTGCCGTACAGCTATCAGGCGGTGTCCGCCCAGTGCGTCAAGGACAGGCTGGCCAGCTATGCGGGCGTCGGCAAGAACGGCGCGCAACTCACGGCGGCCATCTGCAACGGCAGCAGTGGCTCATCGGCCGGCAGCGGATCGTCATCCGGCGGTGCGCCTGCGCTCGTCGGCAGCAGCGACTACCCCACCGGCTTCAGCAAGTGTGCCGATCTCAACGGCCGCTGTGCGGTGACCGCCGGCACCGGCTGGGTCGCGTTCGGCCGCAAGGGTAACTGGGTCGGCAAGTATGTCGGTGTGGGCAGCAGCATTGCCTGCACCGTCGCGGCGTTCGGCTCCGACCCGGGTGGCAACCCCAACAAGTGCTCCACCCAGAACTGAGCCTGGGCTGCACCGCTATCCCGCCCCTTCGATGCATGGGGCGGAACAGCAGGGCGCGCGTTCTGAGCGCACGGCATCGCCCGCAGCGTGCGCATCAGCACTCGATGATGTTCACCGCCAGGCCACCGCGTGCGGTTTCCTTGTACTTGGTCAGCATGTCGGCACCGGTTTCGCGCATGGTCTTGATCACCTTGTCCAGGCTCACGTAGTGCGCGCCATCGCCGTACAGCGCCATGCGCGCGGCGTTGATGGCCTTCACCGAGGCGATGGCGTTGCGCTCGATGCAGGGGATCTGCACCAGGCCGCCGACCGGGTCGCAGGTCAGGCCCAGGTGATGCTCCATGCCGATCTCGGCGGCGTTCTCGACCTGCTCCGGGGTGCCGCCGAGTACCGCGCACAGCGCGCCAGCGGCCATCGAGCAGGCCACGCCGACCTCGCCCTGGCAGCCCACTTCGGCGCCGCTGATCGAGGCGTTTTCCTTGTACAGGATGCCGATGGCACCGGCGGTGAGCAGGAAGTCGATCACGCCGCGCTCGCTGGCGCCGGAAATGGCGTTGGCGTAGTAATGCAGCACGGCCGGGATGATGCCGGCGGCGCCGTTGGTCGGTGCGGTGACCACGCGGCCACCGGCAGCGTTCTCCTCGTTCACCGCCAGCGCCCAGAGGTTGACCCAGTCGAGCATGCGCAGCGGGTCGTCGAGGTAGCTGCGCTGGAAGCCGCCCAGCTTGCGCGCCAGGATCGCCGCGCGACGGCGCACCTTGAAGCCGCCGGGCAGGATGCCTTCGGTGCGGCAGCCGCGCTCGACGCAGGCCTGCATCACCTTCCAGATTTCCAGCAGGCCGGTATCGGTTTCTTCGTCGCTGCGCCAGTGGCGCTCGTTGCGGCGCATCACCTCGGCGATGCCGATACCGTGCTCGCGGGTCAGCTTGAGCAGATCGGCGCCGCTGCGAAAGGGCAACGGCAGGGACGTGGCATCCGGCGCGATGATCTTCTGCTTGCTGCCATCGGCCAGCACCGCCTCGCTGACCACGAAACCGCCGCCGACCGAGTAGTAGGTGGCCTCGTGCACCTGGATGCCGGCGGCGTCGAAGGCGGCGAAGCGCAGGCCGTTGGCGTGCAGCGGCAGCGCCTTGCGGAACATCTTCAGGTCGGTCTTCTCGTCGAAGGCGACGGCGTGCTTGCCGGCCAGGACGATGCGCTTCTCGCGCCGAATGGTCTCGATGTAGACCGGCACCTGATCGACGTTGACGGTATCCGGCTCATGGCCGCTGAGGCCGAGCAGCACTGCCTTGTCACTGCCGTGGCCCTTGCCGGTGGCGCCCAGCGAGCCATACAGCTCGGCGGCGACGCGGGTCACCTGCGGCATGTGGCCGTGGTTCTCCAGGGCGTGGGTGAACAGCGCGGCCGCGCGCATCGGGCCGACGGTATGGGAACTGGAGGGGCCTATGCCGACTTTGAACAGATCGAAAACGCTGATAGCCATGACGGAGTTCTTCTGGTCGATTGAGTGGACACGCGCCCGGTTACGCGCGTGTGGATGTCCCTATCTAAGAACGGTCATATCATTATGTATACTGATTTATTTTTAATGTATTCGTTAGCGACCCTTAACTATTGAGATCGCGCCATGGACCTCACTCGCCTGCGCACCCTGCGTGAACTGGCTCGCTGCCGCACCATGGCGGCGGCTGCCGAGTCGCTGCACCTGACGCCCTCGGCCGTATCGCAGCAGGTCGCCCAGCTCGAACGCGAAGTCGACGTGGCGCTGATCGAGCGGCGCGGGCGCGGTGTGGTGCTGACCCCGGCGGGCGAGCGCCTGGTGGCGCATGCCGAGCGCATCCTCATGGTGCTCGACGAGGCGCGCTCGGAGCTGGCGCTGCTGCGCGGGGAAATCGCCGGAGAGCTGCGTGTGGCCGCCTTCCCCTCGATCGCCGTGGCGCTGATCGCGGAAACCGTTCGAGCGCTGCGCAGCGCCTACCCGCGGCTGAACGTGGTGGTGCTGGACCTGGAACCGCAGGAAAGCCTCAGCGCCCTGGGCGCCTGGCAGATCGACGTGGCGGTGATCGACGACCTGGCCGTGACCCCGGACGAGAACCGCGAGCACTACGCGCTGATTCCCCTGACCCAGGACCTGCTGCACGTGCTGCTGCCCGTCGACCATGCCCTGGCCAGGCGCGACAGCCTGACCGTCGCCGATCTGCGCGACGAAGCCTGGGCGCTGGATTCCAGCGGCAGCTCCTTCGGCGAATTCATCACCAACCTGTGCCGCCGCTCGGGCTTTGCACCGCGCATCAACGCCCACTGCGCCGGCTTCGAGATGGTCGCGGCCATGGTCGCCTCGGGCAACTCCATCTCCATCGTCTCCGGCCTGCGCCTGGTGCGCCCGCTGCCCGGCGTCACCGCCGTGCCGTTGCGACCGGATATCCAGCGCGGCGTATTCCTCGCCTACCGCAAGGGTGAGCGCGATCATCCGGCGGTGAACGTGTTTCTCGACGAGGCGATCTATACGGCAGACAGGGCGCTGGGTTAGCGCCATCCTGCTCTGTGGGAGCGGCTTTAGCCGCGATGCTTTTGCTCCCCCTCTCCCATTCATGGGAGAGGGGCCGGGGGAGAGGGGGCTTTTGATGCTGCCCAGCTCTGCGTGGGTAACGACCGACCTGTCCGTTTACCGACTTTTACTCAGTGGACGTGACGGGCTCTTGAGCCGCTTCAGCCTCCAGCTTCGCCCTGTCCGCTTTGCTGATGTACTTGGGTTTGTTGCTTTTAGGCGCAAGCTTGGCGTTGGCCTTCTTGGCGTGAGCCTCGAGTAGCTGCTTGATCTTTTTGCGGCGATTCATAGGTGTATGTCTGCGTTGTCCTAATCCTAATATAGAAGAGGGTTTACGCGGAATTTGGAAACGATAAATTAGCTATCAAAAAGCGGGAGGTTTCCTACAACTGAAAAGTCTCGCCAGTTTATTAAGCTGGCTGTCCTGGGGGTGACGATCACATCCCCCGTAACTCTAACCATAAGCTTAGTGTCGTGTGCGCGAATTGCTTCTTGATATTGATCAAGGGTTAGTTGCAAGGAAACACTGCGCTTTACTCCGTTAGAAAGCGTAGTTGCAATGCGGACAGCGCCATCGGATTGTTGTGCTCTTCTATCGAGTCGCTCAATTACGCCAATAACTGTTTGGTTTTTAAGTGTATATGTTTGGCGAAAATATTTTGAAGCTATTTTTATAGATTCTTGGTCTTGAGGAAGAAATTCGAATGTACGTGTTTCTGTTGGGATTAGTTTTCCGGTTGAGGGTGCTTTTAATGAGATTTGAACGGCGCGTTCTTGATTTTTTCCAGAAATATTAGCTATGGCATCACATAGATTCGCGCTGACACCATTTGTCAATGCTCTTTCAAATGCAATAGGGTCGTTGGACTTTTGATAGGACTGAATTGCTTCTCGCAAGCTTGTAAGAGCTGACTCAAGCGTTCGGGTTGTGGATTGTGTAAAGTTAACTGGTGCATCACGATGTTCAAACTCAGGGCAGAATATGCGAACAACATAACTGCCATGAGCAGTTTGGCCAAGTCTTGCATTTTGTATTAGAGCTGATACGGGAATGGGTAACCTACCTTGATATAGGGGTCTACGCTCTAAGGCTGCGTTAGCTGCTGCGACTAGAAGTTCTTTTGCGTTCTGATTAAGTAATATTCCATCGTCAAGAGGAATTGTACCTTCATGGACGTCTGTATGGATTACACGAATGGCAATTGCATGATCAGAATGCGCGCTGATTTCTTCAATAAGCGAGACTTCTGGTTTGTTAAGAATTGTAGATAGTTTTCTTATTGCAAGAGAAAGAAGGAGCTCCTTGTCGACTGCGGCTTCTGTAGGCAATAAGATTTCATGTGTTCTGTCATCTTCTTCAAAGCGCCAGATTTCTAAGTATTCATTTGCTTTGGTATAAAGTTCCCAGCCTGTATAGCAGATGAATTCTTTTATTTGGTCGATTTTTAAGGTGCCCATAATCATGCTATCACCAAGTCGCTAGCTTGCTTAAGAAGATTGTGTAGCGACTCTCCCGTGAGCCTTTGATTTAAAGGTACGCTCACGGTTATTGTATCTTGATCTACTTCTGGTAGACCACGAATGGAGACCCAAAAACATTTAGATTGTAGAATTGTTCCATCGTTGAAATGAACTGCCCACTCGGTTGGGCTCTCAGGCACTTCTAGTATTGCTAGATAGCGAGGAGCGCCTACCCGAACATCGCGTAGATCATCGTAGTTTTTACGCGGTAACGGGAATCTTATATTTTCACCGTTTCTGAAATTTTGATGAGTGCATTTAAGTTGAACATTTATTTGAGGGTCTCGGATTAATCCGGAGAAATCTCTGCCAATAAACATTATATCAATGCTGTCGTTGTCTACGATAGGTTCGGCAGAGTTTATACCAACTTGCGCGGCCAGAGCTTGCACGTATGCAAGATTAAATTTTTCCTTTCGGGCCGACGTATACATCCACACTCCTTAGCAGATTTTCTAGCAGCGTTCACGCGTATAGTTCAGCACTGTTTATGTGCGTTGATTCTTAACTAGGCAAAAATAGAATTTAAAAATATCTAGGTTGCTGGCTTTTTGCCATTCCGCATGGTTAGAAGTTAATCCATTCTCTTAAGTCTGTCCATGCGATACCCAACACGAGGCAGAACGCAAAAATTCGCGGCCAAAGCGCCTCCCCCAAAAATGCGGCTCTGAACTCAGCTCCACAGTGCCCCAACCGGCGTATGCGGTGGGTAGTGCGTCGCCGCCTGTGCCTGCAAGAGTTCTCCACAGGCCAGGGCGTCGGTCAGGGCGTGGTGTGCAGAATACAGCGGCAGGCCATAGCGCAGGCGGCTGTCGGCCAGGCGAATGGAGAGCGGGCGACGGCCGCGCAGGCGGTCCCACCAGCTGATGCCGCGCTTGGGATGCAGGCGCGCTTCCAGCTCCATGGTGTCGATGATCGGGAAGCTCAGCCCTTCACCCAGGTGCTGGCGCAGCGCCTGGTCGAGGAAGTTGCGTTCGATCTTGCGGTAGTGCGCCACCACCACCTTGCCGGCCAGGGCTTCGAGCAGTTCATCCAGTACATGGGCCAGGCGCGGGGCGTGGCGGATGTCGGAGTGGGTGATGTGGTGGAAGGTGACCGATTCGGCGCTCAGCTCGCTGGTGGGCTTGACCACCCAGTAGCGCGCTTCGCTGCAGCGGATGCGCTGCAGGTTCAGCGGCACCAGGCCGAGGCTGACGATGGCATGTTGGCGCGGGTCGAGGCCGGTGGTTTCCACATCCAGCGCCACCAGCGGCACCTCCGCCAGCGGCGTATCGGCAGCGATGCAGCCGGCGCCGTAATAGGCGCGCAGGCGCGGGTCACGGCTGCTGGCCGCCAGCTCGGCGAACAGTCGTGGCCAGTCGCGCAGCTGATGGTCGCTCATTGCGGACGAGCCATCGGCTGCGCCGGATAGCGAAAGCGCAGGAATTTCTGGGCGTTGCTCACCACCTGAAAGGCTTCCTTGAGGTGGTGACGTTCGCTGGAGCTGAACTTCTCCGGCTCGACGTAGTTGTCCGGCGGGTTGCCGGCCTCGACCTCACGGGCCTGGTGGCGGATGCGCACCAGGCTGAGGAACTCGAAGGCATAGCGCAGGTGTTCCAGCGCCTCCTTGGGCAGCAGCTTGGTGGCGGCGATGGCGTCGAGGCGCTCCAGCGAGTTCTGCGCCTTGGAGCCGCAGGCCAGGGCATGCACTCGGATCAGGTCGGTGAGGGGCGCAGTGCCGCGGCCCTTGAGGTTGATGATGTTCTTCTGGCGGCCGTCGGTTTCCATGACGAAGGTGCGGAAGAAACCCAGCGGCGGCGTTCGATTAAGTGCGTTGCGTGCCAGCGCCGCGAGGAAGGCCGGGGTGGCGCTGGCCTTTTCCGCCAGCAGCTCCTTGAGGTTTTCCACCAGCGAGGTATTGCCGTACACGCCATCGAGGTCGAAGAAGATGCTGCTGTTGAGCAGCGTCTCCGGGTTCGGTTGCTCGATCCACTGGCTGAAGTAGCCGCGCCAGACATTCAGCGGCTGGCGCCATTTCGGGTTGCTGGCCATGATGCCGCCCTTGCAGTAGGCATAGCCGCAGGCCGACAGGCCGTTGCTGACGAACTGCGCCAGTTCGGCAAAGTAGGCATCGTGCCGGTCGGGGTCGAAGCTGTCGTCGAGTACCAGGGCGTTGTCCTGGTCGGTGAGCAGCAGTTGCTCGTCACGTGCCATCGAGCCGGCGATCATGAAGCAGTAGGGCACCGGCGGGGGGCCGAGCTTTTCCTCGGCGAGTACCAGCAGGCGGCGGGTGAAGGCGCGGCCGATGCTGCTCATGGCACGGCCGACCATGTGTGCGCTGGCATCGTCGGCGACCATGCGTACGAAGGTCGCGTGCAGGTCCGGCAGCAGGCTCTTGAGGCCTTCCACCGAGTTCTGGTTGAAGATGCTGTTGACCAGGTACAGGCTGCTGCGCGACTCGTAGCGAATCACGTCGGCCAGCGAGATCATGCCGACCGGGCGCCGCCGCTGCAGCACGGGCAGGTGGTGAATGTTGTTGCGCAGCATGCACAGCATGGCCTCGAACACCGACTCGTCGGCCTGCACGGTGACCGGGCCGGGGGTCATCACCTGGCTGACCGGCGTGTCGCCTGGCAAGCCTTCGGCCAGCACGCGGGTGCGCAGGTCGCGATCGGTAAGGATGCCGGCCATCACCTGGTTCTGCTGATCGGCCACCTGCACCTGCGCCGGATTGGGCCAGCGCCGCTCGGGGTTGACGATGATCACCGACGATACGCTCTGCTCGCTCATCACCTTCGCCACCTGCTGCACGGGCATGTCCAGCGGGACGCTGACCGGCGAGCGGCTGATCAGCTTGCGCACCTTGATCTTCATCAGCTCGCTGGCTTTGCCATGGCTGTCTTCCAGGGCCGACTTGAGCCGCGACTGGCCTTCGGCCTCGACGAAATCGGCGAAGCTGTCGAACTGGTCGCAGAGCTGCTGAAACAGCGGGCCGGGGATGAAGTAGATCAGGCTATCTTCCAGCGCCCTGGCGCCCAGGCGTACCTTGTTGCCACGCAGCAGGCCGGCCTGGCCGAAGATATCGCCTTCGGTCAGGCGGTTGTGCAGCTCGCCGCCGCGACGATGGATTTCCACCGCGCCGCTGCGCACGTAGTGCAGTTCGTGGATCGGCGCGCCGGAGGCGAGTATCTCGCTGCCGGCCTTGAAGTAGCCGACCTGCACCTGGCGGGCAATCTCGTCGAGTGTCTGTTCCGGGAGGTTGTCGAAGGGGGCGAAGCGATTCAGGTGATCGCGGATCTCGATCAGCTCGATCTGCATGGGGGGCCTCGCTGGCAGGCTGGCACTAGAGGATACGGGCATAACCACGGGATGTCCCCCGGGGCGTCGCGATGAGGACAGTGGGGGTCACAACTGGCCAAACAAGCGGCGCTTGGCCCCCGGGCCTAGGCAGCCGGCTTCGGCTGACCTGTCATGACTCGAAGGCGTGGACAGCCAGGGATCAGCTCCAGTTCCAGCGGCTTTCGGCCACCGCGTCGTGGGCGTGCAGGCTTTCCGCGTGTACCACCCTGAGGCAGAAGGCGCTGGCCTGTGGCAGCTGGCGCAGGGCGCGGCGCAGGCGGCGGGCGGCGTCCTCGCAGAACATCAGATTCTGCCCGTTGGCCAGGGCGAAGGCCTGTTCGTCTGCGCGTTTCACCGCGGTTTGCACCGGCGTGCCGAGCGCGCGTTCGGCGCTGTCGATCAGCGCCAGCAGCGGCAGCTCGGCGCAGTCGGGGGCCAGGCGTAGCCGCAGGGTCGCCGTGCTGCGCTGGCTGTGCGGCGTGGCGACGATGCCCTGGGTCGAGCCGAGCCAGTCGAGCACCTCCAGATAGTCCAGCGGCTGCTGTGCGAAGCTCTCGGCGAAACGCTGCTGAATCAACTGGCGGGCCAGCGCTGCCGAGCAGGGGCAGGTGGACGAGTAGCCGATCTCGACTTGCAGCTCGATGCTCACGCCACGGCCGTCCTGTCTGGCGCGCAGTTCGAAGGGGTAGGCCTTCCAGCCGCTGAGCGGGCTGACCAGCGCGCTGCGCTCGAGTGGTACTTCGCCGCGTAGGGTCAGGGTGGCGCTGTCGGACAGTGCCTGGTGGCTGCTCAGGCAATCATCCAGTACCTGCAGCAGGGCAGGCACGTCCAATTCCTGACGCACCAGTCGCTGCGCCGCCAGATACAGGCGCGACATGTGAATGCCGCGCGCACCGGCATCGTCGAGGCTGACGCCGATATCGACACTGGCGGTCACGGCCGCGCCCGTCAGGCGAATGGGCAGAGCGATACCGGCCATGCCGACCCACTGCAACGGCAGATCGTGGTGAGTGGCTTGAGCGGCAATATCCGGCAGAGGCTGTTCGTTCATCGCAAATCCGTGGGTTGCTGTCAGAAATAAATGTTATGTTATAACAATTGAAATAAGCCAGCCGATTTGCCATGACCCTGACTATGCCCACCGAAGCCGAACTGCTGGCCCAGCCAGCCGACGACTACATGAACGACGCCCAGCAGCAGTTCTTCCGCGAATTACTGCTGGCCCAGCGAGCCGAATTGCAGGCGCGCATCGATGAGGAGTTCACCGAGCTGCGCCAGCCCGAGATCAGCAGCGACGTCGCCGACATCGGCGCCGCCGAGGAGCAGCGCCAGTGGCAGCTGCGCCTGCTGGAGCGGGAGAAGAAGCTGCTGGACAAGATCGACCAGGCGCTCGAACGCCTGGCGCGTGGCGAATACGGCTGGTGCGCCGAGACCGGCGAACCCATCGGCCTGAAACGCCTTTTGCTGCGCCCCACCGCGACCCTGTGCATCGAAGCCAAGGAGCGCCAGGAGCAGCGCGAAAAACATCAGCGTGACCGTGACTGAACGAGGAACACCCCCATGAATCAGCGTCTACCCGTTACCGTGCTGTCCGGCTTTCTCGGTGCCGGCAAGAGCACACTGCTCAACCATGTGCTGAAGAACCGCGAAGGCCGCAAGGTCGCGGTGATCGTCAACGACATGAGCGAAATCAATATCGACGGTGCCACCGTCCAGCAGGACGTCAGCCTCAATCGCGCCGAAGAGAAACTGGTGGAGATGAGCAACGGCTGCATCTGCTGCACCTTGCGCGAAGACCTGCTCGAAGAGGTCAGCCGCCTGGCCAGCGAAGGCCGCTTCGACTACCTGCTGATCGAGTCCACCGGCATCAGCGAGCCGCTGCCGGTGGCCGAGACCTTCACCTTCCGCGACGAGCAGGGGCGCAGCCTGTCCGACCTGGCGCGGCTGGACACCATGGTCACGGTGGTCGACGGGGTGAACTTCCTGCGCGATTTCCATGAGGCCGACAGCCTGGCCAGCCGTGGCGAAACCCTGGGCGAGGAGGACGAACGCTCGATCACCGACCTGCTGATCGAGCAGGTGGAGTTCGCCGACGTGATCCTCATCAGCAAGATCGACCTGATCAGCCAGGCCGAGCGCGAGGAGTTGATGGCCATCCTGCGCGGGCTCAACACCCACGCGGACATCCAGGCCATGAGCATGGGGCAGATCGCCCTGGACAAGATCCTCGACACCGGCCGCTTCGACTTCGACCGCGCCTCGCAAGCACCGGGCTGGCTCAAGGAACTGCGCGGCGAGCACGTGCCGGAAACCGAGGAATACGGCATCGCCTCCAGCGCCTACCGCGCGCGTCGGCCCTTCCATCCGCAGCGCTTCTTCGACTTCCTCTCGCAGGAATGGACGAATGGCCGCCTGCTGCGCTCCAAGGGCTTCTTCTGGCTGGCCAGCAAGTATCAGGAGGCCGGCAGCTGGTCGCAGGCCGGCGGCCTGATGCGTCACGGCCTGGCCGGACGCTGGTGGCGCTTCGTGTCCAGGCAACACTGGCCGCAGGACGAGGAAGGCCTGCAGGCGATCATGAAGCACTGGAGCGCAGAGGTCGGTGATTGCCGCCAGGAGCTGGTGTTCATCGGCCAGAACATCGACTTCGCCCGCCTGACCGCCGAGCTGGACGCCTGCCTGCTCACCGATGAGGAAATGGCCGGCGGCCCGGAAGCCTGGCGTCTGCTCGCCGACCCGTTCGGCGCCTGGCAGCAGGAGGCCGCCTGATGTTCGCCCTGCAGTTGCCGAAAGTGTCCCGGCAGGTGCTGGGAGCGGATATTCAGGTGCTCGGCGAGGTGCTGCACGACGGCGTCAACCTGGCCGTCTGGCAGCGCCGCCTGCCGGCGCAGATCGCCGACTTCGCCGACGCGCTGCTGGCCCAGGGCGAGCCCCTGGCGCATTCCATGACCCTGGAACTGCCGCGCGCGGACAGCGAGCCGAACCTGACCGGCCTGGTCGCGCAGTATGCCGACCTGCCGGGCCAGGCCGCCTTTCTCGCCGACGTGGCCTGGCTGGTGCGCGCCTACGCCTGCCTGCTCGATGCCCAGCGCATCGGCCTGCGCCTGCGCGCGCTGGACAAGGCCATGTGCCCGCGCTTTCACGTCGATCATGTGCCGCTGCGGCTGATCACCAGCTACGCCGGAGTTGGCAGCGAGTGGCTGGAAGAGGGCGCGATGCCGCGCAGCAGGCTCGGTCAGCCGGATGCAGAGCCTACGGATGAGGCGGTGATCCAGCGTCTCGACGCCGGCCATGTCGCGCTGGCCAAGGGCGAGAAGTGGCAGGGTAACGAAGGCCGTGGGCTGATCCATCGCTCACCGCAGCCGCCGGCCGGTCAGCGGCGCCTGCTGCTGACACTGGATTGGCTGGCCTGAACGAAACTGTCGGCTGCCGTAGGGTGCGCCGTGCGCAGCGCGAATACCTCGGTGTTTGTCGGTGCGCACGGCGCACCCTACGTTTCGCTCGAGGTTCGGATACCCCGCAAAAAAATAGGCCGGAGCGACTGCCCCGGCCTTAAGCACCAAGAGATCATGTCGACGCGTGACTCGACATGAGGGTCATGTGAGGTACCCATCGTCATTAGGCGCTTGTTGGATGACGCTTTGATGTCAGGGCTTGATCCACTTGCCCTGATACTGCGTCTTGCAGGCCGGCTCCAGATACAGCGCATCGCTGGCCACGCCGTAGTAGTGGATGTCCTGCAGGTACATACCGCTGCCGGCGCGCGCGTTCTGGCAAATGCCATAGGCACCCTGCGGGCACTGCTCGACGAACTCCACCTCGACCGTCTGCCCCTGCAGCTGCGGCTGGCAGAAGCCCTCGCGAAACAGCGTGGCGGGAATGTTGCGATTCTCCTGGCAGACCTTCACATCCAGACGCTCGGCCTGGCTATGCACCACACAGGCTTCGGCCAGGGCCAGGCCCGGCAGCAGAGAGAACAGCAACAGCCATGCACGCATCGTTTCGACTCCCGAAAAACTGCCGGCGAATCTAACATGCCGCTTCCTTGCAGTCTGTGCTGGCACTTGCCCGGCGAACCACCGACCATAGATTCATGCTCAGTCAAATCCCTACCCACCTCATCGCCGGCCCGCTGGGTGCCGGCAAGACCAGCCTGATCCGCCACCTGCTGGCGCAGAAACCGGCGGGCGAGCGCTGGGCGGTGCTGATCAACGAATTCGGCCAGATCGGTCTCGATGCGGCCTTGCTGGAGCAGGGCGACGATGGCATCGCCCTGGCCGAAGTGGCTGGTGGCTGTGTGTGCTGCGTCAACGGCGCGCCCTTCCAGGTCGGCCTCGGCCGCCTGCTGCGCAAGGCCAGGCCTGATCGCCTGTTGATCGAACCATCCGGTCTGGGGCATCCGGCGCAGTTGCTGGCGCAGTTGCGCCAGCCGCCCTGGCTCGGCGTACTGGCCGTGCAGCCGGCGTTGCTGGTGCTGGACGCCGCCGCCCTGGCGGCCGGTCAGCCGCTGCCGCAGGTGCAGCGTCAGGCGCTGGATGAGGCTGGCCTGCTGCTATTGAACAAGAGTGAGTATCTGAGCGCCGCGGACCGCACTCGCATCGTCGCGTCATTGCCGTCATTGCCGCTGCACTGGACTATCCAGGGCCGCCTCGACCTGGCCGCGCTGCCAGGTTTCGGCGCGCGCGCAGCTGAGGCCGAGACGGCCGAGCTTCCCGCCGCCACCGCCTCTCTGACGCAGCTTTGGCGTGCGCCGGACGAACCCATCTGCCTGATCCAGGACCAGCCCGAGGGCTGGAGCATCGGCTGGCGCTGGCACCCGAGCCAGTGCTTCGACCTCGAGCAGGTCAGCCGCTGGCTGCAGAGCCTGGGTTGGCGCAGGGCCAAGGCCGTGCTGCATGGCGCCGAGGGCTGGCGTTCGCTCAATGCCGTGCAGGGGCAAGTGCCGCAGCCCTGGAGCCCGAGCGAATGGCGCAAGGACTCGCGGCTGGAACTGATCTTCGAGCAGGCGCAGGGCGCCGACGCACTGACCGCTGCGTTCGCCGCCTGCCGAATCCCTGCGGCCGGCTGATACACTCGCCGCGCTTTTTCTGCTGTGGATAACCCTTATGCACCTGCTGCCCTGGTCCCATGACACCTCTGCCGGTTTCACCCTGCGCGGCTGGCATACGCCGCCGTCGGGCAAACCGCTGCTGCATTTCCTGCACGGCAACGGTTATTGCGGGCGGGTCTACACGCCGATGCTGGCGCTGCTGGCCGATGATTTCGACCTCTGGCTGTGCGACGTGCAGGGCCATGGTGACAGCGATCACGGTGGTCGTTTCCACGGCTGGAACCGCAGCGCCGAGCTGGCGGTGGAGGCCTTCGAGGCCCTGCGCGCGCCGTTCGGCGAGGTGCCGCGCTTCGCTCTGGGGCACAGCTTTGGCGGTGTGCTCACCAGTCTGATCCTGGCGCGCCATCCCGAATTGTTCCGGCGCGCCGTGCTGCTCGACCCGGTGCTGTTCAGCCCGGCGATGATCGGCGTGATGGCGCTGTCCGACGTGGTCGGCCTGGCGCAGCGCACCGGCCTGGCGAAGAAGGCGCAGAAGCGTCGCCGGCAATGGCCCGATCGCGCCAGCGCTCATGCCGCGCTGCACGGCCGCGGCATGTTCCGCGGCTGGGACGAAGCGGCGTTCGACGCTTATATCGAGCATGCGCTGAAGGATGTCGAGGGCGGCGTCGAGCTCAAGTGTCGGCCCAGCCGCGAGGCGGAGATCTTCGGCTCCTACCCGCGGCGCTTGTGGCCGTCGCTGGCCAGGGTGACGACGCCGACCGAAGTGATCCACGGCGTGCACACCTATCCCTTCGTCGCCCGATCGGTGGCGCGTTGGTGCGCGAGTAACGCCCATGTGCGCAGCCAGGTGGTGCCGGGCGGGCATTGCTTCATGCAGGAGCAACCGGTCGACAGCGCAGCGCGGGTCGCGGACTTCCTGTTGCAGCGCAGCTGAGCGAGTAGGGCGGGTGCAACCCGCCACCCTCGCGGGTTATGCCTTGCGTCGCCAGTCTTCGAGGCGGATCACGTTGTCACGAGTCTGCACCGCGACCGGCTCGGGTTGCGGCTCCAGTATCGGATGGGGCTCCAGTTCGATGCGCCCGAGATGCGGGCCGAACATGCTGATATGCCCGCGCAGGCGCTGCTCACCGGTGACGGTGAACTCGAAGTCATACAGCCGCGCCAGGCGTCGGTGCCCCCTCGCATCACGCTGGATGGCCAGGCGGCGTAGCGCCACGGCGCCGTCGAGCAGCTCCACGTCGAGCTTGGCGCAGTGCTGCTTGGCCAGCGCCAGCGCGCGCTCGCGAATGCCGTGGCCGCGCCACAGCCAGGCGCAGACGGCGGCGAACAGCATCAGCAGGAAGACATCGAACAGGTTGATCATGACGACTCCGGAGCAGGGAAACAGAGCTTAGCCTATCTGTCGCCCAGTTCTCAGCATCCCGCTTGCCCTTGCGTCGGCTGTGCATTAGCGTTCGCGCACTTCACACGAAAAGGACGTCACCATGCATTGCCCCGCCTGCCGTACCGGCCGCCTGCAACCGACAAAACTCGACGATGGCCTGCTCGGCCATGGCTGCCCGCAATGCTCGGGCACGCTGGTCAGCCTGCTGCATTACCGCGACTGGGCCGAGCGCCGGCCCGCGCAGGAAACCTCGACAGCCCTTGCCGCCGAAGCCGAAGTGGGTGAAACCAGCCATGCGCTGAGCTGCCCCAAGTGCGCCAAGCTGATGAGCAAGTACCAGATCAGCGGCACCCGCGCCAACCGTCTGGACCTGTGCGGCAGCTGCGACGAAGCCTGGCTGGACAGCGGTGAATGGCAGCTGCTCAAGGCCCTGGAGCTGAGCCAGCGCATGCCGGCGATCTTCACCGACGCCTGGCAGCGCCAGGTGCGTCAGGAGGCCAGCGAACAGGCGCGGCGTGAGCGCTTCAGCCGTATCGCCGGCGCGGATGCCATCGCCCGCGCCGACGAGATTCGCGCCTGGCTCAAGGATCATCCGCAGCGCCGCGAGCTGCTGTTCTATATCGGCCACGACTAGGCGCGAGCTGCTGCCTGCGGCGGGTTGCACCCGCCCTACGCGTCGCTGTTCTTCTCCTCGCTCAGCGCCTGGTAGCGCTGCTGCAGCTCATCGCGAATCTGCCGGCGCTGCTTGGCCTGGCGCTGGCGCCGCAGGCCGTCGGGGGTATCGGGCTGCAGTTCGGGCACTGCCACCGGGCGCCCCTGACCGTCCACCGCGACCATGGTGAAGAAGCAGCTGTTGGTGTGGCGCACCGAGCGCTCGCGGATGTTCTCGGTGATCACCTTGATGCCGATCTCCATCGAGGTGCGCCCGGTGTGGTTGACCGAGGCGAGGAAGGTCACCAGCTCGCCGACATGCACCGGCTCGCGGAAGATCACCTGATCCACCGACAGGGTCACCACGTAGCAGCCGGCATAGCGGCTGGCGCAGGCATAGGCGACTTCGTCGAGGTACTTGAGCAGCGTGCCGCCGTGCACGTTACCGGAGAAGTTGGCCATGTCCGGGGTCATCAGTACGGTCATCGTCAGTTGCGCGGTTCCGGCTTCCATCGTCGCTCCGAGTACGTGTGGGGCTTATGAGAGTAAGGCCTGCTGATTACGGGGATGCAAGATACACACTCACTACTGCAAGGATGTTCATTCATGCTGATTCGCCAGAAATTGCCGCTTCTAGCGCTGCTGCTGGGGCTGGCCGGTACCGTGCAGGCGACCGAGGAATGCGCCACGGCGGTGCAGTGCAACCAGGTCGGCAGCGCCGCCTATCAGGACGGCCGCTTCGAGCAGGCCATCGAAGCGTTCGAACGTCAGTTACGACGCGTCGAGGAGGGTGACACGGCACAGTTGGAGCTGGCGCTGAACAATCTCATCCTGGCCAACCTGCGCGCTGGCAATACGGGCATGGCGCGCGCCTGGCTGGGCGTGGCGCTGCATAACAACCTCAGCGGTTCCTCGACCCGCCTGCACCTGCGCAAGGTGGCCGAAGCACTGGATTACCAAGCACTGGCTGCCAGTCCGGCAGGACGCTACCTGCGCTACGCTGGCCAGGCGGTATGGAGCGAGCTGCTGATCAGCGAGGATGGCAATGGCGGCTATCACGCCAGTTTCTCGCCCGTGCGCGCCGGTGCTCGGGTGGAGGAGTACGGCCCGGCAGCGCTTGGCGAACTGGAGGGCAAGCTGGTCGGCGACGCTGTGCAGATGCACCTGGAGGATGCCGGCCTGGGCGCCGATTGTGCAGTACAGCTGCTGCGCGAAGGCATCACCGTGCAGGTGCTGGAAGTGTTCGCCGATGGCTGCCAGGACTACGGTGGCATGGGCATCAGCGTGGCCGGCGACTACATCAAGGTCGCTGCCCGGCCGCGCTGACAAAGCCGTGTAGGCAGGCTGCCCGTCCTGCTGCTCAGGCGTGATTGAGGTACCAGCGCCAGTCCTGCTCGCCCACTTCACCCATGAACTGGCGGTACTCGGCCCACTTGATCGCCAGGAACACCTTGAGGAAGTCCTCGCCCAGCGCTTCGCGCGCCCAGCTCGAATTCTCCAGATTGCGCAGCGCGGTCAGCCAGTCGGTGGGCAGGGTTTCGCGGGCCTGCTCGTAACCGCTGCCGACGATGGCCGGACCCGGATCGATCTGCTCGCGAATGCCCTTGTGAATGCCGGCGAGGATCGCCGCCGCGGCCAGGTAGGGGTTGGCGTCGGCGCCGCAGATGCGGTGCTCGACATGACGGCTGCCCGCCGGCCCGCCGGGAACGCGGAAGGACACGGTGCGGTTGTTCACCCCCCAGCTCTTGGCCAGCGGCGCGTAGCTGTTGGCCTGGAAGCGGCGGAAGGAGTTGGCGTTGGGGCAGAAGATCGCCAGCGCGTCGTCGAGCGTGGCCATCATGCCGCCAATGGCATGGCGCAGCAGCGGCGTGCCCTGTGGGTCGTCCGAGGCCATCAGGTTATTGCCGTTCTCGTCCGCCAGGCTGACGTGCATATGCAGACCGCTGCCGGCCTGGTCGCCGAACGGCTTGGCCATGAAGCAGGCCTGCAGCCCGTGCCTGTTCGCCACACCCTTGACCAGGCGCTTGTAGCGCACGCCTTCGTCCACCGCCTGCAGCGCATCGAAGCGGTGTTCCAGGGTCAGTTCGAGCTGGCCGGGGGCGTATTCGGAAATCGCCGTGCGTACGGGCAAACCCTGTACTTCGCAGGCGGCGTAGAGGTCGTCGAGAAACGGCTGCATCTGCTCCAGCTCGTACACACCGTAGACCTGCGGCGCCTGCGGGCGCACGCCGTTCATCTGCACGGCGGGCTGCGGGCGGCCATTGGCATCGCGGGCCTTGTCCAGCAGATAGAATTCCAGCTCCACCGCCATCACCGGGTGATAACCGTCGGCCTTGAGCGCGTCGATGGTACGCGCCAGCACGTGGCGCGGATCGCCCGGCGTGGCCGGCAGGCCCTGGGTCGGATGCATGCTCACCTGCACCTGGCCGGTGGGCACCGCGCGCCAGGGCTGCAGGCACAGCGAGCCGGGCAGGGGATAGGTCCAGCAGTCGGCGTCGGCGACTTCCCAGACCAGGCCGCTTTCCTCGACGTCCTCGCCCTGGATGGTCAGCGAGAGGATGGAGCTGGGCAGCGGCCGGCCGTTCTCGTACATGGCCAGCAGCTCGTCGCGATGCAGCAGCTTGCCGCGCGGGATGCCGCCCGCGTCGATCAGCATCAGCTCGATGCTGCGCACCTCGGGGTGCTTGGCGAGGAAGTCGCGGGCTTCCTGGGGATTGGCGAATTGCATGATGGTTCTCGCGTAGGGTGCGCCGTGCGCACCACTGGGTTAACGGTGCGCACGGCGCACCCTACGGTTTGGCGTGTGTTTACTCGCGGGCGCCGGGGATGGCCAGCAGCTCGGTCAGGGCCTGGTCCAGGGTGGCGATCAATCGGTCCACATCGGCTGCGGTGGTGCTCGGGCAGCACAGGGTCATGTTGTGGAAGGGCGTGATCAGGATGCCGCGGTTGATCAGGTACAGGTGCAGGGCCATCTGCAGTTCGTCGTGAAAGGCTGCCTCGGCCTCGGCGCCGGTACGCGGCGGCGTGGCGCAGAACTGGAATTCGCAGCGTGCGCCCAGTTCGGTCACCGACCAATTCAGCTCGTGCTTGCCGATCAACTGACGGAAGCCTTCGGCCAGTCGTGCCGCCAGCGGCAGCATGTGATCGTAGGCGGCCTGGGTCATCACCTGTTCCAGGTTGGCGCGCATGCAATGCATGGCCAGAGCGTTGGCCGACAGGGTGGTGCCCATGCCGCTGTGGCCGTGGCCGTGGCTTTCCTCGCTGGCGCGCTGGCGGGCCCGGGTCATGGCCGTGGCCATCTCTGCGCTGCAGCCGAAGATGCCGCAAGGTACGCCGCCGGCGATGGGTTTGCCGACCACGAAGAAGTCAGGCTCCAGGCCCCACAGCCGCGTGCAGCCGCCAATGTCGGTGGAGATGGTGTGGGTTTCGTCGATGATCAACAGCGAACCGTATTTACGCGTGAGTTCCCGGCATTTCTGCATGAAGCCCGGATCGGGCAGCACCATGCCGATATTGGTCATCGCCGGTTCGCAGAGCAGGGCGCAGACGTCGCCCTGAGCCAGTGCCGCCTCCAGCGCCTCGACGTCGTTGAAGGGAATGGCGCGGCTGTGCTCGGTCAGGTCATAGGCCTGGCCGACCAGGCCGGAGCGGTGCACGGTCTGGCCATCGCGATGGCGCACCATCACGTCGTCGACGGTGCCGTGGTAGCAGCCGTCGAACACCAGCAGGGTCTTGCGCTGCGTGATGGCGCGCGCCCAGCGCAGCACGTAGCGGTTGGAATCGGTTGCCGTGGCGGTCACCTGCCAGTAGGGCAGGCCGAAGCGCTGGGCCAGCAGCTCGCCGCAGACCACCGCGTCCTCGCCGGGCAGCATGGTGGTCAGGCCGTTGCCCGCCTGCTCGGCGAGGGCGCGGGCCACCGGGTCCGGCGAGTGGCCGAACATGGTGCCGGTGTCGCCCAGGCAGAAGTCGACGTACTCGTGACCGTCCACATCGAAGAAGCGCGCGCCCTTGGCCCGCTCGACGAACAGCGGCACCGGCGTCGACCAGTCGGCCATCCAGTGCATCGGCACGCCGCCGTACAGCGAGTGGCGGGCGCGCTCGGCCAGGGCCACGGATTTCGGATTGCAGGACAGGAAGCGTTCGCGCTCGGCAGCGACGAAACGGTCTACGGCGACTTGGCTGATGCCACTGGCGGTGGTCATGGGTCATACCTCGTTTGGATGCTGCCGGCATGATATTTTGTGATCACAAAATAGTAAACTGGCACTCGATATTCGGCCTAAACCTATTTTTATATTAATCTGTGATCACAAAACATTTTCGCTGCGTGGATTTTCATACAAAATCGCGCACTGACGTAGACTCGACGCATTCTTGACTGGAGCCTTCCATGCGTGACTGTAGCCTGACCCTTGCCCAACTGCCGGCGCCTCCGAGGGAGGTGGTGCATGGCTGACAACCTGCAGGAACAGCTGTATCAGAACATCCGCTCGGGCCTTCTGGCCGGGCGCTTCCAGCCAGGGCAACGGCTGAAGATCCGCGACCTGGCGGCCGAATGGGGCACCAGCCCGATGCCGGTGCGCGCAGCGCTGCAGCGGCTGGTGGCCGAGGGCGCGCTGGAGGGCGAGCAGCAGCGCTCGGTGCGAGTGCCCTCGATGACCCGCGAACGCTACGAACACATTTTCCAGGTGCGTCTGGCGCTGGAAGGCCTGGCGGTGGAGCTCGCCACGCCGCGTCTGCACGGCGACGACCTGGCCCGGCTGCGTGACTGCGTGCAGCGCATGGATGTGGCCATCGAGCAGCGCCAGGTGCAGGACTATCTCAACGCCAACAGCCAGTTCCACCTGCACCTGTACGGCGCCTGCGGCAACCCGGTGCTGGTGCGTTCGATCGAGTCGCTGTGGCTGCAGATCGGGCCCTTCTTCAACCGCCTGTTCACCGGCGCCGACCTGTCGCTCCGGCTCAACGATTTCCACGAAGACGCCTTCGCCGCCATCGAGGCCGGCGACGCCAAGGCCGCGCGCCAGGCCATGGAGCAGGACCTGATCTACTTCGCGCGTTTTCTGCTCAACCTGCTGGCGCTGGAGCAGGGCGAGGGCTGAGGCGGTGCGCCGTAGCCTGGGTACAAGCCGGCGCAGAAGGACGGTAGATGACGTACCGGACACCCACGACGGGTGCGCGGTGCCCCGGCCCTGCGCAACGCCGTAGGGTGCGCCGCGCGCACCGCGCATGCTGCTGGATTGCGCGAGGCGGGTGCGCATGGCGCACCCTACGGCGAAGGCGGGCTCAGCTCTCCAGCCAGACGTCGCGGCACCAGTGCCAGACCGAGTCCCAGCTCTCGTCGGTGAGTTCGCCTTCGTCGCCGTCCCACAGCCACACCTGGCCCTCGACGTCCACCGCGTAGTAATCGCGGCCATCCTGACACAGGGGCACCAGGTCGCGTGGCAGGCCCAGGCTCCAGGCTTCGGCGGCGACTTCCGGCAGGTAGGTATGCGAATGCGGGTCGCTGGCGGTCACCGGCTCCAGGCGGCCATAGACCACGTCGCTGACCTTGAGCAGGAACTCGCGCAGCTCGAAGGGCAGGTGGATGAGGATCTGCTCCTGAATCTCCACCAGGGTTTCCTCGTCCGGCAGCTCCAGCGGTACCGGTACCGGCTCGTTGAGTTCGCGCAGCTGTTCGATGACTTCTTCCACGGCGTCGGCTCCTCATCATGGGGGATCGGCTTTATACAGTAGCCGGCAGGCAGAATGAAAACCTGTCGCCGTCATCCCATAATGGTGCTTTTGCGGAGTTCTCCCATGTCGTCCGTCACCTGGCACTGTCTGCACCACAGCGAACTCGATACCGCCACCCTCTATGAACTGCTGGCGCTGCGTACCCAGGTGTTCGTGGTGGAGCAGAATTGCCCCTATCTGGAAACCGATGGCCAGGACCTGATCGGCGATACCTGCCACCTGCTGGCGCGTGAGGGGAATGCGCTGGTGGGCTATCTGCGCCTGCTCGACCCGCAGCGCATGGATGGCGAGGTGGTGATCGGCCGGGTGGTGATCGCTGAGCAGGCGCGCGGCAGCGGCCTGGGCCATAGGCTGATGGAGCAGGCCCTGGCCGAGTGCAGCCGGCGTTGGCCGGGGGTGGCGGTGTACCTGTCGGCGCAGGCGCACCTGCAGGGCTATTACGGGCGGTATGGCTTCGCGGCGGTGACCGAGGTCTACCTGGAGGACGACATCCCGCATATCGGCATGCGCCGGACGGCTACCGATCTGTCGTGATGGGGCCGTCGCCGCTGAAGCGCCTCCCACGGGGCGGATCGTAGGAGCGGCTTTAGCCGCGATGACGGGTGAAACGAAAAACCCCGGGCAAGCCCGGGGTTTTTCATGCGTCGCTCAGAATCAGTTCTGGCGAATGCCGGCGATCAGCCAGGGCTGGTTGTCGCCCTGGGCGCGCTCCAGGCGCCAGCTTTCGCTGAACGGCTCGCCCTGGTCGAAGCGCGAGGTCTTCGACACACCGCTGAAGGTCAGGGTGGCGATGGTCTTCTCGGCGTTGTCGTCGACGCCATCGAGCTGGATCTGCAGGTCGTCGATGTAGGTGGACTGGAAGCCGTCACCCAGCTCGGCGCGCTCGCGCTTGAGGAAGTCCAGCAGTTGCGGGGTAACGAACTCGGCGATCTTGTCCATCTCGTTCGCGTCCCAGTGCTGCTGCAGGTTCATGAAGTGCTCGCGACCGGCGGCGATGAAGCTCTGCTCGTTGAACCAGGCCGGGGCGTTGATCACCGGAGCGGCCGAGGCCAGGCGAGCGCCGAAGATGTTGCTGCCGGCTGCCGGAGCGTTGCCGGTGTTCGGCATTTCGCGCTGGTACGGCGCGCCGGCAGTGGCTGCTTGCGGCTGCTGCTGGGCGCGACGGGCGGCGAGGAAGCGGAAGATCAGGAAGGCGATTAGGCCGAAGATCAGGAAGTCCATGATCTGCAGGCCTTCGAAGCCGTCACCCATGAACATCGAGGCCAGCAGGCCACCGGCAGCCAGACCGGCCAGCGGGCCGAGCCAGCGCGAAGCGCCGCTGGCAGCAGCGGCCGGTTGCTGACGACCCGGAGCCTGGGCGGCGGGCTGTGCAGGCGGAGTGGCCTGGCGGGTCTGGTGGCTGGGGGCGGAGCCGAAGGATTTGCCACCGCCAAAACGCTTGGCGTGGGCTTCGAAGCTGAAGGTCAGCGCCAGGCACAGGACCATGGCGATACTGAGGAAACGCTGCATCAGGGTCTTCTCTCTGAGGAAAGTGCGTGGGTCGCATCTTGCCCGCCGTAGCCGGCGATGGCCAGTGACAGAATGTTTCCGGCTTTTGCCCGCCGACCATGGAGGTAGGGTGCGCCATGCGCACCGCGGGCCGCTGACATGGAAACCTGGTGCGCACGGCGCACCCTACGGCAGCCCGGATTTCACGGGCGCCGCAGCAGCATGGTCAGCGGGCCGCAGCGCAGCTGGCGGCGCAGGAAGGCGCGAAACTCGGCCGCGTCTTCCTCGGGATGGCGCAGCCAGTGCAAGAAGCTGCGCAGGTAGGCGCCGGTGAGCAGGCTTTCCTCGGCGATGCGGCACAGGTGCTGGGTTTGTCGCCCGGCCGCTTCGCGCCACCACTGCACGGTGCGGCTGATGCGCATCAGGCCCAGCACCTGCAGGTGAATATGTCCGGGTTCGAGCTTGTACAGCAGCATCTGCCCGGTGACCGAGCGGTGCGCCGCCAGGCTGCCGAGCCAGGCCAGCAGGCAGCTTTCCAGGCGCTGCTCGGCGTTCAGATGGTGCAGATCGGGATTGCGGGCGTGGCCGAGCATGGCCTGATCGGCGCGGTCGAACCAGGCCTCCACCAGCTCGTCCTTGTCGCGGTAATGGCGGGCGATATCGTCCAGGCCAATGTCGAGCGCGGCGGCCACCTCGAACAGGTGCAGGCGCTCCCAGCCGCAGACGTCGGCCAGTTGCAGGGCGGTATCGAGAATCTGGGCGGGGTCGGTCGGCTTCTTTTTCATCCGTGAAGTATGGCCGCCGGTGCATGAGCTGGCGTCTGGAACGACAAACGGAGTCCGCCAGGTCAGGTGTGGCCGCGCCGCATGGGTGGGAGCGGCGCCCTGCCGCGAAGCTCAGGTAATAAAAGCTTCGCCCCGGGGCGGGGCTCCCACAAAGGTAAGGGCTATAACCCTCAGCGGCTCAGCGCCAGTCGTACAGTTCCTTTTCCGACAGCGCATGCATCGAGGTCGCCAGCGCCTGGAAGGCCTGCATCGAGGCCCAGATGCGGCCGTTGAGCTCGCTCTGCGCGGCCAGCTCGCCGAGCACCTGCTCGCTCTCGCGCTGCATGGCCTGCAGCACCTCGTCGGGGAAGCGCTTGAGCAGCGTGCCGCTCTTCTTCAGCTCGTCCAGCGCCAGGGCGTTGTGGAACACGTAGTCGTCCATCATGTCCTGGGTCGCCGCCCGTGCCGCTTCGGTGACGATGGCCTGCAGATCGGCCGGCAGCGCATCGAAGGCCTTCTGGTTGATCAGCAGTTCGAGCACCGACTGCGGCTCCTGCCAGCCCGGGTAGTAGTAATACTTGGCCGCCTTGTGCAGGCCGAAGGCCAGGTCGTTATAGGGGCTGACCCAGTCGGTGGCGTCGATGGCGCCGGTCTGCAGCGCGGTGAAAATCTCGCCGCCGGGCATCACCACGGTAGTGGCGCCGAGGCGGCTCCACACTTCGCCGCCGAGGCCCGGCATGCGGATCTTCAGGCCCTTGATGTCAGCCAGGCTGTTGATTTCCCTGTTGAACCAGCCGCCCATCTGCATGGTGCTGTTGCCGGCGGTCAGCGGCTTGAGGCCGAATGGCGCGTAGGCTTCGTCCCACAGTGCCTGGCCGCCGCCCTTGTTCAGCCAGGCGTTCATTTCCTGGGTGGACAGGCCGAAGGGCACCGCACCGAAGAACTGCGCGGCCGGCACCTTGCCCTTCCAGTAATAGGGCGTGCCGTGGCCGAGTTCGGCGGTGCCGCGCGACACCGCATCGAAGACTTCCAGCGCCGGCACCAGCTCGCCGGCGGCATAGACCTTGATGGTCAGGCGCCCGGCGCTCATGGCGTTGACGCGCTCGGCCAGGCGTTCGGCCGCGGTGCCGGTGCCAGGCGCGTTCTTCGGCCAGGTGGTGACCATCTTCCAGTGAAAGGTCTGGGCGGGCGCTGCAGCCTGGTTGGCCGGGGTGGAATCGTCCTTGCAGCCGATCAGGCCGAAGGCGAGCAGGGGCAGGAGAAGCAGAGAGCGAAGACGCATCGGCAGTTATCCCTAAGAAAAACGCGCCAGAACCCAATGATCTTCGATGCAGATTCGTCTGGCCGCGTTGTAGAGAGGAGGGGCCAACGCGCTCGCGCTGTCTTGCCCTCTCCCCCAACCCCTCTCCCATGAATGGGAGAGGGGAGCAAATGGCTCATCGCCAGTTGTACAGCTCTTTCTCGGTCAGCGACTGCATGGCGCTGGCCTCTTCGAGGAAGGCCTTCTGCGAGGCCCAGATGCGGCCGTTGAGGTCGTTTTCGCCGGCCAGGGACTCGAGCACCACGCCGGATTGCTCGCGCATGGCCTGCAGCACCTCGTCCGGCAGGCGCTTGAACTGCACGCCTTCGCTCTTCAGGCTTTGCAGCGCCTTGGCGTTGTTGAACACGTAGTCGTTCATCATGTCCAGGGTGGCGGCGCGCGCGGCCTCGACGACGATGGCCTGCAGATCGGCCGGCAGCGCGTCGAAGGCCTTCTGGTTGACCATGGATTCGACCACGGCCTGCGGCTCCTGCCAGCCCGGGAAGTAGTAGTACTTGGCTGCCTTGTGCAGGCCGAAGGCCAGGTCGTTGTAGGGGCCGACCCAGTCGGTGGCATCGATGGCGCCGGTCTGCAGGGAGGTGAAGATCTCGCCGCCGGGCAGGTTGACGGTGATCGCGCCGAGCTTGCTCCAGACTTCGCCGCCAAGGCCCGGCATGCGGATCTTCAGGCCCTTGATGTCAGCCAGGCTGTTGATTTCCTTGTTGAACCAGCCGCCCATCTGCATGGTGGTGTTGCCCGCCGACAGCGGTTTCACGCCGTAGGGGGCATAGGTTTCGTCCCACAGCGCCTGACCGCCGCCGTGGCTGAGCCAGGCATTCATTTCCAGGGTCGAGAGACCGAACGGCACGCTGCTGAAGAACTGCGCGGCCGGGACCTTGCCCTTCCAGTAGTACGGGGTGCCGTGGCCCATCTCGGCGGTGCCGCGCGATACCGCGTCGAACACTTCCAATGCAGGTACCAGCTCGCCAGCGGCGTAGACCTTGACGGTCAGACGCCCGGCGCTCATGGCGTTGATGCGCTCGGCCAGGCGCTCGGCAGCGGTGCCCAGGCCGGGGAAGTTCTTCGGCCAGGAAGTGACCATCTTCCAGTGGACGGTTTCTGCCGGCTTGGCGGCGGCTTGCTCGCTGGCGGCCTTGTCGTCCTTGCAGCCAACCAGGCCGATGGCGGCGATCAGCGCCAGAGCGGTGCCGAACAGATTGCGGCGATTCATCGATTCTCTCCAGATACGGTAGGTACTCAGAGCCTATTCACGAGCATGCGAGCTAGAGTCCTACAAGGCAAAAACAGGCGAGGAACGGTCGGAGTCGCGGGCGACTGTACTTTTGTACATGAGCATTCCGAGCCTGTTTTTAACGCAGTAGGGCCGACGCGCAGCTGATCGTGCATAGGCTCTTCACACGGCTTCCAGCTTGGCATATGCCAGCATCAACCACTTGCTGCCTTCGTTTTCAAAATTCACCTGCACCCGTGCCTGTGCGCCGGCACCCTCGAAGTTGAGGATGGTGCCCTCGCCGAACAGGCTGTGGCGTACGCGCTGGCCCAGGTTGAAGGGCGTCTGCGGCACGGCGCTGCCGGCGAACAGGTTGCCACCGCTCATCGAGCTGGTGCTTACCGGGCGGCTGACGCTGTTGCTGAGGCGCACTTCCTGAATCAGCGGTGCGGGGATTTCGCGGACGAAGCGCGACACCTTGTTGTAGGTCTCGCTACCGTAGAGACGCCGGGTTTCGGCGTAGCTGATCACCAGCTTCTGCATGGCACGGGTAATGCCGACATAGGCCAGGCGGCGTTCTTCTTCCAGTCGGCCCGGTTCTTCCAGGCTCATCTTGTGCGGGAACAGACCCTCCTCCATGCCAACCAGGAACACCAGCGGGAATTCCAGGCCCTTGGCGCTGTGCAGGGTCATCAGCTGAATGCTGTCCTCGTTCTCGGCGGCCTGGGTGTCCCCGGCCTCCAGCGAGGCGTGGGTGAGGAAGGCCTGCAGCGGGGTCAGCTCGTCGTCTTCGTCATTCTCGAAGGCGCGCGCGGCGCTGACCAGTTCCTCCAGGTTCTCCACCCGGGCCTGGCCCTTCTCGCCCTTTTCCGCTTCATGGTAGGCGAGCAGGCCGCTCTGCTCGATGACCACCTGGGTCATCTGGTGCAGGGGCATGGCCATGACCTTCTCGGCCAGGCCTTCGATCAGCTCGATAAAGCCACTCAGGGCACTCGAAGCACGGCCCGGCAGGGCCTTGTTGGCCAGCATCAGGCGGATCGCCTCCCACATGTGTACGTCATGGGCGCGGGCGTACTCGCGGATGCTCTCGATGGTCTTCTCGCCGATACCGCGCGCCGGCACGTTGACGATGCGCTCCAGCGCCGCGTCATTGCCGCGCCCGTCGAGCAGGCGCAGATAGGCCATGGCGTTCTTGATCTCGGCGCGCTCGAAGAAGCGCTGACCGCCGTAGATGCGGTAGGGGATGCGCTCGCGCAGCAGCGCCTCTTCCAGCACCCGCGACTGGGCGTTGGAGCGATACAGAATGGCGATCTCGCTGCGCTTGAGGCCGTCCTTGCGCAGGGCGTCCTCGATGGTTTCGACCACGTAGCGCGCTTCGTCGTGTTCGTTGAAGGCGGCGTACAGGGCCAGGGGCTCGCCGTCGCCGCCGTCGGTCCACAGCTCCTTGCCGAGGCGCCCGTTGTTGTTGGCGATCAGCGCGTTGGCCGCCTTGAGGATACCGGCTGTGGAGCGGTAGTTCTGCTCCAGACGGATCACCTGGGTATCGGGGAAGTCGCTGGAGAACTGCTGGATGTTCTCGATGCGCGCGCCGCGCCAGCCGTAGATCGACTGGTCGTCGTCGCCCACCACCATCAGGCTGTCGCCGCCCTTGGCCAGCAGGCGCAGCCAGGCGTACTGCACGGCGTTGGTGTCCTGGAACTCGTCCACCAGGATATGGCGGAAACGCCGCTGGTAATGCTCGAGCAGGCCCGGCTTGTCGCGCCACAGGTCGAGCGCACGCAGCAGCAGCTCGGAGAAGTCGATCACCCCGGTGCGTGCGCAGGCCGCCTCGTAGGCCTCGTAGATGCCGCGCATGGTGGCCAGGAACAGGTCGCCGCCGGCCTGGATGTGCTGCGGGCGGAAGCCCTCATCTTTCTGTCCGTTGATGAACCACTGCGCCTGCTTGGCCGGCCAGCGCTGTTCGTCCAGGCCCAGCTCGCGAATCACCCGCTTGATCAGGCGCTGCTGATCGTCGGAGTCGAGAATCTGGAAGTTCTCGGCCAGCCCGGCCTCCTGCCAGTGCGCGCGCAGCAGGCGGTGGGCCAGGCCGTGGAAGGTGCCGACCCACATGCCGGCCGGGTTGTGGCCGAGCATCTGCTCGATGCGGTGGCGCATCTCGGCGGCGGCCTTGTTGGTAAAGGTCACCGACAGGATCGAATGAGGCGAGGCGCCCATCGCCTGGATCAAAAAGGCGATGCGGTGCACCAGCACGCGGGTCTTGCCCGAGCCGGCGCCGGCCAGCACCAGCTGGCGGCCGAGCGGGGCGGCCACGGCCTGGACCTGGGCGTCGTTGAGCGAAGCGAGGAGGAGTTCGGGGTCATTTTGCATCGCGGCATTCTAGGGGGCACGGCAGGGGAGGGCAAACCGTCGGCCGGGTGAAGGGAAATGGGCCGGGCGCAACCGACGACCGGCGGGTCGAGGCGCAGATGGGCGTGCGCAGGCGGCCAAGGGCCAGCATGGCTGGCGAGCGCCCGCCGAAAGTTGGGCGCGAAACTGTGAAATTGCCCACATCTTTGTTGGGCACAGCGTCTGTCTCGGGTATTCTCCGGCGACGTCAGGGCTGGGGGCGTCGATATCCACCCCCGCAGACCCTTAGGCAACCATTACAAGAACATCGCCTATGACCGTCACGACTAGCGCCGTAATTCAAGAGGTGACGCTGGACCCGCGTCAGGCCGAACGTCAGTTCGCCACGGATATCGCCGTCGAGCGTACCCGTCTGCTGTTTCAGGGCTCGCGTCTGCCCACCATGCTCATGCTGCTGGTCGGCCTGGCCTGCAGCCTGTTGCTATGGAGCCAGCAGAGCGCGCAGTTGCTCGCCGCGTGGCTGGGCTGGGTGGTGTTGCTGGTGCTGCTGCGCCTGACCCAGGTGAATGCCTTCAACGCGGCGCTGCCCAGTCGTCAGGCCGAAGCCTACTGGCGGCGCATCTTCCTCTTCGGCGCCGGTGCTTCCGGGCTCACCCTGGCCTTCGTGGTCATCGTGCTGGTGCCGCCGGACGTGTTCTATCAGCAGGCGCTGGTCTATGGCTTGATCGCCGCGGCGATTCTCTCGGCCAGCGTCGCCTATGCCGTCAGCCTGTCGGCCTTTCTCACCTTCGCCCTGCCCTGCCTGGTGCCCTCGGCAGCCTTTCTGCTGCTCAGTGACAACAGCCTGCAGCGCGGCTGGGGGCTGCTCAGCGTCATCCTCTTTCTCGCCCTGCTGGTGGTGGCCTGGCAGGTCAATCGCCTGGTGCAGCGCAGCCTGCTGCAGCGCTTTCACAACCTGGCGCTGATCAGCAACCTGGAGCATGCCAAGCAGCGCGCCGAGGGGCTCAACGAAGAGCTGGCGCGCGAGGTGGAGCAGCGCCGCCGCGCCGAACGCGAGCTGCGCGGCGCCCATGGCGAACTGGAAATGCGCGTGGCCGAGCGCACCCTGGAGCTGGACGAGGCGACCCACGCCCTGGGCAAGAGCCAGGCGCGCCTGGCCCTGGCCCTGGAGGCCAGCGAGCTGGGCCTGTGGGACTGGGACCTGGAGAGCGACCAGGTGCACCATTCGCACCTGCGCGAGCTGTTCGGTCTGGAGCCGGAGCAGGTCCAGGTGATGCTGCGTGACCTGACCCCGCGTCTGCACCCGGATGATCTGCCGCGGCTGCGCCGGACGCTGGTCCAGCATCTCAAGGGACGCAGCGAGGATTATCAGATCGAGTACCGCGTGCGTCATGTCGACGGCCACTGGGTGTGGGTCGAAGACCGTGGCCGCGCGGTCGAGCGCGACGCTGCCGGCCGCGTGCGGCGCATGCTCGGCACGCGACGTGACGTCAGCGCGCGGCGTCAGCAGGAGCAGCAGCAACGCCTGGCCGCGACGGTGTTCG
>VFQR01000827.1_pt1 | contig 31515 bp, 27 predicted proteins | sample 3512321 | NCBI WGS metagenome assembly VFQR01 (sample SAMN10412374, study PRJNA504923) | tailings metagenome | isolation source: Relicate 3 Philex TSF1 revegetated site | place: Philippines: Tuba, Benguet | collected 2017-08-29 | reverse complement strand
CGGCGCCGATGGTGGCGATAACGGTCAGCATGATGTCCTTGGCGGTGATGCCAGGCCCGGTCGTGCCGTCGACCGTGATACGCATCCGCTTGGGCTTCTTCTGCCACAGCGTCTGTGTCGCCAGCACATGGGCGACCTCGGAGGCCCCGATCCCGAAGGCATAGGCCCCGAAGGCGCCATGCGTGGAGGTGTGGCTGTCGCCGCAGACGATGGTGAGGCCGGGAAGCGTCAGGCCCTGCTCGGTGGCCGTCACGTGGACGATACCCTGGCGCGGATCGTCCAGGCCGAACAGCGTGATGCCATGGGCGGCGGTGTTCTGGCTCAGCTGGTCCACCATGCGGGCGACCGAGGGGTCGGCGATCGGGCCGCCTCGCCCCCGCGTCGGGACATAGTGGTCCGCCACGCCGAAGGTGAGGTCGGGGCGGGCAACCGCCGCGCCGCGTGCGGTAATCTGTCCGAAGGCGTGGTGCGAGCCCTCATGGACGAAATGCCGGTCGATCCACAGCAGGGAGAGCCCGTCGTCACGACGGGTGACGACATGGGAATCCCAGAGTTTGTCGAACAGGGTCGAGGCGGGAGGCACTCAGGATCTCCGTGTCAGCGCTTGACGCGAAAACATTGTATCATAGGATAGACAAAGCTGGAAATTTCGCTATCCCTAGTCACCGAACAGGCCGGCAGACAAATGCAGAGCGCCATGCTGCCGAACACGGGTCACGGGCCGAAAGGCTCCGGCATGGTTCCCGGCCTGCGAGGGAGCGACACCATGGCCGAAGCCATCGAGACATCCAAGACGCGACGGGTCTACCTGACGCTGCGCGACCGGATTTCCTCTGGAGAATTGATGCCGGGGACGCGATTGCCGTCGGAGCCCGATCTCGCCGACCTGCACGACGTATCGCGCGTGACGATCCGGCGCGCGCTGGCCGAACTGGAGCGGGAGGGGCTGATCTCCAGGCGTCCGGGCGCCGGCACCTTCATCACCGCCCGCACCATCAAGCGACCGATCGTCGCGGACCTGTCGAATGCGCTCGCCCATCTGGTCGAGATGGGACGCTCGACCGACGTCCGCCTGCTGCAGTTCGGCTATGTCGACGCGACGCCGGAGGTCGCCGAGGCGCTGAAGCTCGACCCCGGCGAGAAGGTGCAGCGCTCGGTGCGCGTCCGCATCATCGATGGCGAACCCTTCTCCTACCTGGTGACGCACGTGCCGCAGCGGATCGGCTCGACCTATACCGAGGCCGAGCTGGGCGCGAAGCCGCTTCTGACCCTCATCGAGAGGTCCGGCGTCAAGGTCGACCGCGCGACGCAGACCATCACCGCGGCGCTGGCGGGGCCGGACATCGCCGAGGCGCTCGGCATCGATATCGGCGCGCCAGTCCTGTCCCTGACGCGCGTCGTTTCGGACGTGAAGCGGCGCGGCATCGAACATCTGGCGGCCTTCTACCGGCCCGATCGCTATTCCTTCCAGATGGACCTCATCCGGATCGACTCCGGCGGCGACCGCCTGTGGTCACCGGTGGAGCGCCTGCGCATGGGTGTTGGCCTCAACGGGACCGAAGCCCACGACTGACCAGAGACGACAGACGAGCCGGTACCAAACCGGCCGCCCTTCAGAGTGTAACGGACGGAGATCATCGACCATGACCGCCAGCAACGGCACGACGCGACGCAATCTTCTCACCACCGGCGCCGCCGGGGCCCTTGTCATTTCCGCTCCCGGCCTGGTTCGGGCTCAGGCTGCTCCGGTGAAGCTGGGCATCCTCCAGCCGGTGACCGGCGCCCTGGCACAGGACGGCGAATACGGCCGTATCGGCGCTCAGCTCGCCATCGACGACATCAACGCGGCCGGCGGCATCAAGTCGCTCGGCGGCGCGAAGATCGAGATGGTCTTCGGCGACGCCCGCTCGAACCCCGAGGCCGGCACGCAGGAGGTCGAGAAGATGCATGCCGAGGGCGTCTCGGCCATCGTCGGCGGTTTCGCCTCGCCCATCTGCCTCGCTGCCTCGCAGGCCGCCTCGCGCTACGACATCGCCTATGCGGTGGACGTCGGCGTCTCCGACCAGATCGTCTCGCGCGGCCTGAAGAACACCTTCCGCTTTGGCCCGGGCTTCGGCGCCGTGACGCGCGCCGCCATCGAGAACCTCGTCAAGCTGAACGACGCAGCGGGCAAACCGGCGAAGACGGTGGTTCTGGTACACGAGGACGGTCTTTTCGGCACCGGCCTCGCCAAGCTGATGAACGAGCGCCTCTCCGCCCTCGGCTTCCAGATCCTCGAGACCATCCCGCATCCGACGCCGGCCCGCGACATGTCCAACGTCGCGCTGCGCATCCGCGCCCTGAACCCCGATCTCGTCATCCCCTCGAGCTACTACGGCGAGTTCGTGCTGCTCGCCCGCACCATGCAGCAGCAGCGTATCCGGCCGAAGGGCATCTATGCGGTGCTGAACGGCGCGGCCTCGAACTTCCGTTTCGTGAAGGAGTTTCCGGACGCGGCCAACAACGTCATGGACTGCAACCACTGGGCGGATCCGCGGAAGCCGAAGACCGCCGAACTGCGCCGCAAGGTCGAGGGCATGGGTCGCTTCTGGCTCTACAACGTGCCGCTGAACTACTCCTCGGTGCGCCTTGTGGCCGACGCCATCGAGCGTGCCGGCTCCCGCGACCGCATCAAGATCATCGAGGCCATGGCCGCCTCGACCTTCACCGACCACATCATGCCCTATGGTCCGACCAAGTTCGAGAACGGTCAGAACACCGGCGCGGCGCCGGTGAACACCCAGGTCCAGAACGGCGACATCAAGGTGATCTTCCCCGACGCCTTCGCCGACGCCAAGCCGGTGTTCCCCGTCACCGGCTGATCCCGCCCGCAATACCCCCATCCCCGCGGCCGGTTCGTCCGCCGCGGGGTCTTCATGCCGGCGAGGTCGCTCTCCCGTGTTCCGATCCTACCCACCGCAGATCGTGCTGGAGGCCGTGCTCAACGGCCTCCTGACTGGCGCCGTCTATGCGCTGGTGGCTCTGGGACTGACGCTCGTCTACGGCGTGCTGCACATCATCAACTTCGCCCATGGCGCCATGCTGACGCTGGCGATGTTCGCCGTCCTGGTGGTGCATCTCGGCCTCGGACTTGATCCCTACCTCGCCATCCTGCCGCTGACGCCGCTCTTCTTCGGTATCGGCTATGCCCTGCAGCGCTTCGTCATCTCGCCTGCCAGCCGCAATGACGACGGCGCCATCCTCTTGGTGACGCTCGGTCTGTCCATCGTCCTGGAGAACCTCCTGCTGGCGATCTTCCGGTCAGACACGCGCGCCCTGACCCTCGACTACTCCTTCTCGGTGGTCGATCTCGGCTTCGCGCTCCTGTCCCTGCCGCGAGTCATCGGCTTCGGCGTCGCCATCGTCGTCGCGGCCGGCCTCTGGGCCATCCTGGCGCTCACCGACACCGGCAAGGCCATCCGTGCGGTGGCCAAGGAGAAGCTCGGCGCCGCTCTCGTCGGCATCGACGTCAATCACATCTACGCCGTGACCTTCGGCCTTGGCGCCGCGACCCTGGCGGTGGCGGCCTGCCTGCTGATGCCGTCCTTCTACGTCAATCCGCGCGTCGGCAACGCCTTCGTGCTGGTGGCCTTCACTGTCGTGGTGCTCGGCGGCATGGGCTCCATCGCCGGCGCCCTTGTCGGTGGCCTCGTCATCGGCGTCGTCGAGAGCCTCTCCGGCCTCTACCTCGGCGAGAGCCTCGGCCAGATCGGCATCTTCCTCATCTTCATCCTGGTCCTGCTGCTAAGACCCACCGGCCTGTTCGGAGCCAAGGCATGACGGCCTACCGCTCCATCCTGGCCGTCATCGCCGCGCTGGCGCTGCTGCCGCTTGCCGTGCCGCTGCTGGTCGGCGCCGGGATCGTCGCCGGAGCCAACACCTTCTACAATCTGATGGTTTTCATCCTGATCATCACGCTGGCGGCGCAGGGCTGGAACATCGCCGGCGGCTATGGCGGACAGTTCTCCTTCGGCCATGCCGCCTTCTTCGGCACCGGCGCCTATGCGCAGGCCATCCTGCAGACCCGCTTCGGGGTCAACGCCTGGGCCGCGCTGCCGCTCGCCGCCCTCCTCGGGGCGATCGTCGGCGCCGTCATCGGCACGCTCGCCTTCCGCGCACGCCTGCGCGGCTCCTATTTCGCGCTGGTGACGCTGGCCTTCGCCGAGGTCTTCCGCATCCTCGCCAATGCCGCGCCCATCACCGGGGGGGCGGCCGGGACGCTCGTTCCCCTCAGGATCGGCATCGGCCAGATGCAGTTCGACGGGCCGGCCGCGTTCTTCTATCTGGCGCTCGCCTTCGTGGCGGCCGTGCTCCTCTTCAACCGGGCGATGGAGCGTTCCCGCTTCGGCGCCTGGCTGGTCGCGGTCCGCGAGAACGAGGACGCGGCGCGGGCGCTCGGGGTCGATACGCTGAAGGTGAAGCTGAAGGCGATCACGCTCTCGGCCGGCATCACCGCGGTGGCGGGCGCGCTCTATACCCAGAAGTTCCTCTATATCGACGCCAACATCGCCTATGGCGCCTGGATCTCGGTCGAGGCGCTGCTGGCGCCGATCGTCGGCGGCATCGGCACCGTCTTCGGGCCGCTCCTTGGCGCGATGGCGCTGATCGGTCTCGGCGAGGCCGCCAAGACGGCGATCCACGCCGCTTTCGGCTCGGCGGTCCCGGGCGTCGACCTCGTCGTCTACGGCGCCTTGCTGATCCTCGTCATCGCCTTCGCGCCGCGCGGCCTCATCGGCCTCGCCCGGGCCGGGGGAGGGCGCTGATGCTGGAGGTCGATGGCGTCACCAAGCGCTTCGGCGGTCTGGTCGCCGTGTCCGATGTGAGCATGACCGTGCCGGAAGGGCGGATCACCGGCCTGATCGGTCCGAACGGCGCGGGCAAGACCACCTTGTTCACGCTGATCTCGGGCTTCCAGATCCCCTCGGCGGGACGGGTGCGGTTTCTCGGCGACGACGTCACCGGGCAGACGCCGGAATCGCTGGCCTTGCGAGGGATCGCCCGCACCTTCCAGATCGTCCAGCCCTTCGCCGGATTGTCGGTCATCGAGAACATCGCGGTGGGCGCCTATCTCCGGCACCCCCACAGGGTCGAGGCGATGGCGAGGGCAGCCGCCGTCGCCGCGATGGTCGGCCTCGCCGATCTCGATCGCCCCGCGTCCTCGCTGACGGTGGCCGGCCGCAAGCGCCTCGAACTCGCCCGGGCGCTGGCGACAGAGCCGCGCCTTCTCCTCCTCGACGAGGTGCTGGCCGGGCTCAACCCCTCCGAGATCCGCGACATCATTCCGGTGATCCGCGCCATCCGCGATACCGGCGTCACGATCCTGATGATCGAGCATGTCATGCAGGCGGTGATGAGCCTCTGCGACCACGTCCATGTGCTGGCCAACGGCAGCCTGATCGCTGCCGGAACTCCCGCTGAGGTGGTGGGAAATCCGGCGGTCGTTGAGGCCTATCTCGGCCATGGTGCCGCCGGCCGCCTGCAGAAGGGGGCCGCCCATGGCTGAACCCCTGCTGCACGTCGATGGCTTTGCCGCGGGCTACGGCGCCACGGAAATCCTCCGCGGCCTGTCGATGAGCGTCGCGCCGGGCGAAATCGTCGCGGTCCTCGGCTCGAACGGTGTCGGCAAGACGACGCTCAACATGGCGCTCTCCGGCATTGTCCGGGCCAGGCGCGGGCGCATCAGCTTCCTCGGCGAGGACATCACCGGCGCAAGCCCGGCGGACATCGTCGCGCGCGGCCTGATCCACGTGCCGGAGGGCCGCAAGATCTTCCCCGGCATGGCCGTCCGCGAGAACCTCGAACTCGGCTCCTATCGCCGTGGCAAGGCGGCGAGGGCTGCCAATCTGGAGCGGGTCTTCGCCATCTTTCCGCGCCTCAAGGATCGCACCGCGCAGCTGGCTGGAACGCTGTCAGGAGGCGAGCAGCAGATGCTGGCGATCGGCCGCGGCCTGATGGCGGAACCGAAGTTGCTCATCCTCGACGAGCCGTCGCTGGGGCTGTCGCCCCTCCTCGTCGAGGAGATGTTCACCCTCGTCCGGCGCATCAATGCCGAGGGGCTCGCCGTGCTGCTGGTGGAGCAGAACGTCGTGCAGTCCCTGGAGATCGCCTCCCGCGCCTTCATCCTCGAGAACGGCGCCTTTGCCCTTCAGGGCGATGCGCGTGAACTCGCAGCCAGCGACGAGCTGCGCCGCGCCTATCTGGGGATGTGACGATGGACCACCGCGCTGCCCCGGAATTGTCGACAAGTGCCTTTTCAGGAGAACACCGATGAGCACCCCAGCTCGAATCCTGCGTGAGAGACTGGACAAGCGCCCGGTCCTGCTGGCGCCCGGCGCGGTTGATCCGCTGACCGCCCAGATCGCGGTCCTCGCCGGGTTCGAGGCGCTCTACCTCACCGGCGCCGGCATCGCCTACACCCGGCTCGGCATGCCCGACATCGGGCTCACCACGATGAACGACGTGACCGACGTCATCATGCGGATTGCCGACAAGGTGTCGGTGCCGCTCATCGTCGATGGCGATACGGGCTTCGGCAACGCGCTCAATGTCCAGCGCACGGTGCGCTGCTTCGAACGGGCGGGCGCCGCCGCCATCCAGCTCGAGGACCAGACCTTCCCGAAGCGCTGCGGCCATCTGCGGGGCAAGGCGGTGGTGCCGGCGGAGGAAATGATCGGCAAGATCAAGGCGGCCGTGGATGCGCGCCAGCAGGGCCTGCTGATCATCGGCCGGACAGACGCCGGTGCCGTCGAGGGCTTCGATCGCGCCTTCGAGCGCGCCGAGCGCTACGCCGAGGCCGGCGCCGACATCATCTTCGTCGAGGCGCCGCGCACCCGCGAAGAACTCGCCTCCGTCCCGCAGCGGCTCGGCGCCATGCGCCCGCTCATGGCCAACATGGTCGAGGGTGGCCGCACGCCCATGACGCCTGTCGCCGACCTCGAGGCCATGGGCTTCAGCCTCGTCGTCTTCTCCGCCGGCGTCGTCAGGGCGATGGCGAAGACCGCCCGCCGCTTCTACGACACGCTGCGTGCCGAGGGGACGACCGACCCGATCCGCGAGGACATGTACGATTTCGAGGAACTTGCCGACATCGTCGGCACCAGCGACCTCCTGGAGATCGGCAAGCGCTACGACACGACCGGGGGTGGGGCGTGAGCCTCGATCCCGTCACGCTCGCCGTCCTCCGGGGGCGGCTCGAGCAGATCGCCGACGAGATGGACGCGACACTCTATCGCTCGGCCTTCAACCCGATCATCGCCGAGGCGCGCGACGCCTGCCACGGCCTCTATCACCGCGACACCGGCGATACGCTGGTGCAGGGCACCAGGGGCCTGCCGATCTTCGTCGGCGCCATGGCCTTCGCGGTGAAGGCGGTGATCGACAAGGTGAAGGGGCAGGGCGGGCTTTCGCCCGGCGACACCTTCATCTTCAACGACCAGTACGCCGGCGGCACCCACCTCAACGACTTCCGTCTCGTCAGGCCGGTTTTCCGCAACGGCGAGCTCTTCTGCTGGCTCGCCTCGGCCGGCCACTGGCTCGATATCGGCGGCAATGTGCCCGGTGGCTACAACCCGGTGGCCACCGAGAGCTTCCAGGAGGGCGTGCTCATCCCGGTGGTGAAGCTCGTCGCGAGGGGCGAGACGCGGCAGGACATCCTCGACATCCTCGCCGCCAACTCGCGACTGCCGAACTCCAACTGGGGCGATCTCAACGGCCAGCTCAATGCGCTCGACCTCGGCGAGAAGCGGCTGAACGCGCTCCTCGACCAGTTTGGCGAAACGACCATCGACGAGGCCTTCGATGCCTTCTCGGTACGGGCCGAGGCGCTGATGCGCGAGGCGGTCTCAGCGCTGCCTGACGGCACCTATGCTTTCGAGGACTATCTCGACAATGACGGCATCGTCGACGAGCGGCTCACCGTCGCCCTCGATCTGACGATCGCTGGCGACACGATGGTGCTCGACTTCTCGCGCTCCTCGCCGCCTTGCGCCGGTCCCATCAACATCTCGACGCCGACGACGATCGCCGCCTGCTACGTGGCCCTGAAGCACGTTTTCACCGATGTCCCGGCCAATGCCGGCTGCCTCAGGCCCATCACCTTCGTTGTCCCCGAGACGACGCTTCTCGGCGCGAAGGCGCCGAAGCCCATGGCCGGCTACACCGAGACCATCCTCCGCCTGATCGGCGTCGTCTTCGGCGCTCTCGCCAAAGCGGTTCCGGAGAGAGCGACCGCCGGACCCTTCGGCACCATCAATGCGCTCTCCATGGCTGGACATCGCGCCAACGGCAGCCGCTGGGTGATGTTCAACTTCTTCGGCGGCGGCCTTGGCGGCAATCCGGAGAGCGACGGGCTCAATCACGCCAACAATCCGATCTCGACCGCCACCATGCCGCCGGTGGAGATCCTTGAAGCTGCCTATCCCGTCATGTTCACGCAATGGGCGCTCAGGCCCGATTCTGGCGGCGAGGGGGCCCACCGCGGGGGCTTGGGCGCCATCTACGAGATCGAGGTGCTCGATGAGCGCGGCGCCGAGGTCTTCCTGCTCGGCGAGCGGGGCCGCTACGCGCCCTTCGGCGTCAACGGTGGCGGCGAGGGAGCGCTGAACCGCTTCTCTTGGACCGACGGTGCCACTACGGGCACCCCGCCCATGGCCTCTAAGGTCACCGGCGTGAAGCTGTCGCAGGGCGGCCGGGTCCGACTGGAAACGCCCGGAGGTGGCGGATTCGGCGATCCCGCCCGGCGCGATCCGGCAGCGCGGAAAAGGGACGAGCGGTTGGGCTATGTGACCGGAGCCAGGGCATGACCACGCTCGTCGGCGTCGATGTCGGGGGCACGTTCACCGACCTCTTCTTCCTGGACGAGGCGTCCGGGACCTTCCGCACCGCCAAGGTGCCGTCGAACCGCGGCGACGAGGCCGTCGGCTTCCTCGAGGGGCTGAAGACTTTCGGGGCGCTGTCGTCGCTCGGTTCCATCGTCCACGGCACGACGGTCGGCACCAACGCCCTGCTGGAGCGCAAGGGCGCCCGCATCGGTGTCATCACCACGGCGGGCTTCCGCGACGTGCTGGAGATGCGCCGCCGCGACCGCCGCAACACCTGGGGCCTCTGGGGTGACTTCACGCCCATCGCCGACCGCGACCTGCGGGTCGAGGTGGCCGAGCGGACACTGGCCGACGGCACCATCAGGCAGACAGTCGATCCGGCCGAGGTCGCCGCGGCGGCCAGGGCGCTGGCGGACGCCGGCGCGACGGCCCTCGCCATCATCTTCGTCAACGCCTACGCCAACCCCGCCAACGAGCGCGCGGCGGCAGGCGCGGCCCGTGCCGTCTGGCCGAACGAGCATGTGTCGGTCTCCTCGGAAATCCTGCCCGAGATCCGCGAGTTCGAGCGCGCCTCGACCACGGCGCTCAACGCCTACCTCCAGCCCGTCGTCGGCTCCTATCTCGCCAAGCTGGAACAGGCGCTGGAGAGCGAGGCCTTCGGCGGCGCCTTCCATATCGTCCAGTCGAACGGCGGCGTCATGTCGACGGCGACCGCACGCCGCCTGCCGGTGCGCACCGCCCTGTCGGGGCCGGCGGCCGGCGTCATCGCTGCGGCGGCGATGTCCTCAGCTGCCGGTTATCCCGACATCATCACCGGGGACCTCGGCGGCACCTCGTTCGACGTCTCGCTCATCGCCGGAGGGGAAGCGGCTCTCGCCGCGCAGACGACGATCGACTTCGGCCTCGTCATCCGCTCGCCGATGATCGAGATCACCACCATCGGCGCCGGCGGCGGCTCCATCGCCCGGGTCGACCGCGGTGGCTTCCTCGAGGTCGGCCCGGAGAGCGCGGGATCGCGGCCCGGTCCCGTCGCCTATGGCCAGGGCAACGACCGCCCGACGTTGACGGACGCCAACATCGTCCTCGGCCGCATCAATGCCGAGCGCCCCATCGGCGGCAAGCTGCAGCGGCTCGACGTCGAGGCGGCGCGGGCGGCTCTCGCGAAGCATGTCGGCGAACCGCTCGGCCTGTCTCCCGAGGCGGCAGCCGAGGCGGTGGTGCGCGTCGCTGACGCCCGCATGGCGGGCGCCATCCGCCTTGTCTCCATCGAGCGCGGCCATGATCCCGCGACCTTCGCCTTCGTGCCCTTCGGCGGCGGCGGCGCGCTGCATGCTGGTGCGCTCATCGCCGACATCGGCCTGAAGGCGGCCCTGGTGCCGCGCTTTCCGGGCGTCACTTCGGCCATGGGCTGCGTCATGGCCGACATCCGCCATGACCAGGTGCAGACGTTGAACCTCGTCCTCGACGGCCTCGACGCGACGGCTCTCGACCGCCGCATGGCGGAGGAGGGGGCCGCGGCCCATGCCGTCGTCGCCGGCGCCGGCCTCACGGTGGGCCGCATCGACGTCGTCTATGAACTCGACATGCACTACCTCGGCCAGACCCACACGGTGGCGGTGCCCCTGCCGGTGACGCTCGAGGCGGGTCGCACCGGCGTCACGGCCGATATCGTCCGTGGGGCCTTCGAGACAGCCTATTCGCGCGCCTTCTCGCGGCTCCTGCCGGGCCTCGGCATCCGCATCGTCAACCTGCGCACCGCCGCCATCGGAAGGCGTCCCGCCATCGATCTCGCGGCACTGGCTCCCGACGCCTCGGCCTCGGTCGAGAACGCCCACACCGGAGCGCGTCCGGTCTGGTTCGGCGGCTGGCAGGAGGCCGCGGTCTTTGCCCGGCTCGACCTGCCTGTCGACGCGGTGGTGGAAGGACCGGCCGTGCTGGAGCAGCCGGACGCCACCATTCTCGTTCCACCGGGCCAGCGCGCCCGGGTCGACCGTTTCGGCAACCTCGTCATGGAGCGCCAGTGATGGACATCTCCCGCACCGCGCTGCTCGTCTGCGACCTGCAGAATGACTTCCTTCATCCGGACGGCGCCTATGGCCGCGCCGGCCAGTCGGCGCGCGAGATTGCGGCGCTACCGGCCCGGCTGAAGCCGCTGGCCGACCTCATCCGGACGAAGGGGGGCTGGATCGTCTCCACCCACTTCACGCTGGTTCCTGGCAAGGGCGGCGAGCCCTTCATCTCGGATCACCTCAGGAAACTCAGGCCGTTCCTGAAGAAGGGGGACTTCGTCCCGGGCTCCTGGGGCCACGACACGGTGGATACGCTGCAACCGGTCGATATCCGGGTGGAGAAGGTGGCCTATTCGGCCTTCTACATGTCGCGGCTGGAATGGGTGCTGAGGAAGGCCGGGATCGAGACGTTGCTCGCCTGCGGCATCGTCACCAATGGCGGTGTTGCCTCCACGGTGCGCGACGCCCATGTGCGCGACTTCCACGTGACAGTGATCGAGGACGGCTGCGCCGCCTTCTCGCCGAAGGTCCATGACGAGGCGATCGCGGGCCTGAAGCCGGTGGCGCGGATCGCGACGGTTGCTGAACTGATCGCGGAGATCGGCGGGTGAGGGCCCCATGTCCCGGATCCTGATCGACGACCTGCCCTTCGACCTCACCGTGCCCGTTGCCATCGTCGGCGGAGGGGCCGCCGGTCTCTGCGCGGCCCTGGCGGCGAAGGAGGCGGGAGCCGAGCCCGTCGTCTTCGAGCGGGACGCCCTGCCGCAAGGGTCCACGGCGCTCTCCGCCGGCCTGATCCCGGCACCGGGAACGATGGCCCAGCGCGCCGCCGGCATCACCGACAGCATCGAGGCCTTTGCCGCCGACATCCAGGCCAAGGCTCATGGCGAGGCCGATCCCGTGGTGCTGAAGGCAGTGGCCGAGGGGGCAGGCCCGGCCATCGACTGGCTGAGCGAGCGGCACGGCCTCGCCTTCACCGTCATCGCCGACTTCTCCTATCCCGGCCATTCGGCGCGGCGCATGCACGGCCTTGCCTCGCGCTCCGGCGCTGAACTCATCGACCGGCTGCGGAACGCGGTCGAGACCGCCGGCATCGACATCGTCACAGGCGCCCATGTCACCGGTCTCGTGGCGACGCCGGAGGGTCGTGTCCGCGGTCTCGTCGTCAGCCGCCCCGATGGCTCTCGCGAGCGGATCGGCTGCGACGCACTGGTGCTCGCCTGCAACGGCTATGGCGGCAACAGGACGCTTGTCGCCGAGCATATCCCGGCCTTGAAGGACGCGCTCTATTTCGGCCATCCCGGCAACCAGGGCGATGCGGTGCTCTGGGGAAGCGCGCTCGGTGCCGGGCTTCGCCACATGACAGGCCACCAGGGCCACGGGTCTGTCGCCCATCCCCACGGCATCCTCATCTCCTGGGCCGTCGTCATGGAGGGCGGCTTCCAGGTGAACGCCGCCGGCATGCGCTTCTGGAACGAGGCCTCCGGCTACTCGGAGGCGGCACTCGCCGTGCTCGGCCAGCCGGGCGGCATCGCCTACGACATCTTCGACGCCCGCATCGCTGGGATCGCCCGGCAGTTCGAGGACTTCCGCCGGGCGGAAGAGTCGGGCGCCGTGCTTCAAGCGGAATCATCGGATGAACTGGCGGAACGCCTCAACATCTCACCTCAAGTGATTCAGGCGACTCTCGAATCCGTCGCCGGCCTGAAGCGCCGCGGAGCCCGCGATGCCTTCGGCCGCGATTGGGCCGGCGTGCCTCAGCTCGAACCGCCATTCCGGGCGGTGAAGGTGACCGGGGCCCTGTTCCACACCCAGGGCGGGCTTGCGGTCGACGCCGCGGCGCGGGTGCTCAGGCCCGACGGCGCTCCGCTTCCCAATCTCTTCGCGGCAGGGGGCGCCGCAGTGGGGGTGTCCGGACCCGACGCCTCCGGCTATCTTTCCGGCAACGGGCTTCTGACCGCCGTGGTGCTGGGACGCATCGCAGGAGGGGAGGCGGCCCGGCTCGCCCTCGCCTGAAGCCCCTGAGAGCCCCATGCCCGTCGACCGCCAGGCCCTGAAGCCGATCCTCGCCCGCGTCCGCGCCACGCCTCCTGCGAAAAACCCCGAGGACTGGATGGCAGCGGCCTGTCCTTCCGCCACGGAGGTGGAAAGGGCGGCGATCGCGGTGGAACTCGCCAAGGCGGCGGAGCCATCCTTCGCCCGTGACGCCGCTCGCATTCCCGCGCTGCAGAAGGTGCTGAAGAAGGAGAAGCTCGCGGCCTTCCTCGTTCCGCGCGCCGACGAGCACCAGGGCGAGTACCTCGTCACCCGTGCCGAGCGGCTGAAGTGGCTCACCGGCTTCTCAGGCTCGGCGGGCTTCGCTGTCGTGCTGCAGAAGGAGGCCGCGCTCTTCGTCGATGGCCGCTACACGCTGCAGGCGCCGGCCGAGACGGATGCCTCGGTCATCGAGTGCCGCCATTTCAAGAAGCCGCCGGCCATCGAGTGGCTGGCGGGCAAGGTGAAGAAGGGCGACCGTGTCGGCTTCGATCCACGCATCACGCCGATGCGGGAGGCCGAGCGCTGGCGCGAGGCGATGGCCAGGGCCGGGGCCGAGCTCGTCGCGGTGGAACGAAATCCCGTCGATGCGATCTGGGCCGACCAGCCGGGCGATCCCTTCTCGGCCGTCCATGCCCAGCCTCTGAAGTATGCCGGCGAGGCGAGTGCCGAGAAGCGCGTCCGGGTCGGCCAGGAGATCGCTGCGCGCGGCGCGAAGGCGGCGGTGCTCAACCAGCTCGACTCCATCGCCTGGCTTCTCAACGTCCGTGGCGGCGACACGCCGGCAACGCCCCTCGTCCAGGGCTTTCTGATCCTTGCGGCCGATGGCCACGCGACCTGGTTCGTCGACAAGGCGAAGTTCACCGCCGGCCTTGCCGCACATCTCGGCAACGGCGTCACCGTCCGCCCCATTGAGGCATTCGCCGACGGTTTGAAGGAACTTGCCGGCCAGACGGTGACGATCGAACCGGAGACCGCGACCGCCTGGATCGCCGAAACCCTGGCCGCGGCCGGCGCCACCCTTGTTCACGGCGCCGACCCCTCGGTGCTCCCCAAGGCACGCAAGAACAAGGTGGAACTCGCCGGCACGCGCAAGGCCCATATCCGTGACGGCGCCGCCATGGCGCGTTTCCTCCACTGGATCGACCGCGAGGCTGTCGGCAAGGGCGAACTCGCTGTGATGGCCAAGCTTGAGGACATCCGTGGCGCCGATCCCCTGCACAAGGGCGCGTGCTTCACCACCATCGCCGGCGCCGGCTCCAACGGCGCGATCGTTCACTACCGCTCCTCGCCCGAAACCGAACGCAAGGTCGAGAAGGGTTCCTTCCTCCTCATCGATTCAGGCGCCCAGTATCTCGACGGGACCACCGATATCACCCGCACCATCGCGGTCGGGCCCCTGCCGAAGCGGCTGAAGGAGCACTACACGCTTGTGCTCAAAGGCCATATCGCGGTGGCGACCGCCCGCTTTCCGAAGGGCACCGGCGGCATCGCCATCGACGGCTTCGCCCGCCGCGCGCTCTGGCAGGCCGGCCTCGACTTCGACCATGGCACCGGGCATGGCGTCGGCGTCTATCTCGGCGTCCACGAGGGTCCGGCGCGCCTCTCGCCGCTGTCGCAAGTGCCCCTCGAGCCCGGCATGATCCTCTCCAACGAGCCCGGCTTCTACGAGACCGGCTCCCACGGCATCCGCCTGGAGAACCTCGTCGTTGTCACGGAGAGCGCGAAGCCGGGGTTCCTCGAGTTCGAGACCATCACCTTCTGCCCGTTTGATCGCCGGGCGATCGTCAAGTCCATGCTGACCACAGAGGAGAGGGCATGGCTCGACGCCTATCATGCCCGCACGCGTCAGCTGCTGGCGCCGCGGCTAAAGGGGACGGACCGCACGTGGCTCGTGCGGATGACGGCCCCCCTGTGACCAAAGATTGTGCAAACGGCATGCATGACGAAACGTAAGCCCTAGAGATTGTTGTAGTTTTCTCGGTGCAGACGGTTTTTTGATACCGTTTGTTAAGGGCTCTGTCCGATGGTTTTCACAAGGTTAACCATCGGGGCTTTCATGCGCTTTCTGTCTCGTCTCTCGCTTGCAGCCAAGGTCGCCGCCTTCTCGGCGCTGATGATCACCGCGGTCGCCGTCGGCGCCGGCTTCTATGCCGTGTCGCAGATCGATGCCCGCATGGCGGAGATCGTCGAATCCCAGATCACCGAGCGCACGGTCGCCATCGGCAAGGCCGTCGAACTCGGCCTCGAAGGCGGCAAGCTCGAGCGCTCGCCGGCCGGCGTGGTCCTGCGCATTCGCGGCAATGCCCTGCCGGCCGAGGGCGACCACCGTATCGTCGATCATGCCAGCGACGCCGCCTCGATGTTCCGCACCGATCCGGCGACGGGCGATCTCATTCGCCATTCCAGCTCGGTCAAGGACGCCCAGGGCAATCGCGTCGTCGGCACGCGCATTCCCGCCGCTTCGGCCATCGCCAAGGCGATCAACAGCGGCCAGGTGATGACCGATCACATCGTCGTCGCCAACATCGCCCGCATCGCCCGTTACGTGCCGATCATGACCGCCGACAACAAGATCATCGGCGCCATCGGCGCCGGCATCAGCAAATCGGCTGCCGATGCCTCCGCCGCGACGATGCGCCAGGGCGTCATCATCGCGCTGGCGCTGCTGGCGGTCGCCGCCGCAGCCGGTGTTTTCCTCCTCCTCACGCGCTTCCTGAAGCCCGTTCGCGAGGCGGCGGATGCCATCAATGGTCTCGCCGAGGACCGCGCCGTCGACATGTCGCGCCATGCCGCCCGCCAGGACGAGATCGGTCTGATCGCCCGTGCCGTCGACAGTCTCGGCGCGAGCCTTGCCGAGCGCGCCCAGATGCGTGCCGCCGAAGACCAGCGGATGGCGTCGCAGCAGCAGCGCCGCGCCGCGATGGAGCAGGCCATCGGCCAGTTCGACGCCGCGATCGGCTCGGTGCTCGACCGCGTCGCTTCGCGTGCCGTCGCCGTCACCGGCGCGACCGGCACGGTGTCCAGTTCGGGCGATGCCGCCGAGGCAGGCGCCCGCGAGACCGTGCAGGCGACCGAGGAGACGCTCCACCGCGTCACCGGCATTGCCGGCGCGACGGAGGAACTCAACGCCGCCATCGTCGAGATCCGCCGCCAGACCGAGGAGGCGATGAAGGTCTCCTCCGAGGCGACGCAGGCGGTCGAGTCGGCGGCAGCCGACGTCTCGGGCCTTGCCGCCATGGGCGAGAAGATCGGCGAGGTGGTGGAACTCATTCGCGCCATCGCCGAACAGACCAACCTGCTGGCGCTCAATGCCACCATCGAGGCGGCGCGAGCCGGCGAGGCGGGCCGTGGTTTCGCCGTGGTCGCCTCCGAGGTCAAGCAACTCGCCTCGCAGACCGCCCGCGCCACCGAGGACATCGCCGCGCAGGTCGCCTCCATCCAGCAGGCGACCGGACGCAGCGTCTCCTCCATGGGCGGCATCACCGATACGGTCGTGCGGATGCGCCGGGCGAGCGAGGCGATCTCCACCGCCATCGACCAGCAGGCGCAGGCGACGCAGGAGATCGGCGTCAGCGTCGAGGGCACGGCCAGCGTCGCCCAGACGGCCGGCCAGTCCATCGGCGTGGTGTCGGAACGCCTGCGCGGTGTGTCCTCCGCCGTCGGTTCGCTGAACGATGTGTCCAGGGGCCTCGAGACCGACATCCAGAACCTGCGGCAGGCCGTCGGCGCCTTCCTCGACGAGGTCAAGGCGGCCTGAGCCGTATCGCCTCCGCAAAACGAGAAGGCCCGCCGGAACCGGCGGGCCTTTTTCATGTGGCCGGTGGGTTGATCAGGCGAAGGCGGCTTCCACCGCGGCGGCCATGCGCAGCAGGCGGCGGTCCTGTCCGCCGAGCGCCGTCATCATGAAGCCGACCGGCAGCCCCTTGGTGACCGGGCAGGGGAGAGAGATGCCGGTGAAGGCGAAGATGTTGCCCATCGTCGTGTTGCGCAGCATCAGACCGTTCGCCGTCCAGAACTGGTCGTCCGAGGCGATGAGGTCCGAGATCTTGGGCGCCCGGATCGGCGTGGTGGGCAGGATCAGCGCATCGACGTCGGCGAGGCGGTCGCGCATGCGCCCGACGAGCTCGGCGCGCTTGTTGACCAGGCGGATATAGTCGGGCGCGGCGGCCTTTGCGCCGAGGCGCACGCGCGCGAGCACGCGCGGGTCGAAGTCGCGAGCCCGTTCCTCCAGCCACTCGGCGTGGACGGCGGCAGCCTCCATCGCCACGAAAGGTGCCTTGGCCATGGCATCGGCCAGGTCCTGGAGGAGGTCTTCCAGAGAGATCTCAGTGACCCGGGCACCGGCCTTGGTCAGGCGCGCCACGGCGGCGTCGAAGGCCTGCTCGACCTCAGGTTCCATCTGGCCGAACAGGCGGCCCCGGGGAATGGCGAGGCGCAGACCCGCCAGTGGCGCGGGGGTCAGCGTCCAGGGCGCCTCGCCGGCGAGCACGGCGTCGGTCGCGGCACAGTCGGCGACCGTCTTCGCCAGCGGCCCGATGGAATCGAGCGCATAGGACAGCGGAAAGGCCCCGGTGGTCGGAATGCGTCCGACGGTCGGCTTGAAGCCGACGCAGCCGTTGAGGCCCGCCGGGATGCGGATGGAGCCGCCGGTATCGGTGCCAAGGCCCATGCGGGCCGTACCCTCCGCCACCGAGACGCCGGCGCCCGACGACGAGCCGCCGGGAACGCGTCTCTTGTCGGCGGCATTGCCCGGCGTGCCGTAGTGCGGGTTGATGCCGATGCCGGAAAAGGCGAACTCGCTCATGTTGGTCTTGCCGACGATGACGCAGCCCGCCTGGCGGAGGCGCGCGACCGTCGGTGCATCGGCCGATGCTGCCGGCTGTGACCTGAGGATGGTCGAACCCGCTGTCGTCACCTCGCCGGCGACGTCGAACAGGTCTTTGATCGAGATGACCCATCCGTCCAGCGGCGAGAGCCGGACCCCCGCCTTGGCGCGCGCATCCGCGGCGTCGGCTTCCGCCCTGGCGCGTTCTGTGTAGACCTTCGTGTAGGTGACCCGTCCGTCGGAGTTCGGATCGTCAATGCGGGCGAGCGAGGCTTCGAGCGCATCGCGCACGGATGTGGTCATGGAAGGCACTCCGGTCATTCAGGTTCCGCGACTGTCGGCTGCCCGGCTTGCCTTGGTCAAGCGCGAGCAGCCGCAGGTGTCAGGCCGGTTCGGTTCCGCACCACTCCGCCACGAACAGTGCCATCGACTTTGTCGCCTTGCGCAGGCTCTCGATGGAGAAGCGCTCGTCGAAACCGTGCACCCGCTCGGCGGAGGGGCCGTAGTTCAGCGTCGGAATGTCGTCGAAGAGCGCATAGACGCGGCCGTCGAGATAGGCGGGCGTCACGCTCTCCTTCAGTGGTTCGCCCCAGGCGCGCTGGTGGGCGCGGCCGAGCACCGCCTCGGCCTCGGAGCCGGGCTTCAGGATGTAGCCTTCCGTCGTGAAACCGTTCCAGACGACCTTCGGCGGGTTGTTGGCGAGGAAGCGGTCCTCGCGTGCCGCCCTGGCGATGGTGTCCTCGATGGCGCGCATCATCGTCTCGGGTTTCTCGCCGGGGAAGATGGAGATGCGGCAGTCGACAGTGCACCAGGCGGGCACCGAGGAGGCCCAGTCGCCGCCCTTGATCTTGCCGAAGTTCAGGTTGATCGGATGCGCCTCGTCCTTGAACAGCGGATAGTCCGGCGTCTTGGTGTTCCAGAAGGCCTCGAGCTCCCGCAGCTTGCGCATGACGCCATAAGCCGCCTCGATGGCGTTCTGGCCGGAGCCGGCCTCGCGCACGTGAACCGGATGGCCCTGCACGGTGAACTGGAACCAGACGACACCGACATTGCCGCGGGTGATCTTGCCCTGCGAGGGCTCGGGGATCAGGGCGGCTTCCGCCTTGTAGCCGCGCAGGTGGCACTGGAGCGCGCCGTTGCCGGTCGATTCCTCTTCCACCACCGACTGGACATAGACGGTGGCGGCGGGCTGCAGGCCGACGCGCTTCAGCGCGTCGAACACCGCCACCATGGCGCCGTGGCCGGCCTTCATGTCGCCGGCGCCGCGACCGTAGAACCAGTCGCCGTCGATGCGCGGCTCATAGGGCGGCGAGGTCCACATCTCCTCGGGGCCAACCGGAACGATGTCGATATGGCCCTGCATGATGAGGCTGCGACCCGTCTCTGCCTTCGGCCGGTGGATGCCGACGACGATCGGCGCGGTCGAGTGAGTGTCGGAGAAGGGCGACCCGCCGGGATGGCGCTTGATCGCCTCCTCGTCCATGGCGAAGCGTTCCATGGCGAAGCCGCGCCGGCGCAGTTCCTGGAACACGAAGTCCTGCACGGCATGCTCGTCGCCGCGCTGCGAGGGGAAGCGCACCAGCGTCTTCAGATAGTCGAGCTGGGCGTCGAAGCCATCGTCGACGGCTTTGCAGATGCGATCGGCGAGGGCGGGATCGAGGGCCATGGGCTGTGCTCCGGACGGAAGGCTATGAAGGTGAAGGATCAGGGCTGGATCGGCTCGACGCCGCACCATTCGGCGACGAACAGCGCCATGGTGCGCGTCACGCGGCGCATGCTGGCGACCGAGAAGCGCTCGTCGAAGCCGTGGATGTTCTCGGAGATCGGGCCGTAGCAGAGCGCGGGAACGCGATCGTAGAGCGCATAGACGCGGGTATCGAGATAGCCCGGCGTGACGAGATCACGGAGCTTGTCCCCCGTCGCGCGCTCATGCGCACGGGCGAGAGCTGCCTCGGCGTCAGAGCCCGGCTCCAGCGCATAGCCCTCCGCGGTGAAGCCGGTGAAGGTGACGCGCGGCGGGTTGTTGGCGAGGAAGCGGTCGGCTCGCGCCGCGCCCATCACCGCCTCCTCGATGGCCCGCTGCATCGTCTCGGCCCGCTCGCCGGGATAGATGGCGATGCGGCAGTCGATGGCGCACCAGGCCGGCACGGAGGAGGCCCAGTCGCCCCCCTCGATCATGCCGATGTTGAGGTTGATCGGGTGCTCGACGTCCTCGAAGTGGCGGAAGTCGGCCTTCTTTTCATTCCAGCGCGCTTCAAGCTCGCGCAGCGCCCGGATGACGCCCTGTGTCGCCTCGATGGCGTTCTGCCCGGTACCGGCCTGGCTGACATGGACCGGAAGGCCCGCCACCTCGACGCGGAACCAGACGACCCCCGTGTTGGCGCGGATGATCTTCTCGTCCTCGGGCTCCGGGATCAGCACGGCGTCCGCCTTGTAGCCGCGCAGGTGGCACTGCAGGGCGCCGTTGCCGGTGGATTCCTCCTCGACCACCGACTGCACCGTGACGGTTGCCGCCGGCTGCAGCCCGATGGCGGCGAGGGCGTCGAAGACGGCGAACATGGCGGCGTGGCCGGCCTTCATGTCGGCGCCGCCGCGGCCGTAGAACCAGTCGCCCTCCATATGCGGTTCGAAGGGGTCGCGCGACCAGAGTTCACGTGGTCCCGCAGGCACCACGTCGACATGGCTCTGCAGGATCAGCGTGCGGCCGGCCTCCTGGCGCGGACGGTGGATGCCGACGACGATGGGCGCGTCGGAATGATCTTCGGTCACCGGCGAGCCGCCGGGATGGCGGGCGAGCGCCGCGGGCTCCATGGCGAAGCGCTCGGTGGCCCAGCCGCGACGCTTCATCTCGGCCTGGACGAAGTCCTGGCAGGCGTGCTCGCGGCCGCGCGTCGAGGCGAAGCGGACGAGATCCGCCGTGAATCCCATCTGGCGATCGAAGCCGGCGTCGACGGCGGCGATGATCTTGTCGGCAAGGGCGGGATCGAGAGGCATGGCGGCATCCGGGGAGGGAGCCGCGAGCCTAGCGGCGCGGGCACGTCGATCAACCGCCGCGAGCGCAGCCGAGATGCGCGGCGGGCGGTGTATCGGGGAGCGGGTTGGCCGCCGGCGGATGCGACCGATGTCGTCGCGCTCTTGCTCGGGTCGGCGACCGCGGTCAGTGTCGCGCATCGCAGCGATCCGCCGAGTCTGATGCCATGAAAGCCGTCTTCACCGACCTCCACAAAGGCCATGATCCCAAGCGCTTCATCCTGCGCGGCAAGTTCGCGCAAGGCGAGGAGCGCCCCGAACGCGCCGAGCGGCTGATGGCGGGGCTGAAGGCCGGCAACCACGAACTGGTGCCGAGCGAGGTCTTCGGCCAGGGCCCGCGCCTTGGCGTCCACTCCGTCGACTTCCTGCGCTTCATGGAGGAGGCCTCCGCCGAGTGGCGGACGCTGGCGGATGCCTCCGACGAGGTGCTGGGCAATGTCCACCCTGTCCGCCGCGGTGGCACCATGCCGCAATCCATCACGGGCCGCGCCGGCTGGTACATGCAGGACATGGCCTGCGGCATCGGGCCGGACACCTGGCTCGCCGCCTCCTCGGCGACCGACGTGGCCATCACCGCCGCCGAACTCGTCATCGAGGGCGAGCGCGCCGCCTATGCGCTCTGCCGCCCGCCCGGCCATCACGCCTATCGCGACGCCGCGGGCGGACACTGCTTCCTCAACAACACGGCGATCGCGGCGCAGTACCTGCGTTCCGTCCACGACCGGGTGGCGATCCTCGACATCGACATTCACCACGGCAACGGCACGCAGGACATCTTCTACGACCGGCCGGACGTGCTGACCGTCTCGGTCCATGCCGATCCCTCGCGCTTCTACCCCTTCTTCTGGGGCTATGCGCATGAGCGCGGCACCGGGGCGGGCGAGGGGGCGAACCTCAACCTGCCGATCCCGGTCGGCTCCGGCGACGACGTCTACGTCGCCGCCATCGAATCCGCCGCGAAGACCATCGCCGCCTTCACCCCGGGCATGCTGGTCGTCGCCCTCGGTCTCGATGCCTCGGCCGACGATCCCTTCGGCGGTGCCAAGGTGACGGCGGACGGCTTCCGCCGCGCCGGCGAGGCCATCGCGCGGATGGGCCTGCCGACGCTCTTCGTGCAGGAGGGCGGCTATCTCTCCGACCGGCTCGGCCCCAACCTCACGGCGGTGCTCGGCGGCTTCGAGGCAACCGCCTGACCGGTCAGTTCTGGCGGTTCTGCAGCGGGCAGGTGTTCATGCCGAGCAGGGTATAGGCCGGGCACCAGCCGATGGCCGCGGTCAAGAGCGGCACGACGCCGATCCAGCCGACCCAGTTGAAGCCGGTCACCGGCTTGCCGGTGATGGCGAAAAGCAGGAGGGCGATGCCCACGACGATGCGCAGGATGCGGTCGATGCCGCCGACATTGGTGCTCATGAAATCCTCCTCGTTGATCCGCCGGTGCGGGGAGAGGCACCGGTTGGCGCATGAGGCGCTTTTTTTCCCGGGCTGTCGGTGACCTGGTCACACGGCGCGCGCGACCTGCCTCAACCTTTCGGGCGCCGTGATGCGGATGATGCCGCGGCCGAGGCTGACGAGGCCCTGCTGCTCGAAGGTCTTTAGTGTCCGGCTGACCACCTCGCGGGCCGAACCGAGCTCTGCGGCGAGGTCGTGATGGGTGGCGCTGATCTCGTCGCCCCTGGCGCGCGCGACCAGAACCTCGGCGAGACGGTGGTCGAGGCGCCGGAAGGCCAGTTCTTCGAAGGTCATGATCAGGTCGGTGACGCGGGTCGCATAGCTGTCGAGCACTGCCGAGCGGAAGGTCTCGGAGCGGCCGAGCAGCGTGGTGAACAGCGGCGCTGGGATGGCGACGGCGGTGACCTCCGTCTCGCAGCAGGCCTCCGCCGAGTAGGGCTCGTGCTTCAGCAGGCAGGATGTCGTCAGCACGCAGCTCTCGCCACTGGCCACCCGGTACAGCACGATCTCGCGGCCGGATTCGGCGACGAGCTGCACCCGGATGATGCCGTCCAGCACGATGAGATAGGCCTCGCAGGGCGCTCCCGGCGCGAAGGGGCGCGCATCGCGTGGGAGGCTGACGACGCGGGCGCGCTGGCCGAGGTCGCGCCGGGCCTCGGCGTCGAGGTGGCGGAAGGCGGCGATGCGGTCGATCCACGCCGCTGGCGTGTCCGACATCCGCGCTGTGCTGCTGGCGTCCATGGCCGCAGGGTGGCCCGCCACCGGTGACGGTTCAAGGGGCGTTGTGCCGCGTCACCGAGGTCAGCCTGCTTGACACCGGCTGCCGGCCCCGGTCCCCTGACCCCGAGATGCCGCGCGACAAGCGGCGCAACGGGAGAAGCGCGTGAGGCCGCAGGGCAGGGGACCCTTGGAGTCCCTCTATTTCACCTATCCGCATTTCGACGCCGGCCGAGCTCCCGAACTGGATGGCGACCGGACCACCCACCCCGTAGTCATCGTCGGCGCCGGCCCGGTGGGCATGACCGCGGCTCTCACGCTGGCGAAATATGGCGTCAGTTCGCTGGTGGTCGACGCGAAGCCGACGTTCAACGATGGCAGTCGCGCCACCTGCATCGCCCGGCAAAGCTTCCACATTTTCGAGCAGGTGGGGGCGGTCGACGCCTTCCTCGCCAAGTCGCTCGGCTGGACCACGGGGCGAAGCTATTTCCGAGGCCGCGAGATCTACCGCCTGACCATGCCGGACTCGGAGAACGAGAAGTTCCGGCCCATGTACAATCTCGAGCAGCAGTACACCGAGCAGTTCCTCTACGACGCCTGCGTCGCCACCGGCCGCGTCGATTTCCGCTGGCAGAGCGAGGTGACGGGAACGGACAGCCGAGCCGACGGCGTCACGCTGACGGTAGCCTCGCCCCAGGGGACCTATCCGCTTGCAGCCGCCTGGGTGCTGGCGGCGGACGGTGCCCGCAGTCCGATCCGCGGCCAGCTCGGCCTCCGGCTCAGGGGCGACAACTACGAAGGCCGCTACGTCATCGCCGATGTGAAGATGGATCACGACTATCCGACCGAGCGCCGCGCCTTCTTCGATCCCGCCTCCAATCCCGGCGGCACCGTGCTGATGCACAAGCAGCCGGACGATATCTGGCGCGTCGACTACCAGCTGCGGGAGGGCGAGGACCCCGACGAGGCGGTGCGTGAGGAGACGATCCGGCACCGCGTCGGCGCCATCCTCGCAGACATCGGCCACGACGGCCGCTGGGAGCTCGAATGGTGGTCGATCTACACCGCCAATACGCTCGCCCTCGACGACTATCGCCACGGCCGCGTCGTGTTCATCGGCGATTCCGCCCATATCGTGCCGATCTTCGGCGTGCGTGGCCTGAACAATGGCCTCGCCGACGCCCAGAACATCGGCTGGAAGCTCGCCGCCGTGCTCAACGGCGAGGCCGGCGAGGCACTGATCGACAGCTACTCGCCCGAACGCCGCGGCGCGACGCTCGACGTCTTCGCCAACGCCGCCAAGAGCACCCGCTTCATGACGCCGCCGACGCGCGGCTTCGCCCTGATGCGCGAGGCGGCGCTGTCGCTGGCCCTCAGCGAGGATTTCGCCAGGGGCTTCGCCAATCCGCGCCAGATGCAGCCCTACACCTATGCGGCAAGCCCGCTGACGCCCTTTCCCCGCCGGGATGCCGGTTTCAAGTCGGGACCGGTCTCGGGCGCGGCCATGCGCAACGTCCGGCTCGGCGATGGCTTCCTGACGGATCACATGGGCGACGGGTTCACCCTGCTCGCCTTCACCGACGGCGCCTGGCCGGCGGGGCTTGATGACATGGTCGCCGCCATGCTGCGTCGCCACCCGCGCCTGCGCGTGGTCGCCATCGGTCTCGCGGCTGAGGCCTCCGAACCAGTCCGGGCACTCGCTGATCCCTCAGCTGCGGTCGCCGAAGCCTATGGCGCCGTGCCGGGATCCCTCTATCTCGTCAGGCCCGACCTGCATGTCGCCGGCCGCTGGAAAGAAGCGGTGGCCGACGAGGTCCTCGCCACCCTCGACGCAGGCCTCGGGAGGCCCTCATGATCCCATCGCCACCGGCCCCCGAACCTCTGGCCTTCGAGGCGCTTGAAGCCGTCTATGAAACGCTTGCCAGCGGCATCGACCGGGCGGGCGCGAGCCACGAGGCGGTCTTCCTCGCCAAGCTCGCTCTGATCCTCGCCCATCGCGCTGGCGGGGGCGTCGATTTCGCCGATTGCGTCGAGACGGCGCTGCGCGATCTCGACCTCGTCGCGCGCCCGCTCAAGAAGGCCTGAACCACAGCCGCGACGACGCGGCCTCGCGCGTGGGCCTCAGGCCGGGTCCCCGTCCCCTGCGTCCCGACCGTCGGCGGCGCGTCCGCGGAAACCCATGGCGAGCACGTAGAGCTCTTTGGAATCGGCCCGGCTCGCCTGCGGCTTGATGTGCTTCACCACGGCGAAGTCGCGCTTCAGGTCGGAGAGCAGGTCGCCTTCCGTGCCGCCCTGCAGGACCTTGCAGAGGAAATGCCCGCCGGGGGCCAGCACCTCGCGGGCGAAGTGGATGGCAAGTTCCGCGAGGTAGATGATCTTGATCTGGTCGGTCTTGCGATGGCCGGTGGCATTGGCCGCCATGTCGGAGAGCACAATGTCCGCCTCACCGCCGAGCATCTCCTTGAGCTTGCCCGGAGCGTCGTCGGCGGTGAAGTCGCCCTTCATGAAGGCGACTCCCGGCACGGGGTCGATGTCGAGGAGGTCGATGCCGACGATCTTGCCGCGACCCTGATCGAGGCCGATGCGCTTCGCCGCCACCTGCAGCCAGCCCCCGGGAGCGGCGCCGAGGTCGACGATCCGCTGGCCGGGCCTGAGGATCTTTGCCCGGTCATCGATCTCGATCAGCTTGAACGCGGCGCGCGAGCGCCAGCCCTCGCGCTTGGCGCGGGCGACATAGGGGTCGTTGAGCTGCCGCTCCAGCCATTTCTGCTGGCTCGTCGTGCGCTTCTTGGCCGTCTTCAGGCGCACCGCGAGCTGGCGGCCGCCGCCGGTCTTCGTCGTCATCGCCCGCCTCCCGGTCCGCCCGGCCTCTGGTCCTGCTGGCGATGGTGGAAGGGCCGCCGCCAGACGCCGTCCTGCCGCATCAGGCTGACGAGGATCCCCTCGCGCAGACCCCGGTCGGCGACGCGCAGGCGCTGGCAGGGGAAGTGCCGCCGCATGCCCTCGAGGATAGCGCAGCCGGCCAGCACGAGGTCGGCGCGCTCAGCCCCGATGCAGGGATGGGCGATGCGATCCTCGTAAGTCATGTCGAGCAGCTGTTCGAGGATGACGTCGACCTCGGAAGCGCCGAGCCAGGCGCCATCGACGCGGCGGCGGTCATACTTCGGCAGGCCGAGATGGACGCCGGCCAGCGTCGTCACCGTGCCGGAGGTGCCAAGCATGTGCAGGTGCTCGATCTGTGCCTGGATGGCCTGACGATGGGCGAAGGGCTCCACCATGGCGGCGACCTCGTCGACCATGCGTGCGAAGCCCTCGCGCGTCACATGCTTGCCATCATGCCGCTCGGCCAGCGTCACCACGCCCACCGGCAAGGATGTCCAGCCGAGAATTTCCGCTGTCGGCGGCCCGCCATGCCGTCCGGGCCCGCGCGGCAGCAGCCAGACGAGCTCCGACGATCCGCCGCCGATATCGAACAGGATGACGCCGCGGGAGCGGGGGTCGGCCAGCGGCACGCAGCCCTGCGCCGCGAGTTGCGCCTCGGTGTGGCGGTCCACCACCTCCAGCGCGAGGCCCGTCTCCGTCCTGACACGGGCGATGAACTCGTCGCCGTTCGTCGCCTGGCGGCAGGCTTCCGTGGCGATGAGCCTAGCGCGCACGACCTGGCGGTCGCGCAGTTTCATCCGGCAGATTTTCAGCGCCTCGACAGCGCGGTCCATCGCCGCCTCGCTCAGACGGCCTGTCTGGGCCAGCCCCTCGCCGAGTCTGACGATTCGCGAGAAGGCATCGACGACGCGGAAGCTCGCGCCCTCGGGCTTGGCCACCAGCAGGCGGCAATTGTTGGTTCCGAGATCAAGCGCGGCATAGAGCCGTCGCGGCCGGGGTGGAGGCTGGATGCGGCCATCGCCCGCATTGGCCTCCGCTGCCGGACGCACGCCCGAAAATCCCGGCGAACCGCGCGGCGGTTCGTGGGTCATGGCGACCTTTCCCGCCGCACTGCCGGAACGCCAGGGGGTTCGACGGATATGCGGCTGATCTGTTCAGTTGGCGAAAGTGTATCAGGGTGGTGCCGCGCTGCAAGCGACTTGCCGTTTCACCCGAAAAAGGCGGTTGATCGGGGCTTGAACCCTCCGCGGCAATCGACTATGACCGCGCCTCGCACCGGCGCAGCGCCTCCTTGGGGCGCCGTTGGGGGATAGTTCAACGGTAGAACATCGGACTCTGACTCCGAGAATCTTGGTTCGAATCCAGGTCCCCCAGCCAGTCTCTCAAGACACTTAGCGTCGGGCTCGGCCCGGTGATTGCGGGTTAGACACCGGTTGTCCGCCGTTCGTTCTTTTCGGCTCGTGCGCCGTTCCGCCGTAGGCGAGGCGGTCGTAGATGTCTTGGCACTCGGAAACGTCTGCCGCTTTCGTGAGATTGGCATTGAACGGCTTCATGGAGAAGCCGCGATGCTCTGTCTCCGTCCACCCGGCTGCGGTCGCCTTGTCCCTCAGCCCGCGTCACTCCGGCTCCTCCAGAATTCCCAGCGGCATGAGTTCCGGTTCGTGATGCTGGCGGCAGTAGAACACGTTGAGTTTCCGGGTCTCGCCGGTCGTGCGGTTCAGCGATTCGATGTCGAGCGTCCGCCCGCCGTCGCGTGTCGTGATTGACTGCCGCACCCTGATGACAGGCGGAGGTTGCGCGCCGTTCCAGACGCGGCAGCTCAGTTCCAGCTCCCACCGGGGTGGAGCCCCGCGCCGCGAGAGGACGCGGCATGCAGTCCAATGATGCGCGACAGTTTCATGCGGGAACTCCGCCTGCCGCCGGCGATAGCTGATCATCAGTTCATTGGGCGCGCGGCAGGTGGTGAAATAGCCCCAGAGGCCGATGTAGTCCCGCCGTTCCGGGGATGCGTTGGGCATGCCGTCCGACATTGCCTGCCGAACGAGGCCCAACGTCACGACGATGAAGACCGCGAGGACAACGAGGCTGCGCGTGCGAGCCGGTTTCAGGACGTCGCCGAGGGCCAGGGCATCGTTCTGATGACGGACGATGAGTTCCCCGATCATGGTGCTGAATAGGTCCTGATCCAGTCGTTCGGCGAAAGCCCGATACAGGCCGGCATGTCACGGCGCTCCAGCAGGACCCATGTTCGGCCATCCCAGCCCCAGGCGCGCCGGATGCCGCAATCCTCCCGCATGGCCGGGCCCGATCGGGCGCGGAGGATGCCGAAGTCGAAATCGAACACACTCTCCTCGAAGCCACGTTCGCCGACGGTCAGTTGGCCCCGATCCGCGTCCGGCAGTTCAATCGGAGCGGGCGGATCGTCAGAGTGGGGGGCCTGATACCAGTGGGTTGTCCGGGCGCTGCCCTGATGGCATTGCACCGACCACAAGGTCGAGTTTCCCGACAGAACGAATTGCCGATGGTGAACGGGGTTCGCTCCGGACGGACAGGCCCTCGTCAATTGCGCTATTCCGGACGGGCTGGGGGGAAGCACTTCCTGCCCGGGCAAGGAGCGGCTCGCTTCCGGCCGTGGCTGCCCGGCCTGAAGCGAGGGCAAGGCTCTCTCGAACGAGGCCTGCCGCATGAGATCGCCTCGTGTCTTCGCAAGGTGTAGCCAAGCCTCCAGAAACGACGATGCATCGACAGTCGCGCTGTGGGCGCTGCCCGGCCAAGCCACAGCAATGGGGCGGCCCTTGCCCAGAGCGTCCAGCCAGTGGGCGCCCCGCATGCCCGCAATGGCGATCCTCTGGCCGCGCAGCTGAACAGTGTCTGCTTCCCCGGAGCCCTCCGCGTCGCGGGCGCATTCCGGGCAGATCACCGTCATGGCGCCGGCGGCAGAGTTGCCTCGTGGTATCGGAATGATCGCCAGGTCGAATCCGCTGAGAGATCTCCGGTCCACCCCGATTCGAAGCACCACGGTCGGCTTGTCAGGGTCAGGCGGGACATCGTGCGTCCCCACCGCCGTGCATTCGGCCTTGTTGTCGCATCCGACGATCCAGTTGCCGAAGGTGCGGACGTCTGCCCGCACGGGGGAGACAGAGGTGAACGCCGCCATCCCGAGTGCCAAGGTCGAGGCCACCAACATCACGTCGCGACGGGTCATGGGCCTATCCCTTTGGTTGGCCTGCCCAGTGGCCGGGCTGAGAATGGCCCCACGGTCTTCGGCGGTTCACCGCCGGATTCCCCAGGGCTTGGACAGATCCTCGTCTCCAACCGGACGTCGGCACCTGCTTCGGAGTTGTTCAACCTGCAAATAGGGGCAGAGCCGGCCGCACGGCCGCCCGGCGTTGTCGAGGCGCAGCATTTCAACTGCGGCCGTCAGGACTGTTCGGGAACGACCAATGGTTCGGCGAAGGCCTCAGCACTGTGCGGTGGCGCACGTTGCGACATGGCTCATCGTGCTGGTGTCGACGTCCTGCCGATGGCGGCCCATCCGGTCCGCCTGGCCTTCGTGGAGGTTTGACTATGACGTTTGCTTCGCAGGTTCGCCCGGCTGCCCTCGCTGCGGCAGCGCTCTTCAGTCTTCTGGCTGTGTCGCCTGCCAGCGCCTACGCCGTCATCTGCAAGAGCGGCCGCTACGACATCGACTCGCGCGACGAGGCCCAGTTGAGAATTGCCTTCGGCACCAGCTACTGCACGATGCGGCGATTCAGCTACCGGTCGGATGCCGAGAATTTCTCCCGGAACAACAATATGCGTCCGGGCTCGCCGTGCTCTTGCCGATAGGAGCAGGGTGCACGGCAGGCGAGGGCGCTCCGGCCGACTTTCTCTGCCGGAGGGTGGCGACGCCGGCACCCTAGCCCAGTTCGTGCATCTTTCGGGCTATCCGCTGACGGATCGCGTCTGGATCGGGGAGGATGAGCCCGCCTCTCGTCTTCTGCATGAGGCCGTCCTGCTCCATTGCGCGCAGTTCGCGGGTGATCTGCTCGCGCCGACACCCGATGCGGGCAGCGAGCACATGGTGATAGGGCGGCGGGGAGACGATCCGTGCCGGTGAGTCCCGGAAGCGTTGGATCGAGAGACGGATGAGCTCGGCGTAGAGGTTGTGGCGAATGTCGAGCACGGCGTGTTCGAGCAGACGGGCATTGAGGTCGCGGACCCGCCGCGCGAGCAGCATCATCACCCGCTCCGACATCTGGCTGGACGCCTTGAGCATCTCGCGAAACAGCGCAGCCCCAACGATGCAGATGGTCGTCCTGGTCAGCGCGGTCACGTTGGCCGACCTTGGCTCCCCGTCGATCGCGGCGAGCTCTCCGAAGAACTCCCCGTCGCGCAGATCGGCCAGAATGAACTCGCGTCCGCCCATGGTCCGCAATTGAATGCGGACCTCCCCGGCAACGATGAAATAGACATCGCTGGAGGGATCGTCGAAATCGATGATCGTCTGGCCCTCGTCGACCCTCTTCCAGACGCAACGATGGTCGAAGCGCGTGAGGTCGAGGTCACTGATGTCCTGGAAAATGCCGACCTGCGCGATCGATGCCATGCCCGCTTTCCGCTTCATCGGCGCGCCAGGATCGAGTGGCGGCCCCTCGGCGGCAAACGCATGCAACTTCCGCAACGCAATCTTTGCCAAAGTGGCATGCAAGATGGCAAGACCACGCGAGGATGACGCATCCGTGCCCGACTGGGCACCGGCCGACCGCCTGTGAACGCCATGAGACAACCACTCAAGCGCAAGATCACTGCCATCATGGCGGCGGATATCGCCGAATACACCCGCATCACCGCCGAAGACGAGGACGAAACGCTCTCGCGGCTCCACGCCTATCGTCAGGTCTTCGACGATCTGGTGGTGCGGGCGGGCGGCCGTGTCTTCAACAGCGCCGGCGACAGCGTGGTGTGCGAGTTTCCGAGCGCCGTCGAGGCGACGCGCTGCGCGATCGATATCCAGGAGTCGTTCAGAACCCGCAATCTGTCCTATCCCGCACACCGGCAGATGCATTTCCGCATCGGGATATCCATCGGTGACGTGGTCGAGCGCGATGGTGACCTGCTTGGTGATGTGGTCAACATCGCGGCGCGGCTGCAGGCGCTTGCCGAGCCGGGATCGATCTGCGTCTCCCGCAGCGTGCAGGAGGCCGTCGTCAACAAGACCTCCGTGCCCTCGCTCGACATGGGCCATCGCGAGGTGAAGAACCTGCCCTATCCGGTGCACGTCTTCAGGATCGACGTGAAGCGCACGGGCGCCGAGCCCGCGGGAGCCGACAAGGCGACAGGTCCTGCACCAACAGCCCCCCGACCGGCCGCCTCATGGCTGCTGGCCGGGATCGTTATCGTAGCTGCCGGCGTCAGCCTGCTGTGGATGAGCCGCTCACGGAGCCCTGTCGCGACAGAATCTCCGCACCCGGCCATCGCCGCGGGTCCTGGCGAGAGCGGGCCCGCGAGCGATGCGCCGGGTGTGCCGCCGGATCGCCCATCCTCGTCGCTGTCCGATGGTCTCCCCTCGAGCCTCGCGGGCCTGGCCGGCCGCTACCAGGCCGCTCGTCGGCTGGAGGAGCGGGGCGAGGTCGGCGCTGCCCGTCGGGACTACTCCGCCCTTGTTCGCCTTGGAACGGAGGTCATCGACCCGGCACTCCGCCTGGCGCCCCTCATCAGGGCACAG
>VFQR01000826.1_pt1 | contig 31548 bp, 28 predicted proteins | sample 3512321 | NCBI WGS metagenome assembly VFQR01 (sample SAMN10412374, study PRJNA504923) | tailings metagenome | isolation source: Relicate 3 Philex TSF1 revegetated site | place: Philippines: Tuba, Benguet | collected 2017-08-29 | reverse complement strand
CGTACCATTGCCATGGGTTCGACCGAAGGCCTCAAGCGTGGCCTGGACGTCAACAGCACTGGCAAGGCCATCTCCGTACCGGTCGGTAAAGCGACCCTGGGCCGGATCATGGACGTGCTGGGCAACCCGATCGACGAAGCCGGCCCCATCGGTGAAGAAGAGCAGTGGGAAATCCACCGCCCGGCACCGAGCTATGCCGAGCAAGCTGGCGGCAACGATCTGCTGGAAACCGGTATCAAGGTAATCGACCTGGTTTGCCCGTTCGCCAAGGGCGGCAAGGTCGGCCTGTTCGGTGGTGCCGGTGTGGGCAAGACCGTAAACATGATGGAGCTGATCCGTAACATCGCCATCGAGCACAGCGGTTATTCCGTGTTCGCTGGTGTGGGTGAGCGTACTCGTGAGGGTAACGACTTCTACCACGAGATGAAGGACTCCAACGTTCTCGACAAGGTAGCCCTGGTCTACGGTCAGATGAACGAGCCACCAGGCAACCGTCTGCGCGTTGCGCTGACCGGCCTGACCATGGCCGAGAAGTTCCGTGACGAAGGTCGTGACGTTCTGCTGTTCGTCGACAACATCTACCGTTACACCCTCGCCGGTACCGAAGTATCCGCACTGCTCGGCCGTATGCCGTCGGCAGTAGGTTACCAGCCGACCCTGGCCGAGGAGATGGGCGTTCTGCAGGAGCGTATTACCTCCACCAAGAAAGGCTCGATCACCTCGATCCAGGCCGTCTACGTACCTGCGGACGACCTGACCGACCCGAGCCCGGCGACCACCTTCGCCCACTTGGACGCCACCGTCGTACTGTCCCGTGACATCGCTTCCCTGGGTATCTACCCGGCCGTTGACCCGCTGGACTCCACCAGCCGTCAGCTGGACCCGAACGTGATCGGTCAGGAGCACTACGAGACCGCTCGTGGCGTTCAGTATGTTCTGCAGCGCTACAAGGAGCTGAAGGACATTATCGCGATCCTGGGTATGGACGAACTGTCCGAAGACGACAAGCTGCTGGTAGCGCGCGCTCGTAAGATCCAGCGCTTCCTGTCCCAGCCGTTCTTCGTGGCTGAAGTCTTCACCGGTGCCCCGGGCAAGTACGTGTCCCTGAAGGACACCATTGCCGGCTTCAGCGGCATTCTCAAAGGCGACTACGACCACCTGCCGGAACAAGCGTTCTACATGGTAGGCGGCATCGACGAAGCCATCGAGAAAGCCAAGAAACTGTAAGTAACGGGTGCGCCCTCCAGAGGGCGTCCGGGCCGGATAGGGCAGCTGCCCTATCCGGCCTCTCAACCGAGGCATTGTTATGGCTATGTCAGTCCACTGCGATATCGTCAGTGCGGAAGAAGAGCTGTTCTCGGGGCTGGTGGAAATGGTCATCGCCCACGGTCACCTCGGTGACCTGGGTATCCTGCCGGGCCACACCCCGCTGCTGACCGATCTCAAGCCGGGTCCGGTGCGAGTGATCAAGCAGGGTGGCACCGAGGAGGTGTTCTACATCTCCGGTGGCTTCCTGGAAGTTCAGCCGAGCATGGTGAAGGTGCTTGCCGACACCGCTGTTCGTGCCGGCGACCTGGATGAAGCCGCTGCCATCGAAGCGCGCAAGGCTGCCGAGAAGGCGCTGAGCGAGAAGGGCACCGAGTTCGACTACGTCAGTGCTGCGGCACGTCTGGCCGAGGCTGCTGCCCAGCTGCGCACCATCGAAGAGATGCGCAAGAAGTTCGGCGGCCGCAGCCGCTGATCGTGTATCGCGGTATCACGCAAAGGGGCGACTTAGGTCGCCCCTTTGCGTTTCTGGCAAAATAGCGTTCTTTTCGCGCGGCCCTGTCTCGCCGCGGTCCCATCTTGCCCAGCAAGGAGCTTTCTATGAGTCTGGATATCGTCATTCTCGCCGCCGGTCAGGGCACGCGGATGCGTTCTGCTTTGCCCAAGGTGCTGCATCCGGTCGCCGACAAGCCCATGCTGGGACATGTCATCGACACCGCGCGCAGCCTGCAGCCGAGCAGCATCCAGGTAGTGATCGGCCACGGCGCCGACAAGGTGCGCGAGCGCCTGGCCGCCGATGACCTGAATTTCGTCATCCAGGCCGAGCAGCTCGGCACCGGCCACGCCGTGGCCCAGGCCCTGCCGCAACTCAGCGCCGAGCGTGTGCTGATCCTCTATGGCGACGTGCCGCTGATCGAGACCGCGACTCTCGAGCGTCTGCTGGCCCTGGTCAGCGACAACCAGCTGGGCCTGCTCACCGTCGAGCTGGCCGACCCGACCGGCTATGGCCGCATCGTGCGTGACACCGATGGCGTGGTGCAGGCCATCGTCGAACACAAGGACGCCAGCGAAGCGCAGCGGCAGATCCGCGAGGGCAATACCGGCATCCTCGCCGTTCCGGGCAAGCGCCTGGCCGACTGGCTGGGCCGCCTGTCCAACAGCAACGCCCAGGGCGAGTACTACCTGACCGACGTGATCGCCATGGCCGTAGCCGATGGCCTGACCGTGGCCACCGAGCGTGCCGCCGACGAGATGGAGGTGCTGGGCGCCAACGACCGCATCCAGCTGGCCCAGCTCGAATGCCACTACCAGCACCGTATCGCCCGCCGCCTGATGGCTCAGGGCGTTACCCTGCGCGATCCGCATCGTTTCGACGTGCGCGGTGAGGTGAGCGTCGGCCGCGACGTGACCATCGACATCAACGTGATCCTCGAAGGCAAGGTGGTGATCGAAGACGATGTGCAGATCGGCCCCAACTGCGTGATCAAGGACTCGGTGCTGCGCAAGGGCGCCATCGTCAAGGCCAACAGCCACCTGGACGGCGCCGAGATGGGCGAGGGCGCCGACTGTGGCCCGTTTGCCCGCCTGCGCCCCGGCACCAAACTGGGCGCCAAGGCCCATGTGGGTAACTTCGTCGAACTGAAGAATGCCGTGCTGGGCGAAGGCGCCAAGGCCGGGCACCTGAGCTACCTGGGCGATGCCGAAATCGGCGCGCGAACCAACATCGGTGCCGGCACCATCACCTGCAACTACGACGGTGCCAACAAGTTCCGCACCGTCATGGGCGAGGACGTCTTCATCGGCTCCAACAGCGCGCTGGTGGCACCGGTCAACCTGGGCGACCGCGCCACCACGGGCGCCGGTTCGGTGGTGACCAGCGACGTGCCCGCGGACACGCTGGCAGTCGGCCGGGCCAAGCAGCGCAATATCGAAGGCTGGAAGCGGCCGACCAAGAAGTGAGTGCGGCCTAGCCTGGATAATCAGGCCTGTGGATAACCTGCCGGAGGCAGTCCTGTATGTTCGGTGTGACGGATTACCCCGCCTTCGTGGTGGCCTTCATCATCCTGCTGGCCATTCCCGGGCCGGGTAACCTGGCGCTGATCCTGTCCACCGGCAAGGGCGGGATTCGCGGCGGGCTGGCCTCGACCTTCGGCATCATCTTCGGCGACCAGGTGCTGCTGTGGCTGGCGGTGGCCGGGGTCGCCGCGCTGCTCAAGGCCTATCCGGCAGCCTTCCATCTGGTGCAGTGGCTCGGCGCCGCCTACCTGGTCTACCTTGGCCTGCGCATGATCCTGGCCAAGCCGGGGGCGGCGCCGACGCTGGACATCAAGCCGCGCCAATACCTGTGGCAAACCCTGGTGATCACCGTCTTCAACCCCAAGGCCATCATCTTCTACATGGCCTTCTTCCCGCTGTTCATCGACCCGCAGCGCCATCAGGGGCTGATTACTTTCGCTTTCATGGCCGTGACCATCATGGTGCTGACCTTTCTCTACGGCCTGCTGATCGTGCTGCTGACGCACTTTCTCGCCGAGCGCATGCGCGCCAGCCCACGTATCGCGCGAGGTCTGGAGAAGCTGGCAGGACTGTGCCTGATCGGTTTCGGGGTCAAACTGACGCTGAACTGAAAAGGGCAGCTACAGGCTTCAAGCCACAAGCTGCAAGCCAGAGCTTGCCAAGCGATCGAGATTTGCCCAGGTTCTGAAGCCTGAAGCCTGAAGCCTGAAGCTTGCAGCTTGCAGCTTGCAGCTGCTTATGTTTTGATTCGCGCCATTATCTTTCAAATCGAAACTTAAGCATGTCGAAGCGCAACACGCCGCAACGTCGTCACACTATCCTCGCCTTGCTCGCCGAGCAGGGCGAAGTGAGCGTGGACGCTCTGGCTCAGCACTTCGCCACCAGCGAAGTGACCATTCGCAAGGATCTCGCTGCCCTGGAAAAGAACGGCCTGCTGCTGCGTCGCTATGGCGGCGCCGTGCCGGTGCCGCAGGAGCTGATCAGCGAGCCGACGCAGCCCATTTCTCCCTACAAGCAGGCGATTGCCCGTGCCGGCGTGGCACGCATCCGCGAGCACGCGCGCATTATCATCGACAGCGGCACCACCACGGCGGCCATGATTCCGCAGCTTGGCCACAAGCCTGGTCTGGTGGTGATGACCAACTCGCTCAACGTGGCCAACGCCCTGCGCGATATCGAGCACGAGCCGGTGCTGCTGATGACCGGCGGCACCTGGGATCCGCATTCCGAGTCCTTCCAGGGCCAGGTGGCCGAGCAGGTGCTGCGCTCCTACGACTTCGACCAGCTGTTCATCGGCGCCGATGGCATCGACCTGGAGCGAGGCACCACCACCTTCAACGAGTTGCTCGGGCTTTCGCGGGTGATGGCCGAGGTGGCCCGTGAAGTCATCGTCATGGTCGAGAGCGACAAGATCGGCCGGCGCATTCCCAATCTGGAGCTGCCCTGGAGCAGCGTCCATACCCTGATCACCGACGAGCGCCTGGATGCCCAGGCGGCCGAACAGATACGCGCGCGGGGCATTCAGCTGATCCTCGCGGCGCTGGAAAACTAAAAAGGAGAGCCCCATGTGTGGAATCGTTGGCGCCATTGCCGAGCGCAACATCACCCCGGTCCTGGTCGAGGGCCTCAAGCGTCTGGAGTATCGCGGCTATGACAGCGCCGGTGTGGCGCTCCTGACCGAGCATGGCGAGCTCGATCGTCGACGCCGCGTCGGCAAGGTCAGCGAACTGCAGGCCGCGCTGGACGCCGAGCCGCTGGCCGGGCGCCTGGGCATTGCCCACACCCGTTGGGCCACCCACGGTGCGCCCAGCGAGCGCAACGCTCACCCACACTTTTCCGGGCACGAGCTGGCCGTGGTGCACAACGGCATCATCGAGAATCACGAAGAACTGCGCGAGCGCCTCAAGGGCCTGGGCTACGTCTTCACCTCCGATACCGACACGGAAACCATCGTCCACCTGCTCGATCACAAGCTGCAGCAGCTCGGCGACCTCAGCGCCGCGCTCAAGGCCGCCATCCCGGAACTGCATGGCGCCTATGGCCTGGCGGTGATCTCGGCCCGCCAGCCGGATCGCCTGCTCGCCGCGCGCAGTGGCAGCCCGCTGGTGATCGGTCTGGGCCTGGGCGAGAACTTCCTCGCCTCCGATCAGTTGGCCCTGCGCCAGGTCACCGACCGCTTCATGTACCTGGAGGAAGGCGATATCGCCGAGATCCGTCGCGACGGCGTGCAGATCTGGGACGCCGCCGGCCAGCCGGTGCAGCGCGAAGCCGTGCAGTACCACGAAGGCGCCGAGGCCGCGGACAAGGGCGAATATCGCCACTTCATGCTCAAGGAAATCCACGAGCAGCCCAAGGTGGTGCAACGCACCCTGGAAGGCCGCCTGGGCAGCGACCACGTGCTGGTGCAGGCCTTCGGTCCGCAGGCGGCCGAGCTGTTCGCCAAAGTGAAGAACGTACAGATCGTCGCCTGCGGCACCAGCTACCACGCCGGCATGGTCGCCCGTTACTGGCTGGAAGAGCTGGCCGGCATTCCCTGCCAGGTCGAGGTGGCCAGCGAGTTCCGCTACCGCAAGGTGGTGGTGCAGCCGGATACCCTGTTCGTCAGCGTGTCGCAGTCCGGCGAGACCGCCGACACCCTGGCTGCGCTGCGCAACGCCAAGGAGAAGGCGCCAGGACAGGGCGGCTACCTGGCCAGCCTGGTGATCTGCAACGTCGGCACCAGCTCGCTGGTGCGCGAATCCGACCTGTGCCTGCTGACCCAGGCCGGCCCGGAAATCGGCGTGGCCTCGACCAAGGCCTTCACCACCCAGCTGGTCGGCCTGATGCTGCTGACCCAGGCCCTCGGCCAGGTGCATGGCACGCTGGACAAGGCGCTGGCTGCCGAACTGGTGGAAGAGCTGCGTCGCCTGCCGACCCGTCTGGGTGAAGCCCTGGCCATGGACAAGACCGTGGAGAAGATCGCCGAACTGTTCGCCGAGAAGCACCACAGCCTGTTCCTCGGGCGTGGCGCGCAGTACCCGGTGGCCATGGAAGGCGCGCTCAAGCTCAAGGAGATCTCCTACATCCACGCCGAGGCCTACCCGGCCGGCGAGCTCAAGCACGGCCCGCTGGCCCTGGTGGACGCCGACATGCCGGTGGTCACCGTGGCGCCGAACAACGAGCTGCTGGAGAAGCTCAAGTCCAACCTGCAGGAAGTGCGCGCCCGTGGCGGCGAGCTGATCGTCTTCGCCGACCAGCAGGCCGGCATGAGCAACGGCGAGGGCACCCATGTGGTGGCCATGCCGCACATCCACGACCTGCTCGCGCCGATCCTCTACACCGTGCCGCTGCAGCTGCTGTCCTACTACGTGGCCGTGCTCAAGGGCACCGACGTCGACCAGCCGCGCAATCTGGCGAAAAGCGTCACGGTCGAATAAGGCCGCCCGGGAAGAAAAAGCCCGTCCAGATGGACGGGCTTTTGCGTTTCTATCACGCCGAAACGCTGCTCAGGTGCAGCTCTTCCGGGCGCAGCGTAAGCACACGAACGCCGTCTCGGGTGACCGCCACGGTGTGTTCGAACTGCGCCGAGAGCTGGCCATCACAGGTCACCACCGTCCAGCCGTCGCGCAGGGTACGGACATCCGCCTTGCCCTGGTTGAGCATGGGTTCGATGGTGAAGGCCATGCCTTCGCGCAGCGTCAGGCCGGTGCCGGCTTTGCCCCAGTGCAGCACTTCCGGCGGTTCGTGCATTTCCCGGCCAATACCGTGGCCGCAGTAGTCGCGAACCACCGAATAGCCGTGGGCGCGAGCGTGCCGTTCGATGGCATGGCCGATATCGCCGAGGCGGGCGCCCGGCCTCACGGCTGCGATGCCCTCGCACATCGCTTCATAGGTCACTCGGACCAGCTGACGAGCCTGGTCCGTCACCTCGCCGATCAGGTAGGTCTTGCTCGAATCGGCGATGTAGCCGTTCTTTTCCAGGGTGATGTCGAAATTCACCAGATCGCCGTCGCGCAGAATCTCGTTTGCGCTGGGTACGCCATGGCACACCACTTCGTTGCGCGACGTGTTCATGGCGTAGGCGAAACCATACTGCCCCTTGCTCGCCGGGCGTGCCTTAAGTTCCTCCACGATGTACTTATCCACAAGGTCGTTGACTTGCAGAGTGGACATGCCGAGCAGATCCAGGCGATCCAGATAGCCGAACACGGACGCGAGCAATCTGCCGGACTCCGCCATCAGGGCGATCTGTTCGGGCGTTTTGCTCATGACGCGTCCGCCATGCGCGGCGGTACCGCCACGCCGGCCGCGCGCATCTCGGCGGCCATCACCTCATTGAAGCTCAGCGTCGGGTTCATCTCGCAGAGCATGCCGATGCGAATCCAGAAGCCCGCCTGGGCATTGATGGAGCGGCCCGAGACGCTGCTCGCACGGCGGATTTGGTCATGCAGCTCATCATCGATATTGACGATGCCCATACTGGTATCCTTTATATGTTTCGTATGTGAAGCATATATAAACACGGACGGGTTCGATCCACCAGCATCAGTAGCAGGACAAAGGCGACTCTCTCATCCTTTACACTAGAGCTGCCCGTCTGCCAGGAGTGCGCAAGCGGGCCCGAGCAAGGCTTGAACAGGAGAGCGGATGAAGCGCCCAGATGTAAACGCAGAACGGCCGAGGGCGTTCTATTCGATACCCAGATCATGGCTAATCCGGCCAACACCGCCGAGTGGATCGTGTTTTTCAAGAAAGAGGCCGGCCGCAGCTTCTTTCTGGTGGATGAAACCGAGCAGGTAGAAACCTTTGCCAGCCTGGATGAAGTGATACCGGAGCTGCGACTTCTGGGTATCAAGCGGGTCGAAGTGCAGCTCTGAAAAGTTGCTCACAGTTACCGTGGATCAACATGTGGATATCCTCGTGACACCTCGCTGTAGGCCTCGTAAATAGGGGCTTTCAGCGACTTGTACAGAAACTGCTCGCTAACATGTCCGCTATCCACAGAGCGCTTGGATAACAGCTTGGCTATCTTGTTGATAAGTATCTGAAGGCCTTATTTTGCGAGGCTTTCAGCGAACTGTACGGTTTCTCGCCAGGCTCAATGAGTGCCGGGACGGAAAAGATGGCGATGAGTGGCGTCGTATAGCGCCGACTCGGCAAACGCACCGGGATCGAGTACCCGCCCAACAACGATCAATGCCGTGCGACGAAAGCCCTTGGCAGCCACTTTCTCCTCGATATCGGCCAGGGTGCCCAGTACCCAGTCCTGATCCGGCCAACTGGCCCTGTGGATAACTGCAATGGGGGAGTCGGCGCCATAGTGCGGCAGCAGTTCGCTGACGATAGCCGGCAGTTGGCGCACACCAAGGTGGATGGCCATGGTTGCGCGGTGCCTGGCCAGGTCATGCAGCTGTTCGCCCTCGGGCATTGGCGAGGTGGTGCCATAGCGGGTAAGGATCACCGTCTGGGCGATACCCGGCAGCGTCAGCTCGGATTCCAGCAGCGCCGCGCAGGCGGCGGTGGCGGTGACGCCCGGGACGATCTCGAACGGAATGCCCAGGGCACGCAGTTCACGAATCTGCTCGCCGATGGCGCCATACAGCGAAGGGTCACCGGAATGCACCCGGGCCACGTCCTGGCCGCGCTTATGGGCCTGATGCAGCAGGGTGACGATATCCCCAAGATTCAGCTCGGCCGTGTTCACCACCTGATTGGCGCTGTGGCCCTGCAGCACCGCTTCGGGCACTAGCGAGCCGGCATAGAAGATCACCGGGCACGAACGGATCAGGCGCTGGCCCTTGACGGTGATCAGCTCGGGGTCGCCGGGGCCGGCGCCGATAAAGTAGACGGTCATTTGATGTGCTCGACAAATTCACTGCTTTTCACGGTTGGCGCATCAGGATTTTCGCCGTGATGATGGCTGGCTCGTTCTCATAGCCACGCTTAGCGAGATCAATCACTTTGCTGCGGATATCCTCAGGCGACCAGAACAGCCAGCCGTTTCGGGAAAACAGTTCTTTGATTTCGGAGTTTTTAGACTGATAGACCTTGCCGGCAGCGAGCCCTAGAACTATTTCAGTGCTGCCGTTACCCATCCCGCAGTCGATCAGGTCCTGTTTGAGTCGTTTAAAAACGATCTTTCGGTAATTTTCGCAGGTAAATAGCTTGTACTTGCCTTCAGGGATTTCGTGGATCTCATTGAGGCATGAGAGTCTGACGCCGGGCGAGTCTAGAAACGACTTTGCTTCAAACGCCAGCAGCCTGTTTTCATTAGGCTTGTAAGCCAGTAAGTCGATTTCGGGACGAGGGATAGAGTGTTTGCCAACTTCCCTTTTCTCTTCCTTGGTGAGATTCACCTTAAAGGATTGGCGTACCCAATATCCCTCGCCTTCAAGCAAAGTCTTGATAACGTTCTCGAAGTAATCCATGGCTAGATGCTCGTATCGGTGAAGGCGGCCAGCGCACAGGTGGCGCTGGCGCTGCGGTCTTTCTCGCCAAGTAGGCGGGCGAAGGCTCCCATGTGCGCTGCCAAGGCCAATGCGCAAGGCTCGGCTACGGCGGGGCTGCCGGTGGTGGCTTGGCTAAGGGCGCTGGCGACTGTCGGCGTCTTATAGCCAGCCAGTTGCTCAGGCGAAAAGAACACCAGCTCCAGGCCCAGATATTTGGCCAGGTCGTGCAGGCCGGCTTCCTCGCGTTTGTGGGCGATGCTGGCCAGGCCGGCCAGATTGTTCACCGTCAGCTCATACCGAGCCAGGCTGTGGATAAGCAGTTCGAGCAGCTCGTTCCGGCTGCAGCCGCGACGACAACCCAGCCCGGCGACGATCTGTGTCGGTGAGGCGGATGGGGGGGCGGAGGCAGTCGGCAACATGAGTGACCTTCGGGCTGAGCGGTGGCGTAGCTCAACATGGCACCTGCCAGCGGTCAACCGCGATTGACCGGCCGCCGCGGCCTGCGTAGCCTTCTCGCTTTCGAGGTTCTTCGCCGCCGAAGCGCGGCGAAGCTAAGAGGGAACAGGGTCGATGCCCTGGCTGCCCCCGCAACTGTGAACGGTTATGCCCTTCGTTAGACCACTGCCAACCGGCGGGAAGGTGAAGGGATGCGCGCCGCGCAAGCCGTGAGCCAGGAGACCTGCCTCGATTGACCAGCCACTTGCTCGGACGGGGTGATCCGATGCGGCCAGCATGCCTCTGCGTGCCTGTCTGCCCGTACCCGTCCGCCGAATTGACCGACGCCACGGGGCCACCATGAAAACCCTCGCCAAACTGCCTGTCACCATCGTCACCGGTTTTCTCGGTGCCGGCAAAACCACCTTGCTGCGCCACCTGCTGGCCCATGCCGAAGGACGCCGTATCGCGGTGATCGTCAACGAGTTCGGCGAGCTGGGTATCGATGGCGAGATCCTCAAGCAGTGCTCCATCGGCTGCAGTGAGGAAGAGGCGAACGGCCGGGTCTTCGAGCTGGCCAACGGCTGCCTGTGCTGCACCGTTCAGGAAGAGTTCTTCCCGGTGATGCGCGAGCTGGTGGCGCGCCGTGGCGACCTCGACCATATCCTGATCGAGACCAGTGGCCTGGCGCTGCCCAAGCCGCTGGTGCAAGCCTTCAACTGGCCGGAGATACGCAACGCCTGCACGGTCGATGCGGTGATCACCGTGGTCGACAGCCCGGCAGTGCTCGCCGGTACCTTCGCCGCCTTCCCAGATCAGGTGGACGAACAGCGCAAGCTTGATCCCAACCTCGACCACGAGTCGCCGCTGCACGAACTCTTCGCCGACCAACTGGCGAGCGCCGACCTGGTGATTCTCAACAAGGCCGACCTGCTCGATGCCGAGGCACTGGCCGCGGTGCGCGCCGAGGTGGCCGAGGAACTGCCGCCAGCGGTGAAGGTGATCGAGGCGCACGGCGGCGAGCTGCCGCTGGACGTGCTGCTGGGCCTGAACAGCGAAACCGAGCTGCATATCGACAGCCGCCGTACCCATCACGACGACGAAGATGAAGACCATGATCACGAGGAATTCGACTCGTTCCACGTGGAACTACCCGATGCCGAGGAGGCGCGCCTGCTAACCGCCCTGAAGGACGCGGTGGGCAAGCACGGCATCCTGCGGGTGAAAGGCTTCGCAGCGATCCCTGGCAAACCCATGCGCCTGCTGGTGCAGGGTGTCGGCCAGCGCTTCGACCGCCACTTCGATCGCGCCTGGCAGGCCGACGAGCCGCGCATTAGCCGCCTGGTGGTGATCGGCCAGCAGCTCGATCGTGCGGCCATCGAGGCCGAGCTGAAGGCAGCACTGAAATGAAGCTTCAGGCTTCAGGCTTCAGGCCGCAGGCGGGTGCGGTTCATGCGATCTGCCTGCAGCCTGTGGCTTGCAGCCTGCGGCCCTAGTCATGCACCTCCTGCGCACCCAACCCGGCGCTCAACTGCCGGCCGACAGCATCGCCGACCTCGGCCAGACCACGGCCGAGCTGGTGATCCTGTGCACGGGGGATTCGCACCTGTCGCTGTTGGCCGAAGCCGCCCGGCAACTGCCGGACGACTACCCCAGCCTGCGCCTGGCCAGCCCGGCGCAGCTGAGCAACAACGCCTCGGTGGACTACTACGTCGAGCAGGTGCTGCAGCATGCCAAGGTCATCCTGATCTCGGTGCATGGTGGCGTCAGCTATTGGCGCTACGGCGTCGAGCGCCTGGTAGAGCTGGGGGTGCGTGGTGCCACGGTGATCATGGTGCCGGGTGACGACAAGCCCGACCCGGAGCTGAGCGCGCTTGGCAACGTCGGGGAAGAAGACAGCCAGCGCCTCTGGCAATACCTGCGTCAGGGCGGGCTGGACAATGCCCGCCAGCTGTTTCGCTGCATCGGCAGCCACTGGCTGGGGCGTGACGATGCCTGGCAAGAGCCGCAAGCGCTGCCGCGCGTCGGCCTCTATCACCCGAAGTGCAGTCCTGCCACGCTGGTCGACTGGCGTGCGCAGTGGCAGCCTGAAGCGCCTGTGGTGGCGCTGCTGTTCTACCGCAACCATGTGCAGTCGGCGAACACCGCCTTCGTCGATACCTTCTGCCAGCACCTGTTCGGCCAGGGCCTTAACCCGCTGCCGATTGCGGTGGCCAGCCTCAAGGAACCCGCCTGTCTGGATCAGGTGCAGGACTGGCTGAACGAAACGAACGCCGCACTGATCATCAATACCACCGGCTTTGCCCTGTCCAACCCCGAGGCGCCGCAGGCACGGGTGTTTCGTCGGGATATTCCGGTGCTGCAGGCCATCTGCTCGCTGGATAACCAGGCGCAGTGGCAGGCCAGCGCCCAGGGCCTCGGCTCGCGCGACCTGGCCATGCATGTGGTGCTGCCGGAGCTGGATGGCCGGCTGATCGGCACCGCCATCAGCTTCAAGGGCCTGGCCTGGCGCAGCGAACGCAGCCAGAGCGATGTGGTGTGCTATCAGCCACACGAGCCGGGGATGGTTTTTGTCGCCGAGCTGGCACGTAACTGGTGCCAGTTGGCGCTTAAAAGCAACGATCAGAAGCGAATCGCGCTGATTCTTGCCAACTACCCGACCCGCGATGGCCGCATCGGCAACGGCGTCGGCCTGGATACGCCGGCCGCGGCCCTGAACATCCTCCGCGCCCTGCAGGCCCAGGGTTACCAGGTGGATAACCTGCCCGATAGCGGCACCGCACTTGTCCACAGCCTGCTCGGCGGCGTCACCAGCGATCTGGATGGCCTGGATACGCGGCCCTGTGCGCAAAGCCTGGCCCTGGACGACTACCTGACGTTTTTCCACAGCCTGCCTGAGCAGAATCAGCAGGCCGTATGCGAGCGCTGGGGCGAGCCGCAGGATGATCCCATGTTCCGCAGCGGGCGGATGATGGTCGCCGGCCTGCGCTTCGGCCTGTGCTTCGTCGGCATCCAGCCGGCGCGCGGCTATCAGCTCGACCCGGCGGCGGTGTATCACGACCCCGATCTGGTGCCGCCGCACGGCTATATCGCCTTCTATGCCTGGCTGCGCACGACCTTCGCCGCCGATGCGCTGATCCACGTCGGCAAGCACGGCAACCTGGAATGGCTGCCGGGCAAGAGCGTCGGCCTGTCCGAGGGCTGCTGGCCGCAGGCACTGATCGGCCCGCTGCCGAATATCTATCCCTTTATCGTCAACGATCCGGGCGAGGGCGCCCAGGCCAAGCGCCGCACCCAGGCGGTGATCATCGACCACCTGATGCCGCCGCTGACCCGCGCCGAAAGCTATGGCCCGCTGCGCGATCTGGAGCGCCTGGCCGACGAGTACTATGACGCCAGTCAGCTCGACCTGCGCCGCGCCGTGGAGCTGCGTGGCGAGATCCTGGCCAAGGTGCGCGAGGCCAGCCTCGACCGCGAGCTGGGCCTGCAGCTCAACGACGATGCCGACAGCTGGCTGCCGCAGCTCGATGCCTACCTGTGCGACCTCAAGGAATCGCAGATCCGCGATGGCCTGCATGTATTCGGCGAATCGCCGGCCGGGCAGCTGCGTCGCGACACCCTGCTGGCCTTGCTGCGCATTCCTCGTGGCGATGGCCAGGGCGCCAATGCCAGCCTGCTGCGCGCGCTGGCCAGCGGTCTGGAGCTGGGCCTCGATCCGCTGGATTGCGATATGGGCCAGGCCTGGGCGGGGCCCCGTCCACAGGCGTTGCAGGTTGTGGATAACAGCCTGTGGCGCACCGTCGGCGATACCCGCGAGCGCCTGGAGCTGCTGGCGCTGAGGCTGATCGAACAGCGCCTGACAGGGGAGCGCAGCGAAGCCTTTGGCGCCGAGGTGGCGCTGATCCTCGACGGCCTGGCCGAGCATATCGCGCCGCTGCTGGATGCCTGCGGCGACGCCGAGATGGGCGGCCTGCTGGCAGCGCTGGAGGGGCGTTTCGTCCCCGCCGGGCCGAGCGGTGCGCCGAGTCGCGGGCGCCTGGACGTGCTGCCCACCGGTCGCAACTTCTTCACTGTCGACGTGCGCCACCTGCCCACGCCCACGGCCTGGCGCCTCGGCGTGCAGGCAGCGGATCGCCTGTTGGAGCGCCATCTGCAGGACGAGGGCGACCATCTGCGTCAGCTCGGCCTGTCAGTCTGGGGCACGGCAACCATGCGTACCGGCGGCGACGATATCGCCCAGGCGCTGGCGCTGATGGGCGTGCGCCCGGTATGGCAGCCGGGCAGCCAGCGCGTCGAGCGTTTCGAGGTGCTGCCGCTGGAACAGCTTGGTCGCCCACGGGTGGACGTCACCCTGCGCGTGTCGGGCTTCTTCCGCGATGCCTTCAGCAACCTGATCCGCCTGTTCGACGAGGCCGTGCAGGCGGTGATCGAGCTGGACGAGCCGGAAGACATGAACCCGCTGTCGGCGCGGGTCTGGCGCGAGTCGCTGGCGCTCAAGGATGGTGGCCTGGATGAAGCCGAAGCTCGGCGCCAGGCCGGCTGGCGGGTGTTCGGTGCCAAGCCGGGGGCCTATGGCGCCGGGGTGCAGAACGCCATCGAGGAGCGCCTGTGGCAGAGCCGCGCCGATCTCGCCGAGGTGTATCTGAACTGGGGCGGCTACGCCTACGGCAGCGGCGCCGAGGGCGCACCCGCGCGGCAGCGCTTCGTCGAACGCCTGGAACAGATGCAGGCGGTGCTGCACAACCAGGACAACCGCGAGCACGACATCCTCGATTCCAACGACTACTACCAGTTTCAGGGCGGCATGCTGGCGGCGGTGGAAACCCTGCGCGGGCTCAAGGTGGCCAGCTACTTCGGCGACAACAGCCAGCCGGATACGCCACGCATTCGCACCCTCAAGGAAGAGCTCAACCGCGTGGTGCGCGCCCGCGCCGCCAACCCCAAGTGGATCGCGGGCATGAAACGCCACGGCTACAAGGGCGCCTTCGAACTGGCTGCAACCATCGACTACCTGTTCGCCTTCGACGCCACCAGCGAACTGGTCGACGACCACCAGTACGCGCTGCTCACCGATGCCTACCTGCTCGACAAGGACACCCGCGACTTTATCCAGCAGCACAACCCGGGGGCGCTCAACGACATCCTAGAACGCCTGCTGGAAGCCCAGCAACGCGGCCTGTGGGAGAATCCCGGCGAGTATCGCGAAGCGCTGGAAAACCTGCTGCTCGATAGCGAGGAAAGCTGATGCGAGCGCTTTTTCTCCCCTCTCCCATTTATGGGAGAGGGGCCGGGGGGAGGGTTCAACCGGCACCGCCGAGCCCCTAGGGTGGGTTAGCCGCCTGGCGTGGTTACCAGCCAACTCGCTGAAGCGGGTGCGGCGTAACCCATCGTCGGCGCCACACGGTATATCACTTGGTGGGTTACGCGGCGCGCCGAGTTTTTCTGCAGATACAAGGCCGGCGTTCTGCGCCGCTAACCCACCCTAAGGGTGCACGCTGCCCGTAGCCCGGATGCAATCCGGGAAATGCGCGATCAAAGGCCCCGGATTGCATCCGGGCTACGTCCAACTCCACGGATCATGTCCATGACCGAACATCACTTCCCTCTCGCCGCCGTGGTCGGCGCCGATTCCCTGAAGCTGGCGCTGTGCCTGGCGGCCATCGATCCGGCTATCGGCGGCGTGCTGATCGAAGGCCCGCGCGGCATGGCCAAGTCGACCCTGGCCCGTGGCCTGGCCGATCTGCTGGAGGGCGGGCGCTTCGTCACCCTGCCGCTGGGGGCGAGCGAGGAGCGCATCGTCGGCACCCTGGATCTGGATGCGGCGCTGGGCGAAGGTCGGGCGCAGTTCTCTCCCGGGCTGCTGGCCCGAGCCGACGGCGGTGTGCTCTATGTCGATGAGGTCAACCTGCTGCCGGATCATCTGGTCGATCTGCTGCTCGATGCCGCCGCCAGCGGGGTCAACCATGTCGAGCGTGACGGCATCTCCCATCGGCATGCCGCGCGCTTCGTGCTGATCGGCACCATGAACGCCGAGGAGGGTGAGCTGCGCCCGCAACTGCTCGACCGCTTCGGTCTCAACCTGGCTCTCGATGGTCAGCCGCAGCCGGCCGAGCGCGCCGAGATCGTCCGTCGCCGTCTGGCTTTCGATGCCGATCCTGCTGCTTTCCTGCAACGCTGGCAGGGCGAGCAGGATGCCCTCGCTGCCCGTTGCCAGAACGCCCGCCAGCGCCTGGTCGATATCCCGCTGGATGACGCCGCCCTGGGTGAGATCAGCCAGCGCTGCTTCGCTGCCGGCGTCGATGGTCTGCGCGCCGACCTGGTCTGGCTGCGTGCCGCCCGTGCTCATGCGGCCTGGCGTGGCGCGGCGGCTATCGAGCCTGTGGATATCGATGCGGTGGAGGGCTTCGTCCTGCGCCATCGCCGTCGCCAGCAACGACCGCCGGCTGCCACGCCGCCCGAGCAAAACCAGGCGCCACAGCAGGCGCAGGAACAGAGCCAGGGCGAAGGTCAGTGGGGCGAGCTGCCGGCGCAGCCACAGGCCATGGGTGAGCGGCGGGTGCCGCCGCGCTGGCCAAAAAAGCCCTGAGCATCCGCCCGCGCACAGCCACTGGCGCGGATGCCCGCAACCGGCCCGGAAGACTCGGCGGCGGCCTGCATGGTGCCGCACGTAGCGGCGTGGCCGGTCGTATCGACTGGGCGGCGACTCTGCGCCAGGGCCGGCCGCAACGCCGCGAACAACTGGTTCTGCGCCCGCGAAGCCAGCAGGCCGAGGAGCTTTGGTTGGTGCTGGTCGATGCCTCCGCCTCGACCCGCCGCCATGGTGCATTGAGTCGCGCCAAGGGCGTGCTCGCTGAAGTGTTCGACAGCGCCTATCGCCAGCGCGCGCGCTTGGCCGTGCTGCAGGCCGGCGGCCGTGAAGCGCAGTGGCTGTGGCAGGGGCGCAAGGCCAGTGCCGAGCTGCACCGCTGGTTGCAGGAGCTGGGCGCCGGTGGCGGCACGCCGCTGCTCGATGCGCTGCAGCAGGCGGGCGACTGGCTGCTACGCTGTCAGCGCCTGAAACCGCACGAACGCCAGCGCCTACTGATTCTCACCGATGGCCGTTTGCGTGACCTGCCAGCGTTGGCGCCGCTGCCATGCCCGACCCTGCTGCTCGATACCGAGCGCGCGCCCATCCGCCTGGGCCGCGCCCGCCAGCTGGCGCAGGCGCTACAGGCCGACTACCACCATATCGACGACCTGGCGCCCGGCGTGCCAGGGCGCACCTGGAGAACCCCATGAAAACCCTGCTGCTGGTCGGCATCGGTGCCGGCGACCCGGACTACATCACCTACCAGGCGATCAAGGCGCTGCGTCGCAGCGACGTGATCTTCCTGATGGACAAGGGCGCGGCCAAGCACAAGCTCAACACCCTGCGCCGCGAGATCTGCGCACGCTTTCTCGACGGCCACACGCCGCGCTTCGCCGAAGGCCTGCAACCGGAGCGCGAGCGCGATGCCGCGGACTACCGCGCCAGCGTCGACGAACTCAACCGTGACAAGCAGGCGGTGTTCGAGCAACTGATCGACGAGCAGATGGCCGATGGCGAGACGGCGGCCTTTATGGTCTGGGGCGACCCCTCGCTGTACGACAGCAGCATCCGCATCATCGAGGCCATCGCCGCGCGCCGTAGTGATTTCACCTACGACGTGATCCCCGGCATCACCAGCCTGCAGGCGCTGACCGCGCGCCATCGTATCCCGCTCAACAGCATCGGCCGCGCCGTGGAAATCACCACCGGCCGCCTGCTCGCCGAAGGCTGGCCGCAAGGCGTGGACAGCGTGGCGGTAATGCTCGACGCCAAGGACACCTACCGCCGCTTCGTCGGCCAAGATCTGTATATCTACTGGGGCGCTTACGTCGGTACGGCCGATGAAATCCTGATCGCCGGGCCGCTGGACGAAGTGGCCGAAAATATCGCTATCACCCGCGCTGAGGCGCGTGAGCGTAATGGCTGGATCATGGATAGCTATCTATTGCGCAAGGAAGGGATCGAGCAGGGCTGAGAACAGACGCGGCGGACAAGAAGGGCGTTGTCCACGCTCCGCACTGAGCTGAGGGGCGGTGGACAAAAAGGGCGTCACACACCGTGCGCCGGGCATGGACACTTGCGCCTTGGTAGCAGCAGAACCTACAATTCTGCCTAAATGGACTGGGGGTTCCCGGTCGGCGTCATGGCCTCGGTGCGATCACCGGGGCCTTTCGCTTTCTAGGGGCGGGTGAATTTTTAGGCCCCATCCTTCGAAGCCAACACCTACCTGCATACGACCCCCGCTGCAGAAGAACTTCCGAGTTAGCAAATCGAAGGCTCGATTCGGTTGGCCAGGCTTGACTACTGATAACCCGATAGGCCGCGCAACGAGATCGGCCAATTGAAGGCCTGACGAGTTGGTTTTCTTGTCGGCGAATACGATCTCGAAGGGTAGCGCTCTGCCAAACCTGTTTTCGCCAGCACAAACGCGGCGAAATTCCAGCTCAAGCTCGTTATCTTCTCGCTTTCCTCGACACTCTACGACCACATGTGTGGTCGTGCCTTCCTGGCCTTTTTCTTCCACCAGTTCGTAGAGTGTTTCCAGACAAAATCCAAGTGCCAGATGGTATGGATTGCTGCTTCGCTCACGCAGCCTGTTCTTATCGATGATGCAACCAATCAGGATGAAATTGCTGGTTTCAATAATGCTGGTTAGCTCGTTGAGAAACTGCTCTTTGTGTTGCCGGCTGTCGAACCGGAATCGACCTTTCTCTTTGCGGATATCCGTTTCGTGCAGCACCACGAGATCATGGCCGAAATGCCTGAACTTGAATGACTCGATTGAGGGCACGACGCGTTGCGCATAGTGATTCTTGTGGAAGACGCAGAAGGCGAGGACGAAAACCGGGTAATTGGCATCGATACTCTCTAGGCCGTGATCGCCGCTTTCGTCTACATAAACGACATATTTGCTGAACTGCCTTTCAGGCAGTTCTCGTTCAGCCGGCACGCTTGGTGTATCCACTGAGCCAGGGAATAGCGGTAACTGTCCTGGCAATGGATAGGTTGATGCCTGATCGCTTTTTTCCGTCATCCTTGGCCTGCTCCTACGATGGTTAACTCGATAGTAGCAGTCGTCGGCTCAGCCCCTTACAACCAACTCCAGGAAACCCCGGTGTACACGCCGAAGCCTTCCCCCGGTGTGGAGCGCGCTGCGTCCGCGCCGTTGTCGTCATAGCCCGGTGTAACGGTGGCGGCATAGCGTTTGTCGGTCAGGTTGCGCAGGTCGAGCCAGGCTTGCCAGTCGTCTTTCGGCGAGGCGTAGCCGAGGGTGGCGCCGAAGGTGGCGTAGGCGTCGGCATGGTAGGAGTTGGCGTAGTCCACTGCCACCTTCGAGGCGTACTGGGTGTTGAGGCCGGCATAGAAGCCGCTCGGATGGTCGTAGCGTAGTTCGGCCTGGTAGTAGTGGCGCGGCAGGCCAGGCAGGCGGTTGTCGCCGAAGGCGTCGTCGTCGCGGTAATGGAAGTCGCTGAAGGTGTAGGCCTGGCGCAGGCTCAGGGCGCCGGCCGCGCCGCCTTGCCACAGCGGGCTGGTCAGGCCGGATTCGATGCCCTGGTGCACGGTGGGGCTGGCGTTGGATTCGGCGAAGACGTTGGGCTCGATCTCGACGGTGAGCAGTTCATGGCGCACCTGTGAGTAGTAGTAGGCCAGTTCCCACTGGCCCAGCGTGGAATCGCCACGGCCGCCAACCTCGAAGGTGGTGGCGGTCTGGTTGTCCAGGCTGACGGCAGCGCGCTGGCGCGCGGCATAGGGTTGGGTGGTGGTGCTGGAGAAGCGCAGCGGCGAGCCCCAGAGCATCGACCAGGCATGCGGCGGCTCCACCGAGCGGCTGATATTGCCGAATAGCTGCACATCCGGGTTGAGCTGGTAGCGCAGGCCGATACGTGGCGCGTAGTCCCAGGTGCTTTCGTCGAGCTTGTCGTCGTTGGCCGGCCAGGTCACCTGCACTTCGCGGCGGGTATGGATTAGCGCCAGGCCGCTGGTCAGCCACAGGTCGGGCATCAGCTCAGTGTCGTTGCTGAAGTGCAGCACGTTGTCCGAACCCAGGTGTTCGTAGTCGCGCATCCGGGTGCCGGCGGGATAGGGCGTGCCGTTGACGGTGATGGGCAGCGCCGCCGTCTCTTTCGCTTTGCTGCTCGGCAGGTTGGTGGTGCTGCGCCAGCCGATGGTGGTGCTGCTATTGAGCCCGAACAGGGTGTGCCGACGGGTGTAGTTCAGAGTGCCGCTGATATCGCTGTAGTCCACACGGATGCGATAGGCGCCCCCGCGATAGGCGGTCTCGGTGATATCCATCGGGTAATGGTGGTAGGCCAGGCCGGCGACCAGGGTGGCGTCGTCGTCGATCTGCCAGGTGGTCTTGTTCGCCAGCCAGGTGCTGCCGGGTTGGTCGCGGTGGGCGTCGATGCTGCGATTGGACGCATTGGCCTGATGTGGATCGTCCTTGAGCTGAGCCTTGGTCAGGCGGCCGGGCGTTTCGTGTTCGGTTTCGCGATAGCGCAGGTAGAACCGCGTTTCCAGGTTCTCGTTAATCCGGTAGCCGAAGTTGGCGGCGATGCCTTTGCCCTTGCCGGAGGCCTGATCCTGATAGCCGTCGGTGTGGCTGTCGGTCAGCGCCAGGTAGTAGTCGAAATCGCCCAGTACCTGGCCGGAGGCGATGCTGCGCTTCTGGTAGCCATGGCTGCCGGTTTCATAGCGCAGTTGCAGCTTGGGCGCGGTGTAGCCGGTGTGGCTGATGTAGTCGATGGCGCCGCCCAGGGCCAGTGAGCCGCGGTCGAAGCCATTGGCACCACGCAGCACTTCGGCGCGACTTATCCACAAGGGCTCCAGCAGTTCGTAGGGCGTACCGCCGGAGCCGGTCAGCGGCAGGCCGTCGAGCAGGATATGGGTGCCGGAGGCGTGCGAGCCGGGGCCACGGTTGATACCCGAGCCACGCACGCTGATCTTCACGCCCTCGTTGCCGGGCGACTGCGCGTAGACGCCGGGCTGGTAGGCCAGTACATCGGCGACACCGGCCACGCGGCCCTGCTCGACCTTGCCCATGTCCACCAGATTGGTGGCGCCTGGCACCTGCTCGAGTGCCTCACGCGCAGCGTCCTCCTCGCTTATCTGTACGCCCCTGACTTGCAGCGGGTCGAGCTGCACGGGCTCATCGGCGAACGCGTTGTGAGCGTTCAGGCAAGCGAGGGCGAGCAGGGTAAGACATGCAGGACGGCGGGAAAGCGGCAGGAGCAGCATGCAAGGGTTCCGTTGAGCGGGCGGCGAGTCTGTCTGATGAAGGCCGACGAGGATTCGTCACGACGGCGCGGGGGCACATCATGCCGGTTTTGCCGGTGCCGTGCAGCGGGGCGCTCAGGGAGAAGGGACCGTCAGGGCGGTCGTGCAAAAGCCGACCGCATCCTGGGGATAAGCCTCAGGCCAGGTCGGCTTTATCCAGGCCGAACTGCTTGTCGGCCGAGCCCGGCACAGTGCGAAAGGCCACGTTGAGGCGGTTCCAGCCGTTGATGGCGACCACCAGGAAGGTCAGATCGGACAGCTCCTGTTCGGAGAACTGCTCACGCACACCGGCGTAGATGGCATCGGACACACCGTGCGGCGCCAGTTGGGTCAGCGCTTCCGTCCATTCCAGGGCGGCGCGCTCCTGCTCTGAGAACAAGGCGGACTCGCGCCACACGGCGACATGATGCAGGCGCAGCTCGCGCTCGCCATGGATCTTCGCTTCCTTGACGTGCATGTCGACACAGAAGGCGCAGCCGTTGAGTTGCGAGGCGCGCAGCATCACCAGATGGGCCAGCGGCGCGAGGAAGGGGCTGCGGCTCAGCAGCATGGAGAACTCGGCGTACTTGCCGGAGGCCTTGGGGGAGAGGGCGAAATAGTCGAGGCGCTGGCTCATGGTGATCATCCGTATCCGCTTTGGGGGAGCCGGGGCTTTCACGCCCTGGCCCGGTAGGCGCGAATCTACGCAGCGGTGGCCCAGTCCCATAGAGCCAATTGTGCAGATTGTGACTGGTCCACTTCAGCACTGGCCGCGCGCGAGGCTGCGCGCTTCGCCAAGAGTTGTGGCGTTGCGATGAGCGACCCGGCTGGGCGAGTATCGCCTGCCCTTATCAATGCCCTGTTCGGAGCCGCCATGCCCCCACATCTCGCCCCCGTCGACCTGGCCAAGGCCTACCGTCTGCTCAACCATGGGCCTACCGTGCTGGTATCCGCCCGCCACCAGGCTGTGGATAACGTCATGGCGGCAGCCTGGTGCTGCGCCCTGGATTTCGAGCCGCCGAAGCTGACCGTGGTGCTGGACAAGGCCACCCGCACCCGTGCGCTGATCGAGGGCAGCGGTCTGTTCGCCATCCAGGTGCCGACCGTGGCGCAACTGCAGCTGACCCAGGCGGTGGGCAACGCCAGCCTGGCGGATGACCCGACGAAGCTGGCCCATGCCGGCGTCGAGCTGTTCGCGATGGAAGGCCACGACCTGCCGCTGGTGGCGGGCTGCTCGGCCTGGCTGGTTTGCAGGCTGATCGACGAGCCGCACAACCAGCAGGCCTACGACCTGTTCATCGGCGAGGTGATCGCGGCCTGGGCCGATCAGCGCGTGTTCCGCGATGGCCGCTGGCATTTCGAAACGGCCGACCCGAGCCTGCGCAGCCTGCATCACGTGGCCGGTGGGCACTACTACGCGATTGGCGAGGCGCTCAAGGCCTGATCACGGGCGTGCTCAGCGTGCCAGCGGCAACGCCACGCCGATCAGCACGAAGAGCACGCCGCAACTGCGATTGAAGGCGCGGCCGCCGCGCTGCAGCCAGGGCCGCACGCGGAAGGCCAGCAGCGCCAGCAGCAGCTCGACGAGGAACTCGACTACGGCGAAGGTGGCGGCCATCACCACGAACTGCACGGCCAGGCCGCGCTGCGGATCGACGAACTGCGGCAGGAAGGCGCCGTAGAACAGGATCACCTTGGGGTTCGACAGCGCCGACAGCAGGCCCTGACGGAACAACCGGCTGGCGCTGGGGCGGGCGCCGCTATCGGCCAACGTCAGGTTCATCGGTGGCGAGCGCCACAACTGCACACCCAGCCAGATCAGGTAGGCGCCGCCGATCCACTTCAGCGCCAGCAGTGCGTTGGGCGCGGTCTTGAGCAGGGCACTGAGGCCGAACATAGCCAGGGCGATCAGCGTGCTGAAGCCGACCACGCCGCCGAGGATGGTGGCCAGCGCCATGCGCGCGCCGTACAGCCCGCCGTGGGTCAGCGCCAGCAGGCTGTTGGGGCCGGGCGTCAGCGCCAGGCCGAGGGTGGCGACGAAGTAGACGAGCCAGAGTTCGAGGGCCATGCAGGTATCCTGTGAGGGCGCGGCCAGTCTAGTCAGCGGCAGAGTCGATAATGAGGTAGATTCTGGTCATTCAACGGTTAATTCTGGACTGTGCATGACCGAAAGCCCCGATCTGCGCTTTCTTCTCCTGCCCCTGCCGGAGTTCGCCCTGCTGCCGTTCGGCGGCTTTCTCGACAAGCTGCGCTTCAGCGCCGACGACGAGGACTACAGCCGCCAGCGCTACTGCGCCTGGACGATTCTCGGCCTGAAGCCGGGGCATGTGCTGTCCAGCAGTGGCGCGGCGCTGCGCATCGAGGCCACGCCAGAGGAACTCGATCTGGCCGACTACGACTACCTGGTGCTGTTCGGCGGGCGCAACGCGCAGGCCACCGCGGAGCTGGCGCCGGCCTACCAGCCGCTGCTGCGCCGCGCCGCGCGCGCCGGGGTCAAGCTGGTGGCGATCGACAATGCCAGCTTCCTGCTCGCCGCCTGCGGCCTGCTCGACGGGCACCGGGTTGCGGTGCACTGGCGGCATGAGACGGAATTTCGCGCCAGCTTTGCGCATGTGCGCCTGGCCCGCGAGCGTCTGTATTGCCTCGATGGTGCGCGCATCTCCTGCGCCGGCGGCGCGGCGGCCATCGATCTGGCGGTGGAGCTGTTGGCCCAGGGCAGTGGTAGGGCGCGCGCGCTCAAGGGCCTGGCCGATATGCTGGTGGACGAGACGCGCAGCGGCCAGCACGCGCTGCGTTCACTGCAGATGGCATCCAGCGGCGAACGTCACGTCGATCGCGCCATCGCCCTGATGCGTCATGGTCTGGCCAGTGCCGACGGCATCGAGCAACTGGCGGCCAGCGTCGGCATCAGCCGCCGTCAGCTCGACCGCCTGTTTCATGCCAGCCAGGGCATGAGTGCCCGTGAGTACTGGAACGAGCTGCGCCTGCAACACGTGCGCTGGCGCCTGCTCAATTCCAGCCACAGCCTGGCGCAGCTTGCCGACGAGATCGGTGTCAGCGATGCCAGCCATCTGGGCAAGCTGTTTCGTCAGCGTTTCGGCGTGGCGCCCGGCACCTTTCGCCGTCAGGGCGGTGTGTTGTAGGAGCCGCGCCCCGCGGCGAATGCTGCGGATAAACGCGGTATCGCGGCATCGCCGCTATCGCTTCGCGCCGGGGCGGCGCTCCTACAGGCTTGCCAGCAACGGCAGCCACACCGAGGCCAGCAGCAACAGGGCCATGCAGCGGTTGAACAGCAACAGCCGGGCCGGTTGCTGCAACAGCCGCGCGCCGCCGACGCCGAGCAGGCCCCAAGCCAGCAGGCAGGGCGTGGACACCAGCAGAAACAGCGTCGCGTAGCTCGCCACCGCGGCGAACGAGGCCTGTCCATCGAGGAAGATCGCAGTGACCGAGACGCTCATCAGCCAGGTCTTGGGGTTGATCAGTTGCAGGCCGGCGCCCTGGACGAAGCCCTGGCGCCGGTCGACGCTGCGTTGGTCCAGGCCGGCAGCTTCGGCACACATCAGCTTGCAGGCCAGCCAGCTGATCCAGACCGCGCCGGCCCAGGCCATCGCCGTCTGCAACAGCGGTGCGCGGGCCAGCAGTTCGCCGAGGCCCAGGCCGACCATCAGCAGCATCAGGCTGGCGCTCAGGCTCGCCCCGACCGCGATGGCCAGGGCGATGGACAGGCCGAAGCGAGCGGCGCTGCCGAGGATCAGCAGGTTGGTCGGGCCGGGAGTGATCGAGGCCACCGAGGCGAACAGGATGAAGGGCAGCCACTGGTTCATGGCTGCGCTCGTTGAGCAGTGAAGGGCATCGGGCATCGCTCCATATCGGGGTATGGCGCGATTGTCCGGCTGGCTGATTCAGCGGTCTTGAAGCTTTGTGCAGAGGCTGCGGTAGGCGCCCGGGGTGAGGCCGTTGGCACGGCGGAACCAGCGGCCCAGGTGGCTCTGGTCGGCGAAGCCCAGGTCGCTGGCGACATCCGCCGGTGCCGTGCCGAGGGCCAGCAGGCGGCGTGCGCGCACCAGGCGCAGCTGGATCAGGTAGCCATGCGGGGCGATGCCGAAAGCCGCCTTGAACGCACGGCTGAGGCGGAAGCGATCGACGCCGCAGACGCGCGCCAGTTCGTCGAGGCCGATGTTCTCGTGAAAGTGTGCGTGCAGGTACTCGCGGGCACGCAGGGCCACGCTGGGTATCTGCGGGTCGCCCGGCAGGCGCTGACGCCAGTGCAGGCTGCGCGAGATGCGCTCCAGCAGCGCATCCAGCGCGGCGTCGCGGACCATGCGCGGCTCGCCGTCGCGCAGCGCCTGCAGGGCGTTGACGATGCAGGGCAGCAGGCCCGGGTCGTCCGGCTGGGTGCGCGGCACGCCGGGCAGGCAGTCGACAGGCGCCTGTTCGAACAGTGCCGGCAGTGCCTTTTCCAGCCAGGCCGGTTCCAGGTAGAGCGTGGAATAGGTGAAGCCGCCCGGCGTCGGCGCATGGCCGTCGTGGATGTCGCCGGGTTCGAGGAAGAAGGTCTGCCCGGCGACGCTGCTGAGCAGTGCGCGCCGGCAGTGGAACTGCTGCACGCCCTGCTCGGTGAAGCCGATCAGGTAGCTGTCGTGCCAGTGCGGGTCGTAGGCGTGGCCCTCGAAATGCGCACGGATCACCTCGATGCCGGTGTCGGCATCCTGCTTGAGGTCGACCCACGATTGCGCATTCATCGCCTGCTGCCCGTCGTGCTGAGAACGCATGAGCTTACCGCGTTCACCGCACAGGCCTAGAAGGTTTGTGCAGATGCCTTTCAGTAGCGAGGGCCGCAAGGCGCGGATGCCGGATCGGCCTGAACCTGCGCTGGTGCGCACGGCCAGTAGGGTGCGCCGTGCGCACCAATGCCTATTCCTGTGGATAACTGCGCGGCGTATACACCCACTCGCCGCCATCGGCACGCGGGAAGCGGCGGGTCTGGCTGGAGCCGATGATCACCAGGGTACGCATGTCGACCATCTTCGGGGTCAGCTCGCCGAGGGTGAGGGTGCGCAGGGCTTCGGCCGGCCGGCCGATATCGCGGCCGAGCACCACCAGGGTCTGCGGTTCGCGATGCTGGCGCAGCAGCTCCAGGGCGCGGCCGAGCTGCCAGGGGCGGGCCTTGGATATCGGGTTGTAGAAGGCCATGGCCAGATCCGCTGCGGCGGCATGCTGCAGGCGCTTTTCGATCACCGACCAGGGCTTGAGGTTGTCGGACAGCGAGATCAGGCAGAAGTCGTGGCCCAGCGGCGCGCCGGCCTTGGCGGCGGTAGCCAGGGCGGCGGAGACGCCCGGTAGCACCTCCAGTTCGACGCCGTGCCAGGCCTCGCTCTGCGGGCTTTCCAGCGCTTCCATCACGGCGGCAGCCATGGCGAACACGCCGGGGTCGCCCGAGGAAATCATCACCACGCGGCGGCCCGTGGCGGCCAGTTCGAAGGCATGGGCGGCGCGCTGCAGTTCCTCGCGGTTGTCGCTGGGGTGCACGCATTGATCGGCGCGCAGCGGGCCGGCCATCTTCACGTAGGTGTCGTAGCCGAGCAGGTCTTCGGCTTCGTCCAGGGCGCGGCGCACGGCCGGGGTCATATGCTCGGCGGCGCCGGGGCCGAGGCCGACCACGCTAAGGCGGCCACGGCGCTGGCCGAGGCGCTCGATATCCAGTGGCTGTTCGCCCAGCAGCAGGCGCAGGCCGTCGCCCTGGTGGCATTCGGCAGGCAGCTGGGAGGCGCTGTGGATAAAACGCAGCGGTAGCCTGAGCTCCCTTGCGGCCGCGTGCAGCTCGGCATTGGCCATCCAGCCTTTGTCCGCCAGCAGGCAGGCCAGCGCCTGGGGCGCCAGCTTGGCATCGCTCAGTGCCTGCTGCAGGCGGGTGGCCAGGTCGGCGCCGGGGCGTTCGATCAGCGCGGCAGCGACGCGCGGGTGGATCAGCAGTTCGTCGGCCCTCGGTGGGCGTTGCTCGGCGGTGATATGGATAACCCGCGACGCGGTCTGATCCACCGGCAGCTGCGCGGCCTCCAGCCAGGGCGCCTGGCCCTCGATGCGCACGCTCTCGCCGCCGAGCAGATCGCTGACGAAGCGCTTGCCCTGCTGCAGGTCGGCCAGGGCATAGCCGGCTGGCGGATCCAGCAGGCAGGTGCCGAAGCGCAGCTCGCCGCTGGTGGTGATGGCCGGCGCCACCCCCAGGTGCGCGGCGATCTCGCGGGCCAGACGATTGACCCCGGCCAGGCCGCCGAGCAGCGGCACCACGGCGCTGCCGTCCTCGGCCAGGGCCAGCACCGGCGGCTCGGCGCCCTTTTCCGCCAGCAGCGTGGCCAGGCTGCGGATGATGATGCCGGCGGCGCATAGCACCACCAGCGGTTGGCCGGCGCGATACAGCGTGCGTAGGGTCTCGCCGAAGTCGTCGTAATGGCGCTCGGCGCCCTCGGCACGGCCGCGCAGGCCATGGATCACGGCCTGTGGATAAAGTGCCTTGAGGCGTTGTGCAGTGGCCAGCGCGCTGGCGCCGAGGATGACGATGTTCATGCGGTAAATCCTGTAGCCCGGATGCAATCCGGGGAATGGGTTTCCCGGATTGCATCCGGGCTACGCGCTTCGAGGTATTTCCGTAGGAGCCCGCTTGCGGGCGATGCGCCTGCGATGGATCGCCGGCAAGCCGGCTCCTACAGCGTTGGCGGTGTTATCCCCGCCACTTCTGCCCGGGCACCAGAATCATCGAGAAATAGGGCGAATCCATCGGCTCCACCTCGTCCAGCGGCACGATCTTCTGGCTGGCCATGGTCGCCCGCTCGACGTAATGGGCGCGGCCATCCAGGCCGAGCTTGCGCAGCACGCGGCGCACCTTGTCGAAGTTACGCCCGAGTTTCATCACCACGGCCGCTTCGGCGTCGCGCAGGCGCTGTTCCAGCTCGTCTTCCGGCAGTACGCCGGAGAGCACGCTCAAGCTCTGGTTGCGGTACACCAGCGGGGTGCCGAGCACCGAGGCGCAGCCGAGCATGGAGCACACGCCGGGCACCACTTCCACCTCATAGCGGTCGGCCAGACGGTCGTGCAGGTACATGTAGGAGCCGTAGAAGAACGGGTCGCCCTCGCAGATCACCGCCACGTCCTGGCCGGCGTCCAGCAGCCGGGCGATCTGCTCGGCGCAGGTGTCGTAGAAGTCGGCGATCACATCCTCGTAGGAGAGCGGCGGGGCGAGCTTCTCGGTGGTCACCGGGTAGACCAGCGGCAGACGCTGCTGGCCGGCGTCCAGATGGGCCTCGATGATGCCGAAGGCATTGCCGCCGTGGCCGGCGTTGTGCTTGGCCTTCGCCACGAAGTAGGCCACCACCGGCGCCGACTGGAGCAGACGCAGGGCCTTGAGGGTAAGCAGCTCGGGGTCGCCGGGGCCGACGCCGAGGCCGAGCAGACGACCGGCCATCATTCCACCTCCGAGGCCAGGGCGTTGACCGCCGCTACCGCCATGGCGCTGCCGCCACGGCGGCCACGGACGATCACGTAGGGCACGCCGCGGCTGTCTGCGGCCAGGGCGTCCTTGGATTCCGCCGCGCCGATAAAGCCCACCGGCATGCCGATGATCAGTGCCGGTTTCGGCGCACCGGCATCGAGCATTTCCAGCAGGTAGAACAGCGCGGTGGGGGCATTGCCGATCACCACCACGCTGCCTTCGAGATGTTCGCGCCAGTGCTCCAGGGCCACCGCCGAGCGGGTGTTGCCCAACTCGCGGGCCAGTTCCGGCATGCCGGCGTCGTGCAGGGTGCAGATCACCTCGTTGTTCGCCGGCAGGCGTGGGCGGGTGATGCCTTCGGCGACCATGCGCGCATCGCAGAGAATCGGCGCGCCAGCCAGCAGCGCCGCACGACCGGCGGCGCCGGCACCGGGAGAGAAGCGCAGATCCTCCACCACGTCGACCATGCCGCAGGCGTGGATCACCCGTACGGCGAGCTTTTCCAGGTCGGCGGGGATGCCATCGAGGTTGGCCTCGGCGCGAATGGTGGCGAAGGAGCGGCGGTAGATTTCCTGGCCGTCGCGGATGTAATCAAGCATCGGGTGTTCCTGCGGGGTGTTGGCGGGCGAACCAGGCGCCGGCCTCGTCGATGGTCATGGCTGGCGCCAGCAGGCGACCAAAACCGGGTGCCTCGGGCGTGCGTTGGTAGAGCTGGTAGTGATCGGGCGTGCTGGCCAGCAGGGTATAGGGCTGCACGCGGGCGCTGGCGCAACTGCGCGGGCAGGCGCTGAGGTGCACCTGCGGGCGGGCGCCGCTTTCGCGCAGCAGCTCCGCCAGGTGCAGGGCGTGGTGCTTGCTGTCGGCCAGGCCGCGCGCGCAGGCCGCCGAGCCGGAGCAGGTGATCAGGCCAAGCAGCGGCTCGTCGATGTGGGTCAGCAGGCCGAGTTGGCCCAGTGCTGCCAACAGTTCACGGCTGGCGGATTCCGGCACATTGCCCAGCAGCACGCCTTGCCAGGGTGTCAGGCGCAGCTCGCTATCGCCATGGCGCTCGCTCAGCTCGGCCAGCATGGTCAGTTGTTCGGCGTGCAGGCGCCCCAGTTGCGCGCCAGCGGCGACCATGCACAGGCCGCTCTGCGCTTGTGGATAAATACCTGCCGGCGAGCGGCTGATCGTCGCGGCAGGCTGCCAATTGGCCGGTACCGGCTGCAGGGGAAAATCCAGACGCGTCTGCAGGCGTTGCAACAGCTCGCTGGCCGGAATCTGTGCCAGTAATTGGCGCATGCGTGACTGCTCGGGTGTGGCCAGTTCGAGGAACAGCAGCAGGATTTTGCGCACCAGCTCGACTACCTGTGTTGCTTCGATGCGCGCCAGCGGCGCGTCGACGGGGCAGCCGGCCAGGCCCAGCAACAGGTACTGTTCGTCTTCGGCGGCCAGCCACAGGTCGTGCGGGTGTTCGCGTATGGTCAGGGCTTCGCCGCCATCCAGTTGCAGGGCGAACTTGGGCGACAGCGCGTGCAGCGCCGGGGTGTCCTGCAGCAGGTCGAGCAACTGATTGGCCAACGGGCGCACGTCCATCCGTGCCTGTGGGTCGAGGCCGGCAGCGGGGCTGAGCAGCAGGTTGCGTACGTCGTCGGCGCTTGCCACGCGCGGGCCGAGGCCGGCGCCGAGCAGGGCGTCGATCAGTGTGCTTTCCTGGCCGGGCAGTACGCCACGAATCTGCAGATTGCTGCGGTTGGTCAGCTCCAGCACGCCGCTGGCATGCTGCCGCGCTGCTTCGGCAATCGCTCGCGCCTGGGCACTGCGCAGCACGCCGCCGGGCAGTTTGACCCGGCAGATGCCGCCATCCAGCGCAGGCACGATGCGCAGCAGGCCGGGGCAGGCGGAAGGACGGACGGATGTAGGCAAGCGGTCACCTGTGGATAACGACGCGGCGACCGAACCAGCGAAATCCCATTGGGGACTCCATGGCATCGGTACACCCCGCCCGATGTTGGCACTCGCGACCAGCGTTCGTCGGCAGGTCTCCTGGCTGACAGGTCTTCGTCCGCCGCGCCTTCCCGGTTACCCAGTGGCCGATTGCGTTGGACTCGCTGTTTACAGTTGCGGGGGCAGCCACGGTGAACCGTGTTCCCTCTAGGGGAAGCTCTGAAACGGCCATCTACCGTCACTCCCGCGCAGGCGGGAGCTCAGGTAGTACTGAGATTCTGGATTCCCGCCTGCGCGGGAATGACGACTATTTCAGAGTTTCCTTAGGCCCTTTACTGAGTCGTATCGACTCAAGGGCACCGACGAAGGCGCTATTATGCCCGCTTTGCCCGGAGCGCGGACAGGCGCTCCGTCGGGCTTGTGCGAGGACATTGGATGAAACCCTGGTTGACCCTGGTTGGCATCGGCGAAGACGGCTACCCCGGCCTGGGCAAGGCCGCGCGCCGCGCGCTGCTGGCGGCTACGCGCATCGTCGGCGCGCCACGTCAGCTGGCCTTGCTGCCGCCGTGCATCGGTGGCGAACGGGAAACCTGGCCCAGCCCCTTCGGCCTTGAGCCGCTGCTGGCGCGGCGTGGCGAGGCCGTGTGCGTGCTGGCCAGTGGCGACCCGAT